>Ga0065711_1042481_pt1 | contig 15353 bp, 8 predicted proteins | sample Hoacrofraction12_FD_59098 | JGI IMG/M metagenome (GOLD analysis project Ga0065711, IMG submission 59098) | Hoatzin crop microbial communities from Cojedes, Venezuela - Epithelial fraction 12 v2 (version 2) | ecosystem: Host-associated > Birds > Digestive system > Esophagus > Crop | place... | reverse complement strand
CATGATCTTGCCAGGCACAGAGGTGAGACTGACTGGCCTGTAGTTCCCCGGGTCTTCCTTTTTACCCTTTTTAAAAATGGGAGTTATGTTTCCTCTTTTCCAGTCACTGGGAACTCCACTGGACTGCCACAACTTCTCAAATATGATGGCTAGTGGCTTAGCAACCTCATCTACCAGTTCCCTCAGGACCCACAGATGCACCTCCTCAGATCCCATGGACTTGTGCACCTTCAGGTTCCTTAGATCGTCTCGAACCTGATCTTGTCCTTCAGCAGGCAGTTCTTCATTCTCCCAGTCCCTGCCTGGGCCTGCTATGACTTGGGCTGTGTGGCTGGAGTACTTGCTGGTGAAGACCGAGGCAAAAAAGTCATTGAGTACCTCAGCCTTCTCCATGCCCCATGTAACCAGGTTTTCTCTGGGCCTTTATCAGATTTTCAGATTTATAGATTTTGTTGTTTTTCTGCTTGTAAGGAGATTCATTTCTTGGAGAGAAAAGTTAAATACAGTAGGAAAGAACATCACATTAGTTTTATTTGTAGAGTGAGTGGAGCGCATACTACTAGCTATGCTAATGGAGGTCTCATACTAATTTTTGGCTACCCGCCTCCAAGGCATCACTGCTGTATTACAAGTCTAGGAAGGAGGGAGCCAGCAGTATCATTATAGTAGAACCTATGGAAAATAATTCCTGTCTTCAGGTAGCAAGAAAATACAGAAGTCGATAAATACTCGTACTCTCTTGAGGCTCTTAGCAGAATATGACCTACTGTTTTATTGTCTGCTCTGTAGGTGGAAAGAAAAATTCTAGAAAAATAAATCTTCAAAAGCACATACGGCAAAAGCCTTCAGGTTTCACTTCTTGCACCAAACTAGTTATGTCAATGTATATTTTAACAATTTTTATTGCAATATAGCTTAATGAATTACCAGAGAAATTATAAATAATAATAATATCCGTTGTACAGAACATCTGTGTTAACAATAAATGCCAGGAATGGGGTAAGTTTTTGGAGAACTTGTCCATTGTATTTTTTAGCTTAGGCTTATACTGAAAAATTAGGTATGATACAAATTTTTGTAATGGGTATCTAGCATGGATGCATTTTTATTCTCAAAATTCTTTCATGGAGGGAGGATATTTTGCTCAGGAAACCTGTAAGAGAATAGAAGAACAAGTAGGTACCTGAACTGTGTACAAGGACACATGAAAATTTATTTAAAAGCTTGTATTTTTTTAAAGCTCTGAAACTAATTAGTATCTTAAATCAGTAAAGCAGAGCCCTCTTTCTTTATGGCCCCGCACACTATGAAGTCCATTGCTATTTCACACTCCTGGCTGCCTGCCATGGTATGGTTAAATCTGGAAGTCTGCTAAACCAAACTGAATGCAGTTGATTAGCTGATTTTATTTAAAATTGGGTTTATGCTCAAATATTCTGTTTAGTTTTAGCTTCCAAGTATCGTGTGAGCTATTAGCAAACCCCACTTTCTCTGTGTGAGGGGGAGAGTGTAATGCTTTGCTTACTGAGGCAGAAGTAAACAAAAAAGATGGTATGAAGAGGAAGATATATCTTGTTCTTCAGATGAACCTGGCAGTTGTGGTATGAAGTGTGCTTTCTCTTCTGCTGTGATGTAGAAGGCAAAACCCCCTATAACATCCATGATACCATAAGCTAGAGAAAAAAACAGAGCATTAGAAAATTACAAGCAGTAAATGATATTCTGACTGCCTGAAACAACATGATACCAGGCAGTTCCATAATTGCATGAAAATTCAGTCTCCAGTACCAAGACTAAAATACAGTAAAAAGGTCTCACATGAGACCTGCTCTCTCATATTTCACAGGAAGCAGAAGTTCAGGTTCAGAGTCTCTGCTTTGAATAGTTTGCTGAGAAATCAAGAGAAAAAGAGAAATAATAGGCAAGAGAATGAGTCATAGTGCTTACATAAAAACATAAATAGTCGTAATTCCGTGTTTGTCTATGTAAGTCCTGGTATTAGTCTCACAAAAAAAGTTTAAAAGGTGTTTTTTGGATAACTATAATTTCTCAAATACAGCATGGGTTATGGATTTTGGCAGAATAATAACTTTACAACACCTGCTCTTTCATATTTGTGTCTGTGACTGGCTGCACATCCAAAAGAACACAGGTGAAATTAATAACTATATGGGTAATTAATAACTGTGTATTGCTTAAAAAGATACATGTGTTCTGAGTAATAGAAGGGTTCCTATATTGTGAGGGTGCCTAGTACAGCCAGTTCTGCAGAAGAAAAAAATAAGCTGAAGCAATTTGTGAATACATTTTCAAAATGTGTGATCCAGAACATGAAGATTAATGAACATTTCCAATGACACTCTGTTTTCTCAGAAATTTAACACTGAAAATTTTATCTGCTTATGTAAAATATTAATTTATCTGTATGGCATTGCTTTTTATTTGGTACTTGTTGTATTTACATTTTGTAACAATTTGTAACCATTCATTTTTAAGCAACTATAAACCCTGTCAACATTGCTTAACTCAAGTTAATATCAAGTCAGATTGTACATGTAGCCTGTGGGCTTGAACAGTCTGTCAAGTATTTATGTCATTTTTTCAGTTATCTAGCTTAGGTGCTATTTGAGAAACTAAAGTCAGGTGCCTAAGTTTATTCAGTTGTCAAAGGAGAACTGTTTCCGAGCAGGCAGTTCAAACATCTACCAAGTGAGTTGCCTAAAATAACCTTAAGTAGTGGTACTAAACGATTTCCCTTCATGTTTTTTCCAACTATCCATTTTGTAGCCAGCACAGAAGTTATCTGATTCAAAGAACATGCTAAATTTCCAAACTCCATCTTCCTTTTCTGCTACTTCTCTTATCTTTCTGTAGAGTTACCACAGACATAATCTGCTTTTCAGTTATTGTGATGGCTCTGTGGGCACTACCTTATGTGCTAACATATGAATTGCTCTGTTAACACAGATGGATCATTTTAAAAGTTTGGAAGTAAATTAATCTTCAATGTCTAAAATTTCTTAAAAATACATGAATTTCCAAGGCTTATTTATATGCTGTGATAGGAACTAGGATATAGATCTTTAACTGTAAAATACTAACACAAGAAATCTAAAAATCTTTATGCTTTTCCAAAATCTTTAGCATTTACTAATGCTACTCTGCTGAAACTCTTCATACAAATTTCTGTGATTCAGTGGACATTGAACCTAGCTCTAAATTACATGATTTTAGTATTGATGATGAAGCTCTTCTCTTTTAAATCATCAGCGTGGAATGTCGCTCAGATTAGGCTGTGTTAGTGATGAACATAACTGCGAGAGATGGTAGGAGTCCTAGTGTATGTGAAGACTTCTGTCTTAACTGTCTATACATTACATTATATAGCTCTTCATGTGTTTGCTAGCAGTGATAGCAATGACTATCTGCACATTACCTCCGCTGTTCTCAGAGTGAGCTAGTTAGACTGAGTACAAAACAAGTGAAAAAGACTTCAAGTTGTGTAAATCAGCGTACTAGACTTTGGGTGAGAAGGAGAGGTTCACTTTCCAAAATCTGGTGAATACAGAAGTGTGACTTATCATGTGAGGAAATCTTAGATGTACAAAGATTGGTGACAGTGATTTATTTTTGTAAATGCCTATCTTAAGAATATTTTAAATCTGAATAGATACTATTTTTGCCTGAGAGTTGGCATCATGTGAGGTATAAAATGATTTTTCTGTAAGAAAGCTGAGAAAGCAGTGTCCATTTATCTGAGCAAGGAATGTTTTGGCACTTATGTCTACATCAGTATAGTTTTACAATTGTATTTCAGTCAACTGTTAGACCTGGTGATGTGTCATAAGATAATTTAAATTAGGAATATAACCATGGTATTTTGTTTTTCAACAGAGGACAGATTAAATCAAGTATGAATACACTGCTGTTAAATCAGACAGCTATTTAGAGTGTGCTATTTCTTGCTGTATTAAATAGTTATTTGATGGAATTGTTCTGAATGTGCTTTGTACACAGTGAATTGTATTTCACATTTTCCCTGTGGTATCTATTATTTTTCATTTTGAAGCTATGGGACTCCCTACTGCCTAGAGGTAAATGTTCTTTTACCTTGTCATTTGGTTTGGTATGAATTACTTCATACATGATGACAGTTAAGTGCACTGCACAAATTTTTTCTGCATTCTTCCTTCCTGTTGGATGTCAATATTTAATCAGCCTAACCCCCTCGAAACTAAGTATTTTCTGCAGCTGTCACAGGTTACTACTAGTTGAGCTGTAATGTCTGTGTAGTGATCCACCTCAGTCTTTTGTCAGATTGTGTTCTGGTTTTTAAATTTTTTTTTAATATATATACACACAAACATATATAGTATATATAAAAATTATTACATAATTATGTAGAAGTATATAATGCATAAATATATAAAATATTGTGTATGTATTTAGCTTTCAAATGATTTGTTGACTAAATGTTCTACATAAATGTTCAATATTAAAAAAAGCCCCATGGCTCTATTCCATGTTACAGCATCTCGTGTGCTTTGGATTTATGGACGATTGAGCTGGTCACAGCCACAGTCTATGCAATTGTGAGTTATCTCTAGATAAACAGGAGTATGTCTCTCCCAGTAAGATGTGTGCTCATACAGCAACAAATTTAGGAACGAGCCTCCCTAGCTTTCCGAAAAGTCCATTTCACCATACTTTCGGATCATTAGTATTAGAACTCTTGACAATGAAATTATACTGGTTGTGGCCACCCCTGGATTACTCCTTTGGCTTCTGGACACTTTCTCTTCTGTCCTGGTGGTAGTAGTGATGAGTGATGCTGTGCATCGTTCAGTTTATGAGCGTAGTGGACTCAAGTCTGGAATTGCTAAGCAGTTGGAACTAAATAGAGAGACTGAATATTGGCAAATCTGAGATTTTTCTGAATTGTGATAGAATTTTAGGCTCCTGGGAAATGTTACCAGTAAAAGAAATAAGCTCTTGGATTGTGACAGGAGATGGCTTTTTGGTACTGGTGTGTGATGTAAATTTTTTTTCTTTAAAAATGATGGTCACAAAAAAAAAAGCAATAATTGCAGCCATGATCTGCTCTTTGTGGTTTGGTCTACTGGCTTTATAACAACATGTCCAAATCTAGTTTATTGGTAATAGAATATCACCAATAAATCACAAACAGAAGAGCTTCACTATGTTTCAACATAAATAAAGCCATGAGCAGAAGATACTGCATCCTGTTCAGAAGATCATGGGGATTTCTAGCACCTTTTTTTGTTTTATGAGGACAGATCATGGCATTTCATGTCATTTCCTGTTATATTCTGTACTGATTATTCCTGTGGGAATGTTAGCATACTCTTTCTAACATGTTCTATTTCAGCCGTTCCTCTGGCTCCCTCGAGTCAGCTAGCTACAACTAGTTTCTTGTTGCCTTTGGCACCCACCAACCGAAATGGAATAACTTAGATGGAACTAAAAGCAAAGTGTATTTGTCTCTCTCCTGTTTTGTTCTTGGAGTGTTCACTGGTGTGGGACTTCCCAGACTGAATTGTTCGTACAATGTGCCAACATATTTTACCTAACTTATTTTGAAAATTTTAGCATGTGTCTTTGATTAGCTGTTTCAGAAACCAACAAAAAACCCCTGAGGTATTTAGTTCATAGAAAAAGTTGGCAGCATATCGTAAGTTTTGAAAATCATTTTGTTGTTAGACATTTAATCTTTATTAATCTTATCTTAGGTAGAATCTTCATTTATATTTGAAAATATACTTCTCTTGATTTAATAATTTTTCCTTTTTTCTCAAATTTATGATACTTAAACTTCTTACATTGTTGTAAAAAGAAAACTCAGCTGACACAGTGAATAAAGGCTTCTGGGTAGCCTTTAGGGAGATGAGGTCATAGTTATCAATCAGACTCCCACACAGCTGCAACAATCTGCTTTGACTCATGACCCCCACAGTCACCTCCCTAAAGGCTGGCTAAAGGTCTGTCTTTTCTATGCTAACTCAGAGACATTCTTTGACTAATAAGTGGAAAGTTTCCTTGCTGTCTTATTTTCTCTTAATTGTGTTCAGCTTGCATCGTTTTGTATTGTTGTTGTTCTATTTTCACTCTTCTATGTTAATCTAGATATTTATGTCCAGTCAATGTGAAATGATACCCCTTGGGCAAGACAATAATTTGTTATGAATCTGCACTGTTTCACCAAATCTGTGGGAGTTAGATGCTGATTTACACAGCTAAAGAGTATTTATTTCTTAAAATGAGGTTCAGTTGATTGTTGATTTCAACACGAGGAGTACTGTTGGGTCCAGGAACAAATGACAACTTCTTTACTTCTAAATGAAAGTGAAAGCATTTGGTTCTCCAGCCTTCAGAACAAATAGCATGGTACAACTTGCATCCACACATTTATCTGGTTTTCTTCCTCTAAAGAGCATCCAGGTCATAGGAAATGTCCATGCCATGTCCAAACCTTGTCCGGGCGTTTTCTGGAAAAGCACCAAATACCATGGGCCAAAACTGCTAGAATTTAAATTGCGCAGATGATAGTGGGTCAGTGTTGAATCCATGTTCTGGCAGTGGTTTATTTGCTGGTACAGACATATCTATTAACATGGTTTACGCTGAGGTCTTGGCAGTTAAATATCCAACTCTAAATAACAAAAGCCAGTTCAAGAAATTACTAACAAATTTATCTGAGAATTTGAAGACCCTTTCTTGTTGGAATGCTAGGGTGATAGCAGATTCCCATCAAGCCACAGCATGGGTACTACAAACCAAGGCGGATACAGGACTGACAATCAGCCACTCCAAAACTCAGTCACTTGTGGAAGCTCTCAGGATGATGCTATGTGTCTCAATATCTTCACATTTGTAGACGTAGGTAAAATGAAGCTAATCAGAATATAATACTTTCCCTTTCTGTTCTTCTCTGCTCTCATACAAACTTCATAGTAATATGAATATCTCTGAAAATAATTTCTTTTGAAAGTTGTTTGCATGCAGTAGTAGTATGCAGATTTCCAGGAAAAATGGCTTTCCCAGAAGCGTTGCAGAAACTATTGGCATTAATCTCTCCCACACTTTGGTGACTGAACTGTTTTGTCCAAACTACCTAGACAAGTGTAAAACACAAAGAATGGAACATCTTCCTATTTGTTAATGTTTTTATTTTATATAAGTGCCCATAGCCTCCTGCAGTTTCCATATATGTTGCTTATATTCAGTTGTGCATCAGTAACTAGTGAAACGTTTACCTTGCTCATTAGTAGGAGTGTTTCTCCTGAAGAGCTGAGGATTGTTTCCAAAATACTCAACTGAAACCTAAGAGAGATCATTTTTATATGTAACAAGCTATTTCCATCTGGCTGGGAGGAACTATGACTCAAATATGTGTATTATCTGTCAGGAGATTAAATGCAGATGTAAAAAAGATCCTTTTTCTAGTCTTATAGCTATGAAAGTGGTTTTAAAGTGAGGAATCATTGGAAAAATGCATAGTGATCTTCAGTTTTTATTTTTTTGTTTAGTTGTATTGAACTGCACCTGAAGAGGTGTTTAGGTTTGTTCATAATGTGTATGAAATAACCAGATATATAGGTTTATTCTGTTGTGGTCAAGAAACCAACAAGAGGTGACATCCTGTTGGACCTTGTATTTACAAACAAGAACTGGTCAGGGATGTTGAGGCTGGGAGCAGACTTGGCTGCAGCAACCATGAGATGGTGGAATTCAGGATCCTGAGAGATGGCAGCAAGGCAATTAAACCAGATCACAAACGCAGATTTCAGGAAAGCACAATGTGGCTTTTTCAGAGATCTGCTTGCCAGAATCCCGCGTATTAGCATTTGATGCATATTGCTCTTGCTACTCTGTTATATGCTTTTAATTTCATTAATCTTTGTTTCTAATCTTTCTTAAACATGGAGTACCTGCTGGCTTTAATGTTGATAGGCCATCATGCATAGTTTTTAAAAAGATTTAAAAAAATAAGGTCCAGTGAGCAATATTTTCAGCCAAGTAAGATAACTTGAATATTATTAAACTTAAATGTGATCATTTCAGTCATTTTCCAATTAAATAAAAAAGATATGATCATCTAATGCCATGTAAAAAAACCCCAGTTTGTTTTGTTTTTTTAAGTGTGTTCCAGTCAGGTTATGAAGCTCATTTCCATAGTAAAACTAATTTCTGAATATATTTATGACTTCATAATAAGATCATAAAAGCCAAAGTATATAATTTTACTATTTTAATATTTAAGTCATGAATATGGAATAATGCTTTCGCTTTGTTTTTTTAAATTCTGAGATGATTACAGATCTTTTTTTGCTTATTCCAGCTGCCTCCATAATACAAAAATAAAAGCAAATTTATGCAAAACACACCACACAAATTAACATATATTAAAATTCTATTTTTTTCTCAGCTGGTCTAATATTTTTGCAAGAGAAAGTAGAAGAATGTGGATAATGTGTCACACATCAGTTGGATGTATTAATCTTTTGCTTTCAAAAATACGTGTGTAATCAGAAAATATTGATGGCTGTGTTGTTGTGTTCTGGAGATATTTTAAACTAGTTAGTTAGCTTAGGTATCACTAGCATGGAACTCAAAAATGGCAAACTTATCCTTAGTTTTATTATTCATTCTATGGTAAATCTGGGAATTTCTCCAATGCATCGTTACTTAAATGCTTCCCATTTTATCTATTTTCTTATAGTGAGAATACAACATGAGATATGAATACCCAAATCAGCTCAGCAGCTGTTTCACAACACGTAATTTTAAAAGCTATACCCTGAGTATTCTGTATGTATGGTATATCCCATAGACCCTGTAGATCCAGTAATTTGAATTAGGTGGGTTTATTGTATTCAAATCTTAAATTACATTTTAGCACTTAAAACATTATGACTGTGTAAAAAATTATTGGGAAAACAGCATTTTGATTTATCTCACTTATAGTAGTTGTATTCTCTGTCATATGCTTCTGTTCTGAAACTAGTGAAAAATTATATCTGTATATAGTTGTTCTAGCATTGCAGCCATAGCTTGGAACATATTAAGTAAGACAATTTTGTTGCATATGCTTTTCCTTTATGGAATCTGACATTTATGAATGCAATGCCAAATAATATGTTCGGCTTGCTTTTTGAGAAGATGCACTGGGCACTCTCATCCTGTTCTTTGACTTGTTCCGGTGAAGTATGACTGTCCACATGACCCAAGAATTTGCAGAATTTTAACTGTCATTAAGGTAGACAGCTTGGACCTCTTTGAACTTACATGTCTATCATTTCTATTGGTTTTAGCAATACTAATTCATGATGCCTCCCTTTTGTAGGATAGAGACATTTGGGAGAAGTAGATTCTGCTGTCATCTGCAGCAGAGGAGCTGGTGAATCTTGTTGGCAGAGCAGAGAGACATGTCTGATGCACCTGCATCTTGTCTTATATACAGTAGCCAGGCTACATACCATGGGCTTTCTTAGACATAGACTGTATACTAGCTTTCATGAGAATACTCTTTATCTTGTATATACATTTTTATGCACATATATATAGTCTTATATTATTCAGACAATTATCACAAAGATTAAAGGAAGTCCATGCATTCTTCCTAAATATCATTAAAATACCATGCTGGTATTAACTTCTGATTTTTTTGGAATCATAATCTCAAGAATAAGATTTTATATCATGGAAGTCTGAGAAGTAACTTGATTTTTTGGTCTTGATGAACTACAGTTTCTCGTCTGAAAGCACTGCTACTGCCCACATTAGCCTGAAAAAATACATTTTTAGAGCTTATACAGTATTCTGTGACATTCTAAAAGGCAAAATCAAATAAAGATTTTACTTTGGCTTGTATAATTAGTATTAACATTTACATTCAAAGCTACTTCTTTCTTTTACTTGGTTAGACAGTGGGTTGATGGAATAATATAATCGACTTTCTAATGGACTTTCTAACTCCTCAGGCAGTCTGCTTTTGTATGGACCACTACACTAGGGTGAACTTGATGTAGTTAGTAAGTAATAAAGCCATTTACTTTTTTTCTCCTGATTTCTTTTTTTTTTTTAAGGAAAGCATAAAAAATACTTACATAGCATGGCAGTAAATGACTTAGAGGAAATAGTCAATATCAGAGTAAGGGTCAAAGAGAAATTAAAAGTGGAACAATTAAAATGGTTTTTGAGTGATTATACAAAGTTATTTGAATATTAAGCATCATAGAATTATGCTAACACACAAAAATGATCAATGAACCAGGAAAGAAAGAACAAACCCAAAACAAACCCTTTCCTGATTGTAATTTCAATATATAGTTAAGTTCTAAAAATGACCAAAGTGCATTTTTGTCTTTCATCAGATATAGGTGAGAGAAACTTGTTTAATTCACATCGTTTTGGAGTTTTACGCTTGTGTGGTAAAGGACAATATTTTCATATTCTTTTAGAGATTTCTGTAGAGATAAACTCAACAATGTTTGTATGTGTTGAGTGAAGGAAGATCTTTTAAGGACTTTCAATGTGTTTATCTAGTTCTTGCAGTATTTTTAGTAGTTTGAAAAGGAAATGTGTGTGACTTATGTTAGCCAGTATCCTAAAATATTACTGTTAGGAAAACCTGGCAGAATTTTGCTCTTAAATAAATCTGGGAAAATTACAGTTTATTGAAATACTTTGAGTTACGATTCTCAAATTGATGAAGGCCACAAGTTATATGGCCACATGTAGTCACAGTTTACCTACAGCTGTGAAGAAATAACTTTAGATTTTCTTTCACAGATATATTTGGTATCTGCCCTTGTTTGTAGTGGATATATTTATATGTACTGCCCTCAGGAAGAAAGGGTGCTTCCTTTATTATCGTGATGAAGAGGGAGGCACTAATCTAACAGTACATATGTTTTATTAAGTTTTACACAGGCTTTTACAGTCCTTTAACCTTTACAGTGCCTCTGTGAAAAACAGCTAGAAGGAGGCAAGATAAATCCTTTGCTAGTAAACTTCCATCTACTTGGTAAAAGTAATGTGGAGCTGGAGAAATTTTGAGTTCAATTCCAATTTCTGAGAAGAAACGGACCTTGGTAGTCCCACAGATTTCTGTTGCTGCTAGATTCATGAACTCTAAGGTCGTTAGACATTTTCCCCTCCAGTCTCCCTGTTCCCAGTTCCTGCATCCAGTGTAATAGTTGGAGATGGAGCAATCGTAGCTGATGTCCTGATGCATGCATATGGGTTCTTCAGAGGATTCCACTAGAAAATAGATAATGTCTCAGTGATGACTTTCTCAGACACATGAGTTGGCCATATTTAGATGTATATTCACAAGTTAAGCAAAATACATACCATTCTCCAGATTAAGCAACCAAGTTTTGGAGACAATTTAAATAACTACAGGCAGTGCCATGAGCCAGATTTCTGTTAAAATAGTGTCCTTTCATTAATTCTTATTAGAAGTATAAGGCTTCAAAATGAGCTTCATCTTCCTAGACATCTGAAAATCTCCACTTGGCAAAGTGAACACCTTAACTATGTGAGATGTTTAGTGTAATGTCTGTGTCTTAGACACTAGAGATTCCATGGAGGAAAAGACTGTAGAATGAATTCTGTGATATCAAATTTATATGGACTTGAATTTTAGCTTTTTTCTGATAAAAACAGCTGAGGTATGTAAAGTTTTTCTGTTGTCTAACACCACTTAGACACACGCTTTTCTCAGATGAGTCTTCGACCCCTACTTAACCTGCTGAGCTTGAAAAAACAGAAGTCAGAAGTTGCGAATAGCAATGGGCTGTTAAAATACCTGCACCTGTGGATCAGCTGGAAGAGGGAGGGGAAAAATCGTTGTGGGTTAGATGCAGAATTCAGTTGTTAAACTGGACTCACCAAAGTTGCTCAGGAGACTTGGTAAGCACTTATTATGCTTAATTATGCTTTTCAAAACAAAAAAAAAAACACCCTTAAAATATTTTCCAGTTTCATTTGTTAAAGAAACTGAAAAATAATTCCTCAAATCTTTCAGTATTTTTGGCAATAAAAGGTAGATCTTTCCCTACCTAGTGGTTCAAATTTAACATGGTTAACTTGTAGTTAAAAGTAACATTCTAGTTAGTTTAAAACCAGCAGTAGCTGAAATCAGCTGAGTTGCAATGACTAACAAAACCTATGGTAGAAAGGAGAGAAGGCTAAAACATAAGCAGTGGAAAATTCTGATCAGCATTGACTTCTAAGTATGTTTCTTTGGTGTTTTACTGCTCGCTCCTCTGGGTTTTATGTGCAGAGTGTTGATACATTATTGGTGAACCAATTTGTTGGTTTTACCATGATGCTGTGTAACTTCATCAGAAGTATAGCAGAATATGGTGAAACCAAGGCTTTGTTATTAATCCTTAATTATTTTATATTTTGCTTTTAAAAATAATGATACTTATCTGCTTTTTTTTAATAATAGGCTGTATCTGGGTGACGTGCCTTTCATATACAGCAGCTAGAATAGGCTCTGGGAAACTACATAAATTCTGTTATCTAAGAACTTTAACATGCAAGTCTAGTGCTGGACAGGCTCTAGGAGCATCTTGTCGTGGTAATTGGTAACTGAGAGATAGAAGCTTCTCACAATCTGTCCCATACAAAAGAGACTCTTGATACTGACAGTCTTCAGGTTCTGTCAGACAATATAAAGCAAGCAAACAACTGTCATCATGTGGGGGTTGGACTAGATGACCTCTAGGGGTCCCTTCCAACCCAAAACTTTCTATGAAAACTTTCTATGATATTTATTTAAGTGCACTTCTAGAACAATCTAATTGTTTCATGGATTATTGTATAGAAACATTTTTTGTTTTTAATTGCTAGAAAAAGGGAATATGCATTTATAAGATGTATTTGTTAAAAGCAATCTTTGAATTGTTAGGACTAGTGTTTGTATCTGTGTTCTACACAATTAGCTGGTGAAACAGAATTTCAGAAGCCTGGCAAGAGTGCTCATAAAACTGATATTCATGACCCTGCCACTGATGCACTGTAACCAGAAGTTTAGAGAATAGACCCATTTTAACATTCAATATGGTTTCTACGCACTCTGCAATGTTTTCTGCTCAAATGTAATCTTTGTTGTTATTTCCTTAAGCACTCCAAGCAAGAAGCAGGATTTCTAGTCAATCACACTAGAATTGCATTCCTGTTTCTCCTATTTTTCACCTCTAAAATACAGGGAAAGGTAATTTCTTTGAGAGCCACAGAGAACATGGGCTTCCAACTGACTACTACAAAATGGCATTAACAATTCTGTCTTCTTTGCAGTTCTTAAGGAGCAAGGTGTCTCAGTTTAAGTGAAGTAGAAATACAGCTCAGAGTTACAGAGCAGAGCTGATCTTGGACACTTAACCACGCTTGCTTCAAAGTTTGACAAAACTTTATTGCTGCCTAGCAGAAGTGAAAATTTGACTATATCCATGTACGTAGCCAGTGATTCACTGTGGTGCATGTCTTCTACTACAGCATGGTCAACAGGGATTAACTGCTTTTTGCAGCTGTTGGCTGATGTAGATACTTCCAATTCCTTTGTACTCCTATTCCTGCTTGACCAACCTGATCTCCTTCTATGACCAGGTGACCCGCCTAGTGGATGAGGGAAAGGCTGTGGATGTTGTCTAGCTGGACTTTAGTAAGGCCTTTGACACTGTTCCCCAGTGTCCTCCTGGAGAAACTAGCTGCCCATACTTTGGATGGGTGTACTCTTCGCTGGATAAAAAACTGGCTGAATGGCCGAGCACAGAGTGTGGTGGTGAATGGAGTTAAATCCAGCTGGTGGTCGGTCACGAGTGGTGTTCCCCAGGGCTCAGTTTTGGGTCTGGTCTTGTTAACATCTTTATCAATGATCTGGATGAGGGGATTGAGAACTCCCTCAGTAAGTTTGCAGATGACACCAAGTTGGGTGGGAGTGTCGATCTGCTTGAGGGTAGGAAGGCTCTGCAGAGGGATCTGGACAGACTGGATCAATGGGCCGAGGCCAACTGTATGAGTTTCAACAAGGCCAAATGCCAGGTCTTGCACTTGGGTCACAACAACCCCATGCAACACTACAGGCTTGGCGGGGAGTGGCTGGAAAGCTGCCTGGCGGAAAAGGACCTTGGGGTGTTGGTGGACAGCCGGCTGAACATAAGCTGGAAGTGTGCCCAGGTGCCCAACGGCATCCTGGCTTGTATCAGGAACAGTGTGGCCAGCAGGAGTAGGGAGGTGATCATGCTCCTGTACTCGGCACTGATGTGGCCGCACCTCGAGTACTGTGTTCAGTTTTGGGCCCCTCACTACAAGAAAGACATGGAGTTGCTGGAGTGTGTCCAGAGAAGGGCAACAAGGCTGTTGAGGGGTCTAGAGAACAAGTCTTATGAGGAGGGGCTGAGGGAACTGGGGCTATTTAGTCTGGAGAAGAGGAGGCTGAGGGGGGACCTTATTGCTCTCTACAACTTGTAGAGGTTGTAGTGAGGCGGGTGTTGGTCTCTTCTCCCAAGTAACTAGTGATAGGACAAGAGGCAATGGCCTCAAATTCTGTCAGAGGAGGTTTAGATTAGATATTAGGAAAAATGTCTTTCCTGCAAGAGTGGTCAGACATTGGAACAGACTGTCCAGGGAAGTGGTGGAGTCCCCGTCCCTGGAGGTGTTCAAAAAACATGTAGATGTGGCACTTCGGGATATTGTTTAGTAGGCATGGTATTGTTGGGTTGATGGTTGGACTTGATGATCTTATAGGTCTTTTCCAACCTTAATGATTCTATGATTCTAAGATTCTGCCCTTCATTATACCTAGAGCTTTGTTAGCTCATGGAGATGTAACTGGCCACAGAATATGAACTGTTGTCATTCAGAAAGTACAAAAGTAAACTTAAATCTAGTGCCTTCACCGCTGCAGGAAAATTCTTTCATCTGCCTCAGTGAGATCTGATTATCATCCAGTGTACAATACCATTTTCTGAAAAGTAACAAAATTGCTGGTCTTGGCTTTGCAGTTCTGTGAGATAAGGAGAAATGTCAGCTGGCAGTGTTCAAGGGAGAAAAAAGCATTCTTTTGTAGCACTGTGTGGAATTATTAGTAAAATTAAGGTTTTACATCTGAAAATTAAGGTTTATATGAAAAACGTAGCAGTGTTCACCCATTGAGGAAAAGCATGAAATCAAAAGGAACTCTGAGGATGGGACACAGCTGCAGCAGGCATGTGAGGAATCCACTAACACAGCAACTCCCTGCAATGTACCATAGAGGACGGAACGGAGTGGAGACTCCGTGGCCCTGCTCCGTGATGATAAAGCGGGAAGAAATGGTC
>Ga0065711_1042480_pt1 | contig 15354 bp, 12 predicted proteins | sample Hoacrofraction12_FD_59098 | JGI IMG/M metagenome (GOLD analysis project Ga0065711, IMG submission 59098) | Hoatzin crop microbial communities from Cojedes, Venezuela - Epithelial fraction 12 v2 (version 2) | ecosystem: Host-associated > Birds > Digestive system > Esophagus > Crop | place... | reverse complement strand
AGAAGAGAAGAGAAGAGAAGAGAAGAGAAGAGAAGAGAAGAGAAGAGAAGAGAAGAGAAGAGAAGAGAAGAGAAGAGAAGAGAAGAGAAGAGAAGAGAAGAGAAGAGAAGAGTTTTTCCTTCCTTCTCCTACTTTTCCACATGTATCAGCCAGGCTTCTAAATTACCGTTGGAATGAGAGGCTTGGGCTAAACCAAACCCCAGTGTTGCTACTTTTTTTTTTTAAACACACACGCACACGCACGCACACATGCATACATAGTTAGTTAAATGAAGAAAATGTAACTCCAAACATCATATTTAATTTCATTAGCTACTGTTGCTTGCTTGGAATCCGCTTATAGCACATGAAGATAAACATTCTCCGAATGATAAGGGTGTGTTTATAAACTCTGTTTGGGATGAAAGAAGCCCTAACTGGTGTGTTTTTATAGTAGGGTTAATGGTGCTTTACTAATCCTTTGCCTGTGACCAAGAAACAGAGACATCTTGACTTTCCTGTGAGACATGCATGCATTTTCCTGCTTCCTGGGCCCTCAGCGTGTAGCTGGAAGACAATGAACCACCCCCAGACTCGGCGAGGGTCAATTGCGAAGCAGCAGCATCACATTCCTGGGACTTCACCACTAGACACTCAGTGTTCCCGGAGAGCAGAATTAATTCACACATTATTATGTTACAGTTTGGCTTTGGTTTTGGGGGCCTTTTTTTAAGAAAACCACCACAGCAAATGCTCTGCAGCCTCCGAACTCTCATGCAGGTACTGCCTGAGCACCCAGCATGGCCACCCGGGACCTCCAGTGCATTGTCTGTGGGAAGATTTCTGCCAAATTGGACTGGGAAGGCTCCAGCTTTATTTTTGTTGAATCTGCCACTGCACCTACATCCCTCTCCCCAGCTCCCCGCCGTGCGCACAAGTCATCGCCCATGGCCGCGCTGCCCTCAGCTTCCTTAGCCACATCCTTTTGGCTGCTCTGTTTCAGCGCCTTGCTGGTAAACTGAATTGGAGGCTTCCTCCCCCTGCCAGCCCCTCCGCGTGGTATAAAACCCAACCTTCCCAAAAGGTCAGGGCTCTCTGTTTTTCCAACCTTCTGTTTCAAATTTAAGAGACAATGGCTCACATGGAGCTGAGCGGGGGTAATGTGCCGCAGTGCTGAGTCACAGGAGTCCAAGCTGAATTATCTGTTAACACTGAAACACGGCCCTAATTATGATATTATACAGAATTATTTTCAGACCAAAGAATGCTACAATGCTGGGAGAAACGGAGTGCTCGTGCCCTTGCACGTCTACCACCAGACCACCTAAACACCATGGGCTAAGAAAGACTCCAAACATCTGCTTCCATAAGTAATGTACTGGTGATACTGCTTTTCTTACCAGTTGATGTTGCACATCTCTGTGACACCTAACAGCAGTGCTTTCAGCGCCTTTTGCCTCCCATGCATGTGGGGAACCCTTCTACACCCCCTCCCTGGCTTGAAGACATAGTTCCTCCGATTGGGCTGCTAAGTAGAACTGGCCCAGGAGGACGGACTGGCCCTCACTGGGTTCTTCTCCCTCCTACCCGCTCTCCAGCTGAACATCGTGCTTGAGCTGAAATGTTGTTTCTGGAGGAAGCCAAGGAACAAGCCAAGGATTCATGTGGATGCCAGAAAGGAGAATAGCAAAGACAAAACGCATTTCAAAGGCCTAGCTCTGCGGTATTAATGTCCCTTGTGAACTGATGGTGATGGAAGTACAATGCTGTAGGTATAGGCTAGTGTAGATTTGCCTCCTGCAGGGAGTCCTTCTTTCCCCTCAAGCTGCTCTCAGCATCAGGATGCTATGAAAGCACGTAGCTGTTGTAGCCCACAGTTCTGACTTGCTTCTCCCTGCTGTGAAAAATAGTAGCCCAGACTGCCTTGCCTTTACAAAATAACCCCCAGTCTAGCTATAGGCTGCATTGGAGCAACCACCACTCTCTGCAGATATCCTCCTCCGCCAGACCCATCTCAGCACACAGCTGTTTCTCAGATCAGTGATGGATGGATATACCAGGAGGTGTGATTCTCCCTCCATGATCTGCCAAAAGCTACTACTGCAATATGTCTAAAGAGAAACACTCAGGAAAAAAGCCGAATAAACATGAGCTAGAAGAAAGCAATGGGCCGTCCTCTACCTTCATCAGACCTAATCCCAACCTTCCCTCTTCTAGCCAGCACCCATACCTGCAATGTCAGTGCACTCTCTCAAGGTAGGGATTAGGCAGGACTGTTTTGGCACAGCAACGTTTCTCAGAGGGGTTGTCTCAGGCCAACTCAGTTGCTAAAGCATCTGGCCTTGCCTAGGAAGAGGCTGCTCAGCCATATGCTGCTCTGGTTTGCTTTACAATACTCATCTCGCTGTATCCATTTCTCCAGGCTTAGTAAGACTTGTGCTGCAGTGACAGAGCATCACATTTCTATCTGGGTGCAGTAACATTGCCAGCAGTAAACTCCAGACAAAGACAGAAGTCCACCTAGTCATGGGGAAGAGCAACCACAGGTATCTCTGCCAAATCCAAGTGTTTTGAAGAAATTGAAAGGTTTTCAGCCACTTGACACTTTATTTTAATGACTTTCCTGAGAAAGACTTGAAGCAAAGCATGAGATACTGCCCATGGCATCATTTCATAATGAATATTAGCATAGACTTTTTAATGTGCCACTTGTTGTGGTATAGCCAGAGTCCCTCTGTCTCTGGAGGCCTCATCCTCTCTGTGAAACGTAATAGCCTTCAACTTTTCTCACCAGCTGGAGGCAATGCGTGTTTGTATTGCCATAGGCCCCAGAGCATCTAAACCTTTTGCTTTGGAGCAATGTCCTGCAGGAACACTGCCAGCCCAGAGGAGACTGTGAGAAATTCTGTCCTCTGGAGAGTCCTGTTTATTTTAAGCAAAACAGCTAGTTTACATGTTGGCCTTTTGAGCAAAATACTCCGGTTCATTCTGCCCTGGATTTAGTTATGTAACCAAATCGCTATGTTTTTCAAATAATCTAAATGGAATTTGTAATGTCGCCTCCCAAGGGAAAGGGCCCAATTCTGGTATTACAACTAATGCCTTCACGCAGGTGAGACTTCACCAGCTTCAAAGCACTTCTGCTTGAAGGCTGAATGATTTATCTCTGCCTTACACCCAGGGCAACTAAGGCACAGAAAAATGGAAGTGAACAGACCAAAGCTACTGAGCAAAAGAACATCAGAGCCAGGACCCATTGAAATACTCCTGAGCCCCGGGCTGTCTGCTCACTGGCATCGTTTCCTGACATGGGAAGGCACTGGGAATGATCCAATGTGGCTTGAACGCTGCCAGCTTCTGGCAGTGTGACATTCCCAGGAGACGGTAGACTCAGGCTTTGACCGAGTCATGTTGCCCTGAGTTGTGGTCCATGCCTTCCTGCCTTCCACATCAGTACTAGACATTGTCTCCAGACTGTGCCACCTGGCAGAAGGTGACCTGTGGCTTAGAAACGTGTCTTGTCTGGCTTAAACACTCAGTTATGGAAAGTGTGTATCTTGGGGCTGAGACACCCTGGGTCCAGGGGTTAGACATTGGAGTCAGGAGAAGCAACATCAAACCAAACAGCTGCAGTCAGAAGTTGCACAACAGTGAGGTACAAGAGTCTGACTTTGTCCTTTTGAACTTTCTTTCAAGCTGCACCGCACATTTCTTCCTTGCCTCAGACCGTCTCCCTCAGAGCTGGCCAGGTCTTGTCATGTAGGTATATGTTTCTTCATAGCTTTCCCACGTGGTGCTCTGCGTAGCACCTTCCCACAGGTCTGATCTTCCTCCTGGAGGGCATTGACCTGAAAAGGACAAACCAACCTTTTTCTCGAAGCCAAAATCAAGAGTTTGGAAAGTATATTTTCGGTAATCTGTTCTACAGGCATGTGGGTCGTGGGCATAAGTATTATTCTGTAATTGTCTTAATTCACCCCTATTAACCCCTATTAACTCAGTATGGGTAGACTGCACCCATGTACCCATTTCAGGGCCTGTAGCCTTGGCTCCAGTCTATGGGCTGATACACAGAAGTCATTGTGAGTCCTCTTCAGGTGCTATCTACTGAAGTCACTCTTCTGATTGAAGGTCATTATTTTTGCTTATTACAGGAGACCAGTATTGTATCTGTCTGCTTCTGTTCTTTTTTCCAGCCCAGACCAAGCTCTGCTGTCACTTGCAATTGCCACTCTCTGGGTAAACCAGAACACAGAATTTCTGGAAAACTTGTTTTTGTGAGATTTCCAACCCATATTAATGAGTTGTGGAGAAACACAGCCTTTGATGTATGTACAAATGGCATCAACCTCTCAGCCTTCTAGAACTCAAAGAACTCCTAATCCTCAATCCCTTCCCTGCAATTAGAGCAAGGGCTCATATGGTGTGTGGTGCTCTCCACACACCATATGACCAGTAATGCTGTGTTTTGGCATGGAAGCATCTATGTTAGCAAGGAGCTGCTGTTTAAGTTAGAAGTCCAGCCTAAGCCATGTGTGGTTAGCAGCAGCTCTGAATTTTTGCAGTGCCTAGTGATACAGTTTGGATTGACTTTGAATTCTACAGCTTCATTTCTTTTCTGTCACAGTATTGTGCAAAGGAGTGAAGCCCCAATCTTGTAACTGATCCTTACACTGTCAGTGCAAGATCCAAGGCTAAATTTCTGATAGAGATGTATGAGTCCTGACATGGCAGATGGCTTTATCCTGTGTGCAATTATGGAACACTTTGCAACATACTTAACTGCTTGATAGACCTTAATTATACCACAGGAGGGAGCCTGTATGGTTTAGCCTGAAAATATGTTCCTAACCAACTTCCAGTTCCCAAAATTTATCAAAAATCTATTAATATTAACATAGAAGCTGTTCATTTTAGGTGACATGTATATAAGGAGGAAATAAATATAAAATCTTGGGGTGGCAAAATTGCCAAGCTGATTTTGAAGTTTTTAGCCCTGCATTCTTCTTCAGTTTGTATTTATTTGTTTATAATAACATGGAACATGAATGCTATGGTTCAGTTCCTCTTGGACAATATGGTGGGGTTCTACCATCTCTTCCCCTAGGAGCCAGGGTGCCATTGTCCTCAGCAGGATGAACCCTGCTGCTAGTCTTCCCTCCCCTCCATCTACTCCCTTCCCTCTCAACCATGTCTCTTCACCCTCCCTCTCATGCAGGGACACAAGTTTGTTGGTTTGTTGAAGTGGGGTGTCCTCACCAGGAGTCACCTTGGTCTTATTCTTTCCAGGCCCTGTGTGCAAGCCTAAAGCATGCTGCAGGCAGCTCATTACCTCTGTCCTTGCTTCCACCCCCATCGCTGTGGCTGAGGACTCGGCGAATGTAGGATTTGGGGTGGCCCATACTGAGCCTGGCCCTGTGAGAGACCTGACATCTCCTGCCCTTCTCATGGATAAGTTTACCACCCGGGTCCGTGCTTCCCTCGCCTTGCTTGGCCTTGTTCCTCAAGGCCAGTGTGCTTTGGCTGCTGCTCTCCAAGCTCTCTGGTTCTCAACCCTAGAGTTATTTCAGGCAGCTCTGCACAGTTTCCCTTCCAAGGGCTTATGAAACGCTCTTCTGGGACTCTTCACCTGACTCATTGTTTCCTCTGCCACCCCATGCTGGGAAGCACCGCTGCGCTGATGACTGCTTTGGGAAACTCCTGAGGAGAAGAGAGCAAGAGTAGCCAGGCAGAGCCTTTAACCCACAGCTTTATCTCCGTGGGCTCAGAAGAGTGGGGGTTTTATGTTTTTTCTTTTCTTTTCAGCAGTCCCTCTGCTTTAGTTTCTTCTCACTTTGAAGAGATTTGTTGATGCCCAAACTCACAGTTTGGACATCTCGTAGGCCAGACTAAAGTGCTACAATAAGGACCGCTCCATACTTAGCAGGGCACGCCAAATTGCTAAATGCCGTATAACCACACCCATCATCAAAGGCCCATACGCTCCCATTTCATCCGCTCAATTACAAACCACAGAATAACTTTGTTTCAGTCAACGGCAAACAGTCTGACATGGAAGCCACCCACCTTCAATGTGCTCTTGTTTGTTTTGTTTGCTATCTTGCTCAGGTTGGCTTTTCCCGCCACCTCCTCGCTCCTTGTGTCAGAGTGGCTACTTATAAATGTGAATACGCTTTTCATTTCATGTATTTTTCCTGAAATTTCAATTTCTGCCTCATAGTTTTCAGCTGGAAGAGAGGAAACGGCTGTCTTGGTGCAGACAGAATTAACCCTTTTTCTTCTTTGCTGATCGTCTGCATTTATCCACTGTTTTTATTTTAAGAAATCTTTTTTCCCTGAAACTCTCAAACAAATTATTTCTCAGCCTTGAGGCCACTAATTTCATAGTATGGACAAGTATGGTCCCAAATCCATAAACTTGTTCCTGTCTAACATGCTCTTCTTCCTTCTCAGTTCTTCTTGTAAATCAGTTCCTCTGATAAAGAGAACAACTAATTCTTCTGCTGAGAGCCAGACAGGGACCCATCTACACATTAATAAACACAGGGTTCACATAGGCTTCTTATGACCTCTCTGTAGTCTCTTTTAGCCCAGTTTCTTATAGAAAAAAGGTAATCTGTTTGGTCAGATTATGTGTCCATCTGCCTGTCACACATCACCAATTACTGTGGAATTCCCTGGCTGTTTTTGGTTGGGTTTGATGAGGTCTTCAAGGTGTTAAGTTCCTACAAGGTCAGCAAATAAATAAAAGGGTGGCCAGAGAGAAAAGTAGAAGCAGGATATCAACCTTTATGAAACCTCATCCACATGAGCACTCGCATTCAAATCACAAACCCGTAGGAAACCAAGATTTATTAATCCCATCACTGGTGGAACAGCTCAGACTTTCTTTCTGTTTCTGTTTTTGTCTGTTTGCTTGCTTGTTTGTACATTCTCTAGAACAATTAACTTGCTCTGGTGGAGCACTACAAACTTCGAAGATCCAATGAAAACACTGTTCTGTCTACAAACACTCAAGGATTTGGGAGTCTTCCATCTAGACCCGCACCCAAATCATCCCAGCTAAGACCCACCAGGACCAACACGGGCAAGGAACAACTTGTCTGAGCCTGCTCTGACTTTTGTTGTCCCTCCTCTGGAGAGAGCCTGGATATACCCCAGTCCTGCTTTTCTGGTAGATGCCTCACATCCAACAGTACAGCACAGATGAAGCCATACCTAGGATATTGTGTCGTGCTTTGGGCATCCCCTCAGTTCATGAGGGATATTGAGAAACTGGGAGGGCTACCAGCATGGTTTTATCAGGGCATCTTCTCTGTCAAGGCAGATGCTATAACAAAGGGCAGCGGCCTTCAAGCTCGGGGGTTCAGTTTGACATTAAGAGAAATGCGTTTGTTATCAGGCAGTGCAGCACTGGGACAGGTCACCTGGGATGTGATGGCAATCTCCACCCTTGGAGGTTTTCAAGGCTCAGCTAAAGTCTTGGATCATCTGATCACATTCTACACAGTACGTACAGACCTTCAGAGATTCCGCCCCACCAGTATTTCTGTGATTCCGGGAACATATTTTATTTGTTTTCTTGCATTTTTTGGCTTTTCTTTTTTATCCCACTTTGCCTTCAAAGAGGGGAAAAAAGATTTGGCTGGATTGGCTCAGTAAAACCCCCTCCTCTATCTGCAGATGCTCTTATTCTGTGACTGGATTTTTCAGATTATAAAATACCTGTTCCTTGGATCAAGAAGAAAACAGAGGCCACTCTACTGCCTGCCCTTTCTTAGCACAACAGCCAAGAACAGAACTTTTTCTGTTCTTCATCCTGTCCTCCTTGTGTCTTTTCACAGTTTCATTTATAAGTGTGCACTCTGAGATCACAGTGTCCCAACTTGCAGCAATCAAGATCTAGGTGTATCATCCATGTTAATTCTCAAGATGTATTAGATGAAGAGGAAGGACAGGAGTGATGGGACTCCTGCTACTTGCCCTGTCACAGGCTGGACTTTAACACTGAATTTAAAGTGGAGGGCAAGGGCCAAAATCATCTCTCAGTTGAGAAGAACATTTTCAGCTCATTAACTTTTCACAAACCAACTCCTGTACCTTCCCTGGGGCATGAGATTGTGTTTAACAGAAATCATTATGAATAATAGCAATGAGATCTTCAAAAACACAGAGAGTCATAGGCAAAATACCCCAGAGTTGCCATGAAGACTGAGTTTCCTTTTCCATGGATACGACACCAAAACTATCTAGGACTGTGGAAACTGTGGATACCCCACTGAGCATGTCTATGTCCATCAGTGCCTAACCTTGGACAGCATGTCACTAGCTCTATTTCTGAAAAGTCTTCTCGCATCGTCAGGTCACGGCAATAGTGTAGATGTTGCCAATTCAAGGAGCTATCTGAGAGAGATTGGAAACAGCTAAGGTAAACCCAGATCTCTGCTTGCTACACGGGCACAAAGGCCTTCAGTTCTGACGAATAATCGCCATATTTTCCTCTTTTGCCCAACAAAATAAGCAAACAGCCCTAGGGTCCTCTATGAGCACTTACTCTGCACATAATTCTGATTTGTGAGGCAGAAAGACAAAAAATTTTAGGTTAGAAAGGACTAAATATTCTCAGATTCAGAATATAAGTTTCATTTAAAGTCAGTTTGCGATTGCTAAAGACTCAGATTCACTAACTATCTTGTCTGAATATTGTCATGAAAATCTAAGCTTTATTGAGTGCTAAAAGCCTTAGAAAAGATGGAAATGTATGAAAATAAAAGGATAAATTCCCTGCCACCACCACCACTCCAAGTGCCAAATAGTACCAAATCATAACAATGGGCTCATTACAAATGCTCCATCATTTTGTAATAACCAAGCACTTAAAATGTTCTTGGTAGCTGCTCTAAGGATGCCATTTTTTTCATTATGAGTTGTATTTAGTAAGTAATTTATATCTGGCAGGACTGGGATAATCCTGCAGTGTGAATGCGCTGCGAGACTGCTGTAATTACACCAGTGCAGTGGTTATGGGCTTTGTGGAACTGATATTTCTTTTTAATTGTGGATATGATAAGATCAAATCCAACATTGTGTATATCAGTGACAGGTTTGTAGCTGTAATTGTAGCTGCCAGCTGCCTTCCTGGTCATCTGATTTCCCTCCAGGAGCCTGCAGATGATGGGAGGTTTGCAGCGGTGAGGACTGCAGGATCAAAGCAGGGCAGTTTGTTGGAAACGCAGATGCCTGTACGACGTGTCTCTCAATATCAGGAACTGCTCTGCAAGATAACCAGTTTTGTGGGGGAGATGGGCTGAGAGCAGAGGACTTCTCACCATGGATGCAATGTCACAAACCCCTCTCTGGGACCCGCCAAGTCCATCCACCTCCCACCCACCTACCACACCCCGTGTTCATGGTCACAGAACATATCCCAGGGCACAGCAGAGTGACTCGCCACAAATCCACTTTTTCCCCAGTCTTGTGTCCCCAAAACCGTCACCCAGTCAGAGCTTGGCCTCCTTGGAAAGAATAATACAGCACAAGCAATTTAAATGAATGGGCAGGTGGGATAAAACCAAGCAAAATGTCCAGATGTTTTTTTTCTGTCACTTTTGGTTTGTGCTCCATTTTCTCCAGTCAGTCACTAAAATACTTGGATGTGAGAATTTTATATTGGTGGTGGGTTTTTATCAGCCAAGTCACCAGACAATAATCCCTTGGTGTTGATGCTGATTGGCTTTGCCATGTTCTTAGGACAAAGGAAAAAAACCCTGAAACTGTTCTCTACTAAACATAACTTTAAAAAAGAAATATTTTGGCCCCATCTTGCAAAAGTCAGTGTGACATTTAGAGGGAGCTAAGAAAAGGAATCTTCCCTGCCCTAGGAAGAAAGTAAGCTTAACTTGGGTCCTCTTCACTTTGTCATACTATTACTTGGGCACTGTTTGGTATTAGTCACTAGCTGCTCCCTCTCAGCTTTATCCAACTTAATTTCAAATAGAGTGCAAACAGATGCCTTTATGTTTCATTTTTAAATCATTTATTGCTCTACATGTAGCAAAGAAGCTTAAAAAAGAATGCAAAAGAATTGCCAGAAAGGTTTTTTGGGTTTTTTAAAAGATATATATATATAATTGCAGTTGTGGTTACTGTGGTTTCTTTTGGGTGGATCAGAAAAAAATCAAGTCTTCCTTCCTCGGGGATATAAGGGGAAAAAAAAAAAAAAAAGATGGAGAGGAAAACTCATTCTCATGTCTAGTGCTTTTTATCAGTAATGGAATGAAGCAATCAGGTTTAAGGGCTTGTCTAGACGGAGGACTCTGGCACTGCTGTAGCTCCCGCAGCGTAGTGAAGTCTGTGTAAGCCCCAAATGTTGCTCACAGCAGCAAAAGAAGCCACAGGGATGCAAAGCCACCGCGCAAAGTCAGGGGGCTCCAAGCCCTGCAAAATCCCAGTTTAGGCAGGGCAAGGCATCTTGTTTGTTTAGAGGACAGCCAAAAAAACACTTGGAAATGGCTTTTTTTTTTTTATTATTTGTTTATCAAAGTGCCCCCCAAAGCAACACTACCAGCACAACAGAGCTTTGGATCAATTAAGGTATTTCAACTACTGCTTCTTTTGGAGGGGACAGGGTGGTAAATGACGAAGCATGAAAAATTGCTGAGCCCAGTCTTCAAGGCCAATCTTTACAAGAGGGTTTATTTTAATTAAAAACATAACAAGCAGAATTTTCTGTGAGAAGTTTTCTAACCGAGATCCATAACAGAGTGATACTTTGTTTTTACACCTTTAGTGGTTGTGGTGGGATACTTGGGAACATTGGACGTCCTGAAGAGCCCCAAATCCTATCCCATAATCCTATCCTTCATAATCCAGAAGATGTGCAGAGCCTGATTTGTCCATAAACCTTACTGAGCAGGGGCCAAACCCTGCTCTCAGCATCCCTTCTGTGACTCTGAGTGAGCTTCCCAGACAGCAAGAAACTGAGATGAGAGCAAGAGAGGTCCCAAAGAAGCAGGAAGGATTGGGAGACCAGACTTCCAGGTCCTGTACTGGGTTAGGGGAGCTGCCATGACCCTCCAGCCCTCTCCTGCAAGGCTGCAGGCTTCTTGTCACCAGGGTGGTGATCTCAAGTGGGTACGTCCACACCACATGAATAATCCTTGTCCCCACAATGGGGCACTTTGGAAAGAGCTGCATCTCATCAAGACCTTCCCAAAGCCTCCTGTGGGACTGTCCTGGTGGGGTATTAAATTAGAGCAGGTAAAGTCTAATACCCCCAAAACGCACTAAACCCCAACAATAGATTTTAAAGTTTATATGCCAGGCCCAGTGGAAGTCAGGGGAGAAACCAAATGCAGCTCAGATCAGCCCTCCGTTCCTCTGCCTTTAATAGGTGAAAGAATGTCCCTCTCCAAAAAACCCGTAGAAACGCTACACAGAGTCAGAGCGCACATCATGCAAGTACAGACAGCGAAACATAGGACCATAGGACGTAGCCAGCCAGCCAGCAACATCCTGGAAAGGCTAATATCTGCGTAATACTAAACAGCTTTTTGCCTTTCGGATCCTTCCATGAGAAAAGGCAAAAATATTTGGTGTAGACATTTTTTAAAATGAGAACATACCATACATAGTTAAAGTAATGACTACTGCTCTTAATCCCAGACACAAACTTTTCACTGAAGCTTTTTTTGGGCTGGGTCATGTGATTTATTTGGTTTTCAGTATCTATATATAAAACTACTTTTTTTTTTCCCTTCCTGGTTCATCCTTACCCGTATTCCAAAACCTGCACACTTCATAAGCTATTTTGGTTTACCACATGGCTTGGCACTTGGTATTTTTTCCTATGATGTGAAAACAAATCTTCAGCTTGGCTGTTGGTGGCCATTATCTGAGATGCAAATTTTCTTGCTCAGTTGCCAGGGCTCTAACGAGCGGCTAATTACCCTTTCTGGCTGCCAGATGGCCCTAGTACTCAGAGACCTTAAATAGGGGTATCCCAAACCCCCAAAGTGGGAGTTGTTAGTCCCTAGGGATCTCCACATCCCGCATGGACAGTCCTTTGGACTTTGGTGCCAAAAGCCTCGGTTTTGGGCAAAAAGCCTTGAGGCCAGCCAGAGGAGAGCAGGCCTGAGCCCTGCCGGTTTTTGGTCTGCTCTACAGGGCTGCCCATCTTCTGGCCCCAAAGCTTTTATTTGCTGTGAATAAATGAATACTAAACATGTCCTCAACTTGCCCAGTCGGAAAACTACTCTGCTCAGCCACACACATGACATCATCATAAATTTCAGTTGCAGGAAGATAAAACCAGGATTACCTGCATTTTTAGCACCAGGAGAAGGGAAAAAGAAAAAAGGATGGGGCCGCCTTTGGGGCTTGGTTGCTGGGTTTGGCTTTTTACTTTTTTTTAAACTCTGACCTTCCTTCGTGTTTGTTTACAATTAAAGACACCACTCAAGGTGATGGGAGACTTGGAATGGAGAACAGAAAGACCTTTCAGATGGGAGCACATTAACTGGGGCCTCTCCAAGCTGTCTCTGACAGATTGCGTGTGGTTTTCTCCCGTGTGTGGACATACGTGGAGAACTTCGCAAAACCTTCGCCTGGCCGTGACCTCCACCCTCTCTGCTTAGAGTTGGGCTTAGACCCAAGAGCCCGTCTGGGATTGCTCTCCATGGGTCCTGTCTCCGCTTCCCCTCCTGCAGCACCAGCCAGCTCAGGGACCCCTCAGAACCATCCCCCAATGTCTCCCAGCTCCACACAGGCAGCTGAGGATGCGTTTGCTGGGACATAATTTGGTGCCCTTTGGTATGACCACAATTTCTGCCTGGAGAAAATCGTCCCAATATCTGCCCGATTCGGTTAAAGTACAGTTTCTCAGGCTCCGGAGAGGCACATGCACCCAGAAGCCAGCTCCCAGAGCTCACATGTACTTTCCTGAGCTCAGCGCCTGCTGCCAGCCCCGTTGTTCTGCCCCCCACCAAGTCCCTATTGTTCGTGTCCTTTGCTGGTGGCATTGCTTCTGGCTCAGCCAAGCTCCTCCTGAGCAGGGGCCCAGGCTGCGGGGTTTGGTGTCTTGGGTGTTTTCCAGGAATAATTCTGAATGATCATTTTTAGAGGGCCAGCAACAGGCACCGCGGATGGAGTTGATTTGCAAACAGAGGGTGTTGGAGTGGAGGGTCAGTGACATGGCAAAATGGGAGTCCGAAGACCGAGAATCCATATAGAAATAATGGCTCTGAAAACTTGCAGAAAACCCCCCTTTTTTTCTGTATAATCTCTATCACGTCCTGCCCCACTCTTCACAGGGTGGTGACAAGTAGTAAAGGGAAAGGAGAGTCATCAGTGCAGGGACAGACATGCTACTGCTCAGCAAAGCTCTTGAATTGGCAAGACCTAAATTTCTCCTTAGGTGCTGGGCTGTACTGGGGCCTCTTTTCAGGGTGATGTCATTCCCAGAGCAGAGGGAAACGAGCTGTTGCTCAGGACTGTCATCCTGCTGACAGGCACCACGGCTTGTGGTGCATCAGAACAGCACGGGAGCATGCTCATTTCCATCAGGAACTGCACTGGATCAGCGTTCGGCATCCTGTTTATGTTAAAACATTGGCGTCCTTTTTTTATAGAGAAGCTGGGAGAACCGTGTAGCTGGGGTTTCTATGAAGTGTCACCAATTAAGTCACTTTTCAGCAGGATGATCAGTGCTTCAGCAGACCCAGAGGTTCCCAAATAAAGTATCTCCGGTTTCCAAGCTGATCTCCTGGCTAGCAGATGTTGGTCAAAGCAGATGCTAGCCACAGCATGGCACCTCTCCAACCATCCTGAGATACCTACCTTCTGCTCGCACACCTTTCCCAGGTCCTCGCTGGCCTGGCCGAGAAATAGCATACACTTTCTTCCTCCCCAGCGTGTTTTAGGGAGAAAAGGACAAGGTGAGGCACAGATTGTTACGATTACAGCAGGACCACTTGGACCCCACGGTAACATGACTGTTTGTTTCCCTGCTCTGTAAATTTGAAGGGCAGGATCTTGACCCTGCAAAGCTCTCAGGGAATTGTGTTACTCAGGCCATGGGATAGGAAAGGGTCAGATGATGAGGGCTTAGCTGTAGGTCCAGAGGAGAGATTGAGTAGCTCCATGTGCAGGGTCAAATGTGTGCCCTTGGCATAGCCAGCTCCTGGGACCACTCCAGCACACACAAGTTGTGTACCTGGGAGACCCTTCTGCTACTGATTCCCCTTGTGTAGTGGCTTCCACAGCCATGCAGAACTGATGTGGCTATCTCCAGCCCAGGCCCCTGCAGAAGAAGCTCTGCAGGGCTGTACCAGGAGCACTTTGCTCACTCAAAGCAGAGGAAAGCAAAGCAATATGGCTCTTATCCATGAGCATCAGCCCCAGGGGTAATTTATTGACCTGAGTCTTCCTCCTCACCCGCAAGCACAGCACAAAGGAGGAGCAGAGAGTGGCACTACTCTCGATAGCCAAGACATACCTGGGCTGTATCAAGAGAAGCATGGCCAGCAGGTCTAGAGAGGTGATTCTGCCCCTTTACTCTGCTCTCGTGAGACACCCACGCGAGTCCTGCGTCCAGCTCTGGAGCTGCCAGCACAAGCAGGACATGGAGCTGTTGGAGCGGGTCCAGAGGAGGGCCACAAAGATGGTCTGAGGGCTGGAGAACCTCTCCTATGAGGATAGGCTGAGGGATTTGGGGCTGTTCAGCCTGGAGAAGAGAATGCTGTGGGGAGACCTTAAAGCAACCTTCAAGTACTGGAAGGGGGGCTATAGGAAAGATGGGAAAATATTTTCAGCAGGGCTTCTTGTGACAGGACAAGGAACAATGGCTTTAAACTAAGGGAGGGTACATGTAGACTAGATATAAGGAAGAAATTTTTTTACCGTAAGGGTGATGAAACACTGGAAGGGATTGCCCAGAGAAGTAGTGGAGGCCCCATCCCTGGAAACATTCAAGGCTAGGTTGGATGGCGCTCAGAGCAACCTGATCTGGTTGAAGATGTCCCTGCTCACCGCAGGGGCGTTGGGCTAGATGACCTCTAAAGATCACTTCCAACCCCAAGCATTTATGATTCTATGATTCTACATAGCTCAAAACATTGCCATGAGGCAAAATGCGAAGAGCTGCAAGGCTTGGAGCCCTGGAACAGAATGCCCAGGGAGGTTGTGGAGTCTCCTTCTCTGGAGATATTCAAGACCCACCTGGACAAGGTCCTCTGCAGCCTGCTGTAGGTGACCCTGCTTGGGCAGGAGGGTTGGACTAGATGACCCACAGAGGTCCCTTCCAACCCCTACTATTCTGTGATTCTGTGACACGGGGAAGGGCGGGTGGGAGAGCTGCCAGCACAGAGAAGATGTGCA
>Ga0065711_1010939_pt1 | contig 15354 bp, 8 predicted proteins | sample Hoacrofraction12_FD_59098 | JGI IMG/M metagenome (GOLD analysis project Ga0065711, IMG submission 59098) | Hoatzin crop microbial communities from Cojedes, Venezuela - Epithelial fraction 12 v2 (version 2) | ecosystem: Host-associated > Birds > Digestive system > Esophagus > Crop | place... | reverse complement strand
AGGTTCACACAGGCCCACCTCTCCAGCTTGTCCAGGTCCCTCTGGATGGCATCCCATCCTTCTGGTGTCTCAACTGTACCACTCAGCTTGGTGTCATCTGCAAACTTGCTGAGGATACACTCGATGTCGCTGTCCATGTCATTGATAAATACATTGAACAGCACCGGTCCCAGTATGGACCCCTGAGGGACTCCACTCGTCACTGGTCTCCATCCGGACATTGAGCCGTTGACCACTACCCTTTGGCTGCGACCATTGAACCAATTCCTTGTCTATCTTTTAGTGCAAAATCTTTTTTTTTGTCCATGCTTGTCTATCTGTTAGTGCAAAATCTTGCACAAAAAAGTTTCACTGGTAAGCTAATGACAAGTTAATGTTGACCTAAATGACAAATTTCTCTGGGTACTATTTCCAGTGAATCACCTGGAAAACAGTAACTAGTGCCTTGATGTGAAAAGAGCTGTATGATTTACACTTTTTACTTGCTGAAAATGTAACTGATTTTGCTAAGCTAAAATCATACTAAATTTCTCTCCAGTCCCATAGTCAACAAATTACTATTTTGGTTTAGAAACTGACAACAAATATCATGGTTAGTTTGGGAAGAGGGGCTCTTGGCCCTGCTGAAATCAGTGCCCAAATACTTCAACCACCTATTCACTTCAATGCGACTAGCTCTTCCTTCCTAGTAGGCAGTCTGCTTGATGTTTAAGAGTAAAAATACTGATTTCAGCTCATTCAAGACTTCGGGAATTAGAATGAAACTCCAAATGTGTAAATACCAGTAGAACCATTCTGGATTCATACTAACATTGGAATCGGGATCTTTCAATTACTGCTTCTACTGACATGAGGTTTGTGTCTTTTTTATAGACTAATTCTGGATTCATGGCACTGGGAGAATCTCTGACCCAAGAGCAATGAAGGCCCTGTAATCCAGGCCGCAGGAGAAACAACCAGCGAATAGACAGACCTTTTCTTGGAAGTTCATAAAGTACAATTTTGAACATAAGTGAGAGGTAAATAAGCAGAGAAATGGGATCAATAGAAGACAAAATAACAGCAAAATAAGTGTGGTCACAAAATCAAGAGCTCTGCAGGCCTCCAATGGATCTTGATGCTACAGCAGCACCTTTGGCTTTACAATGAATTTCATTTGTATTAGGATTCTGCATAGCTGCCCATGGCCGCCTTCTGACTTTGTTCCATGATAAAGAAAACAAAGAAAAATGTTCAGTTGATTGGCTTCAGGAAATCACGAGCATTTCTTCCTTTTCAGGTAAGACCTTACGCTAAAGCCAATTTAAAAAAAAATAAGACAAAATGAGGGCTATAAAAACAAATGATAGAAGTTTTGTCTGGAGAAGAAAACATACTGATGTTGAAAACCAGTTAGATTTGAAGTCCAAAAAGTTTATTTCCCTGTGAGTTATGGTTGAATTAAATGTAGAGGTTTACTGGAAACATTTGTGAACTAAGTGGACTACAAAAGGAAGAAAACACTTTTTTCTCCTTTTTCAAATCAATACTACATGAAAGGAACACAAAACAACAAGCCTGTTCCATGTGTGTCTAAGTTTGAACCCACAAAAAAGCATAATAGGAAAACAAAGACTTGTAATTTTGAAGTGTTCTGGATTTACTCAAAGGAATTGTGAAGATATTAAAACAGAGCCACTGGGACACTACGCCATAAATTATGTTGCAGAGGTGATTTAACTCATTTTAAGATTCAAGTTTAAATCTGAAGTTATGGTAGTAGAAGAAAACAAAAGGAGATTGAAGGGGCAATGGTCTCAGGTCTATGAATAGCACTTTCATTGATGGAAGAGTTGGATTCACCTGTAGGAGAGGAGATTTCTCCTTTCTTGTGTTCAGTTTTCAAGACATCAAGAAAAAACTGGCAGCAAGAGAGACACTGTGATCCTGCTATTAAATGCTGTGAATTATGTTATTTTAAGCCAGACAAATACAAAGTCGATCAAGTAGCAGTCTAGATGCATTGCTTAGGAATGAATCTTACTGTTATTCACCTAATCTGTCAAATCATGGGAATGAATGTCAAAAATTACAGTTCCCCTCAGTCCTAGCCCTCTTTCCCAGCAATAACGGCCTCTGTAAGAAGTCTTGCAAAAAATTTACATAGACACGTGACAAAAGAAGTTTGCAAAATTATTAAAAGATAATTTGAATTATTATTCAAAAAGAATAATGAGGGAAACAAGGAAATACCCAAGAAACGTGAAGCACCCGAGCACCTTCAAATAGTCATGGAAGAGTGGAGGCTTGTTTTCATTGTCTCTAACAGGAAATGCAAATGCAAGTATAAAGGCAAGACATACAGTGAAAATGAATCTTCAGCACCAGTAAAAGCTTATTTCAGGAAAGCCCTGAAATTGTGTGACAAACTTGCCATTTTCACTCCTCAAACTCTTAGTATCTGGTGAAAACTCTGGGACACGACCAATTGTGTGTAGGGAACGGAGATCTTGAAGATGAGGTACGACAAGAAAACTTAGACAGAAGAGCAGAAATGGCTTAGAGAATCCTTATGCAGGGAAAAGACTGGAAAATCCAAGATAGAGTAACTTTTTTGTGGTTTAAATGCTTTGCTTTAGAGACTAGACTCCAGGAAGTCCTAACAGGAATGACCATTGAATGAGCAGTAACAAACAGTTAAGAAGCCAGAGGTAGATGATTGAAATTAACAATGGCCAAAAGATCATTTTAGAAGATTCCCCAGAAAAGACATTAATAATCACGTTTCCTAGCTATGTGTAAGCTGATAACATTGATCAAGTTGGATCCATAGTCACCGATCACTGGGAAATTCTACACAAGAATAAAAGGACTGCAAATTAAACTACCAAGGTACAGAAGATGAACTGCCTATTGACAAGACGCTAATGAAAATTTTCATACTAAAAAAACAAATTCCCAAGGGACCATAGAGAGATTAAGTGATGGTATTTGATCCACACCCACATATCTGCAGATGGAAAAGCTGGAGGAAAAAAAGCAAGTGGAGGAAGGTCTCTACGGGACCCCTGGGATATATTGTGGAAAGTATCATTATCATTACATAGAGGATAATCCTAAACTCTGTGGCATGCCAGACAAGATAATCTATCTGCGACAAAGGACATTAATATCTTTTCAAGTGATGTTCATGTGCAGCTTGGGCTGAACCCTTTCCAGAAGCAAAGGCTGAACTGGGAGTGGGGATGCAAAACAAGTGACAAAGTTGTTGACACGTCTCGTGAAGAGACCTACAAAGCTTGTCAATTAAACTGTCATCAAAGATGTTAGCGTGTAAAAGTAGGTGCCATCACCTTCACACACTCGACAGTGACCACTTCTGGTCAGTTAGTACCCATGTAGTTCTAGCCGTGTCTTGCCACATCTTGGCACATTGGGACGAGATCCGACCCTGGGAGAATAGAGACCTTTGGACAGGATGACCGCCACTGCAGAGTTCAAACTATATAAGATAACTGCATGTCTTTAGATGGAAAGAAAGATGGAGGTTGAATAGTAGTGGAGATACTGTGCTTACAGAGTGTGTATTTAGCTAAAATATCGGTGTTTATAATGACTAGAAGGAAAATTGTGGGAAACATTTAAGAATCACAAGGAGAACACTGAGACTGCACTCAGAGAAGGCAAAACTATTCTTTAGAGAAATGGGTGAAAAATCTCAAAAATGGAAGAAGTGAAGAGGAATTTATTACCACTACACAAGTTTATAATCTCCATGCAGACTAAAAAGCAGTCCAAGTCTTGAAAACTGGAAAAATCAGTGACAAAATACTTCTCCATAAATTATAACATATTTTGGCAGTACGGATGGGATTTGAGTTTTTTTGTTTGTTTGTTTGTTTTTCTAATTTGAGTTGGCTACATTTGTAGTAGTAAAGCAAGCAGTGCTAGACCTTGTTCTTCAATACAGTGGTCAACTGAAGCAGCCTGGTTGTTCAAACACAGACTGGTCACAACCAGACCACCTACAGTGAAGAGTCCCAGGCTCTAACTCTAAACTCTTGGGAGACTGTTACTCTGGGCCAAGACCAAACAAATGAATATGTTAAGAATTTAGCAGAATGGAGAAGAAAGGGATGAGATCCCACTTTAAGACCTCTTAATTTAGTGGTATAGGTATAGCTGTGGTACACAGCAAACTTCACCTTGCAAATAAATTGATGTCAGCTAGAAAAAAAAAACTAAGTGATTCTGAAGGCCTCTAGACATGTATCTTTGACCAGTTCCAAGTTCAATGGACTGTCACCTTAGTCTCGACAGCTGTATGGGAGCTTAGACACCTCGCTTATAGAAACATATATACATTGACATTCTAAATGTTGGATGGGGCTCTGAGCAACCTGATCTAGTGCAAGATGTCCCTGCTCCTTGCTGGAACATTGGACTAGATGACCTTTAAAGATCCCTTCCAACCCAAACTGGCTTGTGATTCTATGGTTCAGGTAGCTGAATCTGAATCCAACTCCTGATATGCACAGTCATTTACACAGTTACTGGGAAAGTACCGGTCTGAAGTGCCTGTCTCTTTCTATTGACTGCTGAAATACCCTAGGGCATGGGATTCATCTTGCCTGTGAGGCAGTCACCTAGAATTGAGCCATTAGGAGAAACACAGACTCTAGACATCCTTAGAAAAGATGAATCCCATAGCAGGGTGGCCAGCTTGCTTGCTCATCTTGCACTTAGACAACTGACTCTTAGGCTGTAAAGTTTGGGGAGATGAATTATCTGTTTTGCTGATCCTAGGCCATGCTTGGGTTGTCCACAGCGAAGTTCCTTTTCTTGCTCCTGGGTCCCCTTTCATAAACGTTTATTTTCTGCAGGACCTTCAGTTTCTCAGTGAGACTGAAGTTTCACTTGTCTGGCATATGTGGAGTGGCACTGTCCTTTCCCTGGCGTTTCATCTCATCTCTGACTGCAGTCAGGCTGACTTTTAGCCTCTGGATCAGTAAGATTAGAAAAGCTGTAGCAGTAGGATGTTCAGGAAGGACATTTTCCTTGTATCCTCCACATGAGAACAGGAAGCTTTTTCCAGAGTGTTGGGCATAGCAGAAAGCACTGTGATATGATGTGTTTCCTCCACCCAGAAAGCTGTCTTAAAGCACCATTATCCCCTCTCTCCCCTTTATGGCTACCCACTTCTGTCCCTGTGCCAGGTCACAATGATCTGGGTTAAAACTATTCCTCCATTTTGTTCCCTCTGCTGGACAGTGGGTGTTTGAACCCAAGTCATTTCAGTCATCTGGTTCAGAAAGTGACACTACAAATGGTTGTAACATTATGACTGAGAAGGTGGCACACAGCACTGCAAAGGTGGAAAATGTGGCAAGGAGCAGGGTAACTGCTCCACTTGGCTGCGTGGACAGTGAGAATTTGGGCCAACATATGAGACCGCTTCAGAAGAAATGAAGGTACAGGTAGGTCTATGTTACAAAGCGATAGAGGAGAAATCGGAGAATCTTAGGATTGCCAGAAAACTCTGGGAACAGAAGAAAAAAGGAGTTGTCATGGTCTGAATTTATTGTAAGAGTCCAACCTAATTGGCACATTCACGAAATTGTCAACACAAATGCATCTCCTGATCCCACTCATTCCCTACTTACTTATGCATTTATTAGTTATGTTACCATAAACCCAAGGATCCATCATGAACAGGAAGGACCTTGTTCTGTTAGGAACTATGCAAACACAAGATGCTACCTAAGGGCTGTCTTATTTTGTTCAATTCCTGGTTATTAGTTACAGAAAAGTTAAGCCACCTTCGGGACACGGCTCCTGGGAAAGGGTGGGAAACTCCATTACTAGAAGTCTATTTAGGGTTTTTATACCCAGCTGCAAAGCATTGAGCTTCTGGACTTCTATCAGAAATTGCCTCCCATTGACCCAAAACAAAATCTGATGTATGAAGTTCTTGAATGGCTGAACAAGATTCTTCTACACTACCCCTTCACGTAGTTAATGGGGAAGTAAGTAACATGACAGTAACTAGATGATGAAGGTAATGTGGGGAAACTATTGGGCCCATGAGCTAAAGGATTAGCATTACAGAGTTAGAATAACTGACCAGCACCAGGTATCAGAGATACTTGCCTTCTTCCCATCAGCAGTGTAGAGCTTCTTCACAGGGAACTGCAGGATCTCTGAAATCTCATCCAGGAGTGTTTTGAAACTCCTGGCATTTCTACGGTTCAAGATAATTGAGCGCCGAAACCCACTTTCTCCATTCTTAACTAGAGTGATTTTCTTGGGTATTCTGGGGCCATGATGAGTGAAAGGTGTGGAATAATCTTCAAGCTTGCCCTCCTGAGCTGCTCTTCTCAAGCTACTGGAGGGACGACCATTTCGTGGAGGGCCTGGCCTGTGTCCCCCAGAAGTAATGGTAATAGGCTTGACATATTTTTTGTCAGAGCAAAGGTAGCATCCTCCATCCTCCAGCTGGTCTAGCTCACTGATGCAATGTATTCCTCGTGGGGTGGTGATGGTCCGTACCCCAAATGGCAGTGGGACTCGATGAGAGAGGTCATCCATGAGTGCATTGAAACTCTTGAAGCTTCGCTGGTTGATGGCCATCTTGACTCCTGCAAACTGAGGATCTCCACTCTTGAAGAAGGTTATTTTTTTGGCTGGAGATACCTTGGTGACTGTGCTTGTCTGAGCCACAGAGGGAAGGGGCTGCTCATACTTGTAGGAGCTGGTGGTTGACAGATAGTTAGCAGGTACCTGAGTCATCCCTCTTGCTTAAAGGTAACTAGAAAAGAAGCAAAAATAACAGTAGGGTTTGTCTGAGTCGTGCAGAATCAGTGCCTGACTAGCAAAGGAGCAAAGTATGTTTTCCTCACAACAGTTTTACCATCTCTGCTTGATCAAGAGCAGATTGTGCCACACAGAGTTATGAACTCACTGTCTCAGGCAGATACGAGGAAACAGCAGGAAGAGTAGCCATAAACCCACTCCACACAGTTCAGCTGTCCTTGTCCTGCAGATGCCAAGGAAACACAGCAGGAAGAGCTGCCACAACCCTACTCCACACAGTTAAACCATCCCTGTCCTGCAGATGCCAATGAGAATTTAGTCAGTGTCAGACATCCCTGAGGCACAAAAAGCATGAGTCAGACCCCAAGCAAAACCCACAAAAACTGGTATTTGTGTATCGTTGTCCCTTTGAGTTTTGTGTCTTCCTTGCTTATTTTTTTGAGGTTTTCTCTGAAACTATCAAAGCCAGAGATTACTTCGTTTTTATTTTTACAAGCAGAATGCTCAGTCTCATGTAACCCTTCAACACTGTGAACTGGCGCATTACAAAAGCCCGAACAAACCTGAATTTGTTCACGCGGCAATTGCATACTGTAGCACGCAACCACTCCTGAGCATACCGAGGGGCAGAGTAGTCTGGTTTTGGAACAGCTGCACATGGCCGTGGCATAGTACGCTAAGGCAAGATCTGGATGCAAACCCCTGGCAATTATGCAAATAAATATGGTAAGAAATATTGCAAGACCTCAGACAGAACTACAAAAGTTAGTTCTGCTAAACTGTGGGAAAATTTGAAATCAGCCTGGTAAGCACAGAGGTGAGGAGAACGATCTGCCCAGTTTCTGTCAGAGTGGCTTCACTTTTAAATCTAATCTGATTTCGGTGTTTTAGTCTGGAGGTTGAATCCCACTTCTTGGAACCCGACTGATTTTAATGCCTTTTCCATGATGGAGACTAGTGGAAAAGTGACTGGACTCTACCCTTTCTTGCCTACCCTTATCAAATGTGTTGTCTTGGAAGTCAATCTCTGAAAAATTCAGACCCCACATGGAATGAAACTACTATGCCAAAGAAGAAGATGCTTTGGTTTGGGCATGGAAAAACCCAATTAACATTATTCCCAACTGCTAAAATATTGGCTGTAATGAGTATGACAAACGACTATTTCATGGATATGAACAGTGATTTCACAGTTCACTTTAATTACTTAAATGGCACTTAGAGACGTCATTTTCTGACCAGAAGTTACTGCTCACATATAGGCAGCAAACCATTTGAATTATTACTAAGAAATACAGTAGCTTTTCTTGTAGCTTGTAGAAGGTGGCTCTGGCTACAAGCACCTACATCCAACTTACTTTCCAAATTAAGTTCTTAGCTGATCGCAGTTTTCTACGGCAACTTCAGAAAAACCTCTCACAAGAAAGAAATTATTTTAGCATTCACAAATGAGTTATAAAATGACAAATACATTTCTAATTACATGCTTCCTTCAGGTTGCTCCTGGTTATACTTGTATCGGCTAAATGAAGTTCTAGTTTCAAGAAAATAGTTATGCTACTCACACATTACTCTTTGGAGAACCAGTTTGGTGACCACTGTGATTAATGGGAATTTTGTCATTGATTGCAGTGGTGCAGCATTCAAACAGCTGTAAATTGATTTTCTCCACATTTTAAAACAAACCTATTATTTTCTTATGATGGTACTCTCAAGTGAATTATTTGTACACTTTGTGTTACGGCAAGCACTAAATGGAAGTTTAACTTCAGCCAGGTGAGAAAAGACATTAGGCACCATTTGAAAGATTATTATTTTGAGAAATTTCTGCTTTTTTTTGTATCCTTGCACACTGACAAAGATTTCAGTATGATTTATTCTTTCCATGTACATATTCCACCAAATATTTATTCACTTATTTCCCAGTTAAAAGTAANTCCACCGCTCTATCTTCCAGAGAAAAAAATACCTCATTTCTCTATTTTTCAACAGCTATCACAAAGGTGGCTCTAACTTTTTTTCCATGAGTCCCACATTAGAGCTTTCAGATACAGGCAGCAAAATTTCCAAACAAAACCATTATCCAAATTGTAGTCCCTGGACTAATAATGGTCCGCAATATGCTGGCTGCACTCACAGAAATCTAACTACTTCCCAAGGATTTATTCTACTCTTTTCCAAGCTGTTAAATCATATTGAAAGAAGCATAAAAATATCAAAATATGGGACAAATCATCATATACTTTCCGAATGTTAATTTTCTTCAGGAACAATTTCACAAGACCATTAAGGAAGGGATCACCAAAGTAAAGAAACATTGTCCCTTAAGTTTTGCGTGATAGAGTTGGTTACCCACCCAAGCCTAGATGGTTTGTCAGACCTGCTCTTATGAAGCAGTCTATAATGTGAAGAAAGAGCCTTCCACAAAAACCTCGCATGAAATACAAACAGCTTCCATAGAGACAAGTTCTGTACTGTCCATTTGAAGTTTCAGAATGAGAAGACGATTCTATTGTATATCCAGCAAGGCAACAAAAATGGTCATCTTGCCCAAATACATATTTTTATAGATACATAACAGAGGAGTCCCAACATATATTTTTGTACTTACACTGAAATACTTCATGCCTCTTGCTCAAGATGACTTTTTCTTATAGAATATCCAAGACATCAAAAAAACTCCAACCAAATAATTGAAAAAACCCCCAACACAGCCAATCTACCACCTCCACAATCTAATGCACTGGACAACGCAGGGAAAAGCGTTAGCAGGTTACATGCTGTCAATCAAACTGTCCTCAAAATGACTGACCNCAGCTTGGAGGGTTAATCAGGACTGTGTTGCTAAGGATAGAAAGAAAAGCTACTTAAGCTGCTGGAGAAGGCTCTCAAATCCACTGGGGCTTTAGGTACAGTTTGCCCAATCCTTCTCCTTCTTGTGCCCATGTAACTCAGGTATAAATCTGACTCAGTGACACTCCTCTCAAATCATACCAGAAGAAGTGAGAATGCAGTCAAGGCCAAAGAGGTAATATCTTCCTCTTGCATAAAGGCCTGCAGAGATCTGCATAGCTTTGCTGAGCCACCCGACTCATCAGCCCCCCACTCATCAACCTTCCTTTGGAATCAGTTTTATCTTTTGGGCAACTCCAGGGTAGAGAGTAAAGCGGATGGTAGCTCTTACAGATTTGTGTATATCTTTGTTACTTCTCAGCTGGTTGATAGTCACTTACCCAGGACATAGACAGATGAGATTTATAACAATTTTTCAGTGAAGTATTATCTCAACAGGAAAGTCTGGTGAGTCCTAACCCAAACATTCCGAAGTTCAGGGAAGATGTCAAAGTCAGATTCCCAGATGAATGCTCAACAGCTGTATTGCTGAGATTTCGGCATGAAATAAGGACAGACAAGCAACCTGTCAATGATAAATGATGGGAAATGGCTTATTCTTTCCTAATTCACCTATGAGAGCCTTCCTGCTTTCTCTCACACTTCCTCTTTGCAGTGAAAAAACACACACAACAATAAAAATCAGATAGTTGGATTCAAGTACAAAATCAGTGGAAAACCCCACTTTTTTATGGACTGGATTTTTTGTCTTCTAGCAGTATTTATTCATTACTTACATAGCCATTACACCTGTGCACCAATGTCACTTACAGCACCGAGAACCTTCTTTAGTAGAAAGCAATTACTTGCAGAGAGATCAGAGTCATAAAGGGCTTTTATTGGAATGGTAGGGATTTGGGGAGTCTACAAGTTAAGGCTCATTAAATTTTACATCTCAGACCCTTAACATGGATATTCCAAATGTTACTTTTTGAGCCATTATGCAGTCCTTCTAATACAACATTGCTTTTTCACCTGTGGACAGCACACATTTCAGGGTCCCGAGACCATTCCTGAAGAGCAAGGTTATCTCTCTGTAGGCTTGCATCTACTACAAGAAGTTAGCACCTATACTGGAATATTTGTGGGAGTCCGTCCACGGGAAAGACTGAACCCCTTGTGGAGGCCATTCTACTCAGTCAGGACTGTGTCAGGCAGCCTGGCCCGTGTCTTTGAATTTCTCTTTGCAGTTCAAAATGACACCTCAAAAAGACTAAACCATAGCAGGCAGGCAAGTCATGAACTTCTAAAGCTTATCAAAACTCTGCCATCAAATTTCACACAGAGGAAGCCGTGTGACCACATGGTTGGGTATCCATTACGTGAACCCTTAGCCAAAATCCCCTGAGACCCCCAATACATCTGCAGCACATCTGTTCACACCAGCTTACACCTTCTGTTCCCTCACAGTAGGCTTTTTATTTCCAAGGGTTTTTTGCAGCCTCCTCTCTGTTGCCTCTGTTCTTCTCCTTCTATGTAGTTGAAGGAGAAGAAGGAGAAGAATCCAGGTACCTCTCAAGAAATTGCCTGAGCTGAGGTAGGGGAGCTGTCAGAGAACTCAACTCAAGGGATAGAGCATCAAGTCTATAACATCTGTCTGAGAGATGGGAAGGCCTTTATGAGAAGCATCCAGACGACTTGATTTAAATAGTTTAAATTATCAGGAGTCTACCCTGTCCAGAGGCAACAGTTCCAATAGTTAATGCCACTTATTGCTAAATATCTGTGCCTTTTCTCTAGCCTGAATATGCCTAGTGTCAATTTTTGTATGGCTTTTGTTGATAAATTAGTGTGCAGACTTTTAATGGAAGTTTCTCTTCCGATACAAGTAATTGTAGCTTCCATTTTCACAAAGTCATTTCTCCGAGACAGAAGAAAAATTTACAGATCATCATTAACATTTGGGATGGAGCCAGTTGAAAAATCCAGGTGTGTGTTCTAGAGAAATCATGAACAAGATTATTTCATTTGAAAATTTTCCCAGAAAAGCTGGGAGTATCTGGCACGAAAGATGAATCATCGTTTTGCGAGATCTAACCATGTTTCTCTAAAAAGGCTCATTTCAATTTGCTCTGTGCCCTTTTTGGGAAAGAAAAATATTTTTTAAATGTCAAAGTGATCACATTAACAAGGAGTATTTATGGTCTGACCAAGCCAAAGTATTCTATGGAGAACGACAGAAGTTGAGACATTTGATTCATAAAAGAGAAAAACATTGAACTGGAAGGCACAGAATCACAAAATCACAGCATGTTCGGGGTTGGAAGGGACCTCTGGGGATCATCCAGTCCAACCCCCTGCCGAAGCCGGGTCATCCAGAGCAGGCTGCACAGGACCTTGTCCAGGCGGGTTTTGAAGATCTCCAGAGAAGGAGACAACAAAGCCCCTCTGGGCAATCCATTTGCCTGTGGTTATATAAGAAACCCCTGCAAACAAACCAGGTAGATTGTGTATTTTTCCCCTCAATTTATTTGTTACTTAAAATTACTTGAAAAGGATTGTCCAACCCTGCATAGGTCTTGAAGTTTTTCATTGTCTGGAAAAGAGGTTTCTGATAGCTGACACTGTCACTCTGTTCCATGGCTGAATAACCTTAAAAAAGAGCGCTCTTCTTCATCCAGGTCCTTGTCAGAGCTGATGCTAAATGTAAGCAAAACCATCTCTTGGTAGGAACAGTGGGTTAGCAATTGCAGCCATTTTGACCATCCCTTGAACCACACTGCTGGACCGGTAGGCTAGAAGGCACGCTGAAGATGCAAGCCTCTGTCTTCTGTGCTAAAACCAATCTGGATTTGATGGCACCTACAGCTTATACCATTTCCCTCTACCATTTTGACACATGGGCCCATCCACCTAGGAGAGTTTAGGTTCATTGCATCTAAGATAATTTATTTCGTTTCCTTCTCCTCTGGGATTCAGTTGGCAATTATCATGGTTTAACCCGGCAGCCGGCAACTAAACACTAGACAGCTGCTTGCTCACCTGACCCCTTCCCTCTCCAGTGGGATGGGGAGGAGGAATGGACAAAAGGTAAAACCTGTGGGTTGAGATAATGACAGTTTAATAAGACAACAAAGGAAATACTGCTACTAGTACTAATGATCATAGAATCACAGAATGCTTTGGGTTGGAAGGGACTTTTGGGACTCATCTAGCCCAACTCCCCTGCAGTGAGCAGAGACATCTTCAACTAGACAAGGTTGCTCAGAGCCCTGTTCAACCTGACCTTGAGTGTTTCTAGGGTTGAGGCCTCCACCGCCTCTCTAGGCAATCTGTTTCTGTGTTTTACCACCCTCATTGTAAAAAATTTCTTCCTTATATCTAGTCTAAATCTACCCTCCCTTAGTTTAAAACTATTACTCCTTGTCCTGTCACAACAGGCCTTGCTAAAAGTATTTTCCCCCTCTTTCCTTTAGGCCCCCTTTAACTACAGAAGGGCCGCAATGATAATATGATAATAATGAATATGCAAAATAAACCATATACAACACAGTTCTCCCATCACCTGATGACCGATTCGCAGTCAGTCCCTGAGCAGCGTTTGCAGAACCCCGAACTTGCAAATTTTGTGAATTCTGCAAAACTTCTGAAAAAGACCAAACTCCTGGAAACGTTCGAACTCCCGGACAACAGAGGATTCAAACCCATGGAAAAGAGAAGAGCTGAAGGGTTCCTGCCCTCCAGCCAACTCCCATGAATAAAATGAGCATGGTGTCCATGATATGGAATATTTCCATTGGCCAGCTAGGGCCAGCTGCCTGGCTGTGCTCCCTCCCAGCTCCTATCCACCTGCTCCTTAGCTGAATACGGGAGACTGGAAAAAGTCCTTGATTTCTCAACAATAACTAAAAACATTAACATTATCAACACTCTTCTCATACTAAATCCAAAACACATCAGCTACTAGGAAGAGAATTAACTCATCCCAGCCGAAACCAGGACAGGAATTTACCATATCGATATCTCCTCTATTATGCTGTGCTGTACCCATGTCCTGTTCTTTAGAGGTAAGGACAGTCAGTGTCCTGAGAAGAAACAAACACAATGTTAGCTTCTCTCAAGCTCCTTTCTTGGAGTACACACTTACCCAAGAGCTTCTATTGGTGTCCATGTCTATGATCTGGATGGTTTCCTACCCAAAGCAACAGTATAACAGACAGGTTGTTCTTTGCAGAGCCCTAGGGCTGGAATGGCAGGGACAGGGCAGCACTTGAGGTGGTTACTCAGAAATTCTTATTAGTGACCTGTATGGTGAAGGAGAGCCCCCTCAGCAAGTTCCCCAGTAACACCAAGCAGTTGGGAGCAGCTAATGTGCTGGAGGACAGGACTGTCATTTAGCAGGACATAGAAGGGCTGGAGAAATTAGCTGATATGACCCCCAGGAGAAGAAAACACCAGCCATGTGTCAGGGACAGTAAGCCCCCATGCAGCAACACAGGCTCAGGCTGATTGACAGCAGCTTTGTAGAAATTATTGTGGGGGTCCCACTGGACAAGAAGTTATGCAGGATTCAGCAGTGAGCTCTCATGGTGAAGAACACCATCTACATACTGCAGTGTACTAGCAAGAGTGTGCTAAGCAGGCAAAAGAAGTCATAACTCCCTTCTGCTTGGCTCTTTTGAGAGCACATCTGGACACTGTGTCCAGGTTTGCAATCCACAGTACAAGAAAGATACTGGCATACTGGAGTGGGTCCATCAAAGGCCACCGAGATTATAGGACACAGTAAGAACACATGATGTGCAAGGGGAGGGTGAAAGCACTAGGCTTGTTCAACCTGGAGAACAGACTTGGAGGCATTAATATCATTGTCAATAACTACGCAAAATATGGTTATAGAGAGCCAGACTCTTCCCAGAACTGCATAGTAAAGAGCTAAGAAGTGGCAGGTACAAGTAGCAGCATGAAAAATGCCATTTAAGTATTCAAAAAAAATTTTTCGTTATTGTGGTCAAAGACTGGGACCCAAGAGGTGGAGGAATAGTCAGCCCTGGAGATATTCAAAGCTCAGCTCAGCAACCTGATCTATTGGGCCTGCCTGTGAGTGTGTGGTTGGACCAGAGAACTTCCAAAGTCCCTTCCAGCCTACTTTATTCCATGAGTCAGTGAAGGCAAAGCAGCTTCTCCAAAGGTTGTCTGCACTCTCCTTGGCTCAGGCGCATGTGTTAATTAAGATCCAGCGAAGTGCCAGTTTAATATGATCCATTCTTTCTAGCCATCTGAACTGTTCCGTCCTCAGAGTTGTTTTCTATGATCTGATTGAATACTCCTTCTCTAATTAATTTAATATTATTTGCTCTTCCCTTTTCTGATTACTGGATATCCTTCTAGGAAAAATAAATATTCAAGGCTTTCGACACAGTCTCCCATGATATCCTCCTAGGGAAGCTGAGGAAGTGTGGGCTGGATGAGTGGAGGCTGGTAACTAGTGGTGTCCCCCAGGGGTCAGTACTGGGCCCAGTCTTGTTTAACTTCTTCATCAACGACCTGGATGAAGAGTTAGAATGTACCCTCAGCAACTTTGCTGATGACACCAAACTGGGAGGAGTGTTAGATACACCAGAAGGCTGTGCTGCCATTCAGCGTGACCTGGACAGGCTGGAAAGTTGGGCAGAGAGGAACCTGATGAGGTTCAACAAAGGCAAATGCAGGGTCCTGCACCTGGGGAGG
>Ga0065711_1042479_pt1 | contig 15355 bp, 9 predicted proteins | sample Hoacrofraction12_FD_59098 | JGI IMG/M metagenome (GOLD analysis project Ga0065711, IMG submission 59098) | Hoatzin crop microbial communities from Cojedes, Venezuela - Epithelial fraction 12 v2 (version 2) | ecosystem: Host-associated > Birds > Digestive system > Esophagus > Crop | place... | reverse complement strand
CTTTTATGAAATGGTCTTCAGATTTATCATAAAGACATTTATAGCATATTAAACGGACTAATTATGAAGCTGTGTAGGAGACTGTCCAGTCCTGCAAGATGCTGAGCTCTTAGAGCTCCTTTTGTACAAGTGAGACTTGCAAATATGCAGGTTTTTGGAGGTGGCGCTCAGGACCTGGCAGAACTGGCCCTATGGCCCTTGCTCAGGCTAAACTGCCTCTGGGACTGTCCCAAAATCTGCTAGAGCCGAGGTAAGGGATCCCCCTCATTGCACCTGGATTTTGGAAGGAGCTCTGCACAATGGGCCAGGGCATGAGAAACAGCCCGTCGGATGGGGCCTTGGTCCCTAACACCCTTTTGGCCTGCAGGTCAGCCCTGAGACTAGGAGCAAGGATCACTCTCCTCCCTTCGCTGACAGTAACAAAATATGCAATTAAACAGAAGCCTGTAACTCTACTCTCCATTTGACCTTTTATTGGCTAATGTAATCAGAATGAAGACCTTCCAGCACCCCTGACTGATGCTCCTGGCCTCCTCTTCCAGTGACTGGTAATTTTTTCCTCAGCTCAATAATTTAGTTCGATATTAATCATTTTTTAAATGTCTTGCACACCTTTTTTTCCCCCTTTCTTCTTCGCTGAGGTATTACTTTTCCCCAAGATGATTTGCCAAATACTTTGCTCATTTTGTGAACTGATCAGCGCAATTTCTGGGCAACATTTATCTTCTGCGAACATTTTGCATTAATTTCTGATTCAAAGAGTTTGTATGGCCAATAGCTGACCTAAGTCATTTTCTGTTGTCACCTTTTACAAAGAGACCCACCAGGTATTTCAGGTTGGGTCCATGGGCAAGGACTTCTTAGGAAACAAAACCTGTGATACAAAGTCTCCCTTAATCTCTCGAATCATTTAAAATCATAACTTTTTACATATGGAACAGAAGGAATCAAATCTGAAGCTGATACCCTGAGAGACACAGGGAGACCACCTAGTGCCTTTGACCTGTGCTGAAATTTTCCATCCAGTTTTCTTCTGTGAGTGGGAGGAACGGGCTGTGCGGCAGGTATGCTTGCCCCTGTCCAGTCAAAACGCTGACTTGAAAAATCTTTATTCACTGCTATTGCTCTGCTTTTAATGTCATCCCCACATCCATGAGCTTCTTTTAATTTTAAAACTCTCCATTCAAACTTTGCCCATATGGACCTATTGTCTGGTTTTGTTGCTGTGGTTAATCCTGATCCCATAAGGTGACAAGGAAGCCAACCACAGAAATTCTAACTTCTTTCACCTTTCAGAGGCAGAGAGATAAGGCATTAGGTCTTCAGTCTCTGTCACTCTTTCCATCAGTAGACGGGCTCCTCGTTCCTTCCCCAGCCTGCTCCTGAGGGAGGACTTGGGTTCTTCACTCTTCTTCTTGACCTCCATAGAAGCACTGCAAGGATGTTTGCTCATTTTTCTTGATTATCCTGGGAGAGAGAGGCAATTTGCTGAAGTCCAGCCCTTTATGTCCTCCTTCACTGTGGAAAAAATTCCCTGCATAACCTCTCTTCCTCCTGTTTTTTTACTCTCTATTTCTCATTTAAAAGTCCAGAAGAATAAAGGTTAAAAATTTTGGGGAATGTTTCTGGTATCCAGGCAGGGAAAGACAACTGAAAAACAGAACTTTCTGTGCTTAGAAAATGCAGTAGCAGGAAGGCAGGTGGTTTCTGAAGAAATTGTTTGATTCAGCACTAATCAGCAAACAGTTAAACAGCTTGCCATCTGATTTCTCCTACTTGACAAGAAATATATTATAATGAAAGAGAACCACAATATTTATTATACAAAATATTGGCAACAGTGGTGACTAAACTTTATTACAATGCATCCGGTAACGCTTTTTATCAGAAAACCTCTATTATGCAGTTAACAGGGAAGGTTATGAATGTAAAGCCCTTTTTTTGTCTGGAAAATGTTTTACTATATTTGTATATAATGTCAAAAATTCAAATCACAGACTGCAAATCCACAATTTAAGGTAAACATTCATCAACCTTTATCAGCTCCTGCATATACAAGATGGGACCATCACAATATACTGAGAAGTCCTGTTCAAACTGAGAAATAGTTTGTCTTCACAAGCCATTTTTAGATTGCTAAACATTCCTCCAACATATGGGAAACAGTTATAAATAATTTTCACTTCTAGATTATCTCCTGATGATTTTCAAAAATGTGTGTGCAGTTATCGATGCAGCTAGAAACCACCATAACAGACTTGTACCAAATACTGTCCAGGGACAACTGCTTTAACAGACATAGCTCACCTTTATGCTGTGTGCCTGTGACGAATTTCAATGTTTCCCTAGCCACCAGGCAGCAAAGGACCTCCTAGACCTCCTAATCTAGCATTTGTCACAGAGGGCTTCACCTGCATTCATGTTTCAGTTTGAATCAGGAGCATGAACTCAACGCTTGTGAACCCAGTCTCCTGATGGTCCCCACTCACAACACCATCATTCTCGCCGCGGAGCTGTGTGAGAGCACCCAAACCAGATACCTTTCAGATGACACCAAACGACTTAATGCCCCTCCAGTGCACAACCGGTGCACATCAACCATCAGTGAGCACCCAGTCACTGAGAAATGGCTACAGCAAACTGAAGCTATCTCCTCCCCCTGAAATGTGTATGGGGTAGATACAAGGTCCTCAACACAAGCTCTTTTGCTTCTCAGAGGAGACCGTAATGTGTCACATGCCTTGTGCATATACACATAGCCAGTGCCTTGTAATCCTGTTCATAAGCATATCACTGTCTGAAACTATTGCTCAGGGTTATAGATCCACATGGAACCCTCAGCTGTTTTGTACACGCTTTTCAGCTTTGCTTTAATAGTATTCTGTTTGACAAGTAATTAATGTCAAACATAATAACTACCAGCCACAAATACCTCAGTATCATTGCTATTATTTTTACTGTTATTTTGATCGTTTTAATCATTGATTACTTCCTAAATTTCATTCTGTGCCAAAAGAACTAGACACGCGTTGTTATGATTTCTATGCAATGTCATCCCAAGACAGATTTCTGCATTGTACATGTTGAAACAGCTCCTCAAAAATAAATGAGTTACCACTGTCTTGAGGAGTGAACTCTGTACCACATCCCTGCCACTTTCCCAAGAGAATATTGGCAAAAACCACTATGGAGGTGCTAAATGTATTTTACAAATATATGGCATAAATTAAGATCTATGTTGCTGTTCTGCTAGAAGCTAAGAGAGCCCAGCACCACTCTTCAGAACAGAGGTGGCTGAGAACAGTGCAAGTAGAGGAATAAACACTGAGCTTTACTTCTTGACATGTTTGCCACATGGAAAGGGGGCAAAGCTCTAGGGTGGACTGAGCTTTAGCTGCGTGCTTCTCCTTCCATCATGTACTGCTGAGATACCAAAGGTCTCTAAGATCAGTGTAAAGTTCCTGGCTGAAGCAACTTCTGCAATATAGAAGTGTAATTGGAAAACACAATCAAGAAATGATTCCTAGAAAATGCACATTTATTTACTGTATCTGCACTGGATTTTGTTTGCAAAGGAACCTCAAACCTCACCTTCAGCAGTGCCTCCATCATATATCCACATCTCCTCCAGTCTGGCAACTGGGGAGAATAACAAAAACATTGCAGACTTCCACTTTGGCAAAGGCACCTATATAACAGCTGTCCAGAATTATTACATGCCCAGAGCAATGCAAATTTCCACATTATAATGATTTAATGTACAATATACACAGAGGTGAATTCTCAAAAGCCAAGCCAGAGTTACTTGTGCTGGCAAGGCTGAGAGAATTAATTAATGGTAACAAGTGGGCCTATGGAGAGAGAGGAGAAGACTTTTTAATCTCAGGAATGATGAAAAGACAATTGGTTTTACCTACGGGAAGTCTGTCCCAGGCAGGGCTACCCATCATGCTGGCCAGCAGAATGATTTGGAGGAGGACAGCTATGAAAAGCAATGGAAAGGAAAGAGCAGACGCTGACCGAGTGCTTCTCAGAATTCAAGGAGCGTCTGGATGATGCTCATAGTCATGTGGTTTAGTTTTAGGCAGTCCTGCGAGAAGCAGGGAGTTGGACTTGGCGATACTTATGGGTCCCTTCCAACCTGAGATGTTCTGGGATTCTGTGATTCTATGAGGGGAAGTCTGTGACTTCGTAACTTTAGCCTGGCAGGTGGGGAGGAAGATGTAGCAGAGTGCTGAGGGGGTAAGATGTGATAAAAGCTTTATTAGGCATTTCTTCCAAATATCAGGGGTGGTTGTTTCTCCCTCACATCCCATCCTCCCCCAAAAACCATCTACATCCGAGGCTAATGCTCAGGCCACTTATCCTTAGAAATCAAACCTTCAGGAATGCTGAAGGGACATTTCACTTGCCCAATTACAGCTGTAATTGACTCCTAAATGTCTACCTCCACCCAAAATCTACGCTTTGATATAGCACGACACACACTGTGTGAAAAAAAGGACAGGATATCAGCATTACAATTACCTGTGGTACTGAACTGGTATGTAAATCTGCAGCGGAGGCAGTGAACTTTGAAGACATTGGGGGAAGAGAGGCAATTCCTGTAACAAGAACATACAAGGTTACTGTTACTCGGTGTCCACCATGGCATGAACCGCAAGCCATTCAGGAATACAGTTAAATATGATTTAATATTGTGAACCAAACTCTAGCTAACTTGTTGAGCTAACATGGCAAGGTTTTTGTAGTCGCGGGGAGGGGGAGGGGAGGAGGGAGCTTGCAGCTGTGGCTTCAGTGAGAAGACACCAGGAGTTGCCCCCATGTCAGACAGAGGCAGTTCTAGCTGGCTCCAAGACGGTCCTCAGTTCCAGCTGGCTCCAAGACGGTCCTGCTGCTGGCCAAAGTTGAGCCCGCCAGTGACACTGGTGGCACCTCTGTGATAATGTATTTATGAAAGTGTAAAAACCACTGCGCGACAGGAGCTGCGAGAAAAAGGAGTGAGAAAATGTGAGAGAAACAGCCCTGCAGACACCAAGGTCAGACAAGCAGGGAGTTGGGGATGTGCTCCAAGTGCCAGAGCGGACATTCCCCCATAGCCTGTGGAGAAGACCATGCTGGTGCAGGTTGTCACCCTGCAGCCTGTGGAGGACCACAGTGGAGCAGATATGCACCTGCAGCCCGTGGAGGGCCCCATGCCACAGTAGGTAGGTGTGCCCTGAGGGAAGCTACAGCCTGTGGAGAGCCCACACTGGAGCAGGTTCCTGGCAGGAGCTGTGGCCCCATGGAGAGGAGCCCATGCAGGAGCAAGTTTTCTGGCAGGAACTGTGACTCCGTGGAGGACCTATGCTGGAGCTCTCCATTCCTGATGGACTGTACCATGGAAAGGACCTACAATGGAGCAGTTCTTTCTTTAAGAACTGCAGCCCGTGGGAAGGACCCATGTTGGAGAAGTTCGTGAAGGACTGCATCCTATGGGAAGAACCCACGCTGGAGCAGGGGAAGAGTGTGAGGAGGAATGAGTGGCAGGGACGATGTGTTATGGACTGACCACAGCCCTCACTCCCCATCTCCCTGTACTACTTGTGGGGAGAAGGTAGATAAGCTAGGAGGGAAGTTGAGCCTTGGAAGAATTGGGGGTGGGGGAGCTGTTTTTAGTTTTGTTTTTCTCTGGATCATACTCTGTTATTAAATGTCAATAAATTAAATTAATATTCCCCAAGTGAAGTCTTCTTTGCCCGTGAGTAACTGGAGAGTGATCTCCCCATCCTTATCTTGACCCATAAGTTTTTCCATTTTCTTCCCCTGTCCTGTTGAGAAGGGGGAGTGATAGAGCGACCTGGTGACCACTTGTTGGCCAGCCAAGGTCAACCCAGCACACTAAAAAATATGAAAGAAGCCCATCTAGGACTCAGTAGAATGAATTTGTCAAGGTTTACTTAGTTTTCCTTGTATTTTTTATAACTGCTACATTTTACAATACCACATGCTCTTGAAATCTTTCCTTTGCACTTCTTTCTTCACAATTTATTTGTTAGAGAGAAAAGGATGTATGCCTGGATTATAGACTCTGCACAGTAATTTTATGTTATTAAGTGTTTGATTAAACGTCTTGATAATAATGTGGTTACAAATGCAAGTGGTGGGTAACGATTTGGTGGAGATTTACATTTGCTTTTGAAGAGTCTTTGTGCTTAAGGACTAGAATTTATAATGCCTTAGTCATTTATCAGTAAAATCATAGTTCACTAACTGCCTTCTTTTTCTTTCCTTCTTTTTGTTCTTTTTTGGTGGTGATGGATTTTTTTTGTTTTTACAGACCAACTGCAAAATATTGCCTAAATTGATTATCATATGGAAATCCAGCAGTCCCACCTCTAGCCCCAGCAGATATTTGGAAGAGCAAAGGCATTTAAAAAACAAACCCAGGACTAAAACCAAATTCAACTGCAAAGAACTTTGATGTTTTCTCAATACTTTTGAAGGACCATACTCTAAAAAATTCAACATGTTCTGAAAAGGTTCAGGCCAAGCACAAGGCCTTCACAAAGTATTGTGAAATCTTGCAATGTGATTGCTTGGCATGTTGTCCAAAATGCCCATGTTGAGATGCAGTTTGACAATACATGATTCACCAGCTTAGACTCACTTGGGATTTGTTCTGTGTTCCACAGTTCCTCTGGAATGTATCCCAGATTTTCGCTACCATGCCTTTGCCGGTTTTCCAAATCAGCATCTTTTTTCTTCTCAGCTGAAACTTTTCTAGAAACAAAAAGGCCTGTCATTAGAACTTCATCATGATACAAGCACTCTTGGGTAGTAGGCTACAGAGGAAAAAATATGTCTTACTTCTGAAAAAAATAGGTGCAAAACTTATCTGGCCCTTCCAGGTAATTAGCTAGTACAAATCTTGTCCCATATAAGTATTACCTGTGAAATTCTGTTCAGAAAGGTCCATCAGCTGCACTATCAGAAAGCAGGAAAATAAAGTGAGCCATCTTCAGAGAGTGAAGACTCTGTTCCAGATTCGTAGGAAATTTATTTTGATCTCTAATCCTGAATTACAAGATATTCAGGGGCCCAATAATGGAACACCAGCTAGGTCACTTATGACAGCTCATCATTTTTGTGATTTGAGCACCCCCAAATTGCAAAAACACAGCATGTTATCTCACATCACCACAGTTAGCTCCCAAGTGATTCATCTGTACACTTTCACTTTGAAATTTACTTTACAAGTGATTGTAGCTGCAGTGAAGTTGACAGAACATCCTTGGTTAAAGTTACACATCTCTGAATTTGCAGAACAGTGACCTGCATAGCTGCACAGTGAGAAAAGCATGCTTTTTTTTCCTCAAAACTCCTTTGCTAGAAGAGATGCTACTGTTCATCTGTTCGTCCCACGGACTCCTCTCTGGGATAGTCCCAGGTCCATCTTTGCCTAGGTTTCTGGTGTGGCAAGCACAAACTGATGGCAGGACTATGACAACCCAGAGATTTGTAGGGAAAGGGGGAAATGTTCTCAGTTAGCAATATTTGTGGAAACTATTGCATTTATTTTTTGATGTTTAGTAGTAATTACTTTGCAGTCCCATAGAGTTTCAGACGAGCATTAATGACGCACATGTAAAGCTGACAAGCCAGCTATAACTATGTGGCTTTTTTAGGAGACAAACATGTTAGATACCACTAAGAAACCTGTCATGGTTGCTAGAAGACAAGAGCAATTGTTTAGGAATACCACCTCCACATGTTACATGATACTGTGCTGTCTGTTTTATCTGATCCTTAGATCTCAACAATCTCAGTGTAGTAGCCAAATCAAAAGCAGCTACAAAAAACTGTGGGAGGTACAGAAAGATAGCCAGGCAAGTTAAAAATAAATGTGGGAAGTAAAACAATATATCTTTGGTCTCACCACTTCTTCACTACTAGTACAACGCAGCTTCCAAAATCTAGACAACCATCATTTTTTTAACTGCAGGTAGCTTCCCCCCAAGAAAAAAAAACACCGAACCTACAAAATCTTTAAGCGATCGCAAATAATTCCTGCGATTTCAGTGTCATTGTTTACACATGCTAAAACTTTGCAGAACTGTCAACACTGAGTGTCTCAGTCCAAGCTGAGCCATAGGACCTGGACTCATCCCAGTGCTTACGTATTTGCTTAAGCGTTTGCTTAACTTTCAAAGCCAAAGCAACATTTATGAAGTCAGTACGACAACTCATGTTTAAAGTCAATGGGAAAACAGGAACTTTACTGTACTGACATCTAAAAACACACATTCTGTCATGAAGATAGAATCGTATTTGCCCAGACCAGACTCGAAGACACAGGGGGAAAGTAATGTTATGCCCTATTCTGGACTTGTTCATGTTGTCTGGAAGAAAGTGCTGTGCAGAACCACGTCACCAAGGTAGGGTCCTGGGAAAGACACGGACCCGGCCGTGCCAGTCCCCGCTGCTGGGCAGATGCTTCCCTGAGTGTTCAATTGATTTTGCCATAGCAGGGTTGACCCTTGCAGAAGGCTTTTGGTGGAACCAAGTCAATGTCCAAGTAAAAAGGCTTTGTAGGACTTTATTCAAAGCAAAACCAATATGCAAGTTGTATCTGCTTTTGGCATTCCCTGGTGGTTTAGTCCTGCCCTATTTATATAGCTGCACTTGCTAAAATGATCAATTTAGCATCACAAAATAAGAAACCACGTGGAAGTTCAGTAGTATGGCATGGCATAATTAGCATCATTTCCTCAAGAGAAAATAGTTTTTACCTAATTTCCTTCTTCTGTTTCATATCAACAAAGTGCTCTATAAATGGAAATCCGTCAACAGTCCTTCACCCCATTTCCCACCAGAGGCCATTACTGAAGCTAGGTATTGCTGAAGTGCGAGGCAACTGGTGTAGCGTTTTGTACACCCATTAGGAGACGGGGAGCTAAAAGCCCCACAAGCGTGGGCAGAGTATGAGTTTACAATCCTCCCTAAAAGCTTGGAAAAAATAACTCCAAATTACCCCACCGAGGTTGCCGTCACGGCCGCACTGGCGCCGACAAACAGGGTCTTGATGCTGATAACCGTCAGCTCACGATTCCTACGGTCTTCCAGCGCGGCCGACAGCTCTGCACTCCAGCGCGCCCGACCATCGCCGAAGTGCCTACACTCCTCACGGGGGCAGCTTTATTTCTTTCTTTAATCTCTACCAGCCTGACCCTAAGGCACCTTAGAAGAGCCGGGGAGACCGCCTCATTTCGCCTGCCGCCCTTCCCCGCTGGGCCAGCAGCAGGGCTTCTCGCCGGGAGCGCCGGGGCTCTGTGCCCCCCCCCAAACCCAGCAGCGCTGCCGGGCTCGCAGTGACCTCCTGTGGCGGCGCGGGAAAACGCCCGGCCCCACGCCGGGTTTCCATCCTTTTCGCCCAGTTTGCTGTGGGAGCGGAGCGCTCAGCCGGCTGGGAGCTGCCGCCCTCCCCTTTGCCCCCGAGGTCGGCCCCTTCCCTGCGCTCTGCCGCCCGGCTCTGCAGGCAGAAAGGGACCAGGTCCCGCAGCGGGGCAGCACTCCCGCACAGGGGGGACCCCGAACGTGTGGGACCCCCGCACAGCCCCCTCGCCACCCTACAGCAACCTGAAAGAGTTCAGTTAAAAGGAATAATTTTCCCACCGCATCCAGCTTACCTGATTTCACTCTGATACGTGGATCCTGGGGGGGGAAAAGAAGAAAGAAAAAAAAAAAAAGGAATGTGTTTAAAATGCAGGAAAATAAAATGTGACCTACTATAGAGCTCCTCTTGGAGCATGCGCTGTGTTCCAGCTGTCACGGGGGTATCTCTCCTCCCCGTTCACTAAACTGTGCAACGTCCCTGTAGAACCCCTTACACAGAAATTGGAATTAGGCACACAGCACTGAACGGCATGCTTCCACAAAGAACCTCAGCATAGAAACTAAACGTCAGTGACAGTTAGCGTACTCCTGAAAAATAATACCCCCTTGTAGTTAACGTGAATGGCAAAGCTAATGGGCCGTTGATTACTCTGGAACCAATTTATCTGAGAAACAGCAGGATGAAAGTAAGGAGCATCTGAACCAGGTCATGGTTAAGAGCAGGATCTGTCTACTTACACTTCTGCTTACAGGCCTTTCCGCTGCACCAGCACCGACACAACTAGGAGATTTACATCTAACTTAAGACACTTTTTAACATATAGACTAATTGTGAAGGTCCACTTACTCTTCTTCTTCAGGCAGCAGCAGCGTACGACAACTGCAATGATAATGATCAGAAGAATAATGCCAACAAGTGAAAGCACGACTGCAAGTACAACAACCCACGTGTTTCTGCTGTCTTCACTGTAATCATTTTCTGTTAAATAAATGGAGAAATATTGTACTATCAGAGCCTCAGAACATCCTTTTCAGAATATTTACCTTTTCTGTGAGAAGCTGTTAACTGCTTGTTGATAATTTAACAAGAAGTCTGTTTTTTCCAAACAACGGATTATGTATTGATGGATGGTGCCTAAGAATTTAAAGTATTTCTAAATGCAAATCCGTTGTCGCAGTTGTAACTTTTCCCATTGCTACTTCTCTTCTCAAAAACACAGAGTGGCAATCTTCCAATCTAAACTTTGTTTTGCAGATGTACTGGGCCTCCCAGCATCCTTTGGAGACGATTGAGGTTGGGGAAAGGGGTTAAGATTCAATTTAGATGTCTATACTGCCAAAATTCAATGCCTTGCCTAGCTGCTCTTCTCAGTGGAGAGAAAATAGGTATTTTGGGTTACAATTCATTTGGCAAAATGTGTATGTGTCCCGTTGGATAAGATGAACAGCTCTGAAGAAGCGTCCGTCTCTCCCCACAGACCACAGAGACAGTCTTAGGTGACTAGTACAGATGGAGATCTCTAGCCTGTCGGTACGACTTTCTGATGAATCTCACCTTGGGATTTCTCTCACTGATTTCTGCAGGTGTTTGATTTTGGGACATACGTGGTAGGGCATCTGTTATCCGCTTAAAAAGCAGTGAAGAGCAAAACCTGTAAAGAGCAGCACCGTTTGGGAATATGCAGCTACTAACCCATCTTCATTACTGTCGTTCTCACAACATTAACATATTCCTCTGTCTCTGCTGTAATCTACAGAGTTAAGGCAGGTGATCTCAAGATAATTCAGTATCTTGCTGAAATTGGTTGCTATGACCAGACAGTTTTCCTACAGAGCTCTCACGTGCACAGAATTTTAAAAATACCCTGTAGCTCTCGTGCAGCTGAATGCACAAGAAAGATGTGGGTCTGATTGTCGCATCATCCTGCCCTTTGGTTTTGACCAAATATTTCAGAAGCACCTCTAATTTGGCTGTCCTTTGAAAAGCACCCCCAAAGTCATTTCAGCAGATGCTTAGAAACAAAATTCCAGTCCAAATTACAGGTGTGAGACATATCCAAACTTGACAAAACCCACTCTGTTGCACTGGGTTTATCATTGCCTTTTCCTCATTAGAGGCCCCAGTTAGCAACTGCACGGCCACATTTAGCTAGAAGCCTCTGGAAAAGGTACCACAGCAATACAAGCGACTGGTAGCTGCGCAGTGTCAGGGCTATGCCCCTGCTGTGTGAACCGGAGTATCTGCTGGTTTACCTGTGGCAGCGAATAAAGAAGTAAATCCTTGCTATCTACAGATTTGCCTGGGCGTGTGTTTGGGGTTTGGAGGCTTCTGACTACAAAGATACAGGACCAGAGCCTCCTACAAAGCTTGAACCTCTGTCAGGAGTCTGCATTCTCCAAAGCTCAGGTCATTATGATTAAGCAATTTGTTCCAGTCATCCCTAATCCTAATGCTCAATCAGCATGTTTTGAATTTCTTCTGACTGTTAGAGAAAACAAGAACTCAGTAACACGCAAACTAGTAGTTAATTCTGTAGGCTGCAATCATCTGTGATTACAATTGATGATAAACTTGTTCAGAATATTTCTATCTAGAAGTACTGCAACAGATATCTGTATTTTATCGTATTTTGTTCCATAGAGCATGCCACAGGGATTTCAAGGTGCCTAAGATATCACAGACAGCTATTTAGCTATAGGGGAAGGTTTAACCCTGGTGTGAAGGGAGGAGCCAAACACACCTGCACTGGCCCATACCCCCAGGCTGCCTGCCACACCAGGGTATTTCGCTCCCTGCCAGGTTCATGTTACATGCCAAAAGAGGAACTAAGGAGCTGAATCCAGAAGGACAGGGTGCAGCCCATTCACTCCTGGCACTTCAGCATTGTGGTTTCTCCCCGGTTTTGGAGGATCTGGAAAGCAACTGGAGCTGGGAGCAGCAGGTATGAATGTACGAGCTGCCAGCTCAGCATGCAAGTAGGGGTTCAAGAGAGGGGTACTAAAGCATGAAGGCATTAAACCCCTTTTAGCCTCATTAGTCAATCCACGCCAAGCTACATGAGGTGCTTAGTGTGGCGAAAGCATTATTCCATAGGGCCCGTCCTCTGCTGCTATCCTGACCTCTGACTCCTCCCAAAGCTGCCCAAAAATTTACTTGGGCAAAGTATCTGCAGGAAAGGGCATTTTCCCTGGCACATGCTGGTGACCAAGGAGAAATGAGAGACCAGAAAAAGCTGCACATCACTTATTGAGCACTTTGGAGCTTTCTTGTTAACTTAAAAAGCGAAGGAAGACTGGGGTCATGACGCATTCCCTATCTTCATCTTCTGCAGATCAAAGGCCACATGAAGTCAACACTGAAGCCACAGAGAGCTTCGGCCCAGCTAAGGGACTCTGCCACAGAACCCATTCCCCAGTAACAGCTCTGTGAATGTATCTGCTGGGATAACTCCGTAGGAGTTCCCAAATCTGGGCCTCAGCCAAACACCACTGGAGTGAGGTACCTCCGGAGGAGGAGTGAGTGACACAAAAATGCATCACCTTGTATGGAAAGGTCTGAGATTAAGACTGACCTAGACGTGCAGGAAGGTAGGGCATTCATTGACCAGGAGACGGCTAGCTGAAGAGGGCTCAGATTTTTGGTTGCAATTCTTGTGAATGGACAGGTATTGCTTGTGAGGAATAGGCAGGAATTCAGTTCCTCGAGTTTTTAAGTGAAGGCTGAAATTCGTATCGCAGTAATTTTGTGAGGGACTCCTTAGATGTTTGAAGCTAGTTGTATTCTTTGCTGACAACAGCTAGCTAAGGCTGAGTCTGTATGTGAAAAGTCAGACAAGTGCTGAGATTTCAAGTGTGATATATACATTATATATCTTCCTCTGTCCTAAATGTCACGTCTTTATTTCATTCTAATAATTTAAAGGCTGCATATTCTCACATCCTGACAAATTTTGAGTGTCTGCTGCTGCACAATGATTTTTCCAAGGAGAGATGAATGATAGTCCTATACAATCACTAATTATACACTAATTGTGCTTCATGACATCTGTTTTTCTCCTCTTCAGATTTACAATAAGTAGCTATGGAAACTGAGGATGGATACCTCAGTACTTCACAAATGAGTAGGCAGGGGAATTTATCAATTTCCTCGGGATAGTTCTGTTTTGCTTAGTCAGTAATTGGGAGCAATCTGATTACAAAAAAGTCATATTAAGAATGGTGAAGTGACCTTTTTCAACTGCATTATAAAGCAAGTACTTCTGAACAAGTCTTGCTAAAAATGACTCATACTTAAAATAAAAGGCACAGTTACTCAACCTCCTCAGTTGTTTATACGTCAAAATTTCTACACCAAACCCCTCATCAACCCACTATAAGCATGTCTTTGTACATGCTATGTTCACCCATTACAGAAGAAGAATCAGTTCATCAAGGGAAGATGTCAGCATGATTACAGAAGTTCACAATGCCCAGCAGATCGTGAAAAGAAACGTAGACTCAAGGCCCTACTCTGTACAGAAGACAGCTGGGGATGCATAGACCCACTGCCAAAAATGTCCATGTAACCTACGCATTTCCTATACCACAGGATAAGGCTAATAAAAGGATGTCACTGGAGGGTGGACTATGTCACTGCAGGTGGCAGTGTACCTGTATCTGGCAACCTCAGTCCCCTGCCATGCAGTTAGTGCTTCAAGTTTAGTTTGTCTTGAGACTCCTCTACCTTACAGTGGAGACACTTAGCTAGTCCCAACAGAGAAATTGTCTGGTATTGCCTCCCTCATCTGACTTAAACACTGCTAACCCACAGGGAGATCATTCCTCTTACTTGCTCTTATTGTGTTTGGAAAAGAAAAACATTTTTTGTAGGATTCTGTTAGATTACGAGGCAGATTTGTTGTGATAGACCCACTTGCTTTGTTCCACACTGGCAGCACAGATCAGATAAAATCGCCCTTTTCCTGATAAACTTCCTGATACTGTGAATGTGTTAAATTATGGAATTTATTTTCGTCGGATGTCAGTGAGGCCAAAGATTAGCAGCATTACAAAAAATGCTGGCAACGTCAGTGAAAATAGTTAGGGTTACCAAAGGTCTAACTGTTATTGAGAGATTTGCTCAACATCCATGCTTAGATTACAGTGAGCTTGGATTTCCTCAAATAAAAGGCAATGAAAAGCAACCAAATGCACTATCCAAAGAATCCCACATATGTTGCTGCGGGACAAGTTTTACCTTCCTGTAAGACGTGAAAGAGACCATACCAGGAGGAGGGAAGCAGGCTCAATGGCTCTTTCGTCTAAGTAGGCTTTGGGATAAACGATACACAGCTTCTCTTGATGACCTGATTCTTGTTCTGTAATGGGCGAACATACTACATACAAAGACGTTTTTACAGTAGGTTTATGATAGTTGTACAGTATAGAAATTCCTATATATAAATGCTACCATCTGCAATTAGGTGCCAGCCTCAGTGCAGCCCTGGGGTTGTTACCACCATATTACAACAACTCCATCACATCCGATCACAGCTCATAGGGCGAACTTTCTGTTTGCATCTGAAGTGCTAGCACAGAATATATTCTGAGTTGTGTGTGGAAACTGGGAGTAAAATCCAGGGGAGGTTTCCAAGTCAGTGGTAAAACTGGTATTGAACATTATGGAGAACAATTTCACCTGAAGGTTTGGTTTTTAGTTAATGAGGTCTAACAATCATATGAGAGGCATGGCCTAATCAAAGACGTTTAACATCTAAATACATTAGATGTTTGCTTGGTCAAGGAGCAAAGGCTGGTTTTCTTAGCAGCGAATCCACAGTAGGAGTCAGTGGCAGGTGTACTGCTTCGTTTGTCTTGCTCAATCCTAAACCGGACTTTGTGGTTCATTGGGTTTGTACCAGCCCTCTCACAGTTGTGAATTTAACCCTACCTATGTATCAGGTTGTGACTATTTGGTCTTTAATTCTATCACCTTTGCATA
>Ga0065711_1042478_pt1 | contig 15356 bp, 7 predicted proteins | sample Hoacrofraction12_FD_59098 | JGI IMG/M metagenome (GOLD analysis project Ga0065711, IMG submission 59098) | Hoatzin crop microbial communities from Cojedes, Venezuela - Epithelial fraction 12 v2 (version 2) | ecosystem: Host-associated > Birds > Digestive system > Esophagus > Crop | place... | reverse complement strand
ATATATATATATATATATATATATATATATATATAATGAAGACCACGTCCTTGCAAAACATGACAGTGAAAATGAGCTTCCCAACTCTCATGAAACACATCTGATGTCACTTTTTGGAGAATTCCGGGAAGTACAAATACTGAACAGTACTATCACAGCAAATCTGAGCAATGTTGACCCACTCACTGAAAAAATGCTTGCCAGGAGAACTCAGAACGATTCCAGATACCTGAAGTCATCTGAGGTAACATTTGGTGCAGTGAGTCACATAACATAAATAGGTCACCTGTTTTAGAAGGAAGACATACTGATTTCCCATAGTGGTTAGCCAAGTATGCAATCACAGAACGAAACTTAAAGACTGGAATCAGTTTTATAGGAAGCAGACCTCTCCTCACTAAGGATTTGAGAATTACTCCAGTTACTCCACAACCTGCACTGGTACAGTGTTCAGCTTTTGCACAACAGCTAACTTATGGACCAGTATCATCTACGTCTCTTCTAATAACTCCTGAAGAAACATCCTGAACGCAACTTGGAGTAAGAAGTAATTCTGTCTGGTTTCAGTGGGCAGAAAATCAATGTAGAACAGCTTGTTCACTTCAGGAAAGCAGTGTGAAATAATATGACAGCCCAACTGCACTGAGGCAAAGAAACAAATACCCCTGCTGAAATCAGCTTTGTGCTTCAAATGCTTGTTTTTGTACCTAGAAGGCTTAGCTAAGGAGGAGGATTAAAGCAAGTGTTTACTTCCTAAAAATCTGGTATTCCTTGTCCACCATGTGAGCAGTGAAATGACAGAATTTGGAGGCTTTCAGGGACAGAATGTACTGGGTCTAGTTGCAATGGTTAATTTCCTTCCTAGGAGCCCATATGGTGTTGAGTTTTAGTTGTGTGACTAAAACAGTGTTGATAATAAACCAATGTTTTAGCTGTTGCTCAGCAGTGCTTGCACAGCATCAAGGCCTTTTCTGTTTCTCACTCTGCTCCCGCAGTGAGTAGAGGTAGGGATGAGCAAGAAGTTGGGAGAGTACACAGGGTACACAGCTGGGACAGTTGGCCCAAACTGACCAAAGAGATATTCCAACACCACATAACACCATACTCAGAGAAAACTAGGGGAGTTTTTCCAACCAAAGTAGATGTTGCTTGGAGACAGGCTGGGCTTTGGTCTGCTTGCATCAGTCTTGTTCTGGGGTTTTTTTTCTTTCTTACTCTCATCTTCATTTACTAAACTGCCTTTATCTCAACCCACAAGCTTTTCTCACTTTTGCCCTCCTGATTCTCCCCCCTATCCCACTGTAGGGGAGTGAGCAAACAACTGAGTGAGGGCTTAGCCACTGGCTAGGGTCAACCCACCATACCAAGGATTCAGAAGGTTAATCAGATTTCCTTACCAGGCAATGACATCCAGGCTGCAGACAGATGACAGAACATGACCACAAAACACGGTTCCATTTCCACACTGAAGGACATCCTCTACTTATTTCAGGAAGTTTAATCACTGCAGTACACCCTTCCCCAAGAACAAAAGAATGGTTCCAACAGAGACCATGTTCTGGAAAGGTTCTGAGGTACCTTCCATGAAGGTGATGCATTTTCATTGGAAAAGTAAAGATCAACCTGCTCAGAATAAAATAAACTTACGCTATTTTTCCTCTATGATAGCATATTGTAACTGATATATACTGGCTTAATACTTGAACTATAGCCACATAAAAGGAATGTGGCTATAGTTCAGGGTACTCACCTAAAGTCAGACCATTTAGCACCATCTTTAGTGATGTCAACTTGTGATAGCCACAGGCCCTCAGACCCAGGGAGATGTTCACTGCCTTTTCAAAAAGACATTCTTCCAGTGTAAACATCTTGTTTATTTTTGTTTGCATAAAGGATGATTAAAGGATCTTAACATTTCTATCTCTGTGGTAACAGGGATACAACATATGTGGAGTACAAGATGGAGTCAGTTCTCAAGTTGCAAAGTAAGAACTCAGGAAGCCAGAGTATCTTGAACAAAGAACAAACGTAGAACAACTTTTTCTGCCACTTTGAAAAGGAAACAACTCACAGCTACTGAACACTCCATTTCCCTAAGGAAGGGACGTGCCAGATGCATTCCAGCTAAGGCGTCCATGTGTTTTCTCTTTCTCCACACATGGAGCATGAATGTTCCATCTACAGAGTCTGTACAAGGAAAATACTCCCTATTCTCAAGTTTTCAAGTATAAGTGGTGTGTTCACATTCATGTAGGCTACATTCAAATACAAAACTACAAATTCTGTAGATTTCATTTAAATGAAAAATGTATTATAGAAGAAATATTGCTTACAGGGCTCAGAAAGCCTTCCTTCTGTTGACACTGTAATTCTGCAGAAAAATTGTATCAGCTGTACCCAAAAGGATTTTTACCCCTCTGAAATAAAGGACAAAAAAAGTACAACTAAGGACAACTCTTCTGTACTGTTGTCCTCTGCCACCTTTTGTTCTTATTTTTGAACCCCACAAGAACTTCACCAGTGGAACAGAAACACATGTATCAGAGTAAGTCATTTCATTCTGGCACATTCAGGCAAAATCAGCTTTACATGACTCAACATGACTAAACCTTAAATATTTAATTTGGGAAAGCTGCCCACCTATCAGTGACAAGCTGCAGTCACTCAGAGAAAACACTTTATTTTTTTTTAAAACCCAAAACAAACAAAAAAATAGTCTAGGAAAGAAACCAAAGCAAACACTCCACTCTTACCTCCCAAAAGAAACTAAATGAAAACCACATCCAAAGTTCCAAAGGAAAATCATTGAACAGGAGTTCAGCTGTGGAAAGACTATCCTAAAATTCTTCCAGAAACAAGTACGACCTGTACATAAAGAACAGTGGTTTAGGCTAGAATTGTCTTCACCTTAAGCTCTGTTAGTTCAAACACGCTCAAGAAAACACAAGAGTGATAAAAATGATTACTGATTAGGAAAGCCAAGGACTTGCTTCATTTTTGCATATAATCCACATGTACATATTGCAAAGTGGTGAAGAACAGTGGCACACCAAATTTGTTACTATTAAAACTATACTATCTACAGACCAAAAAAGCGTTCATGCACACATACAAAGCTACCATATTCCAATCCCAGCTACTTCTATGACTCCAGCATGCCTTCTATCTGATCTATACGCCATTTATGAGTGTCTAAATGTATAAGTCAACAATAACTGTAATGAACTGGATTCAGCATATACCACAATCATAACACTCCACAGAAATGTTAAGAAAGTATTCTGAATCATTAGCCAGCACCACAAACATTAGAGTTTATTCATCTGCTTTTACTCAGATGTCTATCGCAAAACTGAAACTCCATTGTAAATCCTTAATTAGAAGTGACTCTTTTAGTTTTAAAACTCAAAAATCAAAATAAGAGCAAACTATTATGGCATTGTTTCCCAGATTCCAGACCTAGAAGGTTATCACTGAAGACTCCCTGGGGACTACAGGCATCACCACCTTTAACATGCAACCTTCAAACAAAAGTACTATGCTATTACCCAGCCTTGCCACTACAAGGTAGGACATTATAGTGCAAAAGCCCTACAAATTTTGAAATCCTGTGGGACTTGCATGTGTAATACAGTCTGAGTGTCAAATTGCCAAATTACATCCAACTGTTCTTAAAAGTATCCTTCCAGATCATTACAACTACAAAGAGGAACGAATTTCTCTGCATGCTCAAAGCGACACATCAAAAAGATACCCCAAGATATCCTTCCTTACACATGTTGTCACCTTAATTCGGTATGGATTTTTTTCAACTTCAGAGTTACCTGAAATCTACCAATACTCTTGTCAAACAGTACAGCATAGCATGCTAAATTTAAACAAGATGGTACTTAGCTTTACTTTTAAAACACCAGAACTCTTATCTTCTAGGATGAGTTTTGACCCAAATTAGACACAGAAAATAAGAGTCAGTGTGCACCAGGCAGCCAACTAATTACTCAGTGCCTACTGCAGAATACACAGCCTTTCCAAATCCTTTTGTGAAGTTCCTCATCACCTGCGGCATGGAGGAAAAGGCACATGTCTCAGTTGTGGGAAGAATATGATTGTGTGATCCAGCTAAAGCCTGCTCCATCAAATGCTTGCCAGCAGCCACTGATAATATAAATGCACCTACAATGTTCTCCAGAGGAGAGACAACAATTTATATGGTATTTTTATTTTCAAGATTGTCAGACCAACTTCCACCTGAGACACATGCCTGCTGAATTAACAGTGCTGCAGCCTTCTGTACCAGAACTTGAAAGCCAAAAGTATATTGTAGTATAGCTAGCTAGAATAAACGTATAAAAATGACAGAACAGATACTCACCATTTCAGATTAATATATTCAAAAAGCTGTCACTATGCAACTAGATTCCAGCAATGTCTTTACATAAGCAGATTTTTATAATAGAAATTTATGTCAGTTAAGCTTTATTTGTCAAACTGATAGATGACACTTTCTGAAGTAAACTTTTCCCACAGAGGTCTGCAATTTAAGTACTCTTTGTCCTGTACAATGTCATCCAAGTCCTAGTTGTTTTCACTGCATACTTCTACAGCACTCAAACGTATTTTCAAACACTCTCTCTAAACCAAGTTTCTCTTTGTTATCCAAAACAGGAGCCCTTAAAGATACTGTTATACCATTTAATGGCATACACACAAAAACCTCACATAATTGCTTTTCCAGGACATGCTTCTAACCCCTTCCTTAGTGCTCCCACCAACTATCCTCAGAGCAATTACTCCCTAGAAAAAGAACTATCAAAGTAGTTTCCATACCCCACTACTTATCTTTACACAGAATTTTCACTTTCAAACCTTATAAAATGAGAGATTATGCCTTTTCTAAAAGGAAAGCAAACTGTTATTCTAGCCTGCATCTGGTCAAACATTGCCTAAATCACTCAAATTACATATGAAATGTTAACTTCCATAATCAGTATCTATTTTCAACTGAAGGCATTTTCCTACCACCTGTGATCCAAGAATATGAAAAATTATATCAGAGGATCCTGAACACGCAAGATTAGCCTACCACTTCAAACGTAAGAAACTATGCTACCATCACAACTAGCATGACAATTTCCAATGGCTTTTATTCACAGAATCACAGAATGTTCGGGGTTGGAAGGAACCTCTGTGGGTCATCTAGGCCAATTCCCCTGCCGAAGCAGGGTCACCTACAGCAGGCTGCACAGGACCTTGTCCATTTTCACCTTCATATTAATCTAAGTAGTGTGTTTGAAGTCTTTCTCCCCAGCCCATAACTAACACTGATATGCTTTCGGAGGTAGGGAAACCTGTATTAAGCCATAAATACCTCAGTTTTACAGAAAAGCATCAGGGTGCATGGAACCCTCCACCCTATCTGTTTCTGAAGCCGGAGGGGCCCATGTTGCCCTCCTCCATCCTGAAATTCACTCTTTTCCAAGAACAGAAGCCAGAAAGCATAGCAGGAGAGGGCAGCAGAGGCTGTTAAAAGCCTCTGCATTGCCTAGCAAGCGCAAACCCAAGTATCACAACTATTAAGAAACAGCTCCACATCTCAATGGCTAGATCCTGTATAGCCTGACAAGTGGACAGAGAAACAAAAGGAAGGGTTTGAACATGGAAATAAGGTACTCATCCTGACTGCACACTGTTTAGCTCATAGGTCTTCAGGGAAAAAAAATGCCTATAGAGAAACCAATTCCTAAACAGTATCAAAACATATAGTAAACTAGAACTTATGCCTGTTAATATAATGCACATACACCTGGCTTTTTTGTTCAACCATAAATTGTATATTGTATTGAAACTTGTCTGTTATTCTACTTTGCTTTTTCATGTTTTTCCTCTTCTAAAAAGAAAAAAAAAACAGCAATCACAAAAAATCTATAATAAATCCAAGTAAATACCAAAGCAAATAAAGATTTTGCAGTTCTCTTAAGACTGAATGTGTTACTAGCACTAATTCCCCACTATGCTACAAAGAACTTCCTCTAAAGAGCTAGCCAGAGCATTATGAACCATATAAAATGAAGTAGGATAAATGAAAATCTCAACTTCCCAGTTGTTAACTTCACAGTAGTTTACATTTACCAGATTTTCTTCCACCAAGAATCAAGAATGTCCAGAAACAGTCAGAGATGCTAAGCTAACTAAGCATACCCGTAACAGAAAACATATTTTGGGGGTTTACTGACTGGATCAACATGTTCAGAACCCTTTTTTCTCAGATATGTCAAGTGTTGTTAATGCCACCTAAGGTGCCATCGATGATAATACTACAAACAGGAACATACTACTGCAAGAGTTTGAAGAACAGAAGAAAGCTCTCAGATAACATAGAATTTATTAAAAAATCAAAATACATCTGTAACTAAAATTTGACTGTATAATACACAGAAGTGCAAGATTAGAAACTACGAATAGTTTAATTCCTTAACTTCAATGAAACACCTCCACAGTGTAGACTACTTCCAGGCACTAGCAGTTCATCTGTTCTTTAACATGACCTAGAAATATCTACATTCTAAGCTAATTTTACACTGTAAAACATTGCTTTTAAAAGAATTCTGAACATCTACCCAGGTAATTTCAGTGTAATCAAAACATTTTTACATCTAATCTTACCTGTAAGAAATAGTGTTAGCGTAAGTTAGTAAATGATGCACTTTATAGCTAGAACAGATTCTTATCTACAAAAAGGATGGGTTTGGCAAATTATCACACTAAAGCAATAAAAAGAAAATGCAACAACTATCAAAGGTAGTAAGCTTGAATTCAAGCTGTCCTTTTAGAGAATGAGGTAAAATGAGGCAGGGAGGGGAGAAAAAGAAGCAGATAACAAGAATAGGATCAGTAACTCCATGAAACCCAATGAAATATATGTAGGAATGTAGCATTTGTGATGCAAATTTCATAATAATACACTCCTCAATAAGCTTCATTCAAACCTGCTTTGTGACTCATTGTCAAACAAATAATTCTAGTGATTCATTAACAAAAGAATGAATGATCTAATACAGCTTTGAGATAGACAATGTACAATGTACAGGAAGGTTGCCATAGGTTTAAAAGTAAACACTACTTTATGAAGTGAAACTTCTATATCTTTTTAGTTTAATAAAAAAATAAAAAGGAATGGACCTAACTCTAAATAATTTTAAGTTTTAAATAATTTTTTTTAAAAATCATTACCGATATCACCCTACTGTTGGTTTCAAACGTGATATGATTACTCCTTATTAGCTTGAATACAGCATATTTATGTAGCATATTTATTTCAGCAACTTTGTGGATTCTGATGGACTACCTCAAAGACTTCTTTATTGGATCAATTCAAATTTGGGAGAGATATACACATAGTACTGCACAGTAACTGCACCAAACATATTCAACTTCAGCAGCCCCTCTAAGGTTTTTCTGCATGGGTAAAAGCATCAGAATACTTTACATCCCACACCATTTTACAAAACAAGCAAGTAAACAAAACCATAAAAGTTGGGCATATAAATAAATATGCTATATATTTTAAACCAATGCAGACCAGCACCAAGTTTTACTGTTTTCAGTAGGAGTACAAAAAGCCTTCAAATATAAGTCAGTTCAGAAGAGAGAAACACAAAAATACCTATAAATATCTCCATACATCATATACTAACAGGTTTCATGATAAAAGCTTAGGCACTTGACCTACACATCTAATAAACAATATTTTGGGGCTGTTTATCCTATTTGAGTTGAACTGTAAGAATGTTTTATTTCTGGATGAATGGCAGGTGCTTCCCCTACCTTAGTAGTAATAACTTTCAAGCATTTAATTATGCTCAACAAGCCTAAGACAAACAGCACTTTAAAACTTAGTCCTGCACAGAAAGGGAAGAAGAGAGGAGAGAACCCTGACCTGTGAACATTCACAGTAGAACGACTTTCGCCTCATCTGTACTACTAAGCAAGCTGTACTATGAGAGAATAATAACACTGAAGAGTGGGGAGAGGGGTTGCTTTTTAAGGGTGAGTAGTTTTGGTTTTGGAGTTTGGGGGTTTTTTGGAAGAGCACATTTTAGATCCAGGAATACTAGAGAGGTACAACCTACAAACTGAAACTAGTAGGAAAATGTACTATGTAAGATGTACAGAATCATCAGAATGATGCAATCTGAGTTAACTATAAATGATACTAAAATATCATTTTGTTCTTCAGTCAAGATTAAGTATTTAAACAGTGGAAGTAAATACCTTCTCTCAGTACAAAAGAATTTACTGCAAGAAATACATTTCACATTCTTTAGAACATACAATGCATTTGGGACAACGAGAGTATATGGGAGCTACTGGTTTCTAGCATGTGAAAAGATCAGTAAGAATTTGACTAACGGTAAATGAAGAATCTGTCATGTGAGACTAACATGTCTGAAAGTACTTTAACTTTTTTTCTTTAAAAGACTACTGAGATGCAAACTGCAATTATAAAATACTAACATTGTTAAGCAAGTCCATAACATAACTTTGTTTCTTTGCTACTTGCTAAATGCAACCTTTTCCATAATACGTACAAATTGTTGCAAATTGCATATATTCTCTGTCTTCAAATAATGTGGTTTACTACCAAGTCATCCACATTATGTATGCTTGGCCAGGTGCCCTGAAAAAGCAGCACAGGACTAGAGGGCAAGTGGAAGTTGGTTTTAAGCCATCTTTCCAATTTCCTTACCCTTTGCCTGGCAGGAACAAGACCAATCCTCAATGTTACATATAAAAAGCCTAAGGGCTGTTCTTAAATATGCCCTTCAAGTGGCTGTTACACAAGCTGAAAATTGCCAAGACAGCACGACAGCACAAAAGTTTCTTTCAGTGACAACTCATGAGCTCTAAAATTACTGTGCATCAACACAGTTCTAGCCCCCTGCATTCCTTAACCTGACAAATTTAGCACTAAATAATTTTTACAATCTAAGGAAAAAGCCATACACTGTCAGGTTTGTCCTTTCCTCATTTTTCCAACCTCCCCTACACAACCAATGGTTACGGAGGAGTAAAAAAAGAAAAAAAATCCCTCCACAAACTACATCTCTTCCACTGGAAACTCTGATACAGAGACCATGAAAGAAGGAAAAAAAAAAATTACTATGGCCTATTAATTTGTTCAGGATGATAGTATTTCCAGATGTTACCAAAAAAATACATATACACACAACAAAAGCATATACAGTATATATTTTACAAAGATATGTATCTTAGTGTATCATTTTAGAAATAAGAAGGAAACCATTGTAAACTTAAGACTCAAAACTCAGGAAATATGCCATATAATACACTGAAAATTGTTTCCACTAACTCTTCTGCGAAGGATATTTTAACCCATAAGCCTGGTCCACAAGAACAAAGGATTAACAAGTATTCTATTCCATAAATAATGTAAACAAAACCAAAACTCCACCTTACAAACAGTCTACTTGCCAAAATAAAAAGTTCTATCATTCTGTTATTATTAGCAAAAGTAACAGTACTTTGAAATCTACTTATCTGATTTTCTTGTTTAGTAAGCCAAATAACTGAAATACATATGCAGATGAGAGCTGCTCTCTAAAATTACAAACTGCAAGCTTCTTTACTAATCTAACCAGCATTTGGTATCAGTCAGAACCCTGACAATGGAAGAAAAGCATGGCAGAAAAACACTGTCCAAGCCAAACAGCCTTCTCATTTCTAACATATCTTTTCTTACATACAGTATTACAATCTAACCATCACACACTTAACAAATGCTTGGGATTAGTTTAGAGAACTGAGAAGTTACGGATGACAAGACAACATTGTGCGTGTATAATCTCTGCTAACTTTAAATCCAAAAAGTCTCCATGGAGATGCAAGAGGAAAACCAGAACCTCTCTGACAGAATGAAAAAAGTCTGACAAGCATCAATACCAAAAAACAGAAAAAGCTACCAGTCAGATGCACAAGAATCTTCCTACAGACCATGCCAGCTTCCTGAAGGTACATCATCTACTTTGTATCAACTGTTACCAAGGTAATAACACAGCTTCTACCCACCTTAGTCAGTCAGGCACACACTCTACCTTACATACCTCTGTTTTTCACTTCTTTACTTCTCAGTTACTCCAGTCCCAACTTTATGCAAGGAATCTTCCCCAATCCATCTCATTACTCCTCTTTTACTTTCTTGCAGTCATGACAACAAGAGTAACTACTACTGCACTGCAAAAGTAAAGTCCGAGTAATAATATCAGTCCTGTTTTTCAGTTCTGTAACACTAATGGGTATGGCACTGAATAAAAGTAATTTTAAATTAATCAGGAAAAAACCCTTGCTAGATTAATTTACACATTTATTTGTCACTTTCTCACGTGCCATGAAAGAATGTAAGAGGTGAAAATAATCCACCAATGACTTTTGAAGGTTTTTCTTTAAATCATGATGGATGGCTAGTACAGTGGCCCTCAACAGACTTAATACATCATGCTGAATCAATGACTATGACAAAAAAAACACTGTGTATTGCAACATAAATAATCTAAGGTGCAACTTACAAAGAATTCATTTGCATTTAAACAGAAGTAGATTTCCATATACTCTGGACAGGTTTCAGGTTATGTCCTACTTATCCACAATAGAACCGTAACATATATTAACTTGAAATTAACAGAAGCTGGACAGATTTAAATGCAGAGGTACAATGAAATAAAACAGGAACATCTCCAAAACAATCCCTAAAAGGCAACCTTGCCCTCCACCCCACCCCACAAAAACCTCAGCACATTGTCTCTACCGCTTTCTTCCTTCCCCATCCTGGAAACGCAGATATATTTTCATTTACATACACACTATATAGAACCAAGTGAGGCAGACACTTTCATTATACTTCAGTTAGAGCACCACAAGTTTGCAGAAGATAAGTTGAACAAGAGGCAATGCTCTGCATCTCAGTGCCCTATCACTGAACAATATTTCAACCATACAAAAACAGTCCTATAGAAATAATTGATTATCAGCTGTTAACATCAAGTCTTTCAACAGGAGTTGTGTTTCAGAAATCTCAACAGATAATACATTGAAAAACTCAGCAGTCATGACACAGTATCATTGACTTCATTGTACATTCTGTATCCAGTTACACAGCTAATACAGCTTTATAGGAATTTCCAATACTGTTTGGCATCACCATGACTTTCACATGTTGTATGCACATCTCATACACTAGGCCTTTTGAGGACTTGTAGTACTTAATAACTACATGTGCTAATAGAAATTTACAAAAAAGGAGTTACAGTTTTTGCACACATCACCCTGTTACCCTTATCCCATATCTACCTATCTACAGGTACCCTACGTACCTATCAACATTTATCTAGCCTTATGGACTTTTTTGTTAAGTTTACTGTCAATGGAAAAACAGAGAAAAGAATTTACTGGAGATTGAGTACTCCAACTTCCGAACTTTCAAAGTTAAAAATCTACTTTCAAAACCTAAAAAAATCCAAGGCTTTGCATTAACAGAAAATTGAGAATGTTTAGCCTTTGATTTGGAAACAATAAGTCTTATTACAAGCAAATTAAAAGGCAAAAATCCAGTTTTTCTGATGCAGGTACAAGAACTGACATATAAAACTGAAGAGGAAGTTTGAACTTCATAGGATACTTACTCTCAATTTGATAGGAAAAAAAAAATAGTAGTGCTAAGTGTCTGTATCCTGGCTTATTTTCACAAGTATCTTTCTGCCGGGGCAGGGAGGGGGCAATGCAATTCCAATGAGAAATCTGCTCGCCTCATTTATCCTACTAGACCCCAACTCTATTGCATCAGTCGGAATACACAAAAAAACGCAACTCCTTCATGACTCAAACCAGAACATAACCAAACAGAATAATTCTTGAAAAAAGTTCAATTATGGCCTTCAATTTAAACTGAAGAGGCAAAGCCACTCCTTTTACATTCCCAGCTAGGACAGAACATCAGTTTAGTGTTGCAATATCTAGTAAGACAGCCCCACAGACAGAAATAAAATACTGGACCTAGAATATGCTCATAATCATATGACTTGTATTTTGGCAGCATAAATACCCAGCTTCACACCATCTTACTTGGAGGATGAGATGATATGCAGAACAGAATCTACCAGAGTGACTCTGAATAGTCACAGCAACCTCTTCCTGCACCCCAATATCCTCATCTACATTGCAAGTGTGTTGTCGTAGACCTGGAATTTTTACACAACATCTTTGGCACTGCATACACATTCCAGGTACATCTGCTACCTCAGAGCTGCACGTTCATAGGTAAAGTATGAACTGATGATAATTTTACTCAAGATTTTCCAGGTCTTTCTGTAAAACTTATCTCTTGGGAGAGATACAGGAATAATTTATTCTTAATATCACACAAAGGGGCTGAGAGAGGGAGTCAACATGACAGTGCTCAACTCAGAAGTACACAGCACCCAAGTTCCCCTCAGAGCTTTCTTCTTCTAAATGAGGCAATTTCCTTAGACATATGATAAACCATCTGATAAAACAGCTCAGGAAAGCATTTTTCATTACACTTGTACAAGTCTCTGACATCTACTGAAAAACACTGCCTTAGTCTGAAGTGAACAGGTGAAGAAGATACAATTCTTTTTGCTATTAATGTGTGACAAACTTGGATTGTACAGGGAACAGTGATGCCTACACCACAAGCATAGGCATCTGCACTAGGCTAAGAATCGCTTAGAAGCATAAAGATATGAATGCAACTGCTGCAGTGGCATTCAAATACATCAGCGCTTGCAGCATACTCTTCTCAGTGCGGACCACAAAGGCGCCATATAGAAGACATTGCTACTGTCCTTTTCAGGCAACAGATAGCAAAGCCAAATCCAACCATTGCATTAAGTATCCAGAAGGCCCAAAAAATAGAACACATCAGTTTATGCTTTCTCAGGTACACTGTCTAACTATAGGGAAGACACCTGCAGAACTGTAAGCTAGCAGCAAATAACTAACTATCTAACCTGTCACTTTCTCTCTCCTTAACTAATGTATTTGGAAAGAATAATACTGCATCCTCAGGCTGCCCACGAATAATGTCCAACAACAACTGGATATTGAAAATCAAGTTTAGCTTGAGTTCACAATTCTAAAGATGTTTAAAGACAACTGCCAGAAACACTATAAAGCATGAAGTCTGAGAAAAGCCTCAGACAAAGAAATATTCACTGAGTTCACTAGCATATAAATCTTAAACAGAAGGTTGAAAAAAAAAATCTTATATCTAAGATCATTTCAGATGCCATGAAACAGACCTGTGCAATCTAAACATCATGTCTAGACTATACAAACAGTGACTATCCACATACAAAATCATTTGCTTGCAGTTTGAAAACTGAAGATAGATTTCACAAGTTCAAGCAAAAGAAGCTAACTGAGGCACACCCATGAAACATTTGAGGTTGGGGCGGGGGGGGAGGACACACGACACACACACACAGGCCAAGGGAAAGAAGAAGCTAAAAAGAACAGCTGGTTTTGGTGGAAAGTATTTTGGTTTTGTTTTTCCACTGACCTTCTAAACTGTAAGTCTTTAGCCAAAAATGAATTTGTTGACACTACTGTAGTAATGTACTAAGATGCAGGCACTTAATATGGGTATTATTTCATAGCTATCCAGCAGGGGAAACAGATATTTCTCAAAGAACAATTACCTCAGAAAACGCTATGGGTACTATTACACATACGTTTTCTTACACTTTTTCAAAAACAGAATTTTTAATTAAGGATAAGACCCACTTGCCTACGCGGATGATATCCCCCACATGACAGCTCCCACAGTGGAGATCCACCTATGCAGACAAACCCTCCACGACAGGTTCCTTCAGTTGTTTCACTGTACCATCCCATTGACAGAGCAGGATTTGCCTTGGGACTCAAGACCCCCTTGCCTTGGGTCTGCAGACCTCTCTATAGCAGAACAAGTTACGTTGTGATAGAGCAGTATTTTTTCCTGGAACATGAGGATTTGGGCTTCATATCTGGTTAATGACTAAAAGGCAAAAGCTTATATTCTGTTTTTAAAAAAATCATACATCTTTTCACACAGAGATAAGGAAAAATTGTCATGAAGAATAAAATTAATTTTATCCTCGAGATCATCTGGAGTATTTTGTGATGTTTCTTTAGAAGTTCTTACCAAATAATACAAAGTATAAGCAGGCAAGTAACCATCAACGCTGGAGTAAAATAGAACTTGGACCATTATAACAGTGTTCACATCAAATAAAAAGCCCTTTGCATCTTCTCACACATAGTAATTACATATTCATGTGCCAAAAGACTATCTTGCACAGAGGAGCTGACAATGGAGAATGTTTATTCTCAAATTCAATTCTGCAATGTTTGGATCTCAGCTATTTCATTACACTCATTTTTTCCCCAGGATTCAAAGCGATGACTTGATACACAGTAAAGCATCCAAATGCCTTAGTAAAAGATGTTCTGCTACCTCTTTGTCATCAAACGTGCACATACAGGATTACAGTACAATTAAGCAAGAAATAAAATGCACATCTGTGTAAAAGATACAGCAACAAAAAAGCGGTCCCTTCTTCAAGCCAAGAAACCAGAAGCTAAAATAAGCATGCTTTACCTTATGCACCTTGCTTTACAATAAACAGAAGAATCAATAACATTCTTTATATAGAAGGTAATGTACTTCCTGAAATTTTAAAGGTGAAGGTTAACAGAGATTTACATCTACTTCAAGTTTAGATGTGGTATGGTTTGTTGTTCTCAGTACCAGAAAGACACTCCTCAGAAACAGCAAAGCGTACCTGGTTACAGTTGGTATGACACAGACTCAATCAAAACAATCATCACTTCTAAAAGCATTTCCAGGTTGGGCAGCTGACCAATAGAGAAATATTTTCATAAAATCAAAAAAAACCACACATTTCTTCAGTAAAAAGCACTTGCTTGGAATCCAAGGAAATACATACTTGACCCGAAACTCATTTAAAAGATCCGCATTTCCTGCGAAATTGCAACCTCCAAAAATTTAAAATTGCTTTTGAATAGTATTTGCTATCTATGTTAAAAATTAACAATCCTGTAAGTTCAAGATATTCTTACATTATGTGGCTAAGCCAGCTCATTTGAAATTTTCAACATGGTGCCTACGAACTACAGAATCACAGAATCACAGAATGGTAGCGGTTGGAAGGGACCTCTGTGGGTCATCTAGTCCAACCCTCGCACCGAAGCAGGGTCACCTACAGCAGGCTGCACAGGACCTTGTCCAGGCGGGTCTTGAATATCTCCAGAGAAGGAGA
>Ga0065711_1042477_pt1 | contig 15357 bp, 9 predicted proteins | sample Hoacrofraction12_FD_59098 | JGI IMG/M metagenome (GOLD analysis project Ga0065711, IMG submission 59098) | Hoatzin crop microbial communities from Cojedes, Venezuela - Epithelial fraction 12 v2 (version 2) | ecosystem: Host-associated > Birds > Digestive system > Esophagus > Crop | place... | reverse complement strand
TTTTTTTTTTTTTTTTTAAATCATGGGAGGTGAAGTGCTTGCTGACTGTTAGAATGGAACAAAATCTGCGGGGTTTAGTGGGAAACGCCACTGTTTCTTTGCCTTTTTAAAGGCTGTCACTCTGCATCTGTTCAAAGCCTATATAAGGTACGCTGATTGAAACTCATTAATTTATCTTAATAATTAAGCATTCAAAAATAATGTAATTTATAGACTTGTCTTCAAGGATTCCTTCCCTTGAGAGGCAAAGTAAACAGAATCCAGAAGAATTTGTCTTGCTCTGATTTAGTTTTGACAATGTGATGTTGCAGAAATGCACGTGGAAATAGTAATCAGTGAATTCTAAAATTCTTTGATTTCACTGTGTAGTGAAGCTTTAGGTTCCTTCAGACCTTATCCAAAACTGGTTCTGTTCTGTTTAAGTTTGGGCTCAAGGAGCTGGGGAGTCTATAGACCTGGTCAGTTGTATCTCTGGTGTCTTTTCCATCAATATCAGCTCTCTGTTTCTCCCAACTGCTTTGTAGGTGTCTTTCTATCATTTATCCTGATAATCTTTCCTTTCACTATATACATCCATTCTCCTTTTACCTCTTTGTCAATTTGCAACTGCATCTTTCATCAGGGGTTGCAAATTCCTGAAACTGATAAAAAACAGTAAGTAGAACTTATGCTGCTGGTTTTTCTCCAGTTTTTATTGCCAAGGATGTTTATCCATAAGAACTGCATAGAAGTGTATGCATTGTGTTTAAACCATGAACACTTCTAGCTCTTCTAAAAGAGAGTGTGTGTAGACTTTTTGTAAAAATAACATTTTCATCTTTTTTCTATACTGTATTATAGTATGTAATATCCAGAAATTCCTTCCAGTTTGCATTGTGACCGTGTTTCATAAAGAACATAAAAATTGTATGAAAATCTTAAGGAAGGTGTAAGATACCAAAAGTACTTGGTAGCTCTATTCCATTCTAGAAAGCTTTCAATGTCTTTGTAACCATTTAAAGGAGTGGACTTAAATTTCATTGTGCAGACTATGTAAAAAATTAGAAGTGACACGACTCACTGATACGCAGAAGCTTAAAAAATTGTGTGTGCCTCTGTAACGCTTCTTTCTTAGCGTGCCTCAGTGGAGAATGACAGCCTGGTCGCAGAGAGAGAGAGAATGCTTTTAGAAGAACTCGAATCATTAAAACAACATTCTGTACCTGGAAGAGAGAGGCTGTTTTGTGAGCTACAAAATACCAGCACACAGACAGAGGTAAATATGGACTTTGACTTTCTTGGCAGCTATGGCATGTAAAACCAGTAAGATTCCTTTTTGCTGCTGCTCTTTTTATGTCATATCTTTTCCTAAAAGATATTGGGTGTTGCTTGAACAGAGCAGGTGTAAGAAACAAGAGGTGGTACTGGTAGACATGGAATAAGCAGAAGCTAGCTTAACAGCTTGAAGGTGGGGATTATTACTATAGCTATTTGCTCAGGTAAACGCACATTTTCATATTGCTATAGCAACACCAACAGAAAATACAAGGACTGTTTAATCAGCGTAATAAAGTTCTTCATAATAGGCCCTGCCTTGGATTTCCTGTTTTATTTTTATTTATGTTTTAGTTACTTTTTCCACGTAGGAAGAATGTTGCTTGATTTGTTATTTGGTGCAGAAACTTAATTAACAAAACACAACTAATTTAGGTTTTAAATTTCATATTCTGCTGTGTATAAGTAGAATATGTTGATTCTAGCATGACAGGATTTCTGTCTTTTTTGTCTTCTCTCCCTCTGCAAAAACTTACTCAGAATGAAAATGAAAACCAAAACAATGTGAGAGAGCAGACCTTTGGGGATGAAGAGGGAGGAAGAAAGCCTGATGAAACATCTTCAGCTCTTCTTTCGAAAGAAAGGTGCTTAGAACTGTTAAGAAAACATTATTTTTTAAAAAAATTTTGAGAAGTTCTTGTTGTTAATATTTATAAGCTTTATTCTGACTGATTTTTTGTTCTAGATAACCATATTTCTAAGTTTACATGCTTTAGATTAAACGATGTCTCATTTTCTTTAAAGCCTAACTATGTAACAGCATAGAGGGTGAGACAAATCTTAGCCTATTTTGCTATATCTTTCGTATTACACACGTATAGAATTATATACGTCATTTATACACATGTATTTGTATACGCATTGGGTGTACATATATGAAATAAGTTTATATGAATATGATTGTTGTATTTGATAACACCTTCTGACTGTTTTGTAACTTTTTTGATCTGCTTAGAGGAACAATCTTTTTAACTGTCACTTTGAGAAAAGAGTAAGTTTATAATGAATACCAGGCAAATGTAGACCTCTGTTTGGAAAGAATAACTAGATAAAATACCAAGATAGAAGTAGAAATACTGATAAATAATTTGACTTTTTACATATTTTTATAAAAAGAACTAACATTTAGCACAAATGTGCTTTTAATATTTATGTATATGATGTGGGTTTTAGTCTTCAAAAAAAAAGCTTATTTTTAGTGTTTCAGCTGCAAATCTTTCCTGGTTGTGAGGGTGTACAGGGCATAAAAAACACTTTGAAAGCAGGGGAAAATCAAAGGACTGATTAGTTTCTGTCCTGCAGGCATGTTTTTCAGAAGGCTAATGAAAAACTCATGAAGATTGTTTTAGAAGTTGTGAAGACAACTGTAGCGATGGAGGAGACAATTGGTCACCATGTTCTTGGGTTACTGGATTGGTCTGGGAAAGTCCAGCCTTCCAAACCAGCTGGATGGGACACAGAGACAGAGGATTCAGTAAAACCGTGTATCCGTGTGGGATATGAAAAAGGTACCGATTGTATGGTTTTCTATTTCATAACAAGTAGCATTTGCATACTTTTATTATATATTTCAATAAGCTTAGTTTTGAAATTTTTAATTAAAAATAAACTTTTTTTTTATCTATTTGTCATTTGAATGCATATAACATCTCTGCTGAAGAGACAGCATTTCGGGAGTCATCTGGGTCATGCTCCAAGCCAGTTACGACTTCTATCTAGGGTCCTGTTGTAAAGCCTGCAACAGAATGGGAAGGTGGTTGAGAAATATGAAAAATAAATATGTTCCTGTTGAAGAAGGCAAAGACAAAGAATGAAACTTAGCTCCATGGCATCTTCTACCAACTTTACACCTTCCTCTGTATGTTTGGGGAATGGGGACTAGCGCCAAAGGCTCTATATCTACTAGTGCACTTAATGTACGTAGGGATGTTGCTGGTCACTGAGGCCAGCTGGCATGGGACAGCCTGTATGTATATGCTTGTGGACTTCTTTAGCCCTCTAAAGAGGGTGGTTGCTTGCAAATAGCCTTTCGGAAACAGCTCCAGGAACTTTGTAACCACCAAGACTTGCGCATCAGCTGTTTGGAGGAGTGCTAGCTGGCACAAGCCTAAAGGAGCATTTTAATGTTGTAGCTAGTTGCTTACCAGTGTCTAAGAACTCTCCCAGGCTCTGTTTAATTTCTTGTGGTTGTACTAGGATAGTGTCTGTACATTTCCCTTTTGAACAAGAATAGGTATTCAATCATATTGCCATTTAGATACAATTTAGGTGCCGTTAAGGTTGTTTGCGTTTGTCCTGGATCTTATAGGGAGGCAATGTACAACAGATCAGCTCAGCCTGAAGCACATTATGCATCTCATTTGGCTGGAATTTTAACTACTGTGAATGAGAAAAAAGACTGGAAGTCAAATACTACATTTCAGTATTTAAAAAGTATCTACCACAGAGTAATAATATGAATGGTAAATAAAGATGAACTTTACTTCTTTCATTCAAAATGTAGATTATTAAATATTATTGATTCCCTCTGGCTTTAAATATAGGTCACATTAAGCCTTGGAGCAAGTTAAGAATGGATGTATGACTTTGTGGCACAGTACTCTCTCTCTCAGTTGATTACTGAAAAGGTTATCTACGGTGAAATGTGTGCAGCTGCAGTCTAAGAATTCTTGAATTCTTCAAGTTAACAACACTTTGGTGCTTGTACTGGTGTTTCATTAAAAAAAACTCATAACTTTTGTTTTCTGCACATGTCACTGTATTTAATTGTGAGGAAAATTATTTTTTGGAAACTCAGACTTCTGAGGCTTTGCCTTTCTCCCCAAGGTTTAGATTGGATAACTAAGCTTTTGGCCTTAATTTTTGGTGCTTGTCCAGTAGACTTTAAAGGCTGAGAACATCTGCTACTACAATTGAAGGAATCGCTTCTTTCAAAATGAAGTATTCTTGCACTTTACTTTGGGGATAGAGTTTTCTTATGTTAAAGCAGTTAAAAGTATCTTCAACCACTGGCAACTGTTTTGCACGCAGTGTCCTAGCTAAGTGGTATAAGGAGCAATGACCAGGCTCTAAGTTTACCGCCATCTCCTTTTGTTTTCTGAGATAGTTTTAAATTATTCTTTGTCTTCCTTGTGTTCTCATTGTGTAGTCTGAGGTGTGTAAAAAAGTATTGTGATTTTCACAACATACATTGCCGAAAGAGATAAAAACTTGTTCTGGTTATGAAGGCAGTGATCACAGGTTGTCACAGTTACATGTATGGTGGCGCTACTGAACCTGGCTCATAGTTATATCATGCCAATTCAGAGAACACGTACTGTTGCTTTTCTCCCTCATTCTCATTTGCTAAGAGTATTGCTCCCTTTTCTCAGATAATAAATACATCACTGTATGTACAAAGTGCTAGGACATGATTGTTGCCCTTCGTTACTCTCATGCATGCTTAATCTGCACGGGCATGTATTTTAACCTGTGCATGTTACTGTATTTTCTAATATCTAGCAAAACAGATCTTCCTTCTTAATTACTTAGGAAATCTGTAGGAATAAATTTGTACCAGTAAAATTCTAATAACAAAATAGAAAAAGTAATGTGTTTAATAAAGTGAATTCTCTCTGATCTTCTGAACGTAATCCATAGTTACTGACAAGCAAAACTCAGCTTACTGGTTTTGCTGAGTTTCAGCATTTTTAAAAGCTGGATCGTGAAGGTCATATACTTACAACCACAATCTGATTTATAGAGCATAGAGGGGTTTATCTGGGATTTTGCCTAGGTTAATGGCTAACACAGGATTTTATTTCTTGCAGAGTGAGTAAAGTTCAAATTTCAGTTGTAAAACATATTGGTGGTGAATAACATTTGTGCAGAGTAATCTGGTGAGTTAATTACATCTGAAGATTTGGGCCAGGACTCATCGTGACAGAGCCAGCAGGCTTTGCTGTTCTCCTCCCTCAGATGTTGTTACCTGGGGTAGAAGGACTGCAGTAAGGCAGGTTGCTCTGGAGAAGCCTCTGCAGTTATGGCATTCCTTGAACATTAGACCCTCTTACCTACTTTCTGGGCTCTTTGCTTCCAAACAGTGTGCCAGAAACAAGGTGGTAAATAGCTTTATGCACTTAACCGCCATAAAACTGATTTTTTTGATTTCAGCGTGTACCCACTAACCTTAATTCCTCAGTGGAATCCCAGGAGTAAACTGAGATACTAGCTCTACATGAAAATATGTATTGCTTCATAAATGTCAGTTGGCAGCTCATAAAAAACTTCTCTATCTGAAACTTCTGGATAAGCACTGTGTAATTAAACACTGTTCTTAAGACTTGGTGGGCCGTGACGTCTGACATGCTGAACTGCAAGCTTCGTGGCAAAGGAAACCATATGAACCTTTGTGGGTTTGGTGTTTTGTTACAAGGAGAGAGGTTGTGCAAGGAGAAGGCATTTTACTTGGGCCAGTTATATTCTATTTATTATTTTGTGTTGACTGAAAAAGAAAATTGAGGGACAGAGACTTTTGTTTCAGTTCAGTTGGGGTGAGAGACTGAGCAGCATTATAAAGAGTAGTAAAATGGGAGTTAGGCGTTCTACTGCCAGGGGCAGTTAACAAGACTTCACAACATTTCTATTTCTTGCTTCCACCACTGAAAATCTTCTGGAAAGAGGCTGTACGAAGATGCTGTGTACTAAGGATATTTTCAGGGGAAAAAGATACAGAGATTTTCCACTTTGCAGTTGCAAAGACGTTTAACGTGAACTCCTGTTCTTAAGTGCCACTTTGTAGAAATAATTACATGGGCATCTACATTTGTCATTTGCCGTTGTTTTTTCTATTTGAGTTGCCAACCCTACAGTATAATACTTTTTGGTTTTCCTTATTTATCTTTGAGAGTAGTAAAGTTTCCATGTGCAAAATTATACTTTAGGCGACAGCTCTCTTTTTCTTTTCTCATTTTCTATAGTTATATTTCAGGTCAATTATGATGTTTTGTTCTGAAATTTTTCATATAACAAAATTATATTTTAAAATAGATTTGTTTTGTATTTATCCGGAAGAAATGGAAGCAAATTACAGAAGAATTGACATAAGCAAAACAAGAGTTTAAAGTCTTGTCATGAGTTCTTGGGGGCCAAATTATACTGTTCTGGTCAAAAGTAATAATATTGGTGATACTGTTAATGTAAGAGACATATTTTAGACCTGGTGTTTAAAAGATTACATTCCAAGCAGGCATCAATGTTTTGAAGATTTTCTCTAAAAGTTTCCAGACAGCCAGAAGTTTCGATTTTTTGCAACAGACTGCAAATTTCTGCAGTTTTGTGTTATGTTTATTTTTGTATTTGACATACACTCGTCATTGCACAATTCAGCTGTACTTTTGAAGCACATAATTTACTAAAATATAAGGGTTATAGAATATGAATTACGGGTTAAGCCTGAGAGGGAAAACAGGAACATTACATAGATACTTTGCACTCCATCAAGAAAGAATTAGATTGTGCAATAACTAATATGTCATTGTTTTATCTTGTTTATGGCTGTGCTACTGTACTGTGTGCTTTTATTTTGTGAGATCTCTGAAGCTGAGCAGGGTCTTGCCTGGTCAGTACTTGAGATGGGTGGCCTCCAGAGACCATCAGGTGCTGCAGTAAGTCTGTCGGTGGCTCTGTAGGGAATTTATTTTCCTTCAACAAGGTCTTTAACCAGCACTTTGGCACAGCATTTGGAAATACTTATGCTGCTGGATGTCCATCTTAAATGAAGGTCCTTTCTACTCTGAGGATATTAAAGCTTCTGCATCACTATTGGTATTTTGAGACACCCAGAGACCACCCAAATTTGGGTGGCGAGAAATCAGAATGCTGTTGAATAAAAAATATGAAATTGTTCATTTTGCAGCCTTCCTTACACTGTAGGGCGGTGCAATATGAGGATCTTGTGGGAAAGCCTTTATGTTGTACAAATCCATTGCAAATATTTAGTGTACTGGCAGAAAACGACTGCCAGCCACTGCTAGGGTGACTCCACTACAGTAGTTTGTGGCTGAAGTTCCAAAGTGCAATATTCAAAAGTGCTGTGAAATCCCATGTAGGTGAAAGGTGCCATGTGAATGTATATTCTATTCATCTGGTTATCCATTCCATTCATGCATATAGTGTGCTTCTGTTTTTTCTCTTTGGAGCGTGAAAAGATTTTGCAAAATTCTATCCCACATATCTAAAAGGAGATATGAAACAGTAATGATATAAGTAGAAGGAAAAAAATTACTAAATACATCTGCATTTTAAAATTTTAGTAATTACTAGCTGAACAATACAAAACCTTTCTAAATTAAAATTGGTGTAGAATAGTTTGTTGTCTATGGGTCATATATACAGCTGCATCCATAACAAAATAAATGTGTAGATAGGTTATTTTCAGAATATTTGCAGGTATAAAAGTATAGTAAGTAAAACAGGTGGTTTATCGTGTTGCAACTTGTTTAAAAAAAAAAACAAAACAAAAAAAAATTGAAAACTAGAATCTGACTTTCTTGCTAGATTCAAACATCAACAAGAGACCTCATATTTCTAATGTTGTTTGCATGCCTGGTTAAGAAGCCAAAAGCAAGTATAAGGAAATTGTATCCAACAAGAGTACTAACTACATTTTTAAAGGCAATTTGTGAAATTGACCTATTATAATTTCTTTTCATTGTCTGTAACTAAACAAACTGTTCCAGTTCAGCAGTCACAATTCATGGAGTAACCAGGAACTTAAATTCAAAGATAACACAGCTTTGCAACCTTATGGCTAAACAGGCATTGACTATTCTTAACTCATGTAGTCATACTGCTGTTTCCCAAAAATAAGGTATTTTTATTTTATTTTAAATGTGTTTCAAAAATATACTTCATTAAAATAAATTGTAATTTTAAAAGCTTTCACAAGACATTTATTTCTGATATTTTAACAGCCTAGTGACATGACACTTCTTCATTTTTAAAAAAATATATACTTATCTACCATCGTGAGGTACTACTGTATCGTTATTTCATACTGAAAGTGTGATTTTAAAGCATCTCAGGAGTTTGCTTTCACTTGTCTTACTTAAATACAGCCCTGAATTATACATATGACAAACTTACTGTGTTCTAGATGGATTGCTGTTGGTTTAATACCATAGGCAAACGTTGTGTCTCCTGCTTTTCAGACAGAATGGATGATGCCCTTAAACTGAATCAGACATCAGAAGACTGAGAAGTAGCCAGGTGCCAGGTGGCCCATCAGTAGGGGACAGTTGCAGTCCCCCTGCACTGTACTTGATTTGTTCAGCTACCCATTTTAATCAATTTTCAGTTCACTAATAAGAGTGCTGAGTTTTGATGTTCTGTATTCTAGTCTGACCTGGGAAGTTGTCTGAATTATGTGCGTGTCTCTCCCTTTACTTGAGTCTGTGTTTTTGAATCACTAACTTGAACAGTTTTGTATTAATGCACACTAACAGAGCTGGCATTGGTGAAACAGGGACTGACAGTCTGTTGCTTTTTTTTTTACCTGGTTGTATTTTAAAGATTATCTTGCAAGTCATTATTGCAAGTTATTCAAAGTAGTAAGGGTTTCTGATAGTAACAAAGGTTTAAAGATGAGCCTCAGAAAAGTGTATTGAAAGGATGTCTAAAATATTCTCTGTTAGTATCTCCTTTTCTCTTTCCCTTCTGCTTATTTTTAGTTGACACATTGTGTATCTTGTTTGTGCAGGTTTTAGTATGCAGTATTTCCCTTTCTGTCTTTGTGACCAATACAAATATTTTAATAGCTTTATGACTTGTCTTTCTAATCAGAACTCAGATGTACAGTTTTTCATGTTTTGAGGTGATAAAAGTCTGTGTGAAAAGGTAACTATTGTTTTTCCAGAATCCTGTTCCTCATATCATGGTAGTAGTATGGGAGATGATGATATTAACATGTGGTCAGGAGCAACGGATGAAGGACTACTGAGCCAACATCTTGCAGAAAGTGGGGTAGAAATAGATCCTGAAAATGAAGAACTCATTCTCAATATTACTTCTCGACTACAAGCAGCTGTTGAAAAGCTTCTGGAAGCTATCAATGAAACTGCAAATCAGGTAAGGTGATCTAATAGTGGAGCATTTTGAATTTTGTGTCTCAATTTTTTTGTTTTGTTTTGTTTTTCTCATAAATGTGTCTTCATAAGCCTAAAACCTGTAGGCTTACTTTGAAAGCTGAAACGATACTTCAGGTTCCCAGCACCCAAAAAAGTCTGCTCCAGCGTGACTTTACTGATTAATTTAGATTCATGTTAGAAATCTGCTTTGGACTGCAGAGGAAGCCTGAATTTGGGCATGTTTATCAATCTAGGGCATTCTTTCATTGCTCATACGGGTCATCTGCATTCTGCTGCAATCCAGAGATGAGACAGGAGGTGTCAGGGCACATTGAGCTGGCCCTTGTGAAGAAGGAGGATTAAGGGGACCTGTGCTCTGTTCTCTTGACAAACATTTTCGTCAATTGGCTTGCTGAAAAGTTGGAGCTCTCCTACTATCTCTTCCAGCTATGATTTAAACATGGCAGGTTAAGCACACATCCACCTTGCTATTAGAAAAGGAGTCTGTGCTCCAGCTCTCTGGTGTTTATGGGAGGTACATGACTCATGAATAGTCTCCAAAAAAGAGACAGTGTATGGGTACTCCTTTCCGTTTGCTATAGGGAGTACTTTGCATGGTGGGATGTTAGTTGCTTTCTGGAGTACTTCCCTGTTAGTTGAAATGGGAGCTATATACCTATCTCAGTCAGTTCAAATCACACTGCTTGCATGATGTGCTTCGCTTTTGGATGATGGACATCTCAATTTGAAAGTATCTCACTGTAGCTTTTTAAGTCAGTCTCTCTTGAAGAACTTGGTCTTTAGAGACACCTCTTTAATCTGAGACTAGAATTCAAAGGACACAGTGTGTTTTCTGCTACAGACCCATCTATTAGTAAACCTAGTAATTATATTACTTTAAAAGTCATTGCTTTCATATCTCTGGGTGTAAAATGTGTAAATCATAACTATTAGAAATGAAGGAGAAAAAAGTATGATGATGAAAGTAATGTGAAAATTCAGCTGTCTGGTACATTAAAAGTTTTAAGCATTGAAGTGTTTATTGCTTTTGAAAAATACTTTTAAAAAGAAGTTGATATTTTTTTTAAAAAAAAGAAAAATATAAAAGACTAATTTGTGACTTACTGAACTTAAAAATCATTTAAATACAAGTTCAGCAGCCCCCCTCTGGCTTACTAAAGCAAGTAGTCTGGTGGATCTTGTAAATTAGTTTCTTAATTGCATTTATTTGCAAACTCATTCTGCAGCAGATTTCTTCTCTTTGAGTGTGAGTTCAATTAAAAAGAGGTGTTTGGCTTTTTGAGGTCTTTTTTCAGCTTAAGGCCTAGCATTACATAATAATAAAAAAGGATACACAGATACTCCAGTATATGGAGTTCTTAAAAGAAATACAGTTACACATTTGTAGGAAATCTAGCATTTAAAGAACAGATGAGACAGACAAAAACACCTTCTAAGTTTTACAGTAATTAAGAATGTTAGTGCTGCAATTAAAAAAGTATTGTCAATTATCCATTCCACTTGGCGCTTTTTTCCGAACATTTTGCTGCTGATCTTTAAATGCAGTGGTTTTATACATAGCTCAAATTATTTTCTTTTTGTGAATAATATTTTTACTGTAAGTATTTACTTTTCATGATACCACTGAAAATAATCAGTATATTCTAAGCAGCTTATTTTTATTTATTTTCAGTTCATCAGGAAAGTTTATTTTCACTTCATACTTTGTAGCTGAGACCTTGTCAATACCAGTAACAGAGTTATGTTTTGGCTCAAACACTATGCACACTTGTGTTTTTAATGAATATGAATTTCACAAACCTGGATTTGTCCCTGATGATCATATCTGTTTTTTTAGAAGTAAATGAGATGTTAATCTGTTTGAACATTTTTCCACAGTATTAAGTATAAATATTGACATCTTTTCTGTCTGTTCTGCAGAGGTACTTTGCAAGCATTCAGGCTTGTCTGCTTTGGAATGTCAGTTGTGTGCTTATTGGATTATATACAGTTCCTTTATATACCACGGTTTTGTAGGTGACCTGACAATTATTCTTAAATATTCAGAAACTGAATGCTTTTTAAAATACTGCAGGCTAGAAACAAATAATCTAAACCTAATGACTGGTAGAAAAGATTCTTAACCTTTCCTCTTATTCAGTTGTGTTGTGCATACGAACATGTACTCATCTTTTAAAATAAAGGAGTGAGAGAAACTTGGCAGAATCTTCAAAGTAACTGTTTGAGACCTGTCTGAACATGAACTTTCAGACCTGAAGTGCAGTTTGAATCTTTTCGAGCAAGGCGTGTAGTGGGCGTATTAATTCAAATTCCACCTGCTGGTGTTATGTACAGGTAAATAAATCAGGCCCCGCCCCTGAACTCTTTCGGTTGGGAGATACTAACAGGAAGCCTTTAAGCTAGCAGAGTATGAGAAAGTTCTTCCTGTTGGATTAGCTCCAAGAACAAGAATGAAGGCCAATAATGACATACCTGTATTTCTCTTTCATTTGCTGTAGTGGAGATGGAAAATAATTTTTAGTTTCTGTTCTGCTAGCTCACTTGTCTGCTGCAGGATACCTGTGCAGGCAAAACACAGTTATGCTTCCTTGCCTTGGAAATTACCTGCCAGCTGCTATTGGAAGATTTCTGTTGCTTTTTCATGTGAAACTTCTCTAAGAAGGATTTTTAGGAGTGACTATTCAAAGTTTTCTTGCACCTCTCTCTATTTTGGATTACTCTGCTCGTGAATTACTCTGCTTGAGGATGGGGTCTGCTGGCTCTGAGTAGGTTTGTCACCAACAGAGCTGATACGTGTCTTCAGACTGTTAAGTGTACATGTTCTGTTACATATGCTTGTTAGAAATTTCTAAAACCAGCCTAGCTAGTGCAAAATACTCATGTGAGAGTTGAGAAGGCAGCAACAGCAATATTTTTTGGAATGGATTCTTACCGCACCTACTGGGCATCTAATTTGTTTAGTCATTTGTGGACTGAAGGCCAAGAAGAAGATATATATGAGGTTGAATCTCGTGTGCCTTTACCATATCCTTTTCCCTTCACTGAACACTTGGACGAGAATAATTCTGTAGTTGTAAATACTTCAATTTTTCACTTCAGCCATAAAAAAAATGGACACATATTAAAAGTTGTCTCTAAAATCTCCTTGCCTACACCTCCCTATTCAGTAAGTATAAATATTTTTAAAAGACATTGTATTTTAAACCAGCTTAAATAGAAGAGAATGCCGTGAAAAATGATACAAACTTGTCTCTGTTGTTAAAGTTATTATATACTGCTGACAGGCTTTTTTCCTAAAAGATTTTTAATGGGCACTGAAAAAGCTTTGATTATACAATTCTCTCTGTTCGTTTCTAACAAAAGAAATTTGGCAGAGAGAAATATATTGAATTATAGAGATTTGAGATCTCTTTTTAAAGCTGTTCGGTGGTATTTATTACATTTTTCTCACTGTGAATAATTTACAGGGGGGAGGGGGCACAACTGCAGTCAGTTAAAATTGTTACTTTGTAACTTTCTTGCACTGACTAGTGACCTTAACTAGCACAAGCTTGCTAATGGTTTCCAGTGATCCCGTGGAGAAATGTTTGTTCTTGAAAATTCGTTTTCATGTTTGTGCTTCTCTTTGGTTTTGCCGTCTGATATTTTTAATAATACCTTGAGTTGTCATTACTGAAAATAACTGGAGAATAATTTTTATTCTGAGTTTTAGTTGGAATATTTGATGCATTTGAGTAAACCATTTTTATGGTTGTCTGTGTACAGTAAACCTATCATATACGCTGTGATTTTTAACATATCTCAAACCAGTGCAGATTTTGAACTGCATTATTTATACCTTTCTTTAAATCCTGTCAGAATAAGTAGTCCACGGTAATGATGTCCATCTAGAAAGGAATGCTGTAGAAAAAAAATCAAGTCTTTAAATTCAGTGCATTATAAAAGAGAATAGATTGATTATTCAGACATTTTCTCAGAATGTGATTTTATTTCGAGGTGGATAATTTTGTGTGCCATGTTCTATGAAATGTTCCTAACCCATTTTTCTGAGATTTTAAAGCAAGTTAATCATACTCTTGAACTTAGCTGGAGATGGTCAGAAAGCTTTTATTTTTGAAGAAATTGAGAGAAAGAATACGTTTACAGAAAGCGTAGCAAAGCCACGGATGTTGCTACCTTACAAATATCTGCCAATATCCATAATATTAAACAGGAAAAGACAAAAAAAAAAAAAAGGCAGGGAGAGGAACAAGAAATATATGTTGTTTCATTTTATGAAGTTGTTCTGATTCAAAATAAGTTGTCTTATTTTGAACACAAGCCACACTAAGAACTCATGCATGGTTCAGCTCTGACAATTTGTGTGTCCCTCAGAGAGATGAATGTAAGCTGTAAATGTTAACAGTTGAGAAGTAGAGATCGTCTTGGTAATTGATTCCAGTTTGTTGTTACCTTAGATGAACACTGTGTGTGATCAAAACCTCTAACATTAGAGTGATGTTCCTTCTTTGCTATTTTGCTTTTGTAATTCTAATTTTCATTCCTTTTGAAATTATCACTTTGGTTATGTATAACCTAACCAAAGTACTGGCAGTAAGTATACAATTTTATGTATTTCAGTCCTGGTTTTCCAGTAGTTTAGTGACGTAGTGAGATTGCATTAACTATTGACCCATCAGACAAGCAGAGAAGACTAAAAAAATCCTTAGTAATTCTGTTAGGGGGGCACAGCTGGAAGAAGCATTGTTTTACTGCCTTGTTGGTTGAAAAGTGCAGTATATTCAAAATTCACATTTTCCTGGTGTTCCCATTTATCTTAAGGAGAAAAAAGAGATGAAACATCAGTTGTGTTAATTTATATGAAAACTTCTGTCAGTTTTATGCAATGTTTTTTGTCCATTCTAAGTGTATGGTGGGTGATACCTTACTCACATTTAGCACAAAACTCATACGTAAATAAAGGTGAATCTAGCATAAACTCATAAACCAGGAATTACCGGAACAAAGACACGGATTTAGCCAGGTGGCTTATTGAGGTCTCTAGACTGACAAAGCCTGTTTACTGAGTCAATCTTCCTGTTGTAGTCTGCATATGTGTGTTCAGTAAAGATCTTCTCGAATGTCCAGTGAAGTTATGTGAAACTTCTTATCACACTGTAAAGCAACTGCTAATTAAATAGGAGTAATAGAATAGTTATTTATCAGAAAACCCTTGGACCCTTGGTTTATCTAACTTCCATAATTTTTTCCTGTGGTAGCTTGAACATGCTAAAATTACTCAGACAGAACTCATGCGAGAGTCCTTCAAAAAGCAACAAGAGGCCACAGAATTTATCAAGTATCAGGAAGAACTGCAAGAACGTCTTCATGAAGAAACCAAAGCCAGAGAGCAGTTGGCTTTGGAGCTTAGTAAAGCTGAAGGTGAGTAGCTTATTTGATGAGTTGTTGAACTCTGCACTCACTTGCCTGTTAATTAAGTAAAGAAATAGTAAAGAAATTATAAATTAGATCAATTTCTTTGCAAATTTTAGAATGTTATCAGCCTTCTGGATAGTTATGGACAAGATGACCTCCAGAGGTCCTTTCCAACCTCAATCACTATGATTCTGTTTCCTGACTTTGTCTCACTTATCATTATCTGACTTATTAAAAATAATAGGCTGTGTTATTATCCTCAAAATTAATTTATTTCATCATAACATGTCTGTTTGTGCAGACAAGCTTAAATATTAACTTAGAACATAGAATCATAAACAGTTGAGGCTGGAAGGCACCTCTGGAGATCATCTTTTCCTACCTTCTGCTCAAAGCAGGGTCAGGTAGAGCAGGTTGCCCAGGACTGTGTCTCTTCAAGTTTTGAATGTCCACAGCCTCTCTGGGCAGCCTGTTCTAGTATTTGACCACTGTCAAAGGGGGG
>Ga0065711_1042475_pt1 | contig 15359 bp, 8 predicted proteins | sample Hoacrofraction12_FD_59098 | JGI IMG/M metagenome (GOLD analysis project Ga0065711, IMG submission 59098) | Hoatzin crop microbial communities from Cojedes, Venezuela - Epithelial fraction 12 v2 (version 2) | ecosystem: Host-associated > Birds > Digestive system > Esophagus > Crop | place... | reverse complement strand
CTATTCTATTCTATTCTATTCTATTCTATTCTATTCTATTCTATTCTATTCTATTCTATTCTATTCTATTCTATTCTATTCTATTCTATTCTATTCTATTCTATTCTATTCTACTCTACTCTACTCTATTCGTGGTAAATGATTTAGTATTGACTATATTTTTATGGTATAGGCCAACTGTACTTTTTCTTTGTACAAGGGATAGAAAATCGAATTGTAATTTCACTGGGCTGTTCCTGCTCAGTAAAGTGCTTGGGAGCATGGCAAAGGGTGGCAGAACTGGGGACCATCAATGTCTGTGCTCCAGGGCTGCCTGAAGGATTTTGTGCTTGTAACCAGATAGGAGCATGGCTTCCAGTAACACATAATTCATGTTCAGATAAAACTGAAATTTATTCAGATAAAATCAATGAGCATTTTAAATAACGGTTATTGACTTACTCTAACAGGCCAGACTATTCAGAGGACTGGATTCTACCTCCAAGGATGGCTTTACATGTTTACAGAGACCTGCATTGACGGTTTTAAAATTATGATCTTATAGCTGAATGCTTTTACTCCTGTTGAAAGTTGCTTATACTGGTAAATGTTGATATAGCCAAGGTGATATGCTAGCCAAGGTGACATAGTTAGCTTTACATGAAGATGAGAGTTCAACAGACAAAAGTTGCATTAGTTTAAGAGTTCTCTGACAGTCATAAAGTAGCACAGCTCTCAGTCTGTGTACTAGAGAAGACTGTCCTGATGGCACGGCACAGTTGAGTGCTGCAGGTGCATTTGAATAAACCTAATAGCCCTGCCTCGGGGTCTCCAGTGTCTGTCAGAGGGGCTAAGGGTACAACTAAGGGGTGATGGTGGTTTCAGCCACATCTTTTCACTGTATAGCTGTACATGGGTCAAAGCCCTTCAGGTGCTGGGACGCAGGCTTGATGGGTGTAGAAGGCAACCGCCATCCGTACAGCAAGAACCATCCCTACGGAAGAGAGACGATAGGTTTTGCTCCTCAGCTACCAGTGCTCATTGTCAGCAGTGCAGTTTACTCATGCCGGGTGTAAGTGCAGCTCCTGGTACACGGACACAGTGCTCATTCTGCAAGTAGTTCCTGGCAGCAAGCTGCACGGCTTGTAAAAGTTGTAATTTAAAGAGTTTGAAAGTTGTGATTTAAAGAGTGTGGAAGGTCTTGTGGTACATTCAATGACTGTACTTGTCAGGCTCCGGGAGGAGGAAGCGGTGAGTGGTCATCTTACACAGCTGAGAAGGTCACCTCAATTTGTGAAATCTGTGAAAAGGAGAGGAATATAAAACCTGTGCTTGACACCTGCGGACGAGATGGAACATGGGCTTTTTGGGCAGAACCAACTGTGACTCAGTTTGTTAAAGCATCTAATTTCATCACAAATATTTTTTTCCCTTTCTTTTCAGATGGAAGTTAATGACATAAAGAAAGCTCTTCAGTCCAAGTGAATACTTGATAGGTGGAATGTTGCATTATTCTTCATGACTGAGACTCAAATTTATGCCCCAGCCAAAATAACTTTGTGCCAAATGATGTAAGAATTGCCTCAACATCCCTTTATTTGAAGGATTAGCACAACAGTTTTTGATAGCACAACAAAAATACCAACAACGAGGACAAAATCTCCACCCGAAGCACCCAAAGTGCTGTGCGGCACTAGTTGTGACTGAAATTGATCTTCTTGTGCTAAAGGCTCTCTACTTCAAGATCCTAGGTGAAATGAAAACTCAGGCAGTTTAGTCCATAGTGGTACTATTTTGATGATATTTTTCCATAAATAAAGTGTATTTCAGATTATCTGTTTACAAGCTTTATGATTTTGACTTTTGGTTTTTAATTGTCTTTTGTCACAGATTTTAAAATGTTTGTACTGCATATAGCCAGGAATGAATGTTAATGTTGGGGCTGGAGGGATTATTTTTGCTTCGAGATAGAACAGCCTACTTCTTGTTATGGCTTTAAATTCTGTTAAATATGCAACTTTAAGTCCCCGAATCCCCTACAGTTTAAACTTACATTGTGTACAGTAATGTATTTACCAGAAGGAAAGAAACCAACAGAAATCTGGTCTTTGCAATGATTTGTGCCTTTCTTTGCCACACACTGACTGGAGCCGGTTGCAAGCCAGGTCTCCCAAATGTAGCGACCACGACAACTCCTGTCCCCGCTGCCAGGCGCGGGTCACCTTCCCAGCGTGCAGCTGCTCCGTCAGCAGAGCCAGGTTTGTGCGAGGTGGCAGGACAAAGGGGCGCAGCTGAGAGCAGCTTTGTCTTGAGCCGCTGTGGCTTTTTAGCTTTCCTGGTTTTGATAGGCCTCTCCCTCAACTTGAATGTTCATCTCCGCTTGATTTTCGTTAGATGATTTAAACGCCCGGCTCTGTCCCCAGTTTTGCACGGAGTGAACAGAATATGCATTATTAAAGCAAAAATAAATAAAAGTAATCTATAAAACGTGAATAAAAAGTTGTATTATTTCATGCAGAAGGTTCTCTGTTGTGTGACATTGTTTCATTTGCTGTTTATGTGGTATTGTTTGCTACCTTATGTTGTACACTTACAGACTGATACACTTTACAGTCCTGTTTTTGCAGCGGGACTTTCTTTTCATCGTTTTATCAAACCTGATGCTTACGTCCTTTCTTCGGGTTTCTCTGTTTACTTTTGTCCTTTCAAAACAAGGTCTCCCGTTTTTCTGTTTGTGGTTTCGTGTGTTCTTTACTAGCCACGGAATATCTCATACCTTGTCAGCAATCTCTGTTGAGTTTATACAAAGCGTTAAAATAATGGATATTTTTGCATAGCGTGGAGTGAGTGGGTGCGTGATACTGGTGATGCTTCAGAGTGACAGAAAACCCCACACAAAGGAACTCTTTTCATCTCATCAAGTGCTAGAGCTGGCCCCAGGCAGCGTATCCTGCCTGATGGGAGCTGGATGAGATGTGCTCGTGTTGGCTGGTCACATTCACACATGGTTGGCAGAGTTCCCATAATCTTTTTGATATACATAGATGTATAAAATACACGCTCCACCATATCCAAATCTTGCTTTGTGGGTCTCAACCAGCAGTACAGAACCTCACTGTTGGGGTGATTTCCTCTGCCGTAGCACCTGCTTCGATTGTAACAGCGGCGTCTGAGACTGGAAAGATCGGGTAGTGAAACTTGAGAATTTTTTTTGATGTCCCAATACATTGCTCGATGTACTCAAACAGAAGCACTAATAAAATATTTTATCACTGAAATGCTCTTATTTAACATTTTTAAATAACTGCATTAAAATATTTTTGTACAAAGAATGGTAGTCCCACCATAGCTTTCTGGCAATAAGGATTTCTAGATTTCTGCCATGTTTTTTGTGAAGTTAGGAGCAGAGTTAGGAGAACAGGAGGAAATGAGGGATAGGGAGTAAGAACTCTGGGTTTGTAGTCATACATTTGCAATGCGTATCCAGAAATGAACAGCTCTGCTTCCTAATTGCATCCCTGGAAAGAGACAAACTATTGTATCTGTGGTAAATAACGTGTTGATTCCCGAGTTGTACCTCAGAAATATAAGAGACATCTCAGAAATGTTCTGGTTTTTGCAAATGAAAGTCTGAATTTGTCACAGAGTTTCCTTATATCGTATTGCATTTTTTTTTCTCCTGTTGCAATGAGAACTTCTTGTTTCGTAAATCCAAGTTAGAAGCCCAACATATCATGCTTTGTAAAAGAAGGTTAAATAAGATTTTGTGAAAATGCTTTGTTTTGAAAGTTGGTTATTCTGGGAGAAGAGAGTTTGTAGAAATACAAGCTCTTCTTGCTGCATTTCATTATAATAATAGAAAGTATTTCACACAACACATGGATTTTCCCTTTTTAAAGAGGATCGAGTATGCATTAAACCTGTGGATATAAACTGCTGCTTTTGAAAATGTTTGGGTTTATATTTAAAGAAAAACAGAAAATGCTGGTGAGCTATAAAGTGATTTTGATGTGAAAAAGATTAAATATTGTTGTTTGAAGAGTTGTGTAAAATGACTTTTCATTAATATGCACACAACGGTCTTGTGGCAGACTTCCGTTCATGTGTAGAAGTCAGGTGTGAAACATCAGGCTCGTGCCTTTGGATGATAATATTCAAATTCTTGCTTGGGGAAATTTTTAGGTTATTAAGAGAACAGTTTTATGTTCTCTTTATGTTGTTTTTTTGGCTGTAAAAGGAGCAAGTATTTCTTAACAAGAGATGATAGCACTTAGCACTTTGAAAAGTTCTACATGGAAGTAAGATGGCAAACATTCAAAGTGTTTATGAAGTTCTGTTACTTAAATTTCATCTTCCGTGTTTCTCTTATTAACAATCCGTTGGTAAATGAGCAAAAGCGTTAGATGAATCTGTTGTTATGCTAACGGGTCCAAGGATTGAACCCAACCATAGGCAGTAAATTTTTGTTTCTAGGTGTGTGACAGCCAGCCGCCCAGTAAATTTTGTGAGCAGCTTTGTGTGTGAAATGTCCCCGGGAGCGCCATACACTGTGGCAGACGGGACAGAGAGTTGCACCTGCGCCAGCAACGAGAGCGCCACACCACACCTTTGGAAATCCACATTCTGCTGGCACTACAGGGTCGCTTCCCTCCCGTTCTTGCGGAGCTGGCTCGCGTGTGAGCAGGCCTCGCTCTCCCCCTGCGCGCCCTCCGCACCGGGCTGCCCTGGGCCAGGGCGGCTGCCCAGGTTCCGCGCTGGCACAGACACGCGTTCGCTGCTGCAGGTTTGGCATGGCGTGGAGGTGTCTGGTGTCCTGCAGGTTCCATGGCCGTGCTGTGATGCGGTCACAACCGTGCTGATGGCTCTCACGCTTTTAGCATCGGTTTGGGGCTTTTGTGCTCCTGTGTGCCTGCCATGGGAGCAGGGAGAGGCTGCGGGCAGAGGCGCCGCAGTTTGTGGGTCCCACAGACACCCAAGACGAAGAGGGAACGCAGCTGTGGTGGGAGCGGCTGGGCAGTAGCCTCTGCTGCAGTGCAAGGCCAGGAGGAGGTGAGCGGGCCCTGGGGCTGGAGACGGGGCAGAGGCAGCAGTGGCGAGGGGAGCGTGGAGGCTGGTCAGAGAGAAGATGCCTTTCGCACAGGCAGGCTGGGGTCCGAAAGGCAGGCAGGAGTACTGCTTTAACAGCAGGAACAACCAGCCCCTCCGCTCTGCGGCACTGAGGAGGCTTCGAGCGTGTGGGGGTGGCAGCGCTGCTGGGCGGCTGCGGTTCCCCTGGGCCGTGGCCAGGACAGGGTCCTGCGAGCAGTGACTTCTGCTCAGGGCGAGCCTTAGGTTACAAAGAGCCAGCGTGGGGGTGCAGCTGAACTCCCCACGCTACACGTCGGGTACTCTCCTATCCATGGCTGTTGACACCCTTCAGCCAGAAATTCGATTTCGCTTGGCACCTTTGGCCACAGCTGACCCCTGAGCTGGCCCAGGAATTAGCAGCTGGCTCCGCGCAGCTGCTCCCCTCCTCCTGCCTTTCCCTGCCCTTGGGAAATACCCGGCTCCCGCCGGCCGCGGCCCGGGAGGTGACGGGGAAGCCAAAGACACCTTTGAAACGCCCGCGGGAGGCTGCGGTGCTGCGTGCGCGCTCCCGGTGCTGCGCGGCCCCGGCGGCCGCCGGCTTGGTGCCGGGCAGGGCAGCGCTCGGGGCCGCCTCCCCCCGCCCCCTCCGCTTTCGCTCGGGCATCGGGGTCGTTGGCCCCGGTGTGGTTTGGTGCGAGCCCCAGGTAAAGCCCAGCCGGTGTTGAGCCCCGGCGGCCTCAGGAGCCGCCCCTCGTCCCGGGCGGTGCCTGCGGCCCGGCGGGGTGTCCGCTCCCCGCGCTCCCGGTTCCGCGGTCGGACAGCGTCGGGGACAGCGCAGCTAGTGAAACGGCTCAATTCTCTTCTGCGGGTTTTTTGTAAAAGAAGTATTAGACATTTAATCGTATTTTTAAACGTGTTGAAGTATGAAAAATCTATAATGTAAATTAATTTTGTTGAAATCATTACCCTACAAACTGCAGTGTATTGTGGTGTATTTTATCAAGTTCCTGAACTATAATTCTAGACAAGTCTCTAGAACCATCAGAGTGGTTGTTCTGACACAGCCAAAGTTATGACAGGGAGGCAGGGACTACCAATCTCAGCCGCTTAGATCAGTAGGTTTCAAATTCTCTTGGCTTCCTCTGTTTTGTGCAGGAAAAGCAACCAGATAGCGTAGATGATGATAGCCACAGGAAAACATAACTGGCTTTTACCAGTACGATCTTAAAAGTTGTAATAGCCTGTTTCTCTTGGAGAAGAAAACTTGAAAATTGGGTAAGAGAAGAAATTTTGACTATCAGAACATGAAAGAAATACCTGTTGTCCAAGCGCTGCGCCCAGACCTGGCACTTTCGTTTGTTGTGGGATCACTTTCCTCAGCACAAGAAGCTCTTCCCTGTGTGTGAAGGACAAACATGCGTGCCGCAGAGGGACCCATCAGGCTGCTCTGCACCTCCTTAGCTAACAGCAACCAAGAGTTTGGGATTTTGTGAGAGCACTTTTGGGGCTTTTCTTAGAGTTGGTGAAAGCTCAGCTGGGCAGCCGTCCCTGCTACTGGATGACCCATTGCCTGGGGTTACCCCCTTCTGGGGGGTGGTTTTCGTTGCGACAGGCACATCGAGTGCAGGAGACAGCACAGTTCACACAATGCGTGCACTGTGCTCTTTCTCCTAGCACAAAGCACCAAAAAGCACACCACCAGCTCAGGAAGGATAAGCAGAAAAGCAGGTGCACCTGCGTGGAAATTGCTGCTGCTAGGTAATTTGGCTACTCTGGATCTAAAGAGCCAAATTTCCTGAGCCCCACTGGAAGCACAGATGCAGCCACTTAGCAAATAAAAGCACTAGGCAGGGGGAAACATGACATAAATTTTGAGACCCCGGTGAAAGCAATGTTAGCTGGAGAAATCTAGGTCATTAGTGGATGGCAAGTCTCTCGCTGGAGGTTCAGGATGTTTGTGCTGTGATTACAGTCATGCCTGGCATGTGTCACTGATCTCAGGGGAGCGGAAAATTTCTGATGCTCTGACCTGAAGCACTTGTTCACCCCAGAAACTCTGCTCAGTAACCTGTGCTTGGGGAGCTCTAGCACAAGAAGGATGCCACATTACTGCAATGGCTACGAGCTTCAGTATTGACAAACTGTCATAAAGTCTGGGAGGGTAATCTGGTCAAAGTGCTGACTGAGAGCTCCCATGTCACCCGTGCAGCAGGTACCTGTCACTAACGCACTAGCTGGAGCAGCACCTCTCTCTCTGCAGCTGGGTGCAAGTCTGGGGTAAGCCCAGGTTCTCCCACCCACATTTTCGCTTGCCTTCTGGGTCCCCTGACTCAGGCTTCCTGCTTCCTCAGCCTTCTCCTGCATAATGATAAATGGCAGCAATCTCAAACTCTAAACCTCCTTTTGTCTTGAATCTGACACCTTCCTGCTCTAGAAATGCCTGTCCTAGCACCTGTGACATGTGGGAGGGGAGCTGCCCACCCAAGGGTGCAGCCCACCGCCTCTGCCCGTGTGAAGGTGCTGGTGCTGCAGCTCAGGTAAGCTTGCTGCCTTCTGTGGGCTTGGGTTGGTGTCTCCTTGCAGGCTGTGCTGAGACGTTGCTGTGCCCCTGCTGAACAGAAGGCAAATGCAATGCTCCACAAGTTGATTTCATGCTGCAGCGGTGTGTGCGTGCCATAGGGAAATCTGCAGCTTGGTGATCTTCTCATCCGAGGATGTAAGAAACAGCATCTGATGTTTGTCCTATATCCGTGTGCCAAAGTAATAGCCTTGTATTTCACTTCTCTGTTGCTGTGCAAATAGCTAAGAACACTCCAGAGCAATACTGAAACGATTCACGGTTTTCCAAGTGGGTTTAAACTTCTAGAGAAAACAAGGCTGTCGTGTAACAAAAAGGATTACTTTTTACTACTGCTTCTGGAAATCTTACTGCTATCATCAGCTCAACTCTTTTCTTCAAATAGCTGTTATTTGGAATTTCCCAAATCAAAAGAAGAGGTAGATGTTTCTAGTACAAGGCTATTGGCAAAGCGGGTATTGGTTCCTGTGAAAAGGTGAGGAATTCTCTGTGCTTTCCCGGTGTCTTGGATGAGAACAGAAAGCAAGTTACTACTTAACTTGTTTTTCACTGCGAAGTACAGGAAGAAGCTCTTTGGTACTTTGACAAAAATGTGATTTGGCACAATGATGGGCTGAAGGTCTCAGAGCGTTATAAAACTTTCCTGGAATGGTTCCTATCATGCTGGCAGATAGATGTCTGAAAAGAGACTGTGCTTGAGTGACAACCTACCTTGCCATAAAATTTTCTAACTGTACAAGAGTGCCGTGCTGTTTGGCAGTGCCTTTAATAGCCTCGAGCATGTGACACCGCTCTAGCAAAGAATTAATGTAATATGAGTTGACAAAGCAGAGAAGACGAAGTGTCTGGCATCACGCCTTCTCTCACTGTGTAACCAGGAGAGCTTCACAACCAGTTGTAGACTGGTGCACAGTAAGTATTGTGTGCCTTCAGGTCCCATCATTAAAAATACTGAGAACTGCACCTAGCCAAACCCAAGAAGTAAAATCGGGCCCAATGCTAATAAGCTCACACTTACACAGCAAGGGCATCATACAAGCGGAGGAAATAGTTGCCAGAGGTTTTGAGAAAGGCCAATGCTGCTCTCTGTCTCACTGGGTGCCTTAGCTGCGCTCCAACCAGTTCTTGCCTGCTTCTCCTGCAACTTTTCACACTGGTGGTTTGTGAATGTGAATTACTTATTGATTTTTTTTTTTAAAAAAAAAAGTGCCCCTATTTTGGACACTGGTAGACTTCTTGCTTCATGTATCAAGCTTATATTTAACAAATGCTGCAATTTCTTTGCTGCCTTAAGAAGAAAATGTAGGTGCAATTTAATGATTCTTGCTGAAGTTGTACGAAGTTTCCATATTTGCTTAAATATATGAAGTTTTCATTAGTGCCTATTATAAAAGCGAGTATCAACGTAACAGGTGAAGGGTTTTTATTTGTCACTTCAAAGCAATTCTTGCCTCTTCAGGATTTCTTTACTTTTCACAGTTCTAACAGGCAATACCAAAATCATTGTGATTACAGATATTTAAAATGATTTTAAGCAGCATTGTCAGCTTTGCTAAGCTTCTAAGCCCTGTGTATCCTTTTGTATCTGGCATCTACAGCAATATAAAATTCCCTGAATGTGAACAAAAACGAACCACGTAGTCTAGTCCTCTCCATTGTTTGTACAATATGTGTGCATAACCATGTTGTGTTTCCTGCCACAGTCAGAATTTTGCAGGGCTTTCATTAACCAGTAAACAGAACAAGCCTGTTTAACTGGAATAAGGGTCAATACTCACGTGGCCTTTATCATGAATATTTCTTCAGTGAGAAACAACTTGAGAAAGGCTAAAAGTGAGAATCTTGTCTTAAAACAGTATGTAAGAACAACTGCAATGAAAGCACTGAGCCATGACACATGAAGAAGTCACAGATACTTCGATCAAGCTGAAAACGGGAAAATTAATCAGGCCCAGTAAGCATATTTGATCTTCTACCTGTGAAAACATTTTAGACCAGACCTCTTGAAGTTGCTTCTTATTCCTCAAGGAAATGTATATTTCCGCCTCCTAGGGCCTGCTGAATTGTAGAGACCTAACAGGAGGAACAATCTGTTTGGTTTAGGGCTGCAAAAGAGAAAATATTGATCATGTCAAGATGCTGTACAATTGAAGAAATCTAGGGCTGATGTTGTTCAAGTATTAATATCTAGTACTTGAATACTAAAAATCAGAATGATATGGACAGTCAGCTGAGGACTCCATCCTCCTAAGTTGAAAATTTTCTCTTTCCCCAGGTTTTCTTGAGGTTTACCCTAGCATTAGTCATCTTGGGGGCGGGGAGGGTGGGGTCCAGAAATTCCAGGGTCTAAGGGAGGTGTTGCTGGATGAGGGCCTGGTTTGGTTTTCTCCCGTCTGACGAATAAACTAGGAGTTATTTGAAATGTGTTGAAAACTGGAGATAAGTGTGGTTTTCTGTTTGACTAATGGGTTAAAGATTGTGTTTTGGACAACTTCAGTTAACTTCTGGCTCTAAGCTGGCTGTTTGCTCCTCAGTTACTCAGCTGAGTGAGGAAGGCCAGAGAGCCGCAGGTACCTAAATCAGAACAAAGTTTTTAATCAGATTTCATAAATACACATGCCTGAGTCTTCCGTAATTGATCTGATCGAGCTGTCTGACAGGGAGAAATAACATAAAGAATGCCAACTACCAGCCACAGAGAAAGTGCGAGCTTGCTGCATCGATGGAAATTCAGGAAAGGTTGGGGTTTTTTTTTTTATCCTTCTCTTTGCTACTGTATTTACTGGTGGCTTGTTGCTTTGGTTTGGTTTTTATTTATTTATTTATTTATTTCAAATGCATTCAGTCATCTGTAAGTGAGATTCTGGCTTTATAGAAGCTATTGAGAAGGCCTGCATAATTTCTTCACTGCTAGCCTGCACTCCTTGATCATTCATGCTCCCAAAGACTTGCCCTATAACTACTCAAAATCCAAAAGCAAGAACTTTTGATCAGAGTGCCAGATGTGCTGAAAACTAAAGGAGATGAGGAACTTGGAATCAAAGCCAATTTTGAAATTGATTACATTTTGCTCCACGTACTTGTGAGCATGCAGAGCATTTGTATAACATCATCATTCTCCAAGGCAGCTGGAAAGGAAGAGAAAGGCCACCCTTTGACTAACTTTGTTTCACACAAGATGTCACTGTCCTTCATTTGCAAGGGGCAGTGACGAGCAGCTGCTGTATGCAACATGCTTCCCTGTGCAAAGGAGTAGATCTGAACAGAAATCTCTGCTGGGGATTATAGTTGGCCCAGCACTCATGCTCTTTGTTTTTTGTCAGCAGGTCAAACGCGCTTGTGAGGCCCCACGCTCTCCCTTGAAAGAAAAGCAAGAGCAATCCCAAAGATCTCTGAACCCAGTTCCAATGTCCATTTGGTGGCTGAGGCGTTTTGGCTTCACGTCGCTCTGAGGCACCCAAGCTTCCCCTTGCAAAGCAGGTGTGCTTTGCTGCAAGTCATCTTCTGAAGATGGTAGTATTTTACGTGTCCTCTTCATAAAGCTTTTCTTCAAGAATCATCTGTGTTGTTTAGCTTCCGTTGTACAGACTTAATGTTTTGAATCTGACTTTTGAACAAAACCAAGCAGTTTATTAGAATTCTTAGGGAGAATTCATAGCATTTTATTTAAATTCTAGTAAAGCTTCTACATAATGACCTTGAAAAAGAAAACATCTTTTGGAAAATTTCTTTTGTCTGAACCCATATGTTTTTTAAAAAAAATCTTATTTTCCGGTTCAGTGAAGAAATTAATTCTTTTCCTCCTCATCCAAATGACAGCACTATCTGTAAGGTTACCTGGAGACCTGCTCACTGTGAATGAAAACAAGTAGGGTAGCATACAGCAACGGTAAAACCAAAAAGTCCATTAGCAAAATGTTCATTTGGAACAGTTTAAATACCACAAATTGCATTGCCTTGTGGAAAGTTGGTACAGTGGCTTGCCAGGAAAGAATTCAGATATCGCAGTATTTTCCCCAGTGTCTGATCTTCACAATACAGAAAAAATTCTCACACCTAGGATATGGAGTTCAGGCTGTCTGGATGCGTGTCTGTCCGAGGCGGCTGTCGCCCTGCTGGTGTTTCTCGGGGAAGCCCGCACAGGGTGCTGCCGCCTGGCCCCCGCTGCGGGCTCTCTGGCCTGGGATGCAAGGTTGGGAGGGAGATGTGGTCGTGGCTGTGGCTGCGCCCATGTGTGGGGCTGGTCAGGGCCAAGCACCCGTGGACAGAGTCCCGGGTGCCTCCGCACCAGGCATGGTGGATGCCCAGGCTGCTGCGCTGGCAGGCAGCCATCGATCGGGACATGCTGCCGGGGCGCGGGCGGGTGGATTTGCACTTTGGATGAAAAGCTCAGATCTGCAGGTTCCCCACGTACCTGGGTGTCTCCTGGTTTGCTTGGTACTTGCCTGAACCAAGAGATCTTGGCTTTCCCTGACCCTGGGTGAAATGGGAGGAGCCCTCTCTATAGCTGAAAATGTTAGAGCGCAATGAAATTGCAGCCTGGCTTTTATGCCACCAGTTCTAGTCTGTGTTTTCTTTAAAAAAAGGGAAGCTAAGATATGCTGTAGCTGTATATGCATCAGGGGAAAAAGGTGGCACGTCTGCCTGTGGAGTCAAACTTTGTATAAATCTAGAGCTCAGCTTCACAGTTTGAACTGTAAGTTTCTAGCCCTGGGAAAAGGAGGAAGGACTCGCTCCCAGTTGGCTCAGTTAGGTCTAGAGAAATGATTGCTGCTTGGGGATTTGCAAAATGGCAAAAATAAAAAAGGTGGTTTCAAGGACATCTATTTTCTTTGGAGCACGTGCCATCATTGTGAATTGCGGCGAACATATTGCTGTATTGCTCCTCGTGTCTAAGCAGTAGTTAATATTCTGCATTAAGTGGCCTTGATTGGTGCAAAGTGCTGCCTGAGAAAATTGTGGTATCATCTTTAGGTCACTGTATAACAGCAAGTGTTGACTTCTCAGGTTTATGCTTGTTTTTGTTAGGCTGGGTTCTAGGCAAGGGCAAAAGGTCTTGGAAAGGTGTATGAAAGCTGAATGTTCACTTCTGGCCTGGAGCTTTGAATAGGCAGCTCTGGGGGCAGAGTGGCTCTTTTTATAACCTCGTTACTGGACCTCGTTTCCAAAAGAGGAAGGAGTGTTGCATGACTTACCTTTTTTCTTCTTCGACTTAACGTTTTTTGATTTGCACAGAAACAGTTCAAATATCCCAAAACCTGAATCTCCCATTTGTTCTCACTCAGCTGACTTGCAGGCTGTGAAGTTACAGTTGCTCAGTGGAAATGTCAGGCATGCCAGCACTGAACCACAGTTTCTGAAGCCTCAGTTGCAGTATACAAACCGGAGCTTCTTCCTTTAAATATACTCCTTGTTCCTAGCTTCAAAAAACCCGTGCAAACGTTGAACAAATTGCACCAGGTTAAACTACTGAAAATGGATATTCAGCACATGACAGCTTGTTAGGAAAAATGACCAAGGAATAGTGAGGATACTGTTTGGAAGAGGAGTGAATATAATGAAGACAAGGGGGAAATATCCTTTTCTTAATTATATTCACATAAAGTATTGACTAAGAGAGACTAGCACTCTCTTTCCAGACCAAGAGACAGACCTCTCAGCAAGCAATTTAAAATGGCACCAAATGTCAAAAAGCTAAATGAAACCCAAAGACACCTCTTAGATCTACATTATCTAGATTTTGATAATGTCTAAAAGCCAGAAAAGGCTTATTTGTTATGTCTTGGTGGCATCCCACTAAGCAATTCCAGCCCACGTGTTTGTTCTAAACTAACGCTTCAACAATTTCCAAGATTACAGGAAGCACCACACCATGCATCTATTGTTCTGAACCCACTAAACTGCAATTTGGGTTTGCATGCGAGTTGCTGGAAGCCCAAGAATGTTCTCAAGATAAACACTTTCCTGTACAAATAATCCCTTAACTTTGCCACTACTATATTTTTCATGTCAAGTTTTAATACCAGCTGTTGGACCCAAACTTTCTTAGAATGAAAAAGATACAAAGTAGGATTTGTATAGGGGAGGATTGCAGATGTATGTGCTAGTGCTTTTGGTTGGTCAAAGGCTTCAGTGCACACACTGAGTATCTGCTAAATGCAGATTTATGTTTTTCTCCTGTTGCATCAAATAATTGCTGCACTACTGGATCAAAGCTAATAGAATTGTCATACAAAAAGGCTTGTTCTTGCCTAGAGGGAAGCTGCCAGGAATGAGTAGAATCTCTGGTGGCCATGGTATATCATTCCTCCAAAGTCTCATCTACAAGTGCTTTTGTCAAAAAAGCACACACGCCCCCAACCTGTGGACCAAACCCAGCAGTTTATTTGCCCCTAGCTCTCAAAATAAGAAACGGGTTTGCCTCAAATTACTTCTCTCCAGAATGCTTTTGAGGCTCCAAGCAACCACAGAGGGTGCACTGTGCTACGGCAGCCTCGTGCTGGGGCGCTTCCCGAAAAGCCCGGCTACTGCCGTTCCTATTACGGTCACCAAGCTGCGGTGCCAGGCACCTAAAGAGAAAAGCGCTGTGCCCATAGTCTCTGTTTATCGCTTCTGTTGTATTACAGCACAAAATAAATACCTTAACCTCGGAGAGCCGTAAGGAGCCGCGCTGCAGCAGAACGTGAAGATGCCATTTTGCATGCTGTCGCCGTCAGGCCGTGGTCTCGGCCATGGGGTGTCTTGGTGTCCTTTTGGGGTACCAGGCCGAGACTGAAGGCTATCCACAGGCAGCCCGCCTTCTGCCCTCTCGCTGCATAGATCCGCAAGCCGCCCGACAGCCGTGCCGAGGCCGGGGCTGCCTGTGTTCAGCTGATAAGGCAAATGTGCGAGATAACGGGAGGCCCAAAGCTAGTCCTGCTCGTACAAAGCAGCCAGGAGCTGCCACAGAGTTTCTAGGAGCCTGTTTGACCGTGATCGTCGGAGAATTTGAAGGAAAGCGAAGGGATCGAAGGACGAGCTATTACCCAAGCGCCTGACACAGTTTGTCTGTGGCCAGAGACATCGAAACGATAAGGCGCAGCGAGGGGAGCCAGCGAGGGGAAAGCTGCGGCACGACGACCCGAGGGAAGCAAACGGCGCTGGCGGCTGCCCGCGCTTCGCCAGGAGCGGGGCGGCCCTGAGGCGCCGGCGGCGGGTAAACGGCTGCCAACGGCTGCCAACGGCCGCCCGCGCGCGGCCCGGGGAGGGGAGAGGAGGGGAGGGGAGGCAGCCCCCTCACGGCAGCCCGCGGGAAGGGGGGGGACAGCAGCGCGACGCGCGGGTCACGGCTGCAGCCCGCCCCGCCTTCACCTGGCCCCGGTAACCCTCAGAGGAACCGGGGCGAGGCGCGCGGCGCCGCGTGAAGCAGCAACGACAGCCGCAGAGCGGCGGGAGGCACCGCTCTCACGGCGAGGGGCGGGGAAGGGAAGTAACGAGAGGGGCGCGGTCGCCCCGACGGTGCTGCCGCCCCCTCAGTGCCGGTCTGGTCGCGGAGGGAAGCGCTGGTCCCGGGAAGGCACGGCGGGACGGAGGTGGGGGAGCCAGGCTCCCGTGCGGCTCCCCCGGCTGTCCCGTCCGGGGAGGCCAGCGCCGAACTCCGCTCCGCTGCGCGCCGGCCGCCTTCGCCTCGCCCCACCTCGTCGCCGCGCCCGCCCGCCCGGCGGGGAGCGGTGCCGCCCGGCCGCGGAAGCGAGGG
>Ga0065711_1008647_pt1 | contig 15359 bp, 9 predicted proteins | sample Hoacrofraction12_FD_59098 | JGI IMG/M metagenome (GOLD analysis project Ga0065711, IMG submission 59098) | Hoatzin crop microbial communities from Cojedes, Venezuela - Epithelial fraction 12 v2 (version 2) | ecosystem: Host-associated > Birds > Digestive system > Esophagus > Crop | place... | reverse complement strand
TAGGAGGATATTATGGAAGACTGTGTCGAAAGCCTTGCTGAAGTCAAGGTAGACAACATCCACGGCTCTCCCTTCATCTACCCAGCCAGTCATGTCATCGTAGAAAGCTATCAGATTGGTCAGGCATGATTTCCTATTGGTGAAGCCATGCTGATTACTCCTGATAACCTTCTTTTCCTCCACTTGCTTGTTGATTACCTCCAGGAAAACTGCTCCATCACCTTTTCTAGGATGGAGGTGAGGCTGACCGGCCTGTAGTTCCCTGGGTCCTCCTTCTTGCCCTTTTTGAAGATTGGAGTGACATTGGCCTTTCTCCAATCCTCGGGCACCTCTCCTGTCCTCCAGAACCTCTCAAAGATGATGGAGAGTGGCTCAGCAATGACATCCGCCAGCTTTCTCAACACTCGTGGGTGCATTCCATCAGGGCCCATGGATTTGTGGACATCCAGATCACTTAAGCGATCCCTCACACAGTCCTCCTCAACCAAGGGAATTTCGTCCTCTCTGTAATGGATGGAGCATCTGCCATCTCTCTGGGCAACCTGTTCCAAAGTTTCACTCACCCTTTCCGCTTTAGTGGAGACAAATTCAGACTTTTACACCCTTGAAACCTCAAAGTAACTAAAGATATACTCATTTTTAATTCATTAGTGACATTGATTAGCAGGTTGGTAGAACAAATCTTCTCCATCTTTAACAGAAGTCTATGATGAGGAAAACATTGAGCGAGAAGAATCAATCCACAAAATCCAAAAACGACCAGCTGAAATTACCAACCAATATTTCATTGCCTTCCCTGACAATGGGGCCAAGCCTTTAGCCTACTAGAGAAGCCACATTACTGTAGTTTAGTCAACATGAATTTCAAATATTTTCTTTCATGTATGTGCAATGCAAAGAAACTTAACAAGGCATCATGAACATGGGTAGTAAAACGTGTATTTCCAGACTGCTCCTCATGAATGTGAATCAGGAAGCAGATTCCAGTCTTGTAACCCTGGTTGAAATACAGCAACGGTGGTGATGTTGCAGGACGAGACCTCAGCTGCTTTTGAGATGTGAAATCTTAAGGCTCTTTTAGGAAGGATCACATAGTAAAAATATTTGCCCAGTGTCATCCCTGAGCATTGTCAATGACATGAGAGATAAATCCCTTGAGGAGGGAACAAACATATCCTGAAACTTCCCGGGAGCTCATATGTGAGCAGAGACTCAAGTGCACAGACTAACCTACAGAGCTTAACCACCAGTGCTCCTTAAACTCATGAGAAAGGTGAGAGGACCTCATCTATGTGTCCGTGTAGCATTGTGGAGGACAGTTCCTCCCTTTAAAAAAGTAACAATGTTGTCTCTATAAGGTGAGTAATTTCTGTGTTTTTGGTCAAGAGAATAAAACGATTATAACTGTATGCATATTTTCACAGAAGTATTTCTTTAGTTTCTGTGTGTGAAAAGGTAAATGTGTAGTATAGTTGTGTCTCAAAAGAAGACCGACCTTTAATCAGCAAAATATTGCTGTGATTCTCAAATCTTTTCTTATGAATGTTATAATTTTTATATATTAACGCTGCAGTTTAATGTTAATTTTCCCATACAATGGTAAGATGAAATAAGTATTGATTTTGTTACATAAAAAGATAAAATCATTGAAAACTCTATTTTCTAAACTTTTTTCGTCTTCCAGCAGTAAGAGTCTATAAAAGCATATTTCTTTGGTAATATAATAAAACTCAGGTCACATTGAAGCAGACCTTAAAATATTGTTATTAGCCTCATCGTCATCATCATTTATAGGTTACAGAAAAAAAGGCAAAAATGTTTAGCATTTCAAAGCTATCCCCAATCTCATAAGCCTTCATTTTTGAGGAGCTGCATTTGCTGATTAACTACCTAGTGTGACAAATCATATACTACAAGTAACAAAACCTAAAAGTTACATAGAGTTACGTTACCTACCTCCCCGCTATCAAATTCCAGTCCCTAAGGAATAGTGAAGTAATAACAAGCGTTTAAACTTTGCCTTGATGAATTTAATTAGCCAAACACATCCCTGAAACTTAGTGGTTTGAGGATGCTTAAGTAGACATGCACCAGCTCTCAAATGCCTGAGAATGAAATCTCTGGTTCTTTCTTCCTGTTGAGTGAACAAGCTGAAAAACTGACTGTTTTCACTCTGACTTCTGGCCTGATTGTTCCCTGAATGCTCAGTTTAATTCTACTCAGATTTCACTGGGAATTCACCCAGCTGCACAAATGGGATGTTCTCAGTACGGATAATCCCTAGGCAAGATGCTTGAATTAGTTCAGAAGAACCTGATGTATCCCACAGCAAGATGCAACTTTAATTACTTAAAATCTTCCCTGTTCTGTTGCTGATAGGAAAAACGTATCTTTTTAAAAGTGATTGTTTCGTTAAAACTAGTTAAATCCAGTTTAGGATCAAATCTCTTCAATTGTCAATTATAAAAAGAAAAATAAAAATTTTCACCGTATTACGGAAATAAAAAGTATACACAATGACTTGATGTCAGGTACCCTGACATATTAACCGAAATCCCTGGACAAGTAACATTTCAAGCTGAAAACCATAACACCATCACTATAACGTCTTACCATTAAGTAGCTTTTGTCTGGGAGCGATAAATATAAGAAAAAGTTGTTATAAGACTACATGCCAGATTTTAAGTCTTTCACATTTACTCGACAGACTAGGTGACTCTGATAGTTTGTAATCTTTCTGACCTGATCTTTACTTCATACTAAGTCAAATGATCTAAGAGTCTGACCGGTACATTTTTATGTCAATCTCCAGTACACTGGCTTAATTATTCTACATTTGAATCATGCTTAGTAATGCTAAATGCATATGGATGAAGACCATTTCTCTTAATGTGTATATAATATCTCAAAATATATATGTGAATACATCATATGTGACCATCATGATTATTTATTTGCATTACCTTAATACTAAGTAATCTATTTCTGGACCATCTGCTTCCTAAGATCCATTTCCATCAAAACTTACAAAAAGATGCAGAAAGATGGAGAGTACACATAAAGCATGGTACAGTACAGATGAAAGCATTGATGGTGTTTTTAGTACTCATCATGGTAAGGGGACCTTTAAGAGAGTTACAGGGAGCATAGTGCTCTGTATCTGCAGATGTTTTACTTTTGATTCTTCATTTTTGCTTCCAGTGTCCTGACACATTGGAAAAGGAATCTTCTAGTGCTCTCCAGAAGTATCACACTGTCACAAAACAGTGGTTAGATTGCTTAAATGATCACTCAAAGGTTTTGTAAAAAAAGATTTTACTGAAAATGTAGAAAATGTGATCTTACAAAGTTCATTGGCAAGGTTCACTCTGTTACTTATTAAATAAATGGAATACAAAATCAAAGGAGGTTTTGAGTGGAAAACAATTTACACAGAGAAAAAGAAAAGTGTAAGGGGTAAGGGAGACCCTTCCACTGAGTCATCATGTTCGGACCAGACCCTCTTACTTTCTAAACTCTTTCTTGGCAGGGAGCCCAGGTGCGGCTGGATTCAGAACCAGCCTTAGACCACAATGGTTTATGTCTAAGAAATATGCTTAGTGACAGTTCAGGGTGTGTTCACAGTTTAAAGAGAGAAAGAGAGTCATAGAAATCTAGTAGCTATCAGTCACTGATTAACTTAGCATTTACAGAGTGATAAGAAAGAATTTGCTACTACAATCACAGTAATAGAATACTGTTACGATCACAGTAATAGAATATTATGCTTTGAATTGATTCTCACACACACACACATGCAATCATAAAAATTCCCCCCAAGTTCAGTGAAATATTCAATTCAAATCTAATTATTTCTCAGAGGCAGAAGGCTGAGTGTCAAGGAGATCAGCCCAGGTAGTTTGTGAGTTACACAGAGGAAGTTACTGGGTGCAGCCCAGTGTGGACCAGAAGAGCTCGAAGGGCCTTCGTTGGTACTGCTGTTTATAGGGTCTCAAGGTGGTTGACTTTAGGCATCAGTAATTTTCCATCCTGGTCACAATCCACATGATGCGGACAACAACTATACAATTCCAGTGCTACCCAGAATGTACAGTTCTGCAGGTAGATGCGGCTCCAGGCAGCAGGAGTTTCAGGTGTGGTCAGGGAGTACCTGATCGGCCCAACTCACTGCTCTTGTACAAAGACAAGGAAAGTGCCAATGTCCCGATTCAATGCACACCAGCTAAATATTTCTGCAGTGCAAACAAGAATGCAGCGTTGACTGGTTCTGGGATTGCCAGGTGTGAGGGGGGGCTCACACCTGGGGGGGTGAATTGCCAGGTGTGTATGTGGGGGGCATTCAGGAAAGATTGATCATGATTTACAAAAAAAACTTCAAACTCAATGTATATTTCCATTATTATGTATCTTTCCTAAGATGTATAAGTTAAAGAAATTTTTTAAATAATCTGTGTGTAGACTTCTTTCATATCCCTTTCTTTCAGTTTCACATTTTGGAAAACTCTTGGAGATGTTCACAGAAATGATAAGACTGTAAAATCAGAAATGGTGACTGAGATATGTTTTCTGAATCGTATTTGACATTAAATCAAATATTGACATGCTACAATGAAAATATTTTCTTCTTTTCCTGTAGGTTAATGCCATAATTATTCATTTATTTAAAATATATAATTAAGGACATTACCCTGCCACCAAGTGAATCTTGTAAAAGTTTTGGAACTAGACTCTGGGCTGTTTGAAGTTTCTAGCAGTTGTTTGGTCAAAAGGTAGTTTAAAAACTTGTGCTTCTACAATCTGGGTCAACTCACACCAAGATGAAGAGACTTGCACCATTGTCATTTATCAGTTTGGAAAGAAAGGCATCACATAAAATGTAGCTTTTCCTGGAGGAAAACAGGTGTAAATCAGTCAAAATGTTTGTCTGGAAACTGGCAGTTTATCACCTAGGTGATGATCCCTTTATATTTTTACTTTGTACTGTGAAATATAAAACAATTTCAGATGACAGGATGACAAAATACCATTTTTTCCCCCTGCTGAAATATTTAACCTCTCAGAGATTAGGATTCAGATCTCTTTTACATTTGAGATGAAGATCAAGAAATCCCAAACCTCAGCAGCAAGGCATTAAATAGCTGTGTGCATTTTGCAGCGGCAGTTTGCCGCGAAGTCACACACTGTGGAGGATTCTCCCTCTGCTAAGGAAAACAGTTTGGAGGTGTGGAACAGCTTGCATCCTGCAAAGGGGCACTTATCACAGAAACTATGTGATTTTCCAGCACAATCTGTTAATTGTGCTCTTGCAACTTTCTGGGAGTCTTCAATGGTGTGCTGCTCAGATGTAACAAACTGCTGATGATCTCTACAACAGTGTCTGCACTCGCCCCCTGCTCTCCGAGGGAAGAGTGGATCAGCTGCTTAAACCGGGACAAATGGATACAGTTCTGCTGACTTCGGGGTGCTTTGCAGCTAAGGATCTGAGCTAATCTGTAAAATACATCAATATCTTTGCAAACCTTCTTTTGGCTGAGTGTCTCATTTTATGCTAAGAAGTTCTTGCCCAGAACATCCTGTGTTTAGTCTTTTTTTTTCTTCTTTTTTTTAAGCATGTTGCTCAATTCCAGACAAGATTTTCAAAATTAGCAATAACTGCAGTATAATCTATTGTACTTCTTGAACAGAAAACCAGTTAATGATTCCCGGTCATTCTCGACTGCCTGGCATATCTTTGGCAAGCACTGAGCAGATTGGGACAGAGAGTATGAATCCAAATTCTATACTGTCGTTAGGTGTGGACTTTGATAAATCTGTTCTGCTTCAAGCCTCTGAATGGTAGTTCCCGCTAAAATGCAAGGGCTGGCTCTAGACCAGCTGCATTCCATTAGCTACCAGTATATTCTGAATTATTTTTCTCTGCAAATAAAAAGTATATCTGACCAAAAATATTAATCATTTCTCTTGGCCAATGGGCATACCCAACTGGGTCTATACATTGGCTTGGATGACAATGATAGAGCATAACCATTGTGGCCTTCAATGTGCTTTTTGTCCTTACAATACTCTTAATTAAAATTAATGGTACCTGTAAGAAAGATAAAGAGCACAAGAATAATTTTGGAAGGAAGAAACACACATTAGTTCATCTCTTTGTGAAGGACATTATCTGGCAAAGCAGCATCTGTCTCTTCATGAGCCAATATTTATTCAATTTAATGTTCTGATTAATTTAGCGATTTAGAGCTCAGTGATTTTTAAATTGATGTTGTAAGACCAAAAAGTTCACATGTGTAAAGCAGAACCATAAGACTCAGCTCAGACTTTTTCTTCAGAAGTAAGTAAAATTGGTACGTGAACTGTATGAAGAAGTTTCTCAGAAATACAAGCTAACAGGTTTATCTGTAACTCATTTAGGTGGTGGGAGGACAAGTCAGCATTATGTCATTAGTTGTGGTCAGGGTAGCATGACTCAGATCAACAGGCTACATTAGTAATACTATTTAAGATCTCCTGTATTTCAGTTCTTGCATTTTCTGAACCTCATTTAAGCTTACAAGGTGGGATATATCCCACTCACCTGTGCATAGCTGAAAATTAGTGTCTGGTCTAAACCATTTATCAAAAGTCTTCATGCAATAAAGGAAATGTATCTTCAGAAAACCATTTTAGGATATGAGGATTCATGTCCTGAAGTCACACAGATGTTTATCTGTTGGCCACTGAAGGAGTATGACAAAATAGCTAGCATGTACAAAACTGTATCTGGCATTTTGGTCTAGGATATATAGTGCTATAGTCACTAAAGAGTATTGTAGTTACAGGTGGGTTGAGTGGGATAAAGCTTTGTTCAGTGAGCTATTTTTGCAGTAACTACCATTAAACATCTTTTTACAACTTTTTTTTTTTTTGTGGAAAAAGTCTGTTCATAATGAATAGGACTTTTACATTATTTAGTTCTCTGAGACTTGCGTAATAAGATGATGACACAGGTATAGTAACAATACGATGCATAGTTTTACATGAAAATTCTTGACATAAAATGATGTGGCATAGGCACCGTTGCAGATGCTGTAGGCAACATTTTGTCTGTGGCTTGGGAGCTCTCTCATTCGTTTCTATTGTCAGATGTTACTTATTACTCTTCCAATAAGTCTAAATAAATGTAAGGTCTAATAAAGAACTATAGGCATGTATAGGCAATTTATTACTGTAAAAGAAAACTGTTACATGTTCTATAAATGGTTTCATATAAGTTGTTATAGAGAGAACTCAATTCCATTTGACTGAAGACCAACATTCTTACACCTCTCCAAGGCTCACAAGCAACATGCCTCTCAGAACTGAAGTATGAGTTTCAGGGAACCCCATGGTAGGTGATTCTGTTAATATTGTTTTGTTTTCCTGGTGAGTTTTTTATAAGGGAACGTGGTAGAAATTAGAGGGAACATAGCTCTGAAGAGCACATAAATATTTATCTATCTAAAACATAATGTGAAGATGATTTCTACTTACTGAGGTCTTGTAACAAGTTTAGCTCACTTGTGTGGCTTCCAAAATATGTTTCATGGTTGAAGAAAGGAAATTTTTCTCTTATTCAGACTCACAGTGGGAAAAAAGATTTTGAAACCAAGGTTACATTGTATTTTTCATTAATGGGTATGGAGTTACCCAGACTACAGAAAGTCTATTCTTAAATTAGCCAGAATTAAGAATGAATATTAAGATAGTAGGCAAGCAGGTAATCCTAACCATACCTCCTTCTGACAACTCTTACAAACTTGTAAGACACTTGCCAGGATGCTGGCTCAAATATGGGTGGCTCTTGCAGTAAAGATGAACATAAGTAGTGCCTGAACTCAACAGTGAAGCACAGCAAGTATTTGGCCTGACAGTCCCATGAACTACCATTGCAAGTGAGAACTGCACTAAAGCACAATGTGAAGCTAACCCCCAGGTCTCTGTCAGAAAGTGAAAAGGTGAGAGGTGTTAGTGATAAAGGTGTAGAACAATTTACCAGGTGAAGTATTTTGCAGAAATTCAGAGAGAAGAAAAAACAAATCTGTAGTTCCAGAAATTGAGGCTGCACTACATATATGGTATGACATGAAAGAACAGCCTTTATTGCTCAGATTGTGTGAAACCGAATGATAGGAAAAGTACCCACCTCACTACTGCAAAAGGATATCAGTATGCTAAAATCCTTTGTTTTCTTCTCATTAACAAAATATACCTATATAGTTGATGTGTTTGGTTACCTTTTTCCTTCTTTCCCCCAAAGTTTACGAAAGAGGTACCTCTGATGACTACTTCTGAAAAATTCAGATATTATTTAGAACCTTCATATAGATTTAAATCTCCTATCTTCAGACTCCAAATTTTAAACTTCTTGCTCTTGTTCCAGGTGTTTTCTGTTGCTCTAAATATGAGATTAAAAGGTTGGTTTCATGAGATCATCCTTCAAAGAGAGTTTGGCCAAAATGCAAGTGGGGCATCCTGCAATGGTGAAAAGTGATTCATCTTCTCTCTCTTTCCTAGCCAAGCAAGGTATCCATTCATTATTTTCCCCATATAGGATGTTCCTTTGTAGTACAAGATTTTAAAGTCCTCTTTACTTCATTAAACTGTCACACCAGCTGACAAAATTTTGTCATTGAACTCCAGCAGTACTGGTATTAAATAAGTCCTGCAAAGTTCTCTGGTGTAAACAACATTTGTACAGTACCTGAAACATAGTAGAAGATGTCTCAGCTGGCTACTCAAGGATATCAGATTGTAGTCAGCTACTTCTAGATGCCACAATCTTAAACTGAAAGGGAAATCAGATGTGATTACGATAGTGACTGGTTTTCCACACTTGTTATTTCATTGCACTCCTGGAGTTAACATAGAAGATGGGAGCTGAAATGCACATTATATGCAGTTTGTGGGACATTACTCTTATATCTTCTTGAGCTTAGGTAGTGACATGTAGGACGATGTAGTTACAACTAAGTCTGTGGCTGTTGCTGGGTTGATGAGAGTATCCAAAATCAGGATCTGACTTTGAAAGGAGACCTGCAATTATAAGATGAAGACCAGCAGAAACGTGTAATAGGTAAAAGATATTGTCTGTACAGATGTGTTTACCAGTAGTGTGTACTACGGCATATACTCTACCAGTTGACCAGGAACATTTAATGATTTCACAGATTGCCCAGGTCCCACTCCAGAAGCCTCTGGGTCTTCTTCAGTTTTGGGTCTGGTCTTGTTTAACATCTTTATCAATGATCTGGATGAGGGGATTGAGTACGCCCTCAGTAAGTTTGCAGATGACACCAAGCTGGGAGGGAGTGTTGATCTAGGAAGGCCCTGCAGAGGCATCAGGACAGACCAGATCGATGGGCCGAGGCCAACTGTATGAGGTTGAACAAGGCCAAATGCTGGGTCCTGCACTTTGGTCACAACAACCCCATGCAACGCTACGGGCTTGGGGAGGAGTGGCTGGAAAGCTGCCTGGCAGAAAAGGACCTTGGGGTACTGGTTGACAGCCGGCTGAACAGAAACCAGCAGTGTGCCCAGGTGGCCAAGAAGGCCAACGGCATCCTGGCTTGTATCAGGAATAGTGTGGCCAGCAGGAGTAGGGAGGTGATCGTGCCCCTGCACTTGGCACTGGTGAGGCCACACATCAAATACTGTGTTCACTTTTGGGCCCCTCACTACAAGAAAGACATTGAGTTGCTGGAGAATGTCCAAAGAAGGGCAACGAGGCTGGTGAAGGGTCTGGAGAACAAGCCCTACAAGGAGCGACTGAAGGAACTGGGGTTGTGTAGTTTGGAGAAGAGGAGGCTGAGAGGGGACCTTCATGCTCTCTACAACTACCTGAAAGGAGGTTGTAGTGAGGCAGGTGTTGGTGTGTTCTCCCAAGTAGCTAGTGGTAGGACAAGAGGCAATGGCCTCAAGTTGCATCAGGGAAGATTAGATGAGATATTAGGAAAAATTTCTTTACTGAGAGAGTGGTCAGGCATTGGAACAGTCTGCCCAAGTAGGTGGTTGATTCCTTATCCCTGGAGGTGTTGAATAAACATGTAGGTGTGGCACTTTGGGATATGGTTTAGTAGGCATGGTGGTGTTGGGTTGATGGTTGGACTTCATAATCTTAGAGGTCTTTTCCATGATTCTACGATTCTATGATTATTCTCTTGCCCTGCACAGCTGGGAACACTTAACAAGTGCCCTTTGGAGATTCCCTGATCCTACAGTTCTTAGGGAGCTCCATTTTACAGGTGAGCCAATCTGATTCCATACTCACTTTTTATAACAAGCACTTTAAATTATTTATATGAAAGGCTATTCCATTCATTGGTTAAAAGATGTCAACTTGTCTTTCAAGTGCTGTAGAGCAAGTCTGAATGGTACTCTATCAGGAATACCAAGATTTCTTTGCAAAAGTCAATTAGATTTGACTGGTAGAATTGCTACAGACTATGGAAAAACCAGTGGGAAAATCACTTTTCAGTGGCACTTTAGTCTATCTACTGAAGGCTTTTGCCAGTATTTAAAAGTATCATGACATTCAAACATGAAAAACTGTACTTATTGTACCATGAATTATATTACAACTCCAACATCTTTGTTGCTGTCATTTTTCAACAAGTATGAGATTCCCTGCAAAACAAATAATGAAATTTGAATAGCTCAGATTTAATCATCCTTTCAGTCTTTCATACTTAAATAATCCCTCCATATGTGCTATAAATTGAACCCTTTTTCCTTGTTTATAAAATATGCATTTGATCCAATAAGAGATACTAAAATAAAGCAAAATAAATGATCTCTAAACTATCTTTAATCTGAACATCTGACACAGAAAGAATAGAAATCTCTGGGGAAAAAACTCAAGAGTGTACACATTCTTTTAGATTTATTTTAGCCTAGCACACTTAAATTAGTGATGTATTTTTCAGGATGGGTGGCAAAATGTCAGTGCAGCAGCATTAAAGCATTTGCTATTATTACTGTAGTACATGCTGGTACTTTTTGTTTATCATCGAGAAGAAGGATTTTGACTTCACCTTTCTACTTCTTCCTCAACACAATAAGATATTGGCCATATTCCTGTATTTACAAATTAACAGTGGATATTTCATTGTAGAGAAAAGGAGAGAGTGAGTATTGGGGTCAAGTGGAAGGGCTGGGAGAAGATTTAAGTGCAAAATGGGATGACAAAAAGGAAAAAAACACTAGTTTATTATACTTTTAATAATAGTAGGGATGTTCAGACTGACATACGTACAAAAACATTTGTAATTCTGAATTCAAACATACATATTTGCTGCAGTGTATTCATAGAATCATAGGCCACCTTCAGGTACTGGAAGGCTGCTCTAAGGTCGCCCTGGAGCCTTCTCTTCTCCAGGCTGAGCAGCCTCAACTCTCTTAGCCTGTCCCCATAGGAGGGGTACTCCAGCCCTCTGATCATCTTTGTGGCTCTCCTCTGGACCCACTCCGACACATCCATGTCCTTCCTGTGTTGGGGGCTCCAGAGCTGAACGCAGTACTCCAGGTGGGGTCTCACAAGAGCAGAGTAAAGGGGCAGAATCACCTCCCTCGACCTGCTGGCCACAGTTCTCTTGATGCAGCCCAGGGTACGGTTGGCTTTCTAGGCTGCAAGTGCACATTGCTGGCTCATGTTGAGCTTCTCATCCACCAGTACCCCCAAGTCCTTCTCCTCAGGGCTGCTCTCGAGCTACTCTCTGCCCAGCCTGTACTTGTGTTTGGGATTGCCCCGACCCACATGTGAGACCTTGCACTTGGTCTTGCTGAACTTCATGCGGTTCACGCAGGCCCACCTCTCCAGCCTGTCAAGGTCCCTCTGAATGGCATCCCTTCCCTCCAGCGTGTCAGCCACACCACACAGCTTGGTGTCATTGGCAAACTTCCTGAGGGTGCACTCAGTCCCACTGTCCATGTCGCTGACAAAGATACTAAACATCACCGGCCCCAGTACCAACCCCTGAGGCACACCACTTGTCACTGGTCTCCACCTGGACATCAAGCCATTAACTGCAACTCTTTGAGTGTGCCATCGAGCCAGTTCCTTATCCAATGAGTGGTCCATCTGTCAAATCCATGTGCTTCCAATTTAGAGACAAGGACTTCATGCGGGACAGTGTCGAATGCCTTGCACAAGTCCAGGTGGACCATGTCAGCTGCCCACCCTTTGTCCACCAACGCTGTAACCCCATCATAGAAGCATACCAAGTTGGTCAGGCATGATTTGCCTTTGGTGAAGCCGTGTTGGCTGTCCCCAGTCACCTGCTTGTTATCCATATGCCTTAGCATGGTTTGGAGGAGGATCTGCTCCATCATCTTGCCAGGCACAGAGGTGAGACTGACTGGCCTGTAGTTCCCTGGGTCTTCCTTTTTTCCCTTTTTAAAAATGGGGGTGATGTTGCCCCTTCTCCAATCGGTAGGGACCTCCCCAGACCACCACGGCCTTTCAAATATGATGGAGAGTGGCAACTTTGTCCGCCAGTTCCCTCAGCACCCACGGATGCATCTCATCAGACCCCATGGACTTGTGCAACTTCATGTTCCTTAGCCAGTTTAGAACCTGGTCTTCCCCTACAGTGGGCAGTTCTTCTTTTTCCCAGTCCCTGCCTTTGCCTTCTGCAAATTGGGTGGTGTGGCTAGAGCACTTGCTGTTGAAGACAGGCAAAAAGGTCGCTCAGCACCTCAGCTTTCTCCACATCCCAGGCAACCAGGTCTCCATCTTCCTTCCGGAGAGGGCCCACATTTTTCCTAGTCTGCCTTCTATCACTGGCATACCTATAGAAGGCTTTCTTGTTCTCTTTGACATCCCTGGCCAGATTCAGGGCATTAGATGTGCTGTGTGATAAATAGAACTGGAATGATTCTCACATATTGTGAGAAAAGGTTCTTCTCTGTGTACTGTTGTCTTTGTTAAAACATGCACAGCTATATGGTCTGAAGTTCAAGATCCCTCGATGCACCCTAAAAAATTCTTATCTTACTCTCATTGTCTTGTGACTAAGTCTGTCAACCATTTTCTCCAAGTCATCCCATCTGCCCCAAACCTACCACTGATCACCAGTTTATCTTTCTCAATTTAGGGGAAAAATAGAATTATTTTTCATTGCCTTCTGCCCGAGCCTCTGGCAGTCACATCAACAGTCCCATCTGTTCTTTTTCCAGCTTAATCCCACCCAGATCTCTGATTTCATGATTTGCAATTTAAAGGGAGGATATGCGATAAGCATAATCGATGCATTTACTCCATTCAATATATTTGCATAGCAGCTCACCTTCTTTCTCTCTTTCTCATACACGCACACACACATACATGTGCACACAGAAGGACTTTTCGTTCTAAACATACCTTTCTTAAATTAAAAAAAACACTTAAGCACTGAGATATGTTCAGCCAATCATACCTTTGGGTTGACAGAATAGTGTTATTGTCATGAATTTGCTTAAGAGCAGGGATGTCAGAACTGTTAAATCACCAGGCCTGACAAAACATGCTGTAGATTTTCAGAGCTGGTCTGTAAGCAACAAAATAAAACATCTATACATATGTCTAACAAATTATCATCTTCATCATGTCTCATTGTTCTAATATTAAGAAGCAAAAAGACAGTTGTTCCACAATTGAGGAAATGGAGTTTGCACGAGAAGCTATATTTGGTTCTTTAGAACTCAGAGGAAGCACAAGCAAAACAAAAAATCAAAAACAAGTTGGCCTGAAAATTTTGTAGAATGTTTCTTGGACCACTGCAGAGTTTAGTACCTATAGAAAACAAAGTCCTTTACTGTTCAAAAACAAGATCCATTAAGCACAATCCTGAAAGTTTAATTTATATGCTTTTTCACATTATAGGGAGAAAAAACAGTAAAGAATATGGTATACAAAATAGAGATCACCCAAATCTCTCAGCCAAAATCTGTGGTGATGACGCTTATATCACTATAAACCTCTGCAGTGGTGTGAGGATACAAGGCTCACAATAACTCAGAATAACTCTGAAAGTTGATAAAGCCTTCAGTTCAGGTGTAGTTTAAGATTAGGCCTTGGACTAATTCCTTGGACTCACTATCCACGAATACTTCATAATACAGCTAAACAGGAAGAGATATTTCTTGTTCATACCTACTGGTATGAACGCAAACAGTGTTAGTCTGTCAATATCTCTCCTTACAGACTTGTTGCCGCTTACTCCCGTAGCAGTCTGCATGAAAATGTCAAGACAGAAAAACTGACTTCTAAAAATGTCTTAAATATTTTTAATAAGTATCTGAAAACATCTTGAGAATAAAGAGAAAATTACAGTAGACTGGCTGTCACTTCTTACGTAGGCACTTTACAAACATTGTTTTTTTGAAAAAATAAAAGGGTCTCACACAGTTATGACCTCAAAGTTTACTTATGCGTATGTGGAATAAAAAATGCATGCTTCTGCATATGCATAATAAACACCGCCCTAAGTGATACTCTAAATTCAGCCAGTGATGTGGGATACAGAGTAAACTGCAGATGTCCTGACCATCCCTAATGATTTCCCAGATATTTACTCGTGTGGTTGGAAGGATGCTAGATTCCCCTAAGATATGCCCAGAAAACAGAAGATTAAAATGCTGTCTGTTGAATCAGGTACCTTTTACTATTACGTATGTAGGATTTTCCTTTTTTATACATTTTGTGCTTTTTGAGAAAATACTTTTTTGAGTTTGAAATACATTATCTCTGGTGCTTTTCTGCACTTTGAAATTCTTCAAATCCTTAAGTAGACTCTGAGGAGTAACAAAGTTTCACACCACAGACAAAGTCTGGATCACGAAAAATGTGTGGAGGCACTACTTACACCTCTCCCTGGAGATGCACTGGCTACTCTTGAGAGTCAAGTCCGTTTGAGGCATAATACACATCTCAGTCTTCTGACTACTTCAACACTCACAAGACTATTTCCAAGGCAATACTTGCTTCGAAGCCCATTGCTATTTTGGATGGTGATCCAAGTATTCCTACAAAAAAAATATTCACAGAATCACAGAATCACAGAATAGTAGGAGTTGGAAGGGACCTCTGTGGGTCTTCTAGTCCAACCCTCCTGCCAAAGCAGGGTCACCTACAGCAAGCTGCACAGGATTGCGTCCAGGCGGGTCTTGAATATCTCCAGAGAAGGAGACTTCACAACCTCCCTGGGCAGCCTGTTCCAGTGCTCTGTCACCATCAGAGGGAAGAAGTTCTTCCTCATGTTCAGACGGAACTTCCTGTGCCTCAGTTTGTGCTCATTGCCCCTTGTCCTGTCACTGGGCACCACTGAAAAGAGCTTGGCCCCATCCTCCTGACACCCACCCTT
>Ga0065711_1007219_pt1 | contig 15359 bp, 11 predicted proteins | sample Hoacrofraction12_FD_59098 | JGI IMG/M metagenome (GOLD analysis project Ga0065711, IMG submission 59098) | Hoatzin crop microbial communities from Cojedes, Venezuela - Epithelial fraction 12 v2 (version 2) | ecosystem: Host-associated > Birds > Digestive system > Esophagus > Crop | place... | reverse complement strand
GGGGGGGGGGGGGGAAGGTGAGAAGTTTCTGTTAAAAAACAACAGTGACCTCCTCTGCCTGCAGGTCACCAGCATCTTTACATTGGAAGTTCTTTTCTCTTGTGCTAATTAGTAGGGGCTATAGTGGAAGTGCATATTCTGTCAGCTTAAATTCAGTTAGTCGAGAAGGTAGACTGTGCCTTTTAGGTGTTCTTTTAGGGTAAACTCTTCCTATTAAGCACAATATATTATCTAGGGACCCATCCTTCACTCGAGATCATGGAAAATTTCCGGTGTTCCAGCTGGGATCGTAAGTGCATCCAGAAGGATGAAGAACAGAGGCCTGTTGCTCTCCAGGATATCCTAGCATTGAGTGCACACATAAACAGAGCACACCAGACAGATGGGTCATGATTTGTTTGTACTACTTATATGTCCTGTATATCTCTATGTTTCGTATTTATCTTTATATATACTTATTAATTCAAAGACCATTTATAATGATTCCTTTTATTTAAACATCCTCTAGATTCTATCTGCTTGTTTGTGCCTCCAGGAAAATCAATCTGTGTAGGGTACTGAGCACAACTGTAATAAAGGAGAAAGAAATAAAATAGACAGTGAAATACGTTGTGCTCTCTCCAGAAGGGAAAGTAGAAGCCTCAAGCCAAAGTCCAAAGGTTACGTACCGTGGTAATGGTCTTATCTAACCTGGTTATACCTAGTACTTGCAGGTAAACAGATTGAGACATGCTGCAGTCATGAAAAGAGCTACAGGAAAGCCTGATGAGACTCACTGCCACCCATGCTCTACGTTAGACCACATTGCAGCAGCAAGCACCAGAATCCTTCGAGATCTGTCTTAGGGCCATATCCTTCTCTTGGGCATCCCCACAGAGTTGGGCCACTTCAGTGGAGGGTCAGAGGAGAAAATCTGGAACATGCAGGAGCCTCCCAGGCTACTGGCTGAGCGACTTTTTCAGATGTTCAGATCACAAAGTCATATAAGCACAAGAGGTAACTTCGTTACCATATGGAGACTTATATCCAGTTACTGTAGGGATTGATACAGTCTTGAAATGAAAGGGAGTAAAAATGATTGTTTCTTTTAAAGATACTTTGGGTTGTATCTTGGTCAGACTTTCAAGCTTTTTTGTTCACTTCCTGACAGAGAAGTTTTTACTCTTTTGCCTCTTACCATGGCCTCTCCGTATGGCTGGCATTTCCTGTGTGTTGAGGGGCTGTGCGCGCTCTCAGCACCGAGGCTGTTGCCTAGTTCTCAGCAGAGCTGAGCAGCATGTGCTCTGAGCCTGGAGTTGCAGCTTCTTGTCAGGTACTTTTCTGATGGCTGAACAGCATCTTTGTGTTTAACCTTTGAACAGAAAACTTAAATATTATACAGAATTCCTCTTTTTCTGTTTAAGAAACTGGACACCCCCCATTACATGATTACGTGCCTGTTGTCTGGGGACTATGAGGGTGGCAAACCATCCACACTGCACAGATTTCTAAATTACATTGTGCAGGTATCAGTGCCCATAGATGTCCTTCATAATCAGGACCAACTCTTATGTGTAAATACTTGTCTGTCTTGTCAACAGGCAGCCGAAAACGAGCTCCAGATGACGTGTTGTTTTTTCAGCCATGAGAGTGTGTTTGGGGAGCTGTTAGTCTCACCACTTCCCTGTTTTGCAGACACAAGCACACCACGCTGCCTCCTACCACTGCACTCTTGTGGTAAGGAAGAGCTGGTTGCTGGAGCTGACAGACCACTGCACAGGTCCATACTGTGCAGCTCTATCTCCATGGCTTTCATCTCCTTCCTCCCCTTGACCTCCCATCTGCCTCTGTCACAGGGAACCTGTGGGCAGCCCTGATCTTGAACTCTCCACCCCCTCCCAGATCTTTCTTATCTGTAAATCTGTCTACTGCTGCGTCCACAGCTTTCCCATGCATCTCACAGGCACACACCCGTGAAAGCCTAATTTGTGCGGTAACTTCTGACGTTGGCAATGGTCACTCGCAGCTATCCAGCCACTGGAACACACAGAGCTCTGCACCTGTTCTTTCAGTATTTCAGGGGTTGTCCTATGTTTTCTCCCCTTCCACCACCCAGTGGTTCCCTACCAGGTTATTAATCATGCTCATAGTAATTCAGATTAATGAGCACCCCGTACGCTTTCCTCAGTCTGTTCTTCTGGGTTCATTTCTCTTTCTTTGATACTTTTCCAGCTGCCTCTAGTTGATTAACACTGACTTTTGTCTCCGCTCTTTTATGTGCCTGCCCAGAGGTAGTGGAAAAGCCACCTCCTCTGCAGTTCTCTGAAACAGCCTTTACCCTATCTCCTGCTTCATCGGCTTCATCTTCAAATCATGGCTAATCCCTATGGCTAATGCTTTGCGTTAGCATTCAGGTATTTTCAGGCTAACTTTCTCCACTGAGTTTGTACGTATTCCCTTGGTGCTACATTTTGCAGGGGTAGACGATTCTCTTCCTACCTCCTCCCATGCTGAGAAACCACACTGGCCTAGAGCAGGGCACATGGAGAGAATGGCTGCCCTGTTTGTCTCCTCTCAGTGGCTCTTGAGCCCTTAGACTTGCTCTCCCAGAGCAGCCATTACCTTCGTACCACTTCCAGCACTGATGTTCTTAATGGGACGGCATTTGGTTTGCATGGAAAAAAATGCTAAGCTGATTGCCATAGTTGTGTCCGAGTGCTCTGCATGCCCTGCGGTGCCTCACCCAGAATGAAGTGGACTCGTGAGCCTGGTGATCCTAGTCTCAAGCAATAGCCTTTGAGAGAAGGGTGCAGTTGGAGAAAAATTCTGCAAAACTGGGGCGGTCTCACGTCTTGAGACGCGCCCTGCTCATGTGCTAGTTCACTGCCCACATGACATTGTGTCCTTTCGTTGGCTGGGAGACGGGTGAAAGTGGGCAGGAAAGCCAAAAGGTTTGGAGTTTGCTTGTTATTGCACCACATCTATCTGCTTCTTTCCACTTATCCAGAGCCCATCGCTGGAGAGTCTCAGGGCACCTCCCAAGCATTACTCACCACCACCTCTCTCAAACAGGAGATCACTGGGGGAGATAGGGGAGCGCGAACCCTGCTGAGACTAGTGTTCTGTCTCCCACATTATTGCCATAAACTCTGGAGGTGGACAGCGCTGTTGAGTTTCCACCCAGCATAGTGTTCTAATGATAAAGCTTAGATTAAAACCTATTAAAAATACAATATAGTCATAGTAAAACCAATACAGATATTTTACAATGAAGCCATCAAATTCACTGTGCTGTGGAATGGTGTAATATGTGTGCAGTGTGGTTGATTCTAGTACTTCATTGCCTGAGTTTGTCATATGTGTGTCCAGTTTAAAACTGCTGGAAAGGCTAAACATTACAAAGACACAGGTATTCCCCACTCCATCGCCTTCAATTAATGTAGACCTGAATCAAAAAGGAAGTATTCTTGTAGTGTGCTGAAGGGAATGGTTATAACCTGAATGCTGTTCTTGTACATTTTGCCAAGTGTAATGCTCACTAGGAAGTTCAACAACACATGTGACGGGGTAAGAAAAGACAAGTATCTTGGGGAAAAATAAATATGTCTGATAACACTGTAAAGAATGTATGATCTTAGCAGAAAGGAATGTTTTAAAGGCTGAAAAAACCCCTTATTCTTTAGGCTTTGCCAACAAAAAATAAATTAAGACGGATCTTTAAATATGGCGAATAAACTTACATGCTTGAGGCAGGAAAAAAATCAGTTTGTAATTTGTTAATCTACTGGCGAAGTCAGCTGCATGTACAGCTCAGTGCTCTGTTCAAACAGCGTATGTCTGAAAGTTGCTGCCATGTACTGTCTCTGCTGGAGGTCGAGAAAGCAAAGCATTAAGGTGCATTGCAAAGTAAGCACGAGTAGCATACTAATCTCCTCTTTGAACTGTATGAGTGAGAGGAATGAAAAGGGATGTGTACATATTAATCACAGCTCCTGCACCAACTGCTCTGATGGCCCCCTCCGCCATCCTTAGTGGGACAGCCTTTACCAGAGTTAGGGAAAAGCTATAATGCCTGAGGCTCCAAAACTGCTCCCTGTGTGTGGACATCTCGAGCAGCTAATAAAGATGTTTGGAAGCCGACTCATGAAAAAACTTCTTTTATTTTTTTCTATTTTTTTTTTTTGCTTTCTGCTCCAATTTGAGCAGAAAGCCAAAAACCAGCATAAACAGGTAACATCAAGGTTACCTGTTTACACTCTCACCTCTAGGATAGAGTGAGGGGCATGGAAAAAAGCATTTTTGAAATTCATCTACCTTGACCCATAATGGACTCTGCACGTGCACCCAAACCGACACATACAAGGAAGGCAGGTGGCTTGAGAAATCAGCAGTGCTGGATAAATTGAGACCAGTCACTTACACTCAAGCGTCTTTGCTCAGCTGGTTGTTTCAGATACTCTTTCGACTATTGCTCACTCTCTCTCTTTCTGTTTTCCAACCGAAACCAAGCTGACAGCTCTCCATCTATCAGGGAGGCTACAGGCTGCCTTGCTGCTGAGGCTTTTGGGCTTTATTGATTGTCCACAATGAGGCACACAAGAAAGGAGGCCTACAGCAGCCTTTTGCCTTAAGCTTAGAGAGGATAGATCCCAAAACTGGAAAGGGCTAATAAGAAGCAATACAGGAGGGAAAAAAAAAAAGGCAGTTCACTGACCCAGAAGGTGAATGCTTCTCTGTTTTGTTGTAGTCTTAGTTCTTCTGATGGATTTTTTTGCTGTTGGTGGTCTTCAAATTATCTTTATCCTTTTCCTCCTTTCTGCCTGTTTTTTTTCCTGTCCTCAGCTTTTCATTTTCTTTGAAAAGCAATAGCCTGCTACTCATTTTTTTCCCAGTCCCTTGCACGCTGGGTTTCTACAATTTTCCCTTTCCCTCCACTCCTAGTGCAGTCTCTCTACCCGCTCCCTCCTGCCCTTCACACCTTCACCAAGTTTCTAGTGTCTCCAGCACAGCTCTAGCTCTCACAAAACAACAGCAATCGTATAACAATTTACAACCATTAACCAATAAAGTGTCACACCTCTCTACAAGGTACGTAATTATTTATGAACATTGCTAAGCTACTGCTGTTTGGTGTAACAGATTGTTCAGCTGTTTCTTCTCAGAGGGCCCCAGACAACAATAGTAAGGCTGCAAAAGGTCAGGGTTGGGATGAACAGCTAGAGCTGTGGGGGGGAACTGTAGACATCTGCTAACACACTGCTTAGCTCTGAACCCTCCTTTTACTCTTGGGTTTGTGAGCATTAAATGTGTTCTGTATTTGTAGTGTCCATCAGGCGCTGCATCGTCAAAAAACAAAAAAAAAATCCACAGAAAAGTCCATGGACCATGTAGAGCTCATCATTCTACACTTCATAAAATGGCATGGAGTTACTTGTCCGTCGTCTTCGTTCCCTGCCCATGCTGCCGTGTTCACGTAAAACAGACTCTGCTTAGTCAGTGAGAGGCTGTTGCTTCTGCTGAAGGCAGCTTGTTAATAAACTAATGGTTTGACGTTACATGGGGACTCCCAACCTGAAATGCTGCATGACATTTTTCCCAAAGGTGGGAGATTTATGTTTTTTAACCTAAATTAATTAAGAAGCAGAACCTTAATTAAGAAGCAGGTTGCTTCTGAAACAGCTAACCCACTTCAAAGAGCTGAAGCTGTACACTTAATGGGGAACAAAGAAAAGAAAACAGGGTCAAAACAGACCATGTCTGTGCGTTGTTCTCAACCCATTCATCGCGCGCATGGGGGGTGCTCTGCTGGCATTTTAAAAATGGCAGTGGAACATCTGCCACCCACAAGGAGAATTGGGGTGTGTGGGAGGGGCATGTGGTTTGTTCAAAAGCCACTGCTCCCCTTTTGAAGCAGAAGATGAGCCAGATGTACATTTTTTTTTTTCTCTGTCAAGTCCTGGTTATGTTCCCACTGATTTCAGTTGAGCCAGGATATCCCTCTTACTCTCTTTTGCTTTGCTTTTTTTCCTAGCTAGGTGGTTTCACTCCATGAATGCAGCAAGCAAATTGATCCTCTTTCTTCCTCTCATCGTATCAGGTACAGCTGCTAGCTGAGGGGCAAGTGGTTTAAGAACAACAAGAAATCATTCTCTTGAAAGAAGTCACATTTTTAGGACCTCAGTTCCCAAAGAGCTCAGTGTCCTGGAAGAAACACCTCAGCCTCAGAGAACAACTGTGCTCCTCAGTCGGTTCTAGTTGCCAAGTTAGTGGTGTATTTGATACCATTTATTATGTAAGATTTTGAACAGGTCATTCCTGCTTCTGGAGTAAAGGGGGATGAGTGGCTTTTCGCATAAAACCAGTATTGTTTAAATGATGTTTCAAAAAAAAATCCACCACTGTTTCTTTAGGAAGATGCACAAGCTAGAGGTAGCCACCTGTCTTGCTGATAAAATGCCAGAATGAAACTATGACACATACGGACTCGCTGTCGAACACGGCTTCCAGATGTGCCAGCCTTGAGTCCCATCTCTGTAGGTTTTTGTAAATCCCACTGGATGTCCACTGCACGTGTACGCAGACGTTTCTGCAAGTCTGGCCTTGTGCTACTTTGGAAAAGGCTTTTGAAAGTTGTACCTAACATTAAAGAGAGATTGATGTGAGAGATTAAGATAAATGCACAAAACACTTTCATTTTCTTTATTTTCAATCGATACTGTATGAATACAAAGTTTCTAGAAAGCTACAAAAATTCTACCACTTTATCAAGAAGGCATCAAAATGTGTCACTTTGCAAAGACATGAAAACACCTGCAGTAACCGACACAAAAATAGCATTTTTAGAGTGATGAAATAATTGCACTTAACTGTCATGGATATTAAAGTTATCACACATATGTACCGCGAAAGCTAGAATACATTTTTTTTTTTTACAAAGCACTTTATAAAAAAATTCTCTGCACACAAAACCTATAATTTTCATATTACTATCATACTAAAGATAAATTCACTTTAAAGCCAACACTTAAAACATTTTAAACAAAAAAAAGGTACCAGTACCTACACACAGACAATAACAAATACAAGAATACTGTACTGCCAAGAGGTTTGACTGAAACTCCTTTTGAAAGCTTCTGCAAATATGTTAAGAAAACATTGGAGAACATTCACTTTTTTCAAAGAGCCTTCCCTCCCTGTCTAACCTAGAGGTACTTTATCATCAAAAGGCAAGTTCTACATCAAAAGTTACCAGCAGCAGTACAATATTAAAGTAACCACTGACCATATATGAATATGCTTAAGTCACAAACCCATTTTATACACATTACACAAATAAACATAAAGTGAGAATTCCATTAAGTCATTTACAAATGTGAACAAATGCACATGGCAAAAAAACCCCAAAACAAAACAAAAACCCAACCTGTTTTACATAAAATGTACTGAAGAATTAAAGGCTATTCAGGTTTTCAATGTTATAAAATTCTTTTGTCTTTTTTTTTTCAGGCACATATTGTATTTTTTGTCTGCAGTCATGAGCCTGAATCAGAGGCCCACAAAACAAAAAAAACAAAAACAAAAACACATATTCTGTAAGGAGGTAACAGGGATCCATCTCCTTTTAGTCAACTGAGTGCATTTAAGATTTAATTTATACACTAAAAGTAATTACATGATTTCAGCAAGAACGACCTGAAAAGTTAAAAGATAAAGATGTTCAAAGTGTTTCTTGTACTTTGACTTACCAAGCCTCAATCTTTTTTAGGGGCCTAAACATCTCGCTATGAAAAATAAGAGGGGGAAAAGAGATGATCCTGAGAAAAGTACAAAACCGAACCTGTTATTCACATCTGCGGTGCGACCGGGTACGTGTATCAGTATGGGTCAAGTAAAGCATAGACAAAAGGTTTCTCAGTACGGGTGAGTAAGTCAGCCGGGAAAACTAAAGGGCAACTGCTTCAGAAAGCAAGTATGCCCCAGGACTTGCATTGGAAAAATAAATAGATGTGGATTAGTACATCGAATGTTGTATCTGCCTTGAACTGGCCAGTTACTTACATTCAACATTAATGTACACCCTTCATTATTTCAGATAGCCTATACCGTGGCGGTTTTAACAGAGGAAGCTACTGCCAAACTTACTGAGCTGTAGCGGCAGTAGAAAGGGAAAGTGAGAAACAGGCATTATATCTGCAATTCCTTCAAAATAGTGGTGCAGTACCTAAATAACATAATTTTGGAATTCAAGTAAGTAAAACTACATTTGTTTGTAGTAATTTTTAACAGCCCCGAATGGTACCATTATGCTTATTTTAATACTTTAATGAGACAGAAGTGTAGTTCATCATAAATATTGACTAGTACGGTTCAAAAGTTTGGTAGCAACTGAAAATATATGCTCTACTTGTGGGGCAAAAGTGTCTTTGCCCTCCCTCAGTCTCATTGAGTTCAACAGGATTACTAGAGGTAAGTGAGATTTAGACCTTGAAGGAATAACTAAAATAATACTTTAGAGACAGGGATCTTGAATTATCACAATATTTACCACACAGTGTCACAATATTTCTCTATATAAAAAGTTAATCTTGGTTTTCATCAAATACTTTAAAAATCAAGTTAAAATTGTATTCACAACTACATAATCCCTCTGACAGCTTTTGGTTTTGCTGATATTTGTTCTTTCTAACATTGTTTTCTTAAAATCTTGCCCCTCTTCCCATCAATTTTAGTTGTAGTGTACAGTATGGCCCCCGTTCACAGAAGGTATCAAATACAGACACATTTTTAAGAGGAGCTAATTTTTTTTTTCCAAGACATCATCCGGGAGAAAACCAAAACAAAACAACCCTGTGTTTTGAATCGTGCTGGCCAGAGTTTCTCTAACAGCACCTTCATCCCCAATGCTCGCACTCAACATTTCCATGCTTAAAACCACACAATTGCTATTCTCTGTTCTCCACTTTCCTCTTGTTTTGTGCATCTGACTTTCAGCATGCACAGCTTTGTAAACAAAATCTTCTGTCTAAACAAAAAAATCTGAAAAAGATTCTGAAATATAATTAGAGGAGAACAATAAAGTCACATTTGTCTACTGTCTGAAATCTGCAGTATATGGATCTCATTATGCAGATGTACAACTGGATGAAGAGAGTATAAATGTGAACCATTTATGTCACAGACAAGTCAGTTGCTGGTTTGCAATGCTGTCAGAAATGGCAAACAGTAGATTATGCTTCAGCAGGTTGATCATTAGCAAAATTACTTTGCTATAAACGGTGCTCTTTTGTGAATGGAGGCCTGTAGATTCAACTTATTCCAATAAACCAAAGGCATTACGGTGATAACTAAATATTTTTGGTCTCTCTACAAATTGTCATTATTATGGCAGCACTTTTCTAAGCTGGAATTTCAAACCAAAGGCACTTTCATGCTAGAGTGCAGAAGAGTCACAATTAATTATTTGGTCATGAAATTTAAAAAGGCAGCATTTATTAATACAATTCACTTTTCACGGAGAACTAAGAATCTGTAACCTTTCCTTTTGGTATAGACATTTAACTGCGTAGCAATGGGACCGACTTGTACAGAAGGCTGGTTTAGACCAAGCAGTCAAAGAGCGTTTCTGTGGGAAAAAATACAGATATTTTAAAAAATGGAACCAATTATTAACACAACATATAGAATTTATGTTAAGAGGCTAACGGTACTTCGAATATAATGCTAAGGCACTGCATATTGTAATGCTTTGGCAGCTCTCAATTAAAAGGTTCCTACAAAAAGTAACAGTAACAAGAGAAGTACTTCCAGCTTACAAAAGAGCTCACAGTTTACAGGCAGCCTGTTGGACTACACACCCCACACTGAACAGTTGAAGGATTAAGGCTTTTAAGAATTAACATATACAGGGTATGGATCATTTACAGAAGTGTAAAGAAAAGACGATGGAAGTAGTTTCCCTAATATTACATGTGTGAACACCAATAAACATTGTGACTTTTTATACCCTATAGTTATGGCATATGTAGTGTGCCAGATTCTATTAAAAAAAATGTACCTGGTTTTGCAAACTGACTTACATACTTTATATGCCTCAAAGAGTTGCTTGTTATTAAAAAAAAAAATAAAATCACCAAAACCACAATTCAAACCCTAAATAAAAGACAACTTTAGTACAAAATAAAACAAAAAAAGTAGTTTTTGACTTGTAACACCAAGTGCTTAGAATAAAGGGCTACCGTTAGGCTGTTACAATGCAGTGCTTTTCCTGATGTGATTGTTAGTGTTAAAAATGAGTGTTAAAAGAGACCTTATCATGGACATATTTCTCTGTTCAGTTCACGGAGTATAAACCGAAAGATCATCAGCCCTAATATCCATAAGCAGGTAACAGCTAGACACCACAGCACTCATCCTCCTACTAGAGTTAGAGCAGAGGCAGGCTAAGGAATCTAAGCAGTCTCCCTTCCCCTCCGTGACGGATGCATTGTCCTCTAGCCCGAGTCCTCACCAGTGTTAAGGATGAACCTGGTCTGACGCAGATGTACAGTAACCTGCAACCTCATCTAGGCTATATTCTAGTCTAGATAATTCAACAGTGGGCAACTCTAACAAAGGGTACCATGCAGAAATATAATATCAAAAAATTAAGACTGGCTTTTTTGATGAACACAGCACTGGGAGTAAATTCTAGACTTAAACTGTGCATGGGCACACATCGGTAAAAGGCAGGGAGGAGGGACCTGCTAAATGTTAACTTCTTTGATTCAGGACCTTCCCAAGGGCGCTCTTTGCCAATACCTCGTGACTGAGCTTTAGGGTGGCTTGTGTTTGGCTGGGCAGCCCTCAGCCTTTCAGACAAATATTTCACGTGAGAACCCGCTGCTGGCCCAGCACCTGCTGAGACAACTGCTGCTTGGGCAACTGCGGGGCAGCGCCAGGTGTGCAGCGTTAGAAAAGACACGGAGCAACGCTCTCTGGTGTAGCCAGGAGGAATGAGACTGCTGCTGTCACATGTGCGTACCTCAGACACTCACTCACACCCCACATCCATGGTTTGAATCCTTACAGCATTAAAACATCTCCAGCTGTACTTCACTTCCTGGAGTCTTCCCTGAATAGATCAGAAGGATGAATGCTACCACATCTGGATGCAAAAGGACATCCGACCCCACGTGGTACGTACGCGTTTGTTTCAGGTAAAGTCTTTGCCAGTCGAAACTGGAGAAACAACTGGGAAAGGTGTAAGAGCACCATGATAAAGAGGAAAAAAGAAAAAAAGGAGAAAAAAAATTCTCCGCTTTCCAATCTTCTTTGCCTGACGTTGGTTGTGATTTTCTAGTGCCTCATAGATATTAAAGCTGTTGATCCTTTCAGAGGTGTACGTGTTCTTCTTTCAAACACATCAGTGTTTTGCTTTCAGTTTAAGAATTACTCAGTGCTGTCGCAATGTCAGTTGTTTCCGTTCATCTGTTAATTTCAGAGTTGGAAAATTTTCGTTCAACTTATTAAAAAACATAGTTGTCCATATAAAATATAACTGCACGCACAAGACTACATATAATGCGAGTCTAAATCTTCAGTATTTACCTACTTATTGCAAAATGAGCCATCTTTTTCATTAAATAATCAAATTTTCATATTAGTAGAATACAACTTTATACTCTTTTAAAATACACTAGATATGTTAGGGATAAGGGATGATGTTTTCTTTCTCTGCAATACCTTTTTGAAAGTTTAGTGGATTAGAAGATTAGTTTTAGCGTTGAGAAAAAAATACAAAATTTGCCTAATTTTAGGACCTGTCTGTTTCTATCAGGCATTTCTTAAGGCTATATTTTTCATTTGGTTTCAAACAGAAAAATGTTTCATTTTAAAAAATAATTTAGTGAATTACATTCGTCCATATCTTCCACCCTAATTAGTTACAAAGATAATTCTATAAAGATTATTAACTTTGTGTACTCATTTACAGTTATAGCTAAAGATTCATTTCAATTTCACTTGCATCGTAAAACAAGTATTTCATGTTGGAAAAAAACCCAAAATAAAATCTTATAAAGGCTGTCAGTTTTTCCCCATGGCAAATGCTCTGTCATACATTTTTCTATCAGAATTAAAAATAGGCCTCCCCAGACAGAGGCATTAGTTCTTAAATACAGTCTTCCCAAAGAGCTGTGGTTTACAAATTTGAAGAACACTTAGTTTTAGAAATAATTTTTACAACTGTACCAGAATTTCACAGCTACAATTATATGTGAACACATTAAAAATGACTTCACTAAAACAGGATTTAGAAAAATGTGGGCGAAAGTTGGGCCAGAGGCACTGCCACGTAGTGTTGAGGTTTACAGTCTGTGTTTTGATAAAGAAGTGAAATGAAGTGTATATATAAATAACTGCTCAGTCCTTTACAAGCCTGTAGATATGATGCTGTGCTCCGTGTTCGCTGTTCGACACTTCAAATACACAAGCCATGCAGAGCAGGGTTTCTTGTGTATCCCTGTTTGTTACAACCTGCGCGAGGGGAGGAAGAGGTAGACAGCACATTACAAACTTGGAAACGCCAGGGCCAAAGCAAGAAACGACTGGCTTAGCTGAGACGCTCTTTAGATGTGACTGTTTGAAACGTGTGTCCTCTTGCTCTCCCTTTGGCCATCGAAACTGGCCTTGCGGCCGCGCGCACGCACCGTGCTCCGGGGCTGCGCGGCGGGGCTGCAGCTCCCGGCGGAGGGCACTGAGCTTCGGCCCGCCCTGGCTGCTTGACCATGCGCCGCCATCACGTGGGCTTGGCGCGGCCTGCCCCAGCCTGAGCCCCACCTCTGCAGAGGGAACCCAGCGTACCCGTGTCACCTCCTGTTCGCTGGCCAAAAGGCAGCTGAGCGGGGCGCGCGCGCCTCTGCACTCACAGCCCAAACTCTTCCCTGTGCTGCCGGCCCTGGTCCTGCCCAAACCCTGTGGTGGCAGTGGCAGCACGTGTCTCGAAGTGCTTGGCTGAGGTGCCACCACAAAGCCACAGTGAAAGCAGGCTGGGTAACTGGATGAAAGTGGCTTCAAGGCCGCTATGTGGGCCATTCCTCAGGCTTTAGGTCACCTCTTGGGTGTACACATTACTGTACGCTTTCTTGGCCCAAGAACTCATTAACACCACTGACATTTGCAGTATTATAACTGGCATCTCAGCAAGAACACACGAGATGAATGGGACGGTTCAAAGTTACTGCCTCAGGTGCGCTACACAAACCAAAGAGGCTTGCATGAAAAAAAGAGAGAAGTAAGCTGAATTTCTGGAAAGTAACAAAGCTGTTTGTTCACGGTCTCAGCCAGCTTACCCTTTTCATCCTTAGCTTATAGTGCACAATTCCAAGAGTATTAATCTGAAGCCAATGGGATGATTTGTCTAGTAAGCAACGTGACTAAGGGATTCGGAAACTGGTTCTAAATATTACAAGTTAAGCAACCCATACAAAGCCTGAGACTATTTTAGAAATGGAGAAATAAAAAGGGATTCCATACCAATAAAATTGTAAAATTTTCCAACACACTGTTCATCATGTATTTCTCTGGTAAATGCTTCAACTTGTGAATGAAGTTGATCATATATTCACACATTGGAGAGCGATTTATTCTGTACACGAATCGGCCATTCTCAAACCTTGCATATTCAGTCTAAAAAAAAAAACAAAAAAAGATCATTTGGAATAAGATAATTCAGACATAGCAAAAAGTGAATACTATATTTTTTTCTTTCTTTGTATAGACAGAAAAAAAGAGAAAGTGGCTCTCAGACAGCCTCCCCCAACTCCCTGCCCTAGCTGTGCAGCACCTTGTTAAAAATTCAAAGGCCCTTAATTATTAAAAGTTATAATATCACTACTTGTTCTCTAATTTGTGGATTAAAAAGCTGAACAGGTAAGGATTACACAAAGGCAAATCCAAGTCAAGTAAAAATGAATTAAGCAGAAAACACTTCGGGAAGATGATTTTACAGTAGTTTCAAGGCAACTGTCTGCAAAGGGAACCGCAAAAAATAAGCTTATATATTGATACATAAATATACACATCTGAACATAGCTATATAATTGCATGATTTAATAGGCAATTTGCGAGTTACAGAAAGATGCGAGACTACAGTTGGAAGAAAACCAGACTGATTTAGATCGCAGGGGCTCACAAGGGGCTGAAGGAGGGTAAGGCTGCGACTCTTGGTCTCCTGCTGCCCAGCTACCAGTTGCTCAAATCAGGTACCCAGGGGCTTGTGGGGTTTTTTGGCCTTCTCTAAGCTTGGAACAATGGAAACGATGGAAAAAGTTTGTACGGTCACCATGCACAGAAACCACATCTAGTATAAGAAGGACATGAACAGAGACCAAGACAAACTAGAAAGGCTCAACCTGCGGCTCTAGGCTTAAATTCCTGTACAAAAACCATACTGCAGATAACAGGCATAGGTGTGGGGCTTAGGACACAGAAGACAAGTTAAACAGCTGCAGTACCAGCGTACAATAAACCAACTAGCTACCTCACCACACCATACAGTTCTGTGCTTAGAAAAGGTAAAAAATAAATAAAGGCCCTTGTATGTTAAGAAAATATGCAACTTTGTATTCCAAAGCTGTTGGTGATAAGGAAAAGCATGCCTTTCTGTGCATAAAATAAAATAAGCATGAGTGTAGACAAAACATAGCACATCATCCATAGCTTTAAAATGTTTTAAAAATCTAGATGACAGAGAGTAGCTCGTCACTGTAGTATGGTTCCAAACAGGCTACGTGGCTGGCCAAGTGTTTGGAAACAGCAGCAAAGGCATTCTTGCATCAGCTTTTTTTCTGCCAGGTGATGGAGGAGGCGGCAGTGACGTCAGCTGCAGGTTCCCCACCGAAGGGTGCCACAGGCAGGGTGGAGGAGGGTCTCCAAAGCAACTGGTAGGGAGGATTTCACTTCATTGTAGTGTCACCGTTCATGTGGTGATTTAAAATGAACCCAAACACTGCCGGGAAGGAAAATACTCTTTGCGGAAGGATTAGAGAAAGGAAGGAAAAGACAGATAAGAGCATAGTAAAGACAAGAGAGAGAAAAGTCTGACTAAAATGAAAGGGAACCAGAGAATCATTCCACACATCCGATCACGACACCCACCTCTACTTTTTCTACTACTTGCTTTCCGAATGAGCAGACTTTGGTGGAACAGGTGATTGTCATGTTTTCTGAGCTCTCGTACTGACTAGTGACGCCGTAAAACGCTCCTGTATCATCTTGAATGTTGCAGTTTAAATCAGCCTGTTGGGAAAAGGTAATAGATGTCGAAGATTTTATTTTTCATTTGACAATGTCAGTAGCATAAGCTGTAATTAGCTCACCTTTCTTTTCAGAAATGGGGGGGG
>Ga0065711_1042474_pt1 | contig 15360 bp, 5 predicted proteins | sample Hoacrofraction12_FD_59098 | JGI IMG/M metagenome (GOLD analysis project Ga0065711, IMG submission 59098) | Hoatzin crop microbial communities from Cojedes, Venezuela - Epithelial fraction 12 v2 (version 2) | ecosystem: Host-associated > Birds > Digestive system > Esophagus > Crop | place... | reverse complement strand
ATTCTATTCTATTCTATTCTATCCTATTGTATTCTATCCTATCCTATTCTATTCTATCCTATTCTATCTGTCATTGTATTATGTCCATTGCTATTTATGCCCTCTCATGACACAAAGGGCTGAATGCAAACAAAACGACTTAGGGACCTAAAACAACAGTCTCTAAATTTTTAAAATAAGCAGCTTGAAATCCCCTGCTCGGCTGCTGCCAGAGTCTAGTGACAGTTCAGCGTTAGACAGTGGAGCTCCCTGTCTTTTAAGGAGTCCCACTCCGGACATATACAGAAGGATATCAGTTTAAAGAGTGCAGAGCAACAGCAGGAGTGCCAGATCTATACGTAAGTCCAGTTAACAGCCAGACATCGGACATTACCGTCAGCAGACTCCCCAGTGCAGTATATTTCAACCCAAAGCTACGCAACCAGACTCCAGAAGATTCAGTAGCTGCCACATCTATGTTTAAAAACAGTAAAAAAGAAAAAAAATCTTTGCTGCTTTTTATATGTTTTCCTCAGTTGGACACCTAGTTATCAAGCTACTGAATCTACATAGTCATTTTGTAAAATCAACACATAATGAATTATTTTAAGCATAACAGCACAACCTGTATGTTCTCCAACCTGAGCGGGAAGACAGGAAGACAATCTAAGCATAAAAGTTATTCACTGTGGCCCTTGCTTGGACATGCTCTAAAAGTTCTGTCACTTTTTACAGTGTATATCTTTTACAATCACTCCAAGAAATGTTATGAGCCTATGAAGAGCTGTAAAACTACTGGAGATTCGGGTAATATTTGTAAAGAATGAAGAGGTATAATTTATAATTAACAGGCATTTTTAATACTTACTGCGATTCTCATCCAGCAAGTGAAATCCAAGATTTGTCATTCTCTCTGACAACTATAACATATCTTTTATGAGAACATAAAGGCTCCTAAACATAACACAGAAACACTTTCAATCCTCAAATATTAATAGTGGCTCTATCAGTCTCTGTATATCTTGTCAAAAAGAACTGAGGATGCTAAATAATGCTGTCTGCAGTCCAGGTGCCCTCATGTGTATTATAGATGCAGTTTTTGTGCTTAGACATTATTCTCTGACTGCCTTCTGATCCTGCATTAAAAGCACCAAAAACTTTCATGTAATAATAAGGCAGCTATTTATGCTTCACATGAAGTCTAGGCTTGTATTTTAAAGCAGTCTGCCAACATAACCTATGCATGATGCTTCCTTACTGAGGGCAATTTTGGATAAAGAACACGAAGAAGACATCCAGATTTATTCCACCTGCAGCCTTTTCCCCTTTTCCAGCCATCTGAAACTAATCAGAATAATTTTAAATCAATGATGATTTGTGAGAGCGTTTACCACTACCCCAAACATGACAAACCTTTCTACAGTAGTATATAAATCCTCTGTTTAAACTTATCAGACACAAGTCAGTCTATTAAAAACGGTAAAAGGCACAAATCCTATAAAAATATTCCTCTTGAAAAGATAATGTCAACTTCTTTTTCCTGTCTTTTAATCCAGCTTTGCACATCTTCAATATTTTCTTCTCATTTGAAATCAGAGTATTCATATAATTTATTTTGTAAAACTGTACTGTGACGATAGGCCAAATTCTCAGAGTAAATTGACCCATGTTGGAAGCTTACAATTAAGTTCTTTAAAAGTAATACCCATGTTGTTTGCGACGAAGAAGTCATCGAATTAAGTCTCCATTCAGAAAAGATAGTAGTTCACCTGTGAGAGTTAGGTCTTTCTGTAACATTCAGTTAAGCTATATTTATGTGACATATTGAGTTTAAAGTTGATCTGGACAGTAGTTTACAAGTATGTGCTTCTTTCTTTAGCTCTAAAAAGGAATATTAGACCTACTATTGGATTTCTTCATACTTTTTTTCTCTTTTTGCTTATTTTTCCCAGGGAATAATTTTGAAAGGTTTGCTAGGTAGGTGAAATATGCAGAGCAGTGGTTTTGTCAACTCTTCATGAAATTATGGGTGGATTTCCACTAAACTGAAGAAATGTTTTAGCCCAGCTAATGATAAGGTCCAGCTGTGTTGAATTTTTAATCACTTTCTCCCCAGAATGCAATCCAAATAGAGGAGTTTAATGTTTTGAAACAGTACCACAAATACCTAACGCAAAAGCCCCTTGAAATCCCACGCATCTGAGCTTTAACCAGCTATAACCATGCTGGATCCAAAGTCCACACATACTCTTAGAAGCCAGAAAACATTATTATTTCAAAAGACTAAGTAAAGATGACACAGATCTACTGGCACTGCCCATCTTTCATACAATGCCGTGAAGAAAAAAAGGCAGTGAAAAACCTAGCTTTGAGCCATTCTTCTGGCAGGAAGGAATAAAGTATGTGTTTCTTAGTAAAGTGTGATACCTGAAAAGCCACTAGCAGCTTAAAGGAAGAACATACCTTACTGATGCTGTGGAAATTTGGCATCAGCATAAAGGAGTGAAAGATTTATGTTGTTATTAAGATCCTGATGGCATTCTTGCAGTCAGCCCTTCACCAGAGATTGAGAAGCTCCAGGTCTAGCTGAATAAGGCTTAGCATTTTTCAGGGTCAAGTCTGAAATAAAAAATCTAAACATATCTTTGAATCCACATGTCCTCGTTTGCAAAGAAAAATGTATTTCCATGTAGTTAAATTAGAATATTAAGAAGAACACTGTGTTCCTAAATAATTGGCAGAAGTGGGAACAAAAATCAGTTTCCCTTATGGCTATTTTGCTTTTTACTCCGCAACACACCTGATTTTGTAAGACTAATTTTTTTCATTCAAAATACACAAGTTATGAATTTAAATGTAAAATGGCAAAGAGTTGTTTTTTTATGAGTGTTGTTTCATTTCGTTATATAACATAGAGCAGCACAAGAAAACATCTCGATTTTTGTGAAGTAGTGGGGCAGACAAGTTGAAGAACTATTCCCATCACAATGAGACTCATTTAGGGATCTGTGGCATTGTTCTGGGCAGGCACAAGAAGTCAGTTTATTTGTGGAGTTCTGGTATGATACTGGTGTTTGGCTGTACTCTCTCAAAGAAAGTCAACTTAGCAGCATAAAATTCCCTCTGTAATATTTGCCTGTTCTGCGGGTTGCATCAGTTTCAAAGATCAGAGTGATGTGAATAGAACTGCCTTCCTAGATCAGCACACACTGTAAGTTAAAGTTGCTCAGAGATTACTGTAATTTTAGTGTCGGAGAACATTTAAACCATAATTCTTTAAAAAAAAAATAAAAGAACATAACCCAAAAAACCCAAACATTAAAATATCTATTAGTTATTGGTGCATTGTATTCTGATTAAACATTCAGGACCCTTCATCTTAAAGAGTAGTGGACAGTCAGGCCTGATACAGTCTCTTAGAAACATGGATCTGAACGCCTTCCTTGGATGAAACATCTTATATTAAGTTTCTTCCACTGCAAAAAAGCAACTGTGCACATTGTTGTTTTGAGAGCAGGACATTATTTTTGTGCATTATTGATTTTCTTATTTTAAAAAAAAAAGAGACTTAGTCATCTTTCCTTGGTAGATAGGAGACATTTCTGTACAGCCTAGAGAGGGGCATCCAGTTCCCAGAGAATGGAAGGGTTTGGGGCATATTTGTAGCACTCCTTAATATCGTTTCAGGCAGTGCCCTGCTGAGCATATATGACATTGTACTTCCATTCTGGAAATCTTTTTCTCCATGTGTAGGAAGCCTAATGCAGAACTACAGATTTAGGTTTGAATTCCATTGCTTAGAAATTAATAGTTGCGTTACTCAGCCTTGCAGAGACTGTTTCTTCAGAAATTTTACACTTATTTTCTTTACAGCTCAAAACTCTTTCAGAAAGTACAAGCAACATCATAAAAGTATTCACTCTTAAGAGATTGTCAGGCAAACAGACACAAATATCTCAGGTAACTGAAGCAAGATGGAACTGTTACCAAAATAATTTGTCCTGAGACACTGCTGCTAGAGTTGTCAATTGTACAGCCTTACCCTTGCTGATTTAAAGCCAGGCAAGAAGTTAATCTTATCTAAACAGTTAGCCTTTGTCTGATAAGCAGGAGATAGATGTTGAGAGCAGAAGTTTAACTGATGTATTGCTAGTCCAGTTAATAAATCATTAAGAAATGCTTAGACATGTCAAAAGAAACACCTAACTAGAGGAAAAGTAATTCCGGCTGAGGGAGATCACCACCATGAGCTCACAGACTGCCTACCCCATTCATATCACAGACTCCAATGACAAAGCTGAAGAACAACAAAGTATGCATACTAATTTACATGCTGGGTGAAGAGATTTTCGCCAATCATTTAGCAGAATAATAATGCGTATATTTTAGGAACTTGAAGAAGCTGATCCTTTGTGTATAAACAACTGTTAATTTGGAAGCTTGTGTTGCTAGCTTTGTGGAAAAGCCACCAGCACCCAAACTTGTACAACTTGGTAATAAAATCAATATCTCAGCTGTTAGGTGTATTTTGGCTTATTGCACACCAGGTAACAGATCTACTTTTGGACAGCAGAAATTTATATGATTTTGAAAATTCAGACAGATAATAATACTTATTTAATTTTTGGTCTCAGAAGAATGTACTAGCAAATAAGCATTTTTAGTAATTTAGTTCCTTCATCTCTATTTGGAAAGCTTTTCAAGACAAGCTACCAGGCACTGAAGCTGTAGGGTGCACACAGTTTGATAACAGTCTAAATATTAAGGGCTCAAAATTAAAGAAACAACATTGTTTAATTATTTATAATGCTAACTGAGCCACTTTGACTAGAAAAAATTCTCCTGAAGTTTCTCATTTGCTTTCCATTAAGCCAATAATATCTGCACTGTAAAACATTTTCATAGTGTCATGGACTCCGGGTGAAAATAAGATACTTGTTTTCGTAGGAGATAATTTTTTTTCTGGCAGAGTTTTGTGCCACTGAATTAACCTTTCTGACATGGAATTCTAATTACTGTGGATAGTTAATACACTCTGGCATCTGTTTGCTTATTGAGCTTTTTACTGAACTGTCTAATCACATATATAGTACTATCAAAGATATCTGAAGTACATACAACATTAAAACACATTTAAAATAATAGAGAACTCACTCCCTGCTGTTTGACGTCTTAGCTTACATACATATTTGAACCCAAGAAAAGTGGATGTAAAGTACACAAGAAGGACTGCCAACATCTTCTGCTTGTATTGGAACATTCTTCATCTCTTGTTTAATCATATGGCACAAGGTGCTGTGGAGATTTGGACCCAAGTTTTCAATAATTCAGTGAGACCTTATGAGATTATTCTGAACATTAAAGACATGTTTTTCAAGTCTTATGAATTTGCCTTTGTATCATTAGTCAATATTCCCTTCATGCTTTCTGTTTGACCTTTTTCACACCCTGTCATTCTGTCACAAGAAAGGACATCTACCATTAGTGTTTTGCATTAGGCTAGAAACAAAAAAGACAGAGCAAGCCAAGGTCTGGAAACAGAGCTGTCAAATGACAAATGTCTTGCTTTTTAAAGTGGCAACGCAGGTGTATGGTTCAATGTTTGGGCATGGGTAAAGTTTACATAGAAGTGTACAGTGTGGAGCAAGTGTCAGCTGAGATCCAGATATTCACAAAGACTTTTCGGGTACCTGCAACCAACTTGTATGTTAGTAAATGTAACTACAATACTGTCTTACAGAGCAGTGGTCAGGACAAATCTCCTTTTCCTGTCTTATCGCAGTCCAAAGAGGCTTATGCATAACCCTTCTGTAGAGAAACTTGATTGGACCTCAGCTGCAAAAGGAGACAGTTCACAGTTAGCCATTTGGCTGGCAGTCCATGCAAAACCTGGGAAACACTGTAATCAGGATGACAGCCAGGGATCATGGTGGCTATAGCCACTTAATCGTCCCCATCCCTCACAATCCAAGTAGAACAATGTCGGGGGAATGAGGCAATGCTCACCATTGTCTGTTTGCCTGGTTGCGCGCAGGAGCTTGAGGAGAGCAACTAGGAAAGCAAGTGTTCATGCTGAAGATTTTTAAGCTAGAGTGGACATCTCTTGTTTCATGTACCAAATTTTTTGGAGTTTAAGGTGATTTTAGACCACTTGTTAAAGACATAGAAGTTTCCTGAGCACTGTGCAGGTTCAACACTCCAAGACAGACCTAGGACATGATTCAAGGCCTGACTGTTCAATCAAGAGTTCCCACACTGCCAAGGTCTTCTCATTCAGCTCTGTGTCATAAGCACAACTAAGCCTATAAGCACTGATTAACTTATTCAGGTCTTATGTTTCAACTCTGGAAGGAGTTGAGTAGTGTGGTTTTATGGTTCATAAGCTTTTTGCTGATATTCTAGCCACTGAATATTGCACGGTTCTTGTCCAGGTGATTTCTGTTTTCTTCTGTATTCCTCCAAATAGTCAGCTCTCGTTTTCAAGGAGGCTCTTCCCTGGCATCTTCTCAGGGTCTTTCTCTTCCATGCCTGCCAAGCAACAGAGAGGAAAAAACTCGTCTGTTTTTTTTTTTATTTATTTTTTAGGTGCATACAGAGAGAAGATTCAAATTAAATGACAGGTGAAAGACTGATTGAGTGCTTGTTTCAGCTGGAGATGGGGTCCTGGAGAGAAGAATTATGTTTTCTTCACGCTCTCTGAAGTGATGCAAAGTAGAGCACAGTTATTTCTATGACAGGAATAAGACTTTAGTGGCACCTGGAGTAGCTATACTTAGAGAGTAGCCTAGTAGCTTGTGCACATTACAGGAAAGTCCAATGTTACACACACAAATGATTTGAAAACTGTCTTCATGTGGACAGGACAGAGCTGACAGAAAAATATTCCATGGTTATGTAGTCCCACTGCACCAAAGTAAGTTTTACTGAAAGAGAAAACAGTCTCTTCCATTGACTTTTATATCAAAGCTGTTGCCTACTTCAGGGCACTTCTTGCATCAGTGCAGCCACAGTAATGCGAATACCAATGCAGAACAGAGTTTGCCAACGTGATTTCATACAAAGACAAACCTCCATAAAGTTTGTTGAGCTTTCCCTGCAAAGAAAAATATTCATATTTTAAACTGGGGGTGGATGTAAATTGTTCATCTGGATGAAAGCTGCAATGTTGAACACTGTCAAGTCTGCATTAGCTTATAGTTATGAAGTAATTTTTGTATCTTTACTAACAGGCCACATTCTGTATGAAATTGTTTTTAGGTTGAGTTTTCTATTGAAGCAAAGGTGCCTAACTGGATTCTTCTTCCCTAAATTTAATAACAAGATCTTGGTTTGCTCTGGAATCAGTGCGAGCCTGGGCCAGAAGTGCTCCTGTAGTTGCATTTATTTTATTCCCTTTGTTTACTTTACAAACAAGGAACAGAAGCCAAACATTTAGCAACCATATTAGTCCATAACTATTTTATCTAGCAAAATGGACAAAACAAGAGGGTTTCCATTGCTGCATTTTGCAATGGACTGACTTTTGGCACTGAACAACTTTTCTAAAGTTCAGGCACTGCATTAAAAAGAACGTTATAAAGGGCGTCATTAGAATTGAGGAGGGAAACTGTTACGCAGCTTTTCAATCACTGAGATACATGAGTGGCAGTAAGAAATAATAGACAAAAATTAGTACTATTGAATGCCCTTAAATATCTGTTCAGCAGCCTTGAAAAGTGATTTGTGTTCGGATACTCTCATAAATTCATAACATTCAAATAAGCTTACTGTTCTGTCTCTACTTTCTCAAAATTCAGTTTCCAAAGAATTCTGTCAATGCAAAATTATGGACCATGAGTGTTTTCCTTATTAGTTTGTTTGTGCCCCTGTTAGAATTTTTCGGCACTTTTTTCCCTGCTGTGGGCATGTATGATTCATTGAAAGCATTCTCAAAATTTACAAAACAACAAAATAAACAGAAAAGCACCTCCTATAAAATTTGATATTTTTAATTAGCCCACGGAGACTATGAGTACTGAATGCTGTATATACTGCATTAAATCACTTCTGGCATGTCATTAATGAGTACTGTAGCCTTATATGATACATAAAAAGATTGCCATGTGGTCATCACTACAAGAAAAAGCAAGTCCACATGTTTCAAATATCATCACTCCTACAGATGCTGACGAACTTGGATGGGATTTTTATCTAAATATAAGAAATTAATAATGTTTATCCTCCTTCCTCTATCTATTGAAAATAATGTCTGAGACAATGTGTTTTTTTCCTTCATGTCTCAAGTGTTAACTGAAAAAATGTGGGGATATTGCAATGATGAAAATGTGTTTGTCATCAACTCTGCTGTCGGGGGCGGGGGAGAGCATGTGAAACATTTACTAGGCAAGGCTTTTCCTCTTGTTTCCTACCTTCTAAGTCATGCTTAAGGTAAAGCAAAACAAAACCAAAGATCAAAAGTGTCAACAAAATAATCATTGCATCTTTGGAACCAAGTTGCATTTATCATCAGCTGTCACATTTACTCACATGAACTGATAAATCTGTAGTGGCTGAAAGACGGCAACTGATTTATGAGTTTGTCACAATGGAACGGAATCACTGAAAATGCCCTTACTAAAAATGTGCAATTTTTCACCAGGACTTGCTTGCCTTAATAAATGTGAGAAGAAGTTTGATTTCACTCAGAATTAATGTAGTTTGAAATTGAAATGAGTTTCATTTCCTGCCTCCAGGAGGTCTGCCGGCATTTTTAGTGTAATTTGTAGACCTACGGAAAAAAAAAAGAAGCTGAAAATGGAAAATTAGATAAATTTTCCATAATTCACACAATTAATGTATTTGATGAGGTCAAAATCAATTAAAATTGGTACAGGACCAAGCTATTTATTTTCCAACATCAATAGCCACTATCATTACTGTAGCTGAACAGATCTGAGTATCATACTGATTAAGAGGTAAGTTTCTTAAATGCATACTCATTTTGACAAACTCCCCTTTCCCTCGTTGTCACCTATACACAATGCAACTGGAAAGACATCCTCTGTGTGATAAGTTAATACTACACTAGACATATACCTCCAATGCTATCATAAACACAGACGGGTGACCACTCTCAGGAGAGAAATATGTCTAATAACAGTACTGCAGGCTTCCACCTGGACAGTACTTCTGACAGATCTTGGAAAACTACCTGTAACGTGAGATAGTTCTACGCCCTTTTAGCGCAGTGTACAGATCTAGCAAAAAATGTTTTCTGAAGAAGAGAATAAATACCTTGTTCTTCACCCATAGTGCCACACTGCGCACACTTTTGCTTAAAGAAATAAAGAGATGGGGTTTTTTTATTTTTATATAATTCAGCCTAAGTTTTCTTGCTGCTGCTGTAGCAACTTTTTTTCAGAACACAAATGTTAAGTCTTATGCAGTGTAAGAAAAATCTCTTCTTGTGCTATACAAACTTACTGTGATGTCCATCTTGCCTTTGAGGAACAGTCAGGAAATCCTTTCTTTTGTCCATAGTTAGGCTGATTGGAATGGAAAGAAAGTGGACACAGCGGAGTCTTGCCTCATCAAGGATGTCTGTTCATTCTGTTTCCCTGCCTAACATTTCTCCCAACTACTGCACACAAGAAATGTAAGGAAAAATGAAGAGCAAAAAATCACCACATTCACACAAAAAAACCCAAAAGTCCAAAAACAAAAAGAAAGGAGATATGGAAGAGAAGGTTGGTTTGATATATGAGATTAAACTCATATACTTATTCCAGAATTTTAAAACAGAGAAACAATACAATTATTATTCAAATATACTTTCAAGTGATAGCTTCCCATAAATATTGGATATAAGTCTATGTTTACATTGTAGCAAAGATCTGATTTCAAGCAAAGCAGTGGTATAAAACACAGTTCTGCTTTCATTTTTTGTATTGCAATGTTAGTAGCCGAAAGGCAGTTAAAAAGTGAAGTTTGATTCCCGTAGTCAGGGTACTTATTCTGTACTTACTAATTTTCTTTAGCAGATGCTATGTTGACATTTCTACTGTCCAACTTGTCACCTCCAGAGACTGTGTAATCCCTCCTTAAGCAGGACCAGAAATCAGAAAATTCTACATAGAAGTAGTGAAAGAAAAGCAGAGAAAAATCACCCTTGCTATTGAAGCAAAACTTCACACATACTGAAGAAATAAAACAACAAAAGAAACAGGTTAGTCTGAAGTAGTCCATAATAAAGCAGAGGGGTATAATGTCAATTCGTGTTGGCATGCAGGATAAGGTACACTCTTGCCTGGGGTACTAAAAGGAGACCTGCAATGAAGTAACACAGGCCAGTGTGGAATTGCAAATGAGGGAGATCGCATTCATTTAAAGATGATTTCAGTGGAAAAAAGCTTCATTCATTAGGAGAAAAAACTTTCAAACAAAGAAGTTAAGCAGCGTTCAGGCTCTATGGTAAATGAGACTGCAGAATTTGCTAATTTGGAGGCTGAAGTTTTATTCAAAGGCTTAAAGCAGGTGAACTGTAAAAACATGAGACTAAACATTAAACACTAGACAGCCATAAGTTTCAATGACTTAAGCCTTATCCAAGCTAATTGTTGGTTGAAAGAGTCTTACTTACTTAAATGTCTCTTATGGTAGGCCTTTTCTTGCTGTGCCAAGGCACTGTATAAAACCTTGAGATGCTGAATGTCTGTGCAAGATAAATCCATGTTCATAATTGACTGCTTCTGGATGACAGCTGCCAGCCAGGAACACAAGTTCTTCCCGGCAGAGGGAGATTTTCTTGTTTGCAACAAGCAATAATCAAAGCTGAAAAGGCCTCCACTGACAGATGAATCTTCTGTCTCTATACCGTAAAGACATCCAGGAGAGTTTCTCAGTAAACTCCTTTAAGCTTGAGAGCTGTATTCAACACATGTAAGCAAACATGGGACATACATGGGACAAAATACAGAATCAATAAAATCTCGCAAGCATTGTCCAGAGTAACATGCAGCTCAGGCAACAGAGCAGCGATCTACTCGCTTCTCAGTGCTGACACTTGTTTTGCATACAAAGTGGTTTGAACACCGGTAGAAAGCAGAGCTGCAGTCTTCATTGCCATACTTAAAGAAAAAATAATCAGATGTCAGAACAGTCTCTGATTTATTTATTTGCAATGTATTTAATTTGGTACGGTGTCTTTGGGGGCAGGAGATGGGTAAGATGTCTTCTTTTTTCTTTATTTTTAATTTAATTTAAAATTTATTTATTTATTTATTTATTTATTACATAATTATATTATATAGAAATAATGTTTAAATAAATGTCTTTAGATTACAGCTATTTATTTTAAATTTCTTCTCTCTAAAACAGTGTTGTATTTGATTAAGTAATAAACAAACTGTGAATCTGCTATTGAAAATTACCATGTGTTCCCTGACTTTCACGCTAAACCCTGCCTGAGAGGGGATACTTATTCTTTCTGACATGATTGCTCAGTGCAAAAAGACAGGACTGGAGGTGACTTCTTATTAAGTCCTTTGATATCACAGGCAATCACAATCTACAATTCAGTATAATTATTACCTTCTAAAACAAGTTTTGTGTTTTGTCCTCACTACCTTAACTCCAGAAGTTCATTCTCCTGTGGGTTATGAAAGTCCCAGTTTCAGTTCATTCATTTGTCCTTCCCACTTTATTCATAAACATTAGTTATATCCCTTTTCCACCTTTGTTTTGCTAACCTAAACAGGCTGTGCTCTTTTACTTTCCAGTAGGCTCACTTTCCAATCATCAACAGAGACAGAACTCATCTTTCTTGAATATAGTGTTCAAAATCATGTCTCCCTAGAATTTTATAGAATGGCTTTAATACTTCCATGTCTTTGCTGGAAATTTCTTATCTGAGACAGCTTAGGACTGCATTTGCCATTTTCTTATCAGCACTTCCATCATTCTGCATTTGATTAATGTAGATGTGCTTTCTTCTTTGACATTTTTAACTGACGAGCTTCCAGCTTCTGGAATAATTTTTTTAGTCATAAAGAATGGACCATTGCAATTTTGTGCTGCTTAATTTCATCTCATTTCTATTTCTGCTGTCCACAGTCTCCTTTAGGGCTTTCTATATCATCCCAGTCCTTCTTGACATCTTAAAGATTCACCAGGACATTCCCGCTTGATATTTGTGAAAATAGTAAATGAAACTAGTCCCATGACCAACTTCTTTAGTAACACCAATAAGACTAGCCTAAACCTGCTTCTTAGTGGTGCTTACCTACTGTATGTGATCAAAGGGATCCAGTATCCCCCCTGCCCCCAGGATGTAGGCAGGATCTTAAAGGGAAGCAGCAAATGGAAACAAGTCCACAATGGGGGCAGCAAACAAACCCTGTCTTTGTCCACCACACATCTCCAGGTCCATCTGCACTATAAGCATGAGGCTTTAGCTGTGAAGGACCAGTCGGTGGATGATGTGGGTGTCGAACCATTTACACCAGAGAAGTTGCCAAGACCAGAAAGACCCACACCCCATATTACTACCACCTCCACAAGGACGAAAAGATGGGTGATAGTTCTATGAGACTCCCTACTGAGGGGAACAGAGGGCCCAATATGCTGGGCAGGCCCTCCTCATAGGGAAGTCTGCTGCCTCTCAGGAGGCCAGGTTAGAGATACCACTAGGAAACTTCCTACCCTGGTATGGCCCTCAGACTACTACCTATTACTGCTCTTCCACGTGTGTGGGGACGAAGTTGCAGTATGTAGCTCAAGGGTGATTAAAAGAGACTTCAGGGCCTTGGGTCAGTTAGTGAGGGAATCTGGGACACAGCTTATTTTTCCCTCCCTCCTTTCAGTCCTGGGCAGCAATAATAGAAAGAAGAGGTAAACCCAATCTATTAATACATGGCTCCATGGCTGGTGTCACTGTCACAGCTACGGGTTTTTTGAGAGTGGGAAGACCTACATGGCACCAGGTGTGCTGGCATCAAATGGGAGCCACTTTTCTCAAAGGGGAAAGAGGGTTTTTGCTCAGGACCTTGCAGGGCTCATTGACATGGATTTAAACTGAAATTGAAGGGGGAGGGGGAACATATCAGGCTTCCCTGTGACAAGCTGTGGGACGATACACAATGGTTACAGGGACGTGGTGCTAGTGCAGGCCCTCAGCCTGTGGCCCAGAGGCATGCTGCAGCACACTGCTGCACAGTCAAAGTCTTGTGGAGATGAGCTGGGGGCTCTTGAGGAGGATCCAACAAGGAAACTTCCATGAAACATCCCAAGGGAAACAAGAGGTGTTCCACTAAGAAGGTGACACAGCCAACAGCCCAGATGAAGTGCCTCTACACAAATGCACACAGCATGGGAAACAAACAGGAGGAATTGGAAGCCACTGTGCTGCTAGAAAGCTATGACCTAGATGCCATTGTTGAAAGTTGGTGGGACAAATCCCGCGCCTGGAGTGCAGCTATTAAAGGCTACAGGCTGTTCAGAAGGTACAGACAGGGAGAGAGGGGTGGAGGCGTTGCCCTCTATATCAAGAAATTGACACTGTATGAAGAGCTGTCCCTGAAGAATAGCCGCAAGCAGGTCAGAAGCTTATAGGTAAGAATCAGACGGAGGCAACAAAGGGAACCTTGTGGCTGGTGTCTACTACAGGCCGCCTGGTCAAGGGGAGCCTATTGATGAAGCCTTTTACTCCAGCTACGGGAGGCTTGCTGTTTACAGTCTCTCATTCTACTGGGAGATTTCAACCACCCCGACATCTGCAAGACAAGTAGCACAGTGAGAGGCAGGCTATCCAGGAGATTCCTAGAATGCATTGAGAAGAACTTCTTAAACCAGGTAATAGACAGCCCTACCTGAGGGGATGTAATACTGGACCTGATCATAGGATCATAGAATCATTAAGGTTGGAAAAGATCTCTAAGATCACTAATTCCAACCATCAACCCATCACCACTGTGCCTGCTAAACCATATCCCAAAGTGCCACATCTACACCTTTTCTGAACACCTCCATGGATGGTGACTCCACCACTTCCCTGGGCAGCCTGTTCTAATGCCTAACCACTCTTTCAGCAAAGAAATATTTCCTAATATCCAATCTAAATCTCGCCTGATGCAACCTGAGGCCATAAACCATTGATGGTCACCAGCGTAAGTGAGCTCATCAGTGACATCAAAACTGGACACAGCCTGGGCTGCAGTGATCACCCATAGGTGGAGTTCACAGTCCTGATGAATATGGGAAAGGTGAGGAGTATAGTCAGGATCCTGAATTTTAGGAAAGCAAACTTTCAGCTCTTCAAGGAGTTAGTCAACAGGACCCCCTGGGAAGTGATTCTTGGAGACAGGGGAGGAGAACAAAACTGGCAGATCTTTAAGGACACATTCCATACAGTGCAAGAGCTCTCAATTCCCAGGTGTAAGAAATCAGGAAAGGAAAGCAAAAGAACAGCATTGCTGAGTCAAGACCTGCAGGTCAAACTACAGGGCAACAAGGAAATACAGAGGCAGTGGAAGCTGGGACAGGTGTCCTGTGAACAGTATAGGAATGCTGCCTGGTTGTGTAGGGATGGGGTCAAGAGGGCCAAGGAATGGACAGAGCTGAACTTGTCAAGCGTTGCAAAGAAGCCCTTGGCAAAGGATGCAAAAAATAACAAGAGGGGCTTCTACATGTATGTCAGTCAGAAGAGGAAGGTCTAAGAAAGTATACCCCCCATGACGAGCAACAATGGCAAACTGGTAGCAACAGACGAGGAGAAAGCTGAGGTACTCAGGAAAATTTTTGTCTCAGCCTCCACTGACAACCTCTCTTCCCAAAACTCTAGAGTGGATGGACCATGGATGTTGTCTACATAGACTTAAGCAAGGCTTTCGACACGGTCTCCCATAATATCCTCCTAGGGAAGCTGAGGAAGTATGGGCTGGATGAGTGGTCGGTAAGGTGGATTGAGAACTGGCTGAATGGCAGAACTCAGAGGGTTTTCATCAGCAGCGCTGAGTCTAGTTGGAGGCCGGTAACTAGCGGTGTCCCCCAAGGGTTAGTACTGGGCCCAGTCTTGTTTAACTTCTTCATCAATGAACCTGGTGGACGACAGGTTGACCATGAGCCAGCAGTGTGCCCTGGCTGCAAAAAAAGCTAACGGGATCCTGGGATGCATCAAGAAGAGTGTGGCCAGTAGGACGAGGGAGGTTCTCCTTCCCCTCTACACTGCCCTAGTGAGGCCTCATCTGGAGTACTCTGTCCAGTTCTGGGCTCCCCACTTCAAGAAAGATGAGGAGATACTGGAGAGAGTCCAGTGGAGGGCTACGAGGATGGTGAGGGGACTGGAGCATCTCTCCTACGAGGAGAGGCTGAGGGAGCTGGGCTTGTTCAGCCTGAAGAAGAGAAGGC
>Ga0065711_1042473_pt1 | contig 15360 bp, 8 predicted proteins | sample Hoacrofraction12_FD_59098 | JGI IMG/M metagenome (GOLD analysis project Ga0065711, IMG submission 59098) | Hoatzin crop microbial communities from Cojedes, Venezuela - Epithelial fraction 12 v2 (version 2) | ecosystem: Host-associated > Birds > Digestive system > Esophagus > Crop | place... | reverse complement strand
TGGGGGGTGGAGGGGGGGTGCGGTGCGTTCCGCCGCCGCGCTGGCTGGCGGAGGGGCCGGGTGCCGCCGGGGGTGCGGGGAGACGGCGGCGGCGGAGGAGGAGGAGAAACCCTGTTGGTTCTCCATGCAAATGACCGCTTCGGTTGTAACAAAAGCCTTGATGTTGGGCTGGGAAAAATGATCTGACAGTGTAACCACCCCAGGCCACTTTCGCCATGTTTTTGTTTATTCATGTTCCGTTTTCCGTCGCTATCTCGCAGATGTTGCCAATTTCACTGGGGTTTGGGTTGGGTTGGTTTTCTTTTTTCTCACACCGTTGAGGCTTTTCGGAGTTAGGAAGAAAACGTGTGAAAGAATGTTAGCAAAACAGAGAGGTGTTGCAGATGTTGAGACTTGAGTTCTTTGCCTTGCGCCTGACGGTGCTGGCAGAGGGATGCAGCGCCGATGAAGGAACGTGAGAAGCATCTGGTTCAACTACCGAGCTCGTAATTTCGAAATGTGCCCGTTGTAACTTGAATATTAACATAAACAGATGAAGCGAGCGCATCCCTGGTACAATGCGGCTGGTCCAGATCTCATTTGTTTGCTACTGTTTGGGGGGGAGGCAAGGCAGGCGAGTAAGAGCGAGGAAAGGAATATCTGTGACACAACATGTATGCTCCGAGATAAACTCCTGCCATCTCGGAGTGCCTTTAAATATTTGAACAGCTTCTGCTAAGTCAAATAAAATTGGTTACCATGAGAAACAAAAAAGTCTAATAGAATAGTTGAGCACACTAACGAAAATCTGAATGAATGTAAAATTGTTTCAGAATCATTCAAAGGATTGAGTTAAACAGAAAATCTTTTTAATAACAGCCATGGTAACACATTTAAGCATTTTAGCTTCTGAAATCCTGGAAAACAACACACAGGGTGCAGCAATAGCAGAGGTGCATGGCATGTTACCTTACAGTGGCATAAATTGAAATGAAATTGTCTACTAATGATATTAAAATCAGTCTGTAGGGTTTTATGCTTGTTGAATGTATCGAGGCATACACAAATAAAATCTTAAAGGACAATGATTCAATGTCCAGAGCTAGTGGTTAAATCAGCTGTGGTAACTATGGTGAGAGGTAAAGTTACTTAGCTTCTCACAGACTGTGCATATGTGGATTTCTTTTTGTATAATGGAGATTAAGGAGAAAAGGATTAGAAAATATAAATTTTGAGCAGGAGACCTGTAGCCTTGCTCTGGGAATTAGCACTGAGGAGGCTTTTAGAACAGAGGCAGGGTGGAAGTAAACACGCTCTTGCAATATATATTGATGATAATTCCAGAAAGGAATCTTTCTGGTTGGGAATAGAACAGCAGCTCGCGCATACAGGAATGAAATCAATCCTCTCTATATTAAAATAATGCTCCTACTCCAATGAAACAAAAACAGAACCCAGCATAGATTTTTACATTACCAAATGTAATAAAATCAAGTGAAGTATAATATTCTGAATTAACTCATTTTAGGTTCTTGCAGAATTAAATGATATTGATTTATTTGGATTGCATAGCATTCCTATTTTAAGCATGCACATAATATATATTTAGGATTCTTTTTAAAAACTTCAAAAATGGTGGTCATGTGAAGTGGAAAATAAAATCAGAGCTTTAGTGTTCTAGCTGGTAAATATTGGGGGAGTTTGAACTGCAGCCACAGAGACCTTGACCATGTTTCTGATTTTCCTTGAGTTGAGAGGGTTCAGCGTTACCCTGAGCTTTTCAGGGGAGAACTTCAGGTTATGCTGATCAGCTCAGAGGGATATGGGAAGGATTGTCGTGCTTGCATGCAAGTCATATGTTCCGAGAGAACCACCAGATATACTAGTTAGTGATTAGATATTTGGAATACTTAGGAAATGGAAGGGAGAGAGGTCAGGTTTAATTTCCAATGTAGAGGGACCTTTTTGCTACAATAGTAAAGAGTATGTTCACTATGATGGTGCAGACATCTTGGGGATACGAGGTATGTTCAGCTTTCTAGTAAGAGAGGTTAAAATGTACTGTGGTTTTGACAATGTATTAGGAACATCTTCAATAAAATATTTTAAAGTTTTGAGTTTCCTCTCCTCCCTGCTCCCCTGACCAACGTAGTGGTTGAAAAACACTTGTCTTATGAGAAGTCCCCAGGGGAGCTAGTAGTTCAGCATAGTCTAGACACTTGGTGTTAGAACTTCTAAGGTGTTTATGGATTTGCTAAGAAACTCTTTTTCTGGGTCATAATCCCACACTTTCCTTTCTCAAGTGTTCTAAGAGTGTGTTATCAGATACCTGTTTGGGAGACTGCATTCACTACTGCAGTGCAACAATGTGGTTAAACCCGTGAATGGAATGTACACTGTTGGACTTCAGGCAAAATGATGAGTAACAGACCCAACAGCAATGCCGTTCACATCCGTTACAAGTTATTTTCACAATGGAAATGATCAACTTAAAATTTATTGATTTTTGTTTTTAAATTGTAATTTCTTGAAGAATATTAAGAAGTCACTAATTGTATTCTGCCCTAATAGGGAGGAAGAGGAGGAAAAGGAATTCCATTGCTGCTGTTAGTGGACGATGTTTTGCTTTTTTTCGTATTGTTGGAGTTGACGTGTGGAATGGTACATTGTTATGGCATTAATAATGGATTATTATTTCAGATGAAAATTTTTATTTATATAAAGATTGCTATTTTAGATTGAAGCAGAAAGCTCCTATAAACTAGAGCAAAATTCGGATACAGCTATTGATGCGTGGCAGTTCATTTCATTGTTCAGTGTATTCTGAAATTGTTTTATCATCCTCATTTATTAGGATGTACTATATTTAAGAGCGATATACCTGATATTTCAGGCACAGTAAACTGTACAACCTAATGGATAGGAATAGTGGGATCGGAGCAAATAGTGTTTTCCTTGCTCTGCTATTGGATTAGGGCAAGTCAATTGACCTTTCTGTTTCTGTTTTCCATCTATGGAAGGGGTATAATGGTAATTTCTTTTTAAAGTACTTCAATATCTACTGATGGAATTTTGAGACAAGCAGTATTTTGTCTTACAGCAGAACAGTGGATACTCACATACTATTTGCATCAAAAGTCATAAAGCATTACAAAAATTAAATCACTAGTGATTTGATAATAAAATGTTTCCAGAAAAAAGCTCAGGGATAGCACTGGTGAGGTATTTCCAGACTGTTGTTGCTAATTTTGAAGTTTTTTAGGTAGCTGAGTGTCAGGTGGCTGGCTAGTACCTTGTTATTGAGTATGGATGGGTTATCAATCTCTGTTTTAAAATTTTGAACAAAAGATGGGCCTTCATTGGCTTGTTCAGCTGTTCTGTTGGGATTCAGCCAGAAGTGTAGTTTTAGCAGCATAGAATATCTGTCCTGTGCTGGGGGCTCCAGAGCTGGACGCAGTATTCCAGGTGGACTCTCAGCAGAGCAGAGTGGCAGAACCCCCTCCCTCGACCTGCTGGCCATGCTTCTCTTGATGTAGCCCAGAGCACGCCTGGCCTTCTGGGCTGTGAGTGCACATTGGTGGCTCATGTGCAGTTTTTCATCCAGCAGTACCCCCAAGTCCTTCTCGGCAGGGCTGCTCTCAATCCGTTCATCCTCATCATTTTAGGGTGTTAAAAAAAAAAAGAACCCTGCATTTCCCCAGTGAGGCTATTTACATTCGTATCAGAGAACTTCTGGCCTTCTTGATTAAATTTGTAGATTGCAAAACCAAGAAATGCAAGATTGAGAATTCCAGTGCAAACAGCTACGTTTGTGCTCAATCCCAAACAGCTGAATAGTTTCACTTAAGTCACTGGGCCTACTGAAGTGAATAAGAGTTTTCAGGATTAAAGTTTGCAGTATTTATCTTGTTCTTTTTGTGCGTGGTCATGGAAATTCTCCAACGCAATGCGAAGTCTGAAGTGTTCCAAGATCTTAGAGAGATGATCTTCACTCCATTTACATATTATATGAAGATGTGTAAATTTGTTTCAGGTGCATCGTAGGGTATGTGGGATAGCTTAATGCTGAAGAAGTGTGAAACAAAGTTTAGAAAGAATTAGTGGACTGTCAACCACTACAGGTTATTCGTCACAGGTCACAGTAAGGCTTATCATTTGTGACTTGCCAAGGACTGATCAGTTTAATCAATTGCCAGAGAGGCCAGTTAAATATTAAATTTGGTGGTAAAATTTAAGAAGTCACAGTTTGAAGTACAAATGGCACCTTAAATTTCTACAGTTTCCTTCATATATTACTCTGCTTCAGTTATCGACTTGTATCTTTATCTCTGTAGATCACAGAGTCAGTATTTTGTTACTGAAAATGGCCATTTACTGTTTGCTGTTCTTGGATATAGTTGAAATGGCCCCAAACACTTTTAAAAATATACTTCTATTTTGTTGTTCAAATAAGAAGATTTTATTCTGAAAAGAAACTTAGAATCTTAAAAACAGCTTTCTCCAACAGTTTTCCATTTGACAGGAATATTTTTCTTCATCTGGAGAACAAGCCAACATGGCTTAGTTTGTAAAATTTGTTTATACAATGGTATTTTCTGTCTACACAGTGCCTGGAATATGTCTTAGCACATAAATAATAGGATAAATAAAAGGTTTTGTATCCAAACAGCTTCTGTTTATGTTTCTCAGTAAGAAGTGTGTGTGGAGAAGGATTCTTTTAGCTGTGAGAAACTGAGTGCATGCTCTATTTAGTAAATTATATCATTTGTTAGCTTGGTGAATCTTAGAACTACCTGACAGTTTCCCTTTAGAACAGTAAACACGAGGTGAGGTTTCTGTGGAAGTCATCATAACTTATGCTGTGTTGTTAATGTATTTCTCTACCTTTGTCAGATAAGGGTGCTTGGGTTTTGTAGAGGAAAGTTGACCAGTGAGAATGGTGTGAACTGGTAATGCCTGTGCGAAATGGAGTCTCTTTCCTGTGTTTTGCGAGGAACTAACGATGATTTGAAAGATTTTGCATGCCCTTTTTTGTAGATCTTTCATCATTTCCCTGCTTTGCTTCCTGATACACCTCCAGAAGGAGTACAGCATGGCATTTTCTTATCTCCTCTTAAATTGTCAAATGTCTGCTTATGCTCTGTTCTTTGTTGGTACTTTGTTTATACTGCACCGTGACAGACAAGTAGATCTAGAAGTTGATATTTAAAGAATATGTTATTCTAAGTACTTTAAAACATAGTAACTTTTTTGAACATCCACTCTTCTTTCACCCTCCGTTTTTCTAGGGAGGGAGTGATAGCAGTGTCTGAGTCAGTCTGACTTTTCTGTGTAAATGATGTGAATTTGAGCTAATGCAGTTAGTATATCATTCCTCAGGCCCTCTGGTAGAAATAGATGTGAAAAACAAAGTCCGTGATATCCTTCAGTGTGAGTTGAGAGAGAAGGTGGCCAGTGCAGTTCAGACTGTGAGACACAGTCGAAGAGATCTGTTACACTTAGGTTGTTGTGCACGGGTCGATGTGTTTCCCCAAGTGCTGGCACAGAAATTAAAGATCCTGTTTACTTTTAGGGTCAAAGTATCTGGGAAAGATTCTCTGGAGAAAAACTTACCATTTCCCATTCTACCCGTTAACTGTGGGACAGGAAATTGATTTTGCAGATTTTTAGCTCCTTGGAAGTCAGCTTGAAGAAAGTAAAGATTGTGGTAGAGTCATTGCACCATAAAAGTTAAGCAGGTGAAATCCTTTAATCTATTTAAGGTACACTGTATTACTTTCAGCCCTACATTGTTATACTGGTGAAGATGTCAAAGACAAGGTGATATACTCACCCCTGTAGGAGCAATTCCAAACTTAACCTTTCTGATCCTGATGTGACTGTATCAAAATAAACACAAAAGGTTTCTAGACCTTAGCAATACTTATTTTGAATTAGACTTAATTAAATCTAGGTCACACTGCTTTTAACTTGAGCATCTCTGCCCACCCGGTTAAGGGAGGACAACCTGTGGAATTGCTAAAATCTTGTACAGAAAATATTGCCCGCTCGTGCTGTGGCTGGAGGGAAGCAGTATAAACCTACGGACGACATGAAGTTAGCAGTAGAGTGCACAAGTTGCAAGAGTAGGTAGTTTCTAGTTTGTAATTAGTGTTGTATAGCAAAATTAGTAGATATGTAGATAAGTATGGCAGATATTTTTAGCACTCTTAATGTCATTCTAAGTTTTGGATGCTTGCATTTGATTTTCAGCTATTTTGTTCTGTATTTGACTGTATTTTTACCTTTGTTCCCCATTATTTTTTTTCAGTGTTTGTGGTCAGTAGACAGTGTTTTACTTTGCAATAGTGTGTTCTAAATGTATATACATAAAATGTTTTGGTTTTTTTTTCTGATTTAGAGCCCATTGGTGATAGCTTTGCCTGCTAGTCACAGGTTTTCCAGAAATGCCAATAAAATTTTCTGTTCCTTTGGATGTGTTTCTAGATGGAGCAATGTCTGAATTAGGCAAGGAAAGGCCCAGCAGTCTAAGTTTGAGGTGGTTCATAGATTGTGATTGTTCAGATCCATCTTGGGAGAAACGGATGGTCTGTTAGCAAGCCCGAAGATCATAGAATCATGGAATGGTAAGGGTTGGAAGGGACCTTAAATATCATCACCTTCCAACTCCCCTACCATGAGCAGGGACATCTTCCACCAGACCAGGTTGCTCAGAGCTCCATCCAACCTGGCCTTAAACACTGCCACGAAGGGGGCAGCCACAGCTTCTCTGGGCAACCTGTGCCAGTGTTTCACCACCCTAATGGTGAAGAATTTCTTCCTAATATCTAATCTAAATCTGCCCTCTTTTAGTTTAGAGCCATTCCCCCTTGTCCTATCACTACACACCCTTGTGAAAAGTCCCTCTCCTTCCTTCCTGTAGGACCCCTTCAGGTACTGGAAAGTTGCTGTAAGGTCACCCTGAAGATATAAGCAGGTGTGTTTTCCAGGTGTCGGGCTATATAGGATAAAATGTGAAACTGACCCTTCCCCTAGCATACGGGCAGCATTTTTTTCCATTTTAATAATAATGATGAATCAGAGTATTGTCAGCTGGAGATCCTCAGATTATATCGATGGGAGTAGAGTCCAAAATTTTTTCTAGTGTTTTGAGAAGATGGAGTGACGTATTCTGACACTTGAAAGGTAAGGTTGAAGCGTGCAGAGCACCATGCTGTGTATTTCTGCTGTAAGTTTTGAGTGGTGTGAGCCGTTGGACTGGTGTCATGTTCAGGAAGCAACTTCTCTAAGTGGCAGCCATTTTCGTGAGGTTATTTATTGTGAATTCTGACAATGCTGTAATTAGAAATTAATGTTTGAGAAGAAATGATCTGGACGTGGAACAGTAGCTTGTTTAATACCCAGTGTCAAGTTTTCAACTCTTCCTTAAAGTTAGAGTACCTCTCCTTTATGATACATTTAATCGCTTTGTGTTATAAGAGTAGTGGGGGATTTTGTGTAGAGTCTTAACTGTGACATTCAGACTGGGATAACTTTGTATCCTGAAAGGTGGTGTCTTAATTTCAGCATCTGGCTTTAAATTTTAAATTTTAAATACTAAAACATGTTACCATTTGCTGTCCTTGTTAATGGAATCACAGAGGGCTCTTTTAGAGGTACAAGCATTAATTTGTGGGAGCATGCCCGTTGTAGTTTCAGCGTTCTTTCCTAAATTCCTAATTGGTATAAAAGCAGTCTTAGTTAGTAATCAAGTTTGTGTAGTTCTGGGAGAAGTTATTGTGTGCACGTGTTGAAGTCTGTGAAGCCAACATATACCTAAAGTTGCTATGAAGGCTTTTTTTGAGCCAACGGTTATTTATTTTAAGTATAGAAGTCTTTTATGTTAGTAGGCTGTTACCCAATGCTAATTAAAAATGACAGTCACTGTTGTGGCAAATAGTAACCATTGAATATACAATAAAAACCTCCAAAGCAGACTATTAACTGCAAAGTGGCTAAAAATATGCAGTGCAGATATTTAATTTGTCCTGTCATCTTGAGAAGTTATCCTAAAGAAACCTGTCTGGTGATGTGTTTTTCTCTAAAATTAGTTTTTTGCTATTAGCAGTCTTTGTATGTGCTTTAGAGCCTTGAAATGAAAGGTGTGGTGTCAACAATAGGTATTATAAAGATCAGATAATTTTAACATGAATTTTTTAAGAGGTATTTGTAGAGTTCTGGCTGAGACTTGGTCCACTTTGATAACAAAAATGTTAGCAGTAAAATTTTAATTTAGAAATAGCGTTATGCCCAGCTACTTGTCAAAATAATCCATGTTCTCTTTATACTAATGGCTGCATTATTTAATTTCACTGCCATAAATGTTTTACACAGTTTGCAGCCTGATTCAGTATTTTTTCAAATCGGTGTTCACACTGATGTCGACTGACAATAAAAATAGGTCTCAGAAAGAATAGGATAAGGCACTAGGTTGTAATTCGACATTCCATTTGTGTTAGTTCTTCAACATCTGGATGCATACTTCTGGATAGGGTAGTTAACTCGAAATTAAATTAAAACTAAATTCAGTTTAAATTTTAAATGAAATAAAATATTGACACGTTATCTATCACTATACTGTGACAAAGAAATTGACTTTTATTATGTGCTGATTCTCTAAGGAAGAATACAGTTCATTCACAGAACCATTATGAGTAATGAAACTGGTATATATGCAAACGGAATAACATTGGGGGTTTTAACAAATAAGCGATGTATCAAAGAAGGTGGTTTCCAGAAATATTTTCTTGTCAAATGCTGGTGTATCCCTTAAGCTTCATGGGTGCAGCTTGTCAGCAGAATAAACAAACATCCTGTCCCTCTTGGCCTCACTACCAAAATAAATAACATTGCATTCAACCAAGAATATTTTGCATTGTCAAACATGCCATGGCAATTGGCAGTCGCATGTCCCAGAGCAGACTTCATGATGAAGGCTCCCCTCTTCAGCATTGACTCTTGAGTAGTTAGGAAGGTTATGCGAAGTAAGCATCAGAGGGAATTTCTGCTACAGTTCTTGTGTGGGAAAAGAATTTGTCATATTGCCAACTGCAAAGCACAAATCCAACAAGAATTTGGAATTTGAATTGACAGGCCAAAAGCTTCCAGTGTTTGAGTTTTCAGAGATCCTGGTACAATACAGAAAGGGTCTTCAGGATTTGCTGTTTTCAGAGATGTGTGCTAAATCCTGGGTGAGATTAATCTATCCAGTATATATGTTTAGCCTGGTTATAGTGACTTATTAAACCTAGTTATAGACCAGTTTTCTGTTCTATTGGATGCTATGTCAATCTGGAAAAAAAAAAATGTATCCCTGAAGAGTCTGTCAAGGTATGAAACAGGAAACAGAAGATGGATTCACACAAGCAGGAGTTAAATAACTGTGACAATTAACAGAAAGTTCTCTGCAAGCCTGACGTGTGGTGCGGGTGAACTGTAGTGACACTTGCTTGGAAGTACGGCAGATGTGCAGTGGGTGTGCTGAGCTGATGGGTAGTGAGAGGCTGTCTTTAATGGGCTCTGAGGAACTAAAAGAGAGAGTGCAGGTAAGATAGGCTGTAGTCTCAAAAATATCTACCTTTCTCTTTGTCATAGTGGTAAGAAAGAAGGTGTTAGCCTCGTTGATGTCTGTGTACCCCGTAGAGGCTTAGAGGGGAATGCTTCAATGGATCTTTCTGCTCCCTCAGAACAAAGTGTCCTGTAGCAAGTTGTGTAGTTGCCTGATGGTCTGTATGATCCTTCCTCTTCTCTAGAGGAAACACCTGGCATCTTTTCACCAACTGCTGTTAGTGCTAGAGCTCTAAACTTTGTATTCTTCGTCTTCTCCCCCTTACCTGTGCTGTGCGGATGGATTGCTTGCTAAGACCCGATACCTATTTAAGCAGAGCAGAAAATTCACTGTCTGAGCCTGGAAATACAATTCTGCATTCAAATAGTGAGAGCTGGCGCAACGTGTCCTCCCCAGTGAGAAGCCTTCCCTATTCATTCTTTGCATCACTGTTCTCTAGTTAGTGATAGCTCTTTGGTATTTGGAAGTCCCTGTCTGGGGGGGGGATATGATAAATGTGCTTAGATTATAGAGCAGGAGGGAGTGTGAAAGTGCTACATTATTTTTGTGGCTGCTGTTTTTCAAACTAGGTATGATTCCCTTTTATTCCCTTTTACTGTTCTCTTTGACTAGGGATTTACTGTTGCAAGAAGATTTGAAATGAACAACTAATAATCTGTATTTGTTTATTTTTGCTTATGAAGGAAGACTTGATGACACACATTTTTTGGAGATGCATGTGTTGTAAGATCAATAATGTAATAAAGCATTTTGGACACAGTCATGCTTAATATGAGATGTTATGACAGGTGTCTCACAATTTGGTGTTACAGAACAAATTTGATGTTGACCCAAACGTTTAAACTTTTTTAATATTCTTAATGGGTGGGGAGAAGAGAAAGGGTGAGGAGAAAAGGGGATAGAAAGAAGACTGAACTTGGTCAGCTTTGTTAATGCTATAAGATACTTCACTTGTGAAAGCAGAATAACAAAAAAAAGGGATGCTGTCAGTTTTCAATTTTCCACATTTCAAATGTAGACCATCTTCGTTGCATTCTTCATTGCATCTTCGTTGACCGTCATCACATCTGTATGTATTGTGTTAAGGATTATGCTGTGATGTTCAAATTATTAAGCAATGTAACTTTTTGCTTTCAGGGTTTGAGTGAGCTCTGAAACAGGAGGAGGAGAAAGGGAATTTGTTCCCTCTCCCACCTGGTTTTGTAGAATGAGGTTCATGCTTGATTTTGTAACATGGAAACAACAACTAATTACATTTAGTTCTAATTCCAGATCAAATTTAGGAAAATGGTTGATTGTGGGCATACGCTTTAGACAGATGGTTGCTTCTAGGGGGGAAAACTGCTTCTATGGTGAGGAATTGATGCTGGACATTTTTCTTTAATCACTGAAAAAAATCAGGTGGACTCTCAGATGTTCCAAAAGTTTGTTTTAAAACGAGACTTTGATACTCTGGAAAGGGCTTGGAGCTTTTGGCTGAAGTGATGGCTGCTTTTATGAGGCATAGATCTCTGGGCTTCAAGATAGCAGTAAGAAAATGTGTGATTTAAAGCTGACATGGAAGTTTTTTGTTCTGGATTCAATTTGTCATCTACAAGTACTGTTGTATCTGATGCTGATCAAATCGTAGATTGACTTGATAGTCGCATTTATATGGTGTTTCTAGCTTTCCGTAAAGTTCTGTATGGTTTTAATGGATTTTGATCGTAGTTGATGAACTACAAAGGTGACGTAGACCTGAAAGGTAGGGCAGTAACCGCCATCTCTGTCTTATGTCTTAGTCGGCTTTGCAGCACAAACACTACCAAGCTTAACATCTGTTTGGTGTTAAAACATATCACCAGTACTGCAATGGCTTGTTCCTCTTCAGACTGAACATTGTTTCTTCATTGTACTTCGGTTGGAATTGGCAGGGGATAATCCTGGTGATCTAGAAATGTTGTGTTGTAAGTCACGGTGTGGCAAATGATGACTAGGATGAAATTAAGATAATGCCCTTAGAATTCCTCTGTATTCATTCTCAGTTTAATTTTACTATTTTTTTTTTACACAATCAGAAATAACTTGTGCGCTTTGCTTTCTCATGTGTTTTCTGCCTGTTAGTGTCCAAAGATATAGGGCTGAATATTGGTGAGAAACCAACTGAGGTGTTAAAGCAAGTTGTTTTTAATAAAAGTCTGGCTGTCATAAACTCCTTTTCTCAGCTAGAACAGGCAATGATTAGACCTATTATTTAGAGACCAGATTTTCAATTTTGATGGCCTAAGGTTTGGAAATTATCTACAAAAAAAGTTTTTACTTCTGCTTTAAAGAAACTTTGCAGCTTTTTTTATTTCTGCATGATGGGTTTCTGCAAGAATGATCTTAAAAGTAACAGCTGCTGCTGGCTTTTATTTTGGTCAGGTGTTTTTGTAATACAGCATGTTTAATGATGAGACAAAGATAAGGAAATTAATCTGCAGCTAAAGAAATGTCTGTCTGTAAAGTGACATAGACTAGTACGGCGAGGGAGAGGTGAGCTCCACACCAGCCACGGTAGAGGTGCTTGGTCAGTTCGGACAAACTGTGTAGAGTTACTTGTTTTCCATCAATTTGAGTTCTTTAGGTGAAGGGAAGTTGAGCAATGAAAGGACGTGGGTGCTTGCTGGTGTGATAGTTGTATGAGAAAAAGCATCTGGCTTGTCAGTTTGCTCATGATTTTATCCGTGGAAGTTACTGATAAAATAATGACTTATTATTTCACCAGCGATGATGTTTAGCTTGGCTAAGATCTTCAGACCAAAGAAACCCTTGAATCTCTCACGTTAGATTTTTTAAAATGTTCATTTGGCTTAGGGTTGTTCTAGGATTCTTTCAAGATTTGATTTTTTTGTTTCATGGTACTCCATTTTACTCTGAATTCCATTGCAGATAGCAAGACATAAAATTGTATTAAGTTGTATTAAACTAGTCATGTAGACTGAAATCTTGGAAAACGTGACCTGGAAGGGGGAATAAAAGGACCAATTAGAGTGTAATCTGAAGATAAGGTTACTAAATGTAGACATAACAGCTTTCAGGTGTGCCAGAAGTTTTTGTAGAGTCATGGTGGAGAGTATAAGAAACAATGAACTTAGATCACAGCAAGAGAGAGTCAGGCAGGTTGAACTTTATTAAAATCAAGCCAACAGATACATTTTTATTTTTTTTTTTTAAGCATAATGATACAGAAACTCTGGCTGCCTGGAAATTCTACAGTGTCTCTGTTATCTGAGGCCTTAAGCTCTGGTTTAGACAACTTCTGTCAGGAATGAGAGAAGTATAGATGATCCAGGCTTGGGAAAGGAGCAGGTCAGGTGGCATTTTGAGCTCTCTTCCAGTTTCCTTTTCTATGAAGCGAAGAACAGAATAGGACAACAATGACAAGTTTCAGTACCTCTCACCTTTTTTTATTATGGTTATTGATGAAAGGGATACAACTTCAAGTAAACATACTTATTTGGCACATGTATTCTTGAACAGTTAACTGTCAGCAATAACTAGCGTGTTTGACTGCTTTCTGGTATGAAGCTGTAAGTACTATATGCTATCAGTTAGTTTACAAAGATTCAAGTTGTCTTTTCATTTCAAAGTGTTCTTTAATACTTTCTAATATATGCAAGGACATTAGTATGCAGCTGTTTAGGAGTGCCAGGCAATGAGTTGGTGTGATCTGTGTTTTGTTTTTTGTCGCTTTTGAAAAATCTCTCATCAGAATGTGCCAGCTTTTCCTATTGTGCAATTTGGTTTTAAAGGTATGAGACACAGCTCTGGAGCTTTTTCATCCTGTGGGTTTTTTAATCTGGTGTGGCCTGCTATTTTATGAACTCTCTAAGTGCATTTGTGTAAATGCTTATTCAGCCCTCCTGAGTTTATTCATGACTATATCACTAAAGCATTTGGGAGTTCATTATGTTCATGCTTCCACATGAATGAAGTTGTTTTCTCTGAAAGCAGAATTTTGAAAGATTTTTCGTCTTAATTTTCACAGCTGTTGACCTACTGTTATGTATTTGTACAATTACTACTTATGCAATAAAAGCTCGGCATTTGCCTACCTTCTCCTTTGGCCACATACACTGATTTAGAAGGCTGAATGTCAAGGAGAGGTGGGTGGGAATTAAGGTGTGTGGACCAGGTTCCACTCTTGGTGTCTGCACCCTTTCACGGTGTGCACTTCTAGGAGTGTTGGAGAGTCCCTTGGTTTTTATTTTTTTGGGTTTCTCCCCTCCCATCCCACCAAAGATGAGAGATTTAATGAGAAAATCTTAGTGTCCTCCCAGCATAGTCTTAGTCATGCATAGTAAACCAAATGAGACTCTTGAGGAGAATGACTATTTACTGTTCCACCTGTGCCCCAAAATTTGTTGATTAGATTTATCTGTTGTTCATCCATAAGGGCAAATCTGCCTACAATTTTAGGGCTGATGGATTATTTTTTTTTTTTGCGGGGGGTTAGGGGTGGGGTTGTCTCATGGTGTGTCTGGACAGAGGACCTAAAGTTATGCTGGAGAAACAGTAACTTGTTTATTCTTTGTGGCCGGAGTATTTTGAGAGATCTAATTACATTGGATCTTGAGAGGCCCCCATGCAGAAATGGTCTGATGAAATTGGTCAAATGAACTTTTAATTAAAGCAGGCACCAAATAATGACTGTGTTATTTTATTTAAGGTTTTATCTACTGCAAATTTGTACTCAAAAGACTTTTATTTTTTTATACAGCAGATTTGTTTCAAAAGTGTCTGGATGGAAATGCCCTCACTTGCTAGTTTAAAAAAAATGAAACTTTTGATGTGGAAATAGTTAAATGTTGTTTAGACTGTGCAGTTTGAACTGTTCCTTAATACAAAGGTTTAATAAGACTGTTTCCCAGACTGTTTTCAGTGGCTGATTGGCAGCTAAATTCTTAAGTTTTACCATAGCAGTGAAAAATTTTTTTGTACTCTCAAACCTGGTCTTTTTTGTCTGCCTCTTTCTGAGGGTCGAATTCTTGAAAACTTCCTTTTGGATGATTTGAAGAATTGTCTGCTTTCTGTTGCCAACATAGCCCATGGAAACATGGCAGTACTTTGTGTGGTTCCGAAATCAAAAGCAAGGCCATGTGGAATGTGCTACGTTAGCATGGCAGGGACTGGGAATCGTTTGACTGTTCCTAAATTAAATTTGATTTATGCCCACAGAAGCTACTAAAGCTTCCAAGATCTCTCCCCCCCAAATACTTCGAAATTTCCATATCAGAAAGCATGTTTCTAGATATCCAAACAGGTGGAACCACTTACCCAAACAATTTTAAAGGTAAGTCAGTAGAATGTCTGGTATCTTCCCCTAGAAGCATGTGGGTTTTCTCGGCAATCTGTTCAAGTTCAGAAATGGATCTGGGTGCTTTATCTGGTGTTCTGTTGAGGGCTAGTCTGTCCTGTTGATCTTACTCATTATTACAGAGTATGCTCTAGATCGATCTAAGTGGTACTGTTGCTTGGAAATTGAGTTCCCATTAAGTCCACTGCACCATATTTTGCATTCCTTTCTGGCTTTTTCCAAACAATGGCTCCGTGTTGTAGTAGTAAATTTGTGATGTTCATTAACATTAACTAGAAAACAAAATAGGTAAACAATACACAAATAAATGATATGCAGAAATCCTTGTGCTGCTTCTGAAGTCACAGAATCACAGAATAGTAGGGGTTGGAAGGGACCTCTGTGGGTCATCTAGTCCAACCCCCCTGCCGAAGCAGGGTCACCTACAGTAGGCTGC
>Ga0065711_1042472_pt1 | contig 15360 bp, 24 predicted proteins | sample Hoacrofraction12_FD_59098 | JGI IMG/M metagenome (GOLD analysis project Ga0065711, IMG submission 59098) | Hoatzin crop microbial communities from Cojedes, Venezuela - Epithelial fraction 12 v2 (version 2) | ecosystem: Host-associated > Birds > Digestive system > Esophagus > Crop | place... | reverse complement strand
CCCCCCCCTTTGCAGTTAGCGCAGAAGATGATGGTCTTCATTTTGCCAGCCAGCTGCCTTTCCTTCACTGTCTGAACCGCTGGCTGACTGATGTGGTCTTTTATTACTATTATTATTATTAGTGTGTGTGGCTGTTGGGAAATAAAGGTTGATCCTGCAGCAAGACAAACAGCTCGGGGGGAGGCGAGGAGGAGGGTGAGGAGCAATACACCCCTGTGAAGTATGTGCCTTGCAACACTGTGGAAAAGCTTTGCCCTTTGCCACGTTGTCAGCGCGGGCTGCGCAGGCCCCCGTCCCCTCGGCGCTGCTGGGAAGCGGCCGGGCTCAGCGAGGGCTTTGGCTGCGCTCCTTGCACCAGTTCTGTTTTCCTGGCCCCGGCCCCACCTGACTGTGGGCCAGCTCACACAATTGTCAGAAATAAAACCCCGGTGGTCCCCCAGCCAGAGGCACGCAGCCCCCCGCAGCCTGGGCAGGGGCTGTGTGCTGCCAGGGGGTCGGGGACAGGACTCGGCAGTGGTGGCTGAGCGTGGCACGGCGGGATGTCCTCAGCCAGCATCCTCAGGCTCCGGCAGTGGGGAGCACCTCTCATCCCGTGTGGGTCTGTTCTCTGTGTCCCTAGCACTGAAGGCAATAAAATGGTTCTTTTATTTATTGTTAATTATTTTATTTGTGTCATTATTTTGCTTGTTACTACTGTTTTACTTCATCAAAAGGGAAGGCCAGCGCAGTCTCTGCTGGCTCCTGGGCTGCAGTGCAGCTCTGCTCGGCACAGCCTTGGCACTGCCCACGGTGGGTGCACCCAGAGCCCCTCTCCTGCTCCTCACCCGCACCTGGGGAAGAGCAGGCTAAGGGGGGCGGGGGGTGTGTCTCACCACAGCCCCCAGTGTCCTGAGGGCAACTGCAGTTGTGACACAGCCAAACTCTTCCCGGGGCCACCAAGCCATGGTGCCAGGCCCAAGCAGCCTCAAGGCCCCCGAGATCCCCTCTGGCCAGCACGCCTGGCTGCCGCTTGGGGTGTAAGCTGGCACTCCCCAAACCCACCGCAGCCCAAAACCCCCTGTGCGTTGCCATGCACCCAGAGAGCGAACCAGACCCAAAGAAAGCCCCCACCAGCTGCAAAGGTACTTGAAGTTTTATTGCGGACAGCAGGTAAATACAAGGAGCTGCCGGGCGGAAGGGCTCTGCCTCTGCGAGGGCTCCCAAGGGCCGGGACCAGGGCGAGTGCGGCAGTGAGAGGGCACAGGGGCTGCGACCCTGCGGGGATGGAGCGGCAGCAGGACGGGGACCGAGGGCTCCCCCAGCTCCGCAGCTCCCTGCCCAGGCAGCCCCATGCCTGGCCAAGCAGAGCCTTGGCCCAGCAGCTGCCAAAGGGGACTATTTGGGGTTACAAAAATGAACAAACAGAAGCCATCTACACGTATTTACAGTGTCCCACTCCCACTGCGGGCTTACTCCAAACACAAGTTGGGGCTTAGGGTGCTCCTGGCCCCCCAGAGCAGGTTGCAAAGGGCAAAGCCCGGGCCAGACAGGACAGTCCTCGGCGTAAGTGCCAGCACCAGGGGCTGCGCTCGCAGCCCCACTGTACAGCAGGATCTCCGAAGGGCCTGCTGGCCGACGGCTGGGAGGATGGTCCCAAGAGACAGGAGAGTGCCATGGGACACGCACGTCCTCCCCCAGGACAGGCAGCTGCCAGCGTCCCGCTGGGACCTGGTGCCTGCAGCAGAAAGGCCGGCTTTGCACTGGTTCTGGGTCTCTTGCTGATCACCTTTAGCCAAAAACCTCATCAGGAGGACCACATCTGGGCCACCTCCTCCTCCCTGGGCAGGAGAGCTGGGTCTGCCCTCTCGGAGGAGGACCTCTTCCCAAGGGCAGGAAAATCAGGAGCAAGGTTACAGCAAAGACGAAGGGGGTGGGTCTGGCCTGGGGATCGATCTACAATCCACCATTAAAAAAGAGCTTGAAACAAAACCCGTCATTTACTCTTTGATTTGTACAAAATAACAATAATAACAATAAAAATAATAATAAAAGGTGCTGGTGGCCGCTGGCTCGCAGTGCCCCACTTTGGCGGGGGGTGGGGGTGTCTCAGTAGGCAAAGATGACGTGGTAGGTGACTTGGTGCCCATTGTCCCAGGCGTAGAGCAGGCGGTCCTTGGGATTATAGTCTATCTGCGTGGTGTAGGCGTACTCGTTCTCGAAGAGCAGCCGGGGGATGATCTGCGTGTTGGTGTGTGTGTCAAAGGCGTAGGAGATGTTGGCGTTCCTCTTGTTGTAGCTGTCGACCGCATACAGGACCCCGCAGATGACAAAGCAGTTCCCGTAGAAGTTCTTCCGCAGCCCTGTCCGCCACGTCGTCTCCTTCTGGGTGCTGAGGTCAGCCGCATTCAGCTTGCTCAGCACAATCACCTCCTGGTTGAAGCCCTCGTAGTTGATGGCCGGGTAGATGACCCACAGGCCGTTCTCATCCACAGCAAAGTCCACGTCTGAGTGGCCCCGCCACCGCCACGGCGTGGACTCCTCGTAGGCCACATCGTGCAGCATGGCCCAGGCAGCCACGTACCGCTGCTTCAGGTCGTATTTGATGATGTTGCGTGTGAAGGCCCGGTTGTAGTAGAAGGAGCCATTGTAGACAACGTGCCCCGTCCCGATCCAGCTGTATGGGAGCTTGTAGGAGTTGCTCCAGCGCCCTGCGGGGCAGAGACACCTTGCTGGCGAGACCTCCCTTTGCTTCAGGGTCGGTGGCCCCGCTGCCGCAGCCACCAGCACCCTCTGCCCCCAGCCCTGCCCACGCTCCCTCCCCAGCCACCAGCTGTAGCCTGGCATGGTGACCAGCAAGTCCAGAGCCACCATGGGCAGCCCGAGCTGCCCCATGCTCTGAGCCCCACATGCTGGGTACCAGCACCCAAGAGGGGATGGTCCCCAGGCAGAGCATCCCCCCGCAGTGCATCACCCCAGGGAACGGGGACACTACTTGGACCAGCCGAGCATTGGGGATGGCGCAAGCCCACCTTGCTTGAAGTTGTCGAGGTTCCTGAACTCCACCAGCGTGTTCCCGTAGTAGTAGTTGGTGACGTAGATCCGCTCCTCCCGGGCCAGCGGGTCCTTCATCCAGGCCCCCTCATTCCGCCCGTAGGTGTTCTGAGTGGTGGGCCCCGAGATGGTGGACAGCGTGTCCTTGCATCGCCCTGTGTGGGCAGAGGAAGGCTCGCGAGGCCCGAGGCAGGGTGGCCACGCTCTCCCTGCTCCTGCCAGGGGTCTGCAGGCATCACCCCCCCCCTCCAGCCCCTTGCCCACTGCCTCAGCCCGGGCTCAGCCCCACGAGACCCAGCAGCGCCAGCCGGATCGTGCAAAGATCTCCCCATGGCCTCAGCCATGCCCCTGCCCTGACCAAGACCTGTCCCAGGTCCGTCTCTGGGAAGGCCTCTTTCCGCCCTTCCCAGCCCCCTTAGACTGCAAGGTGCCACAGTAGGTTCCAGAGTTAACAAGCAAGTAAAACATGGCGCCCCAGGAAAGCATTGTCTGGTCACCAACTCCATGACACCTCCCACCCGTGACCAAATCCAGCTGTGGGACACACACGGGCACAAGCCAGCCCCAGCGCAAAGCTGGAGCAGCGCAGGACCTGCAGCACTCACCAATGATGTTCCTGATGTCCTCCTCCTCCAGAGCCTGCTTCGGGGTGGCGGGGATGGTGGGGCTGACCGGCGTCGCAGGGGTGCTCGCCTGTCCCCAAGCCCCCAGGCTGCTCTCCGGGGCCGAGCTCATCCCCATGTCCCTGGAGGTCCCAGCAATGGTGGCCATGGCAGGGCTGGGGATAGGGCTGGTGGCTGCGGGCATGCTGGCCGTGGCTGCTGCCATGCTGGCCGAGGCTACCGGGAGCTGCGGGGTCCCCTCCTCCACCAGCCCCCCTGGGGCAGTCGTGGTCTCTGGGGTGGGGGTCAGCCGGCTCACAGCGGTGGGGTCCGGCGTGGGCCCCGTGGACGTGGCAGGGGACAGGGGCACCGTGGCCGTTGCAGCGGTGTCGGCAGCTGGTGGGGTGGTGGGGTCACTGCTGGGGGCGGGCGGCCATCCCATCGGGGAGGGCTTCCTCACACCCTCACCCGCCCGGCCGCTGGGCCTCAGGAGCTGGTCCTCGATCAGCAGGTCCACCGTGTTGTCCCCGCTGAACAGCTCATCCGCTGCCAAACACAGGCACGGGTGTCAGCCCCACAGCGAGTGGGAGCAAGTCTCCTATGGCCCCTCTACCTCTCTGGCTCCTCCACCCACTTCTCCGGCTCTCTTGTACTAAATCCACCTGGTTTTCCTCTTAATTTCTGGCTGGAGAAGAGCTGTGTGAACTGCAGGGGCTGACGGTCCCCAGGTTAGGAGGCCAGCAAGACCCCACCACAGCCACGTCCACCACCTCAGGCCCAGCGGAGCGGGAGGTGACGAAGAGCAACCCGGTCCTGCCAGCTCCCAGAGATGGGGCAGGACGGAGACACAGCTGCGGCACCCGGCCGGATCCCACCCACCGAACCCGGGCTGCCACAGCAGGTGCCTCACCTGGGGCACGGGAACCACTCAGGCTCCCCGGTCGCCACGGGTGCCCTTTGCTCCTCCTCATCTCAAGAATCTCCTAAACCCACGCAGGGCTGTGGTGACCAACCTCACTGCGGGGCCGGCTGGGCACAGAACAGGCGCTTGCCTTGTTCACCTGAGCTGCCAGGCACTGCCGGGAACGGGGGGCTCAGACCCCCGCTCTCCCCACGGCCGGACCGGGAGCAGCACCCTGCTAAGCCGCAGCTCCAAGCCGCCTCCGCAGCCCGAGCACGGCTCAAGCCGGCCAATCTGCAGGACTAACACATGCAATCAACTTGCGTTTACGTGCTTGAACGGTGTTGACGCCGGGTGTTTTAAACCACAGGAATGCCCCGTTTCCTTAGCTACCAGGGATTTTCCGTGGAATAACAACATTGCATTGCCCCCAGAGCAGGGCTCAAAGGCTGGATGCAGCCTTGCTGCTTCCAGCGGTGAGGTACCAACCATCCCACCTCCAAGCCCTTCTCTCTGTGGTGACCCCACATGCTTTGCCCACACTTTCCCAGGGGGGCAAGGCAGGACTCGGGTGCAGACACTGGCTTTGCTATGGGACACAGGCAGCCACCCCGCCGGAGACGGCTGCAAACCCAACTCACGCTGCTCCTCGATGTCGTTCTCTGACTCGGTGGACTGGGCTTTGTAGTAGGTGACCCCTCGAACGATGGTGGGCTTGGAAGGAGGCCGGCTCCTCACGTGCAGCTTCCTCTGCAAGAGTTGCTTCGGCTTCTCGTCCTCCAGAGAGAGGTGCAGCTCTGGGAGGGACTCGACGGAGTTGATCTGCTGGGAGATGGTTTCATCTTTCAGGAATCTTTCTTCGTATCTGCCCTGGAAGAGATGCGGGAGGCTGTTGCGGGATGGGCAAGCACAGACGCATTTTGGGGGACAGGGCAGGTCAGGCTGGCCAGCCGAGCGTTGGGCAGGATGCTCTGTCCTCCCTCCTTTCTCAGGGTCACCCTCCATCCCTTCTGCTGTGGGAAAGGCTCCAGGAGACAGCAGAAGTGGCAGAGCCAGGGGGACCCTGGGGCGGCGTTAGCAGGGAATAGAATCATGGAATTGTTAAGGTTGGAAAAGCCCTCTAAGATCATCAAGTCCAACCTCCAACCCAAGACCACCACGCCTGCCAAACACCCCTCACTGCAACCTCATGTCCACCCCCAGACCGGATGTGTGCCGAGCTTTGGTAGAGCAGAGAGGCTAAAGAACCTTTCCCAGGGGGGCTGGGAACCCCCCGGGGCAGGGACTGGGAACCCCGTGCCGAGGCAGCCACCAGCTGCTGCAGCTCATGCCTGAAGGATTTCATCTCGTGAAAGGAAATCGGAAAGACAGCTTGAAGGTTGAAGCGGTGCCCACTTGGCTGAGAAGACCAGCCCGAGGTTCCTTCGCAGCCCTGCTGCATTTAACGGCGAGAGAAGGGGAACGTTGGGAAATGAGGTCACTCGGGGTAATAAAAGCCCGGCGCTTCGCTCTCCTGCGCGGCCGGGCTGGCTCCCCTCCAGCGGGCAGCGGAGCCCCTGCTCCGGTTACGGCCGGGGAGCGGGGGCAGCGGGGCTGGGAGCGCTGCCGGACACCCTCTGCCACGGGGCATGGGCCCCCTGAGCAGCGCACGCTGGCACGTCGCGGTCGGTGCCATTTCCCCCGGTGTGTGCGTGGGAGCCCACCCTTCTCCCTGGCGGGGCTCGGGGAGCCCACCCCGGCATGGGACTCGCAACGTCTGCTCTCAGTGCCGAGGGTGGGGGCATGGGCAGGCTGTCCTCACCCCCAGGAGCCGAGCAGCCCTGTTTGGAGCTGGAAACGACACAGCGACCATCCTCCTCTCCCCAGGCACCTCCTTTGCCCCTGCAGAGGGGACCTGGGTGAAGGCAGGATGCTCCAGGAGCCACCCAGTATGGACCAGGGCAGCGTGTGGCCACCCAACACTGCACCACCAAAGCAGCAAGGGGATCAAGGCACACTGGGCGGGCCTTTTCCCAAAACACCCCCGTTACCCCTCTCTGGGGCAGCACAGGAACCACTGGGACCCCGATAGCCTGGGGCTGGGCGCTGGGGCCAGCAGGATGCCCAGCTCTCTGCCCAGAGCCCGCCGGGCGCAGGGGCTGGCTGGGGAGGGGTAATTGCCCGGGAGGGAGGGCAACAGACTGTCCCTCCGCCGAGCCCCCAAGCCCTGCTAACCAAAGGCTCCGAGTTTCCCAGCGCTTCCCAGCCGGCCCCGCAATGACATCACTCTTTCCGAGCAGCACGGCCGCTGCTGACCTCGAAAACCAACCACCCCCCGGGAAGGGGGGAGGCCCGGGGAGCAGCCTGCTCCTGTTCCCTCCTTTGTCCCGGCAGCAGCTGGGCTGTGCCAAGAGCAGCAACCTGGAGCCAGAGGCACGGAAACGGGGTTGGCCGAGCAGGGAAGAAAACCACCCCGGGCCAGTGCCCCCCTCCCAGAGACCCCCTCCAGGGTGGCTGGCGCAGCGGCAGGGATGGAGCCGTGCAACGTGCTGGGGCGGCCGTACCTCCACGTGCGTGTAGGCAGCCTCGGCGTCCCGCTGCAGCGAGCTCTCGATGTCGGCAAGGCTGTTGGTGATGAGGCTGGAGCAGTTCTCCCTGTCCCTGCGGCGGGGATCCGGCAGAGCCTCCTCCATGCTGGCTCCTGCCCGGTGGCCCTCCTGCGTGAAGTTCCTGGACATGCCCTAGCAAAGCAAGAGAGGAGACTTTACCCCATGTAAAGACAAGGGATGCTCCACAGCCTCCAAACCACAGCCCAGGAGGCAGCGAGCTCTGTGCTCCTACCCTGGGCTCACAGCTGGGCTCCTCTGTGGAGCTGGGCACTTCAGCTGCTAAGAAGGTGCCCCTGACCCCAGCGGGACCCAGAAACCCCACCCCTGGTGCGTCCACCCTAGATCCACTCTTTGCCACAGGGCCCTGTGCAGCGGGAGAGCGGCATTGACATTCTTCAACACCCATCTTCAGCCATGCTTGCTGGCTCATAGAAGTAAGAGGAAAAGACAAGCTAAAACATCCTAAGTCCCAGCCTCGTGGCCTTTGCCTATGGCAGCCAAGTCTATCTCCCATTTATTAACCCGCTTTCCTAGCAGGGTCCCATCCTGGCTGCCTGCTGCCCGCCTAACCCCCGAAACAACTCCTTGAGGTCCACATCCCACTCGTCTGGTTTCTGTTCTCCCAGTCCTGCCCCGCTGCCCGGCCACGCAGCGCCTGCGCTCAGGGACTGCTCCTCCCCACCATCCCCTCCTCCCACTGAAGCGGAAGAATCTGGAGAGAGGAAGCGAGCCAGTGACCCTCAGAGAGCTGTCCTGGATCGGGAGGGAGCTGGGGCTGGCTGCAGCTCATCAGGCAGCCCAGGGCAGGCAAAGCCCTTCACCCTTCTCAGTCCCCCAGCCAAAGGCACACCTTGTCACCGAGGGGTTGTTGCAGTCTCTGCTCATCACTCCTTGGTCTTTTGCATCTTAAATGGCAACTGCTTTGTATAAGTGGCACGTCAGTCAAAGTATTTCTGCACAGAGACTGGGGGCGGTTTCCCCTTGATCCTTCATTTTCAATCTGTCCTGCCATTAATTTCTCCTAAAACCCACTCTGACCTCCATCTGTGACCTCAGACATCACCAGCTGATGCAACAGCTGCAAGCTACAGGCAAAGCAGAGAAGCTGCCTCGCTAGAGAAGGCGCCAGCTCTGAGGACCAAGTGTTTGGGGGTTCATTGCCTCGACCGACACCGTTTGTGTAAAATACCTTGTTACAATGGAAACAATTGGCAATGCCTTCCCATCTCCACAGAAATACCATCCCGAGCTCAGCTAATCCATGGGTATCAGAACTCCCAGTCTTACCCAGGAATTGCGAGTCACAGCTTTATTGCGCGGTTTTAAGGCTGGGTCCAATAATGCCGGGACTTTTCAGCAAGTATTTTGCTGCCGTAAGAAAAGGAACGGAGGATCTCCTGATGCCCTGCTTGGAGCAGCGCAGGAGCAGAAGCAGCCTGACACCCTCCCTCTTCCGGAAGGATGGCTGATTCCGACAGCCGGCTGCCCTTATCACTTGTTCCGTGTCACGGCTGGCTTATGACCTGCTTCGGGAGAAGATCTGCCTCGCCGTGAGCGGGGAGGCACCACCGCAGCCTGGCCTGGGATGCTGCTTGAGGCCGCTCAGCTGCTTTGCCGGGGAGCAGCTGCCAAAAGCACACCCGCCTGGGACGCCGACGCTTTGAAGCGGTGCCAGGCTCTTGTTCAGCGTCTCAGCTGTCCCTTGTATCAGATCCCGTGGCCGATGCAGGGTGTAATCCTCCTCCTCTCAACAGGAATTTCCATGCTAAGCCAGCAGGAAGCCTCTCGCACCTGCTGCCTGCACCAGCGGCACCGGGGAACCTCCATCGAACCTGGACCTCTCCTGTCCTTCTCCATCCCACCCGAGTGCCCACAAGCGGCTTCAGCTGCTCGTTACACAATCCCACAGTCCCGCTTCTGAGAAACTAAAGACCCAGACCTGTGAGTTCCACCCCTCTCCTACACCTTCACTGCTCCATCTCTGGCCAAACGACTTCAGCCAGACCGGACTACTTCTGCCCACCCGCCTCGCTGCGAGGGGCCGCCAGCAGAGCAGCCACGCTGCGGGGTCACCCTGACGTGCCCAGGCAGACAAGTGCCACCTGCACCGCTCGCGCCGAGCCCCTGCGCAGGAACCGGCTGGTAGGCACGGCCCCTGCAGAACCGAGGAAGAGCGCAGTGGTACCCGCACATGAAGGAATCCCTCGTGCCATTTGTCAGTGCCCAGACTCCCAGCACTCACCTTAGCCTCTGACTTTACCATCGGCAAGGTCTTTGAGGAACGTGCACTCCCCGCTCACTGACCTGATGGGCTGTGTCACTCTGGTCTGACCCGTCTAAAGGTGACAATGTCCAGCAGCACCATTCCCAGTCAACTATTTTCAGGGTGATACAGATTCACAGACCACAGATCTACAAACGATACCAAAAAAGCATCGTCCCCTCCATCATCCCTAACCCAGCCAACTGTGGATGTTACACAGCAACAGACTGTCGGTCCATCCTGGTGGGGCCCTTCGTGCCCACTGCAGCATCTGTCCCCTGCTCCCCACACGTGGGACCGGGCTCGGTCTGCCACCAGACCCAGGGCTGCCAGTGCGCAGGGGTGAAGCTCCCCAGCAGGGACACGCGGCACGGGGCTGGCAGCACAGCTCCCGCTTCCCTCGCTCCTCTCCCCTAACTAGCACTGACTCGGCAGCAAACCAGCTAACAACTGGAGAAACCACAGGAAGAGGGTGGGATTGCAAAGGAGAACATTGGTGTTTGGTTATTTTTAGACCTCAAAACCTCTCTTCTCCCTTTTGGGTCCATCGCTGTGCTTGGAAACCCGGAGCCCCCCAGGCAAGCGCGGTCCTCTCGGCTGTCTCCTCCCTGACCCCGGGACGGAGCACGCCGTGCCTTCCCGAAACACTTTGCAAGTGGAATTTTGGCTTTATAAATCATCGCCTCTCGGCTCCTGGCTGCAGACAAACGAGGCTGCTCCGGTCCGAAAAGAATGTGGAATTACTGCCCCAGATACAGACCACGGGAGAAAACTCCAGTATTTAATCTGGCAACCTGTCGCTACATAGCTGAGCGCAGCTTAACAAACTGCAAACCCTACGCTGTGCTAGCCAAAGAAATATTAAACTATATGGAAGCGAAAATGATTTCACTGGAAGTCTGCTTTAAAAAAATGGAAGGTACTTTATCTGTGTTTTTAGCAGTGCTGAGGGTTCAAGCTCTTTCTAAACACAGGCCAAGATGTAACTTGGTCCTTCAGGAATTTGACCTCCTTGGCTACCAGCAGTGCCGGCGAGCGTGTCCTGGCACCGGCCCCGAACCGCTCGTCCCCACACCACACAGCACAAAAGCACCTGGCTGAGAGCAACTATTGCACCAGCACAGACGTGAAACGGAGAAGAGGAAAAACTTAGCAGCAGGCCCTTTGGATCCCGAGGAGATGCTGGTCCTGATGAGGCCACAGCTGGGATCCCGCACCCGGTTTGGGCCACGAGGGATGGGGGAAGCAGACAGGGTTGTGATGCCCTGGGCACTGCCTGCGAGGAGCAGTGGAGATCTAGTTTGGAGAGTCTAGTCTGGTCTAGTTTAGTTTCAGCCAGTTAATTAACATTTCTTCCAAAAGGAATGAGGCTCTGAGTGCTCCAGAGGTACCAAATACTTCACCTGAGGCAAGTCCCGCTGAAGGCAACAACCTCAAAGGAGAGCAGGACTCATCTTACCTCCTCGAGCTTTTCCACCCGACCCACCAGCTTGGTTGTGACCGAGTGCAGCTTCAGAAGGTCCAAGCCGTAGAAGGCACTTTCCAGCATCTCGACGATGGAGGAGAGCTGCGAGGCAAAGGGAGCGCACCATCAATCGGAGGTGCTTGCTACAAAGCATGCCGCACGGTTTCTACAGCCGAAAAGCCAAGGGCAAGCGCAAGCATCCGAGTGCAAGAAGTTTATTAAAATGCCAGTTTTTCCTTGTGCAGCCCTGCTGCATTGCTGCTACAGTCAGGAGCACAGCAGGCAGAGCTTCAGGGGTTCAGGAGCACGTTTTGGGTGCTGGGGACGAGTAAGCAGAGCAAGGAGGAGCACTGCCCTCCTTGCCAGCTCTGGGCAAGCTCTCTCACACTCCCCAAGGCTCAGCCATCCCACCAGTGACGTGACTGGCAACAAAAGAGGCATCAAGGGAACAGCAGCTCACATAAAAGTGAGTTTGAGATCAGACTCTGACTTCATGCCATCCCATGCTTTTTTTCCCCCTGGAACAAGAAGAAACTTGTTAAAAAAATTTAAATACGTTCACAAACGCAAGAGTGAAGCAACTGAAATTCAGTGCCAGGCCGGTAAGAGTTCACTTCCCTGGTGAACAGCTTTATCCGAGGGATGCTGCCTTCTCCTCCACTTCAGAGACGCCCTGCGTTTAACCCGGCCCCTTCCAGCAGCGGGAAGGGCTGCGTCCCCGCATCCTGCCCATCGCCAGCCCCAGCTCACCGACCCTGGGGATCCGTACAGCAGCCCCCTCGTTCTGCACTTCGTACGGTTCCCGGTGCTCGCTCAGCGGAGGATGGAGCTGAGCGAGGCATGGGCCGGTGGGGATTGCTCCTGGGTCGTTCCCTGCCTCCGCTCCCTCCAGCCCCACATGTCCCCACGTGTCCCCAGACCTTGCAGCTGAGAAGCATTTTCAGTGCATGGGAATTACTACAAGGCGGTGACATTTCCTCCCAGCAGCTACAAACTAGTCAACAGAGCTCCACAAACACGGGAGAAGTACCGGCAACACTGCTGGCAGCACTCTGAGTTTCCACCACAGCCTCTGCACTCTCCCTGTGGAGCTGACAGCAAAGGAAAGATTTTTTGGGGCCAGATAAAATGGCAGCATTAAGAGACAAGGACTGTTTTATGGCCATGTATCCACGTTCCACTGAGAACTGGACAGAGAGCGCCGATACGACGCACACAACCTGCCAGGCATGCGCTTCCCCCCAGGCTGGAGCATTTCCACCAAAGCACAAAGGCTGCAGACGTCATTAACCGCCTTCCCAACCTCCCCGAGCACAGACTCCTCGCGCGGGCTCCGCACCCGTGACCCCAGAACGCCCGCAGTGCCTACGAGCAGAGGGGCAGCACGCTGCGATTAGATCCTGGTGGCAGCCAGCCCCTGCCCACACAAAGCCGACCCCCCCCAAACGACCACGCTGACGCACGCACCAACTCGCTCTGCTGCCTTCCCTTTGCCCGCTGCGGCTCTCGCTGGTCTGATGGCCCCTGCATTCCCACGGGACCTTATTCAAGGGACGGAGGGGACTGAAACGTTCAGCTGCGATGCCCAGCACAGCCATTTGACTGCATCAGGGTGCCCCAGGGGTACCCCCGCTCCCCGGGCTTATCTGCTCCCTTCCTCGCTGTTCCCTGGAGACGCATTCTCCAGCCCAGCCGTCATCAGGGAGGGCTCTCATTTTGGGGAACTTTCCACAGCTCTCCCACAGAGCACCCAGGGGTTCTTGAAGTGTGAGAAAGCCTGTCAAAGCGCAAGGTACGCAGAGCACAATTACGCACGTCCCGCTGCTGGACCAGGACAGAACGATGCTCATCAGACCAGCGAGGAAAGCAAAACCCCTGGGGTTGCTAGGAGCAAGGAGATGGCCTGGCCTGTCCCTCCAGGCCCCCCCACCAAAGAGTGTGGGAGCTGCTCCTCATGAGTCACGCAGGAACCAGAGCTGTGTCCTCTCCTGCCTCCCAGCTTCTCCTACCAGAGGCTGCTGTTCCCAGCTCACCCGACCCCAGCAGGGACTCTGCTCGGCGAGCGAGCAAGCCTGTTTTCACAGCTCCCAGGGTTTGACTTTCGCAGCAAAGAAAAACCCCGCGTGTGTGTATTTGGATAAACCTTGTGAAATCGTTTGGCCGCAGATCCTCGCGAAGTGAGCGGGGGAGCCCGGGCCAGTTCCTAGAGGACAAGCTTTCGCACCACAGCTGGCTGCGAGCAGCTCCCGGCGGGAAGAAGCCACGGAGCCAAGGCAGCTAGCCATGCCGCTCCGCTCCTGCCGCAGGCTGACCGGCTCCGGCGAGGACGGGGGAGAGGTGCAAGCTGCTGGCGGAGGGGCTCTGCCGGGTGAGAGACCTCAGAGGTGGCTCTGTCATCCCGGAGGGCATCCCCTCCCCTGGCCGCAGCGCCTCATCTGAGGCCGAGCGGGACATCCTGGCTTCTCCTGCAGGCAAGGGACCACCACGCATCTCCAGAGTGGGACTCCTCCTTCCCTGAAATGATGGATTATCTGCCTGTGCCTGTTTATCTTCCCTAGCTGCAGGGGAGCCTGGACAAGAAGCTGCTAACTGTCTGCAGTCGGACAAGATGAAACACATCCTTGAGCTCCAAATTAATTAGAACGAACCCACCGTGATGGCCCTGGCAGGAGGCTGCCCCACAGCTCCTCACACGATGCCCAACTGAGCTGGGACTAGCAGCACCGCCACATCCCATCACCACCCACACGAGTGCCACCAGCACGCAGCCTTCTACGCTGGGGACTCCCCGGGGCTGGACCAAGCCCTCTGGGGAGGATTTCTGCTGCCCTGCCCAGGTTACAAACTGGAAAACTCGGTAGGGTCTGATGCCAGCTCCTAGACCAGCAAAAGTAAGCATCCAAGAAAAGCCACCAGTACTTCGAACAAACACTGTCACATTTGGAGAAGAGGTACACGTTACTAGAGAGATAAAATGCTGAACAGCATAGAAGCATCAACATTTGAAACAAAACCCACCCTGCCATCAGCCAGCTGCGTAACACACCCTCACGCTGACGCATCAGCGGCTTTTGGCCCACAGAAGCCGAAACAGCTTTTTGCTTGGGAGCCCCTCTCTGTGATGGCAAGGAGACCTGGCAGCTGCCGAGCGGAGCAGCGCCATCCCCCCCAGGGACACTGAGCACTGAACAAATGGCAGGGAGCAGCCCAGGAGGGACTGGGCTTCCAGCGCAGGCAGCCACGGTGGACCCCAGGCAGCACAGGATGAGTCGAGTGAATCATCGACTGCAGCTGCTCGCATCAGTCCCTTAAGCTGAGCTTGATTTCCACATAAAATATGCAGATATGAAATCAACTAGGAGATGCTTCAGAGAAAAAAAAAAGTTCAGGAAAAAAGTTTTTTTAGAAAAAGTTCAGAAGGAAAAAGCTTCACAGAAGACCTCCCCCTCCCAAAAGAGCCCTGAATTCAAGCTGCTCCCCTACCTTCAGGTCGCTGCTCTCGGCCTCCCGCAGCTTCTTCAGCCTGAAGTCCCCCTCGCAAGGATTGAGCGCTGAGGGGGGGGCCACACACGCACACTTGCAGCTGGGTCCCGACGTGATGGTTTCCACCGTGTAGAAGTCCTCCGCTCTGAAAGCGCCTTCGTTAATCCTTTGGCAGGCGCCGCGGCCCAGGGGTCTGACCAGGCATTTGCACCGGCAGTCGGAGCCTTCGGACACCGCCTTCACCTTGTCGTAGTCACCTAGCAGCTGAGCACAGGTCACGGCGGTTAGCAACCTTCTCGTCCGCTCGCTCGCCCAGCGAGGGACGAGGACACCCTGGACCTTGAGGTTCAAACGCGGACACTTTGGACACCTTGAACCCCAAGAAAACCGGCCAGCTCTTCCAAAATCTGCTGAGCAAGAAGGTTTCTAGACAGCGCAGAGCTTTTTGGTCCCTACCTACAAGGGCAGTAAAAACTGGCTCCTTCCAACAGGGTATTTTTTATTCCACTTGGCACAAAACAGACCTCGCCGCTCCGAATTTTCATACAAACCGCAGCCTGCTGCCTTTTAATGCTCAGTGTCCAGTAGACCCAGTAAGTCACCTGCTACCCTGAGCAGGACTGCTGCACGCGGGCAGACAGGGTGAGGGTGGGCTGGAAGGGCAACCAAAAGCCCCACAACCCGACGGTGAAACCGTATTTCTGCTTCGCCCCATACAATGCCAGGAATTTCCTTTACGGCGATTTGCAGACGGCGCTTCCGAGAGCCCCAGCACAGAAATAGCTTTGGCGGTGCGTTCCCAACAGCCTCCCGTTAGCCGCTTCCGAGGGCAGATAACGACACGCCGTCTGACCGGCCAGACCGAACAGAAACCTCCACCGCATCCCGCTGGCGGGGAGACAGCCCGGAGCCACCCCCCTGCACACAAAGGGGCTCATCCGACCCCCCCTCCCGAGCAGCGACCCGTTTTCCGAGCCCCCCCACCGCGGGGAAACAGGAGGATGGGGGGCTGTGAGCTGCTCCCCGGG
>Ga0065711_1008896_pt1 | contig 15360 bp, 8 predicted proteins | sample Hoacrofraction12_FD_59098 | JGI IMG/M metagenome (GOLD analysis project Ga0065711, IMG submission 59098) | Hoatzin crop microbial communities from Cojedes, Venezuela - Epithelial fraction 12 v2 (version 2) | ecosystem: Host-associated > Birds > Digestive system > Esophagus > Crop | place... | reverse complement strand
TTTTTTTTTTTTTTTTTTTTTTTTTAACCTAGGTAGGCTTTGCTTTCGTCTAACATGGTGGAATAACCCGACCCAGAAAATGAACTTGGATTATACTGTATATTAGCAGTAGTCAGGTCTTTTTCAAAACCTTTTTTTCTTAAAATAAAAGAAGTTATTATGTTATATTGATACATCATCTATAAACTAGGCTAAAAATTAGTGCACTTTTACCTATGGAAAGGAGAATGTGGTTCCCCTTCCTTCACTTCTTCAGTCCCCCTCCCTTTTGGAAAGTGCCGTTACTACTAGCCTGTAAATTGCTGTAGGTGAAAGCATGCCCTGTGCTTCCAGTTGAAATTATGCTGGAAAGAAACCAGAGATCGTTACTCAAAGGAGGAAGAGAACACAGACGATTACAGAATGTTTCTTTATTTTACAGTAAACAGTATTACTGCATGAAATACGTGAGCAGTCCCTAAACCAGAGACTGAAATCCATGGCTGCCATTATGTAGATAAATATCCAGAAATTTCAGTTCAAAGTTGCTAATACTCAGTACTTAAATGTAGCCCCTGAAACAGTACCATTTGATGTGATCATGCCAATTTTCATACTCATGATGCATTTCATTTTGAACAGAAAGTTTGGATTTCTGGTTCCACATGACTGAATCTTTTGCTCTATCCATCTGCTGTCCAAAGTGGCATTTGCACAAAAACTTTTTGAGCTCAGTTAAGCAGAACACCTTTATTTCTGTGACTCTGGAAAGAACAAAAACACTTTAAAATTTGGGATTTTTTGTAGTGTTCTCCCCTCCCACCCCGAAAGGAGTTGCTACTCATGTGTAAAAGATACTCTAGAAGGAAGGCTTCTTGACTAATTCTGTTTGCATGCACAAAAGTTTCCACCATTTCTAGTACCGGTGTGTTTCTATTGTGACAGAGGTGATTAGATTGTAACATTAACAAATGTTACCTTGCTAGCTAAAATGCACCCTGGTCAGAGCAGATCTTCAGGTTATGGTTTAAAAATAAGGATGACTGCTGCTAGTTTGGTTTACCTAACCCAGACTGTGAATTTACATTGGAATAACATCAGAAGAATAATCCTAGCCAATATATTTTCACAAACCTACTCCAAAACACCAGTGATTTCTTTTTGTCTCCTCAGTACATTCAGCATACTTCTATTTAGCAAAACAATTTGTGTTAATTAAAACAACCATGACTGGGAAGTTAATTGCAAAGTCAATGCAGAAATGCCATTTGCTGTTTCAATGTCAGTGAAAAAAATATTGGTATTAAAGTTGCCAACCCCCCTCCGCTCCTCACACCCTCCACTTTGACCCAGCTTTATGCATACTGAAACACACACGTATGGTTATATGCTTGAGCCATTGCATAGGGTGAACCTGTTCTAGGAATGAACTGATGCTGTGAAGCAGGCTGTGACTGTTAAGACTTGAGTGTAGGCTATGTGACCCTTTTGCTGGAAGAATGGTTTCAGATTAAGGTAATTGAAGGTTATGCTGAAAAAATCAGTTGCGGAGACTGAGATTAGATATTCTTTGTTATACTGAGCAGATTGCTTAAAAATGGATTCTTCACGGATGTTCTCCAATTCTGTTGCTTGACCTGAGCATAAATAATAGTCTATGTCTAACTGGATTTACAGTATTGTAAATATTATACAGACTGTATTTGACAATTACAGTCTTGTGCTTCAGTTTCCTTTTCAAAAAAGATGAGATGGCAGTTTCTGCTGTTTAAGTGCCTAAAATGGATACATAGGAAAACAATACTAGTTCATGTTAAGACTGCATTATTAGCCATTCTAAGAGCCATCTGGGAAAAGATTGCTAGAGCAACTTAAAAGTTGTCATATTTCCTAAGATTTGACTGCACTTAATTTTGCAGTATAGTTGTTAATGGTAGTATATCTGATTTTTTTTCTTTAAAAAACCCAAAGCAACAGCAAGAAAGAGCGAACAAAAACCTGAAAAATCAGTTCCAGAAAATGTTTTGCTGATTTCCATACCAGTCCTTAGCAAAGCTAGTCTTGTAACATGTAGACTGGTCAGTGAGGCTGGAAAGTAACCGTTAACACCATGTGTGACAAAGTGGAATTGCTATAGCTAAAAAGAAATTGGAAACTGTCTCACAGGTAACATGTAAGAAAGCCAAAATAGTGTTTTCTAGTGTTACCAGAGGAGGGAAGGTTAGACGTGCTTAAGAAACAATTAAAGAGAATGTTGTTTCTATGCAACCACAGAAGATCTCATCTGAAGCAATCTATTGCATTGAACAATGTAACAAACTTCAAAAAAATGGGAGGCACTTTGATTGTGCTTGCTACAATTGCTATGGTAGGGTTTTCATAGAGAATTGGGGGTAAATTAAGTTGAAATTATGTGACTGTAGAGTGGCTCTGTAAAATGAAGCACTGAAGTAGTTGCTAAACAGCAGGAAAAGATGTTTAGTAACTTAATTACGAAAAACCAAACCCAACCCCCCAAAAAACCCAAATCCAAATCTCAGACATACTTGCAATACGTATTAGCAGGGAGAACTAGGTGCATATGTTTTGGCTTCTCTATGCTGCACATGGAAAATACGTTCTTGCAGTCACATTATTCTGTCTCCCTTTTCCCGGAGCTAAGATGGCAAGAGTAATATTATACAATATTATACATGCTATAAGGCCATGGGATTGTGTGGTTGGTTTTGCACTGATGGAGCTCTCCGTATGATCAGTTACAAAGAAAGCTGCACGATCAGCTTTGTGGTCGCACTCCATAATTCTCTCAGAACTATCAAAGTATCTAAGCACTGAACTGAAATGATGTTTCGAACCATGTTACTTGTTGAACTACATCAAGGTTATGTCAAGGCTCACCTGCTTTGTCATCTTCCATTTGCCAAGTGTGCAAGGAAATGGGATTTCTATCGTTAGTAGAATCTGCTGGCTTTCTAGTATAGTGAGTGGGTGGGGTTTTTTGGTTTTTTTTTTTGGTTTTTGTGATCTGCCTGTGTTGCCTACAGTCTGCAAGAAAGCTGAATTTATTAATTCCTCCTCATACTAGAGCTTAATTTCTGCCAATACTAGCTTATGCTAGAGCTTTGTTACCCTGTGCTAGAGAGACTGCTTTGAAAGTGTGGTCAAAGTTTTAAGAGTGTAATTACATTTTAGAAATGCTATTTTACTGTATCATGCAACCTCTTATAAATGTTAATAGTATGCTTTACTCTAAATAGCCAATGTAAATTTGAGGTACAGCTTGAACTGTCAGTATCTGTGCCTGCACTTGTAATAACCAAACCACTTTGACCTGAATTTTTCTGTTCAGCCTATAGTAGATGCAAAGGAATTGATTTGGCAAAGATAAAGTAGTGCAAGAAAGTGTCTTACAATTGCTTACAATGTTAAGTCTTCAAAGGGAAAGAGAAGGAAGGTAGCTATTCTTGCAGCAAGCTTGTACCTGTAACAATGTGGAACTGACCATAAGTACTTCAGTATGTTATATTACATTAGAACAAAAGCAGCTGTAGTGGATCCACATAGCTTGATAACTGGAATCCAAGAGTAGCCACAAATGATGCTTAATGAAGAAAGTAAGAACAGAGCAAATATGTACTTCCCTTTCCCTATCCCGTTTGCTATCCCAGACTCTAAATGCCTGAGTCATGACTGGTTCCTGCATACATGGAGGTAATCAGTGGCATTTTCTGCAATGAAATTGTTGTTTCCTCTTGAGCCTGTATTAATTTCTAGCACCTGTAAAAACCTTTACCGCTTAACTATGGGTTGTGTGAAGAACTACCTCTTTTTCATTATTTTGAGACTCGCTGAATAAAATCTGCTGGTTTATTGTCAGGTCACTACTAAGATTCCTTCTTCAGTCAAGTCCTCTTACTAGCTTGAATAACTTAGTGCCGTCAGTAAAATCACGTCTTGTTGTTGAACAGAGTAGGTGCCACTATAGGTTGATTTGGCATTCCACTTGTAAGAACATATTTATTTACTCCTGCTTTATTTTCTATTTTTTAACCAGTTTTGTGTATGTAAGGATATTCCTTTTTATCTTATGGCTGCTTGGCTGCTTTAATGAGGAAGAGCCTTTTCCAGATACGTGGTATGCAGATTGTCATACTTCTAGTGGTGCTGTAAGTTGCCCTGTCCACCAGTATTGCCTACCTAGCCTGCCTGTCCTCCAAACCTCACCTCAGCCCCAGTTCTCTCCTCCACTATTATTGCATTAAGAAAAAACATTTGCCAGGTTGCTGGAATTGTGCTATGAGGTTCAGACAGTGGCTCAGGGCAGTGGCTTAGACTGTGTTTTGTTTCTTTGTTTTTAGAGTGAGAAAGAAAGAGATTAGAAGAGAAACTCAAGGGTTTGGGGAATTAGGAAGCTTGGTTAATCTGAACACATAACTGATTCTAGGAAGCTAAGAGGTACATTTCAGATAGAAGATTCATGTCTTGTAACAGTGTATGTTACTACCTGTGTTCCATAATATGCAAATTAAATGAGCTTTGTTAAGTGCATGTGTTTCACTGGCAGTAAAACAAAAGAAGAAAAAGGAAAAAAAAAAAAAGCCACGCATGATATAAATCCTGCATGGAACTGGACATAGTGTTGTAGGTTCACTTGCAGTTCTGAAATGTGAACAGCTAAGTGCAGCCAGTAGAATGGCTATAAATTAGCCAGGAAAAAAAGCTGGATTGGAGTACCCAGAAGATGCTTTGAATGAAAATATTACAGGGAGCAGGGAAGGCTGTTTGGTGGAAAAAAGAGATTTCTTCCAGGAAATACTAAGAAATTATATGTTCAGCAACAGTTTACCCTGAGGTCTTGTTTTGAAGAACAGATCAATATAGTAGTGCTTTGAGAAAGAGGGTTTTTTTTTTCATATGCTTTTGATGCGAAGTGTGGGGTTTTTTCCATTCATGTTGCTGTCTCTGTCTAAGTATGGCAACGTGGGAAGTAGCACTAGTAGTCTTCAGTCCCAACACAAGCGCAAGTAGTGGTAATTTGTCATTTAAAATAGCTTTGTCAGAATGAAATTTATTTCCCTCTTGTTTTCATTTGTGCCATTTATTTTAGCAACTGCTCAACAAAATTCTTCACTGGATCATTTTAATTCCTGTGGATTAACTAATTTGCTAGTGTATTCCTTTTTAATTCGCTTCCCTCCAATAGTTGCATTCTCTTTTAATATGGAACATGAAGATAAAATGTAGAAAGTTCTCCTTTCTGCTTCTTTCAGTTGACTGTAAGAAATGTCTGCCATGTGCTTTATGATTGGTCAGAGCTCCATCTGCAAGCCAAAGTTTTAAAAATATTCTTGGATTTTTCTTAGTCTTTTCAATTTACAGTTTGCTTTTAAACAAGGATTGCTGAACAGTCATAGGTTGTGTAATGTTTTGTTGCATAATAATTTGTTAGGCCTGTAATAGAAACGTTGGAGTCCATGTTCATGTTCCCAGCTTGCTGTTTCACTGCTGTAAATAGGAAGGTTTGAGTGTTGTCCCGAACTTGATTTGTGATCTAGTGGTGTTAGAAATTTGTATGTGTTATCTTCTGTTTGAAAACTTACTTGTTCACTTATATAATTTTTTACCTAGCCTGAAAATATGTAAGGGAATAGATGTGGCTTATAAAAGCATGGGATTTTTAAGGAAGCTTGGGCTTTTTACTAAAAACTTCTTGCATTAACTTTGGACAAGAAGTGTTAGTGTACTGTAATAAACAGCTTGTCAGCTACAAGGTTACTTACGCAGACCTAGAATTAACAAATAGATATGTATGAATTTTTTACTGCTATTAAAGTGCCTAAGTCTTGCATTTTGTTCTGTATGTACAGTTCATTAGTTTCAAGGAGTCCATGAATAGGACAATTCTGATTTTCTCTCTAATCGTTTTCCTCTTCCTTCTGTTCTCTGGATCATTTCTAATGGACTGTGAGAGGTGACTAAGAAGAGTTATGTAGAATGGGAAATAAAGTTCTATTCCATTTACTTAGTCACGGTATTATTATTTAGTAGAACTGAGAAGATTTTTGGTTAAATTTTTGCTTGTACATAGTATAACGGTAAAAGGAGTTATGGGAGTGATTAGACTGCCAGAGAGCCAACAGGATGAGTACAAGAGGCTAGTAAAAAACAATGTAGTAAGCGTGTATAAAAGCTGTATTTATTGCCTAGCCATGGTAATGTAGGAGATGCATCTTGTGCTAATGAATTAGGTAATGAAGGTCTTGTGGTCCTTTCTCATCTGGGTACTCGGTAACAACTGAAAACTTTGGAAAATGAGAAAATCTGTAACAGTCTTAACTTTGAGCAAGATGTGCCTGTGAAATTTTTCTTCTGCGTTTATAGATAATACATCGTATTATCAAGCAGACATTCTGCCACCACGTCCGCTAATACCAGACTCTTATGCAGGTGAGTGGTGTTGAGCAGGAGCTACTTCCACCTGTTCTGTGCTCAGCCACTGAACCTTCTCCACACCTAAACCCTACACTTGTCTTGACTTCTACGATTCTGCTGTGACCAAGTATTCTACTCAGTGCTTCCACCATCTAACACACTTAGACCCAAATTGCAGTGCATGTAAGTACAGAGTACACATGGGTAGCTCCTATTGGTATGTTGTGGTGTTGAAGGGAGAATGTGGAGGACTTGGAAGGTGTTTTCAGGTCCTTGAAGATTATTCATTCTTACGGAGGCACCCCGTGCTGCATTGCACGGACACATGATAAATATCGTAAATGTGAGACTGAAGTCCTGAGCTTTTAATAATGTTCTAGTTCTGATACGCTTCTGTTGTCAGTTGTTACATGTCTTTAGTCTGGATGAGTCCTGAGCATGACATTTAAACACTAACAGACAATCATTTTGTAAAGCTGTGGGGTTTTTTGTTCTGTTTTTTTCTTCCTCTCCCAGCAACTGTGAAGTAGTTTTATTTATGACAGTATGTACATAAACGAGAAGGCAAAACAGAATGGCTGGTTGTACTCTGTGGCTTCCGAGACACAATTCTTTTAAAAATGAGTTTGAGCATATGGGCTATTACTGTGTAGGGTAGTAATTGTCAGGGACTTTTATCTGAAAGCACATATGTGATTTTCATCTAAACTTTTAAATCCTTGAGCAAAATCAAAGGATGTTGTACTGAATACTTTTTCACAGATTCCAACAACAATGCCTCTGGACTGTGATCCAAGAATTGTTCAAACTAAAATTCCATCTACTCCCTTACCTCTCTTTTTCTAGCTTTCTCCCCTCCCCAGTCAATAGGCTCTACCTCTCTTGCTTCCCTTATCCTTGGCTCAGGCAACATCAGGTTGTGGTAGCTGTATTGCATTTGTTTTAGGAAAACATGCCTGTCTTCAGCACTGTGGTGTGTCATTTTACTCTTCTCAAGCTTGGAATATGCTGTCTTGTTGAAGAAGGTCAGAGTGGTTTTTGTACTGTCATTTAGGACAAATGAAATTTCTTGTCATCCTTGCAGCACAAAGTTAAGTTTTTGTCTTAGATTTAATGTGAATTATGAATTTAAACTCTGTGTAGGCATTTTCCTTCTATGTATAGTGCTTATTTTCAAAATAGTTTTTCAGTGGACTATTTTTCCATGTTATGTATGCATCATTAACCAAGCACATTAGAATCCAGAATTTTTTTAATTTAAAAAATGTTTTATTGAACTGAAAACCCCATAATATGTTCTTCAACAAGGACCGAACTTACAGGATGTTTTCAGAAAACTTTAATGTCATCTTTCATTTGTTTAGTGTGAAGATCACTTGTGTTTTCTAGTTTCTTTTGTCACTTGTAGAGCAAGACAAAGCAACCAGAGGACTAGCCAGTTTATGGTACTTTTAGTGGTTTTATGTAGACAGAACATCGCAAAGGCAAGAATACACTGAGGGCAGGCAGCCTTTAACTTGCTATTAAACTTTATTCCCTTATTACTGGGGGAAAAAAGAAATTAGAATTCAAGACATTTTATGTTCAACTGATCATCTGAAGTTGGGCATAAATGTATGTGAGAGGAAAAAAGAGAAATTGTTAGGCTTTGTTTTAAAATCTGGTCCTTTATTTCACAATTCTTTGATCATTTTAGAGGTATTAGCTGTATTATCTTGCCAAGAGGAATTGTTAATCCCGGATAATAATTAATTCCCCTAAATAATGAAAGGCAATTATTCATTAGTCCTTGCTAAAATGAAATCTTCAACTTTCAGATGATTGTTATTCCTAATAACTATTCTAAAGTTAAATGTAGCCTGAGGGCAAGAATTTCCACTCTAGGAGAAGTCTGAATAGACTTTCTTTCCCTCAGAGTCTGGAGAGGTACGTTTCATGCTAAACTGAGTAAAACATGAGTGATTGAATTAATAAATTAATTCATAAAAATATGGGAATGGAGGCATGATATTAAAAAAACCTACCCTCCACCGCTGAGAAAGAACTTCCCCAAAACATTTCCCCCTCCCCTCCCCCCCAACCCTCAGCTGTTTCTCATCAAAATTCATGTCATCTGGAAGTACAGAACCGTAACTGACACCTCTCTAATATCTCTCTCTAGTGTAACAGTATGGACTTCCCAGTGTGACAAATATTACAATGTCTGTTATAGTAGGAGCTGATGATTAAGTTTTGTAGATATTGTGATGGAGGAAGCTGGGGAAGTTTTATGTATTTTAATAGGGAAGCATGCTAGCTCCTTAACCTAGGCTGTTCTGTGTTTGTGCATTTAAGTGTTACATTACTTAGGTATGGTGGTGTCTGATGCATGGGCGTTGGATAAGAGGGAACTGACATAAATTAGAATATGTGAGATTTTGACTAATTTTTTTTTTTTTTTTAACATGAAGTTGATTAAATATTGGAACAGAGGCCCAGAGGAGTTGTGAAATCTCCATTCTTGAAGGTATTCAGAACTCGGCAAGTTCCTATGCAGCCCTTTTGAATTGGACTTGCTTTTTCTAGGAGGCTGGACTGCATGGCCTTCTAAGATCCCTTCCAACCTACATCATTCTGTGTTGCTAGAAAACTTTCTTCATCTGTCTGTTTGACACGGTCTAATATATAAAAAAAATGCATGCCACACAGTCTCCTGGGGCTCTGGATATCTGATCATCCAGTAAGAGTCCTTGATGCACTGCCTCACTTCTCCAAAGTATGAGAACAGCAAAGTAAGAAAAGCAGTAGAGAGAAAATGCATGACATGTCTTTTCCCCAGCATAGAGTTGAAAAGCAGTTAGGGTACCCAGGAACCGAAAATATTTCTGACACCTGAGGACTGATGCTGTGAAAAGCTGGAGTTGAAGACTCAATAGTCAGCAGACTATTAAGCAGGTATTCTTTATTACGGCACCAGGCACACGGGGGATCTCTCCTCCAAACGTGCACGCCAAACACCCTGTCATTTCAGGTTAAATATAATCACAATAAACATATTCATTATATTTCTTATAAATGCGTAGCATATTCATGACTTTTCCAAGAACTAATTAGCATATGTTAATATATTTCACGCATGTCTGTTAACATCCTCGAGTGGTCTTTGGGGGTCTCAAGATGAAGGCTTATACTCCTCATCACAGTGTCTGCTGGTTGACCTTTGTTTCTGTGCAAACTTAGTTCTAAGATCACGTATACCATGTCCTTCCAAGTTGTTTTGCTCTGGTCTTGTTGCCCTCTTGGTGCCTCTTTATTCTCTTCATTCTCTGTAGCTTGGTGCATCTGTCTTCCCAAGGCCGAGCTGTGCAAATAACATTATTTAGGAGTCTCTCTATCTTAGAGCTTTCCTGTCCCCCCCAAAACCACAAGTCAAGTTTGTCTAAGTAGCGTTATTTAGGGGCCTCTTTATCTTAGAGTTTTCCTGTCTTCTCAAAACAGCATGGATCTACTTTAGTTTAATTACAGTCACTCTAGTAAGTGGAAATTTAAGCACAGTTTTTTCATTAGCCAAAATCATTGCTTTGTGTAGGGTAAAGTCCTCCATTCTGTAAAGATGGACAAGGTGGTACATTGCTAGCCTCATTTCATGCTTGGTATATCTTATTGCCTAGTAAAATATATGCTGCTTTGTTGATAATGACTTGTATTCTGCCCTGTATTTCCTAGCTACTGGTACCACTTTGAATTAACAACGCAGATAAGAAGTTACTGTGAGCAATTAGATCCTTGAAAGCTTTATCTTCAGGTTTTTTCTTGTTTTGAAAAGACATGGAATTGGAACAAGGTAAAATCTGAAAGTTGTTTGATTGCTTAGCTAGAGTCTGAGGACTTTGGTGAATGAAACGTCTCTCAAGAGTGGAGAATTTCACATGGTGTGGAAAAAATAGAAGGGTAAGTAACAACCAGGGTATAGTTGGAGTGATGATGCTGAGAGGCCATATAGCAGCACTCTGTGTAGTTGGCAGGGCGGCTTGGAACTAACCTGTGCGTTCTCTAGTTTTGATGTGATCTTTGTGCACGTATTTGAAATAGTGATCATGCAAATACTGCAGAAGGTTTCAGGACACCACTAGGATTAGATTCTGGAGCACAAGGAAAACTTCTTGCGTTCATGTGTGAGCTCCTGCACCCTCGTATTTGCCTTGCTTCCTAGGTACCCTTTTTTTCTGAATTGGCAGGAGGCAATGGCAGCAGTAGATAAGAGGCTTAGGCGTATTTATCACTGTGTAATACCTACTTTTGATGAGTACCAAGGCCAGGCACCATTCTTACTCACCCATGTTATGGCTCTGCACATAGGTATTTGCTATATTTATTGAAGTCGTGTCAACTTTAAGTTCTCCTGTTTAAAAATTCTGTTTAAAACAATGTGCTGGCTTGGTTTATTTTGGGGCACTTCTGTTTAACAAATTCTTGATTCTTTGCCTGTTCCCCCTTGTCAAGTGTTTTTTTTTTTACCTCTTGGACCTCATTGCAAACATAGAAATGTGTTGTCCAAAGTAGCTGCATTAACCAGCTCTGTATGGTAGAAAGAGTTCCTTTCTTGGTGGTGGGAGATTAATATGTGTTTACGGTTTTAAGACACTAGTATTCATTAATTTTTTGGAGAGAAATGCCAGCTTTCTCATTACTTTTATGTTATATAGTTGAATAAGTGTGGCAATTTAAGGTCCAGTTTTATGTACTTAAGAACAAGTTTAAAACAGAATTCGCTAGGTGATTTTGGCACCTGCGTGGGGAATTTTCAGAGTAGTAAAATGCTCACTGTCTGTGTAGTTTGAGAATTATAAATGAAAGCTTTGTATTCTGTTGGCTCTGCAAAATTGATTTTATTCATAGGCTGTTCTTGCAACTGTTCCAGTCTTCTGAAGAATAGTGATGTAACTGTACTCAGAATTTCATTTAAAATGACAGTTTCTAAGGCCTATAGACTAAATAGGAAACCTGTGCTTTTTAACTTCCATTGTATTAGTGACTTACCTGCGTATACTCTGTCCTCGTAATAGCTTGATTTTGCATGACTAGACAAGTGACAAAATATGGTTTCTTGCCTCCTTTTTTTCTCTAAATTTCAAAGAGGATGTTAAAACAGTCTGTGGATAATATTAAGTCAGAACTAATTTAAAATAAATATGTCAGTATCTGCAATTTTTTCATGAACTGGAACTTCTAAGATGGGAACATGTAATTTTGATCTCTTAAGCATAACATTTTTTTTTTTTACTCCACTTTAGAGAACACTTTCTTTCTAAATGTGGAATGTAGATGTGGAAAATACACGTTTGTCTTTTCAAGACCTAGGTGCCCTTTAGGCTGCATTGGAAAGATGGGGAAAATCTTTTCAGCAGGGCTTGTTGCGATAAGATAAGGAGCAATGGCTTTAAACTAAGAGAGGAAAGATTTAGACTGGATGTAAGGAAGAAATTTTTTACCATGAGGGTGGTGAAACACTGGAACAGATTGCTCAGAGGTAGTGGAGGCCCCATTCCTGGAAACATTCAAGGCCAGGTTGGACGGGGCTCTGAGCAACCTGGTCTAGTTGAAGATGTCCCTGCTCACTGCAGGGGGGTTGGGCTAGATGACCTCTAAAGGTCCCTTCCAACCCAAAGCATTCTATCATTATGGAACATAAAAATATTGCTAGACTATTATGTGGCTTTAAATATATGGTGATACATACAAATATGCCATTAAGGTAATAAAATGGTAGCCTAATTTTGTGGATATCAGAATGAGCTCACATGGTATATATTTACTTGTCAGCAGTCAACACCCATAATTTTATCACAAGCCACTTATTCCATTCTCTTCTGTGCATTGGTGCTTCTGTGCCAAACAGAGAGATATTTATACCAACATAGCTTCCATATGTGTTCAGCGGCTTGTTTGTGCTAGATATTTTACCCATCACTGTTGCTGAACAATAGTAGAACTTTTTCACGTAGGAAAAGATGTAAGCATTTTGTACTGAAACTTAAATGCTTAGTTGTTGGCTTTTTTATTGATGCCTGTTGCATCAGTAAAAATGTGGGGGACAAGACCTCCAAAATGTCAACTTATCAGTATTTGCTTAATTTAGGTAAATTTTACTTAGTTAAATGCTTTTGAACTATTTTTATAGGGTTTAGTTTAGCAGCTTTTAAGAGGAACAAGAGGAAGCTGGAGTTGGCCGAAAAGGTGGAAACAGATCTCATTCAACTAAAGAAAAGAAGACAATCAAATGAAAAGGTTAGTTCTTGTTTAAAATTTTGTTGTGTCATGCTAAACATACAGCTGATCGCTAATAAATTTTGTGTTGTATACGATGAGACTAATGTGGCATTGGAAGCCACCTCTCCTTGACTGTCCTAATGTTTAGCTGATACAATGATAACTTAATGCAATTAAAACTTTCTGCCTTGCTATTTGAAAACCAAACTGTCACTTTGTATCTTGTTTGTGCTATGAAAAATATTTTGCTGAATTTGAACTGGAAATGTGACAAATGTGAACACAAACAGATAATTATTTACTGAAACATTTTCTTTAGCTTGGGATCTCTGTCACTGTTTCCCACTTTTTAATGTTTCCTGAGCGCACTGCATTATGGAGCTGGAATTGGTGAAATTTGAAATATCAGGTAGGTAAACATGTGCATCTGTGCATGCATCTAAGCATTGACCTGGCCCATATTACTTGTACTACAAAACTATTAGGATGTTCCCCTCAGTCTCAGTTTGAATTTAGAGCCTTTGTTACCATTTGAGAATGTCAATCACAGTGTTTGTGTTTACTGTTGATTATTAAAGTGTAGCTCATTAAATTAAATGCCTATGCTCTATTTGGGGCCTGTGGGCTTTCGGATTGGCCACTTCTCTTTGCTTTGGTGAGCTGACTGAATACTGCCTTATGTAGTTGCATATGTTAATATAAATAGTGTTTAAATCCCGGAGAACTGGCAAAGAAGTTGATTATCTGTAGTCTGTGCAAATGCAAACCAGTTATAAATGAGGCATTTTTCGTATGTGTTCTTATATAAGAAGTTTTCCCTAGTAGGTTGCTAATTTTTCTGTTTTCAAGGAGATAAGACCTGTAAAGAAAGTAAGGAAGGAGAGGGGGGGAAAAGTTAGATACTCATTGTGGAACTTTTCCTGTTTACAGGACTTTGTGTACCTCCTTGTGAAACTAATGGTGTTAAATTATAACTGAGGGAGGAGGGGTCTCTGTACAGCATAGATGTTCATGTAATAAGGGGCAAGTCAATGCTTGAAACATACGCCAATGCATGAGCTTACCGACCTGCAATTTGAAATTTCAAGGGCTCCAGAGTCATGTGCAGCGCTTATGGGAGACCCCCAAAGGCCAGTGATGGTAGGTAAAGGAGGTGACCAAATAGAGCTCTACTCACCGGTAAGTAATCAAGTAAGACAACACTCTGTCGACTTTCTGGGCACATCCTGTCTGTGGAGGGTGGGGAACGGAAAACAAACCATGCTATCAATGTGGGCTGCTTGTGTTATCCATAGAATGTAAGATATTTGCAGCCTTACAGGAAATATAGTTTTTCAAAATGAAATAGAAATGAAAAATCAAATTCTACAAGAGCAAATTCTAAAAAAACAAAAGTAGAATAATTCTCTCTAAATTAGAAAAAGATCATTTAGCAAGGATGAGGCATGTGATCTGTCATCCCAAAACTCGTACTGTCAAAGCTGAGCTCTTATTAATGGTTTAAAAATAATTGTTTTAAAAACATTTAAATGCTGGAATAATTAAAAGTTCATCTTCTTGTCAAAGTTAAGCTTTAATTGATAAATACTCATTGAATTTTTTTTTTAGCTGTGCTTCTCTGGAGCTGCAGACGTGTCTCAGCAGGACTCCATAGCTGTTTTATTATCTCGTTTGACTCACCTACTTCAACCCTATGTTGCAGCTTAGCTTATGTGCCTCTTGCCAGTACTACACAGTTGTTATAAATTCTGCTCATATTTTTGTCTATGAAATTTCAGAAGTTGAGAGAAGAGCGAGGTAGAAAGGATGTTAACAAAGTTGAATGGAAATCATAACTAAAAGGCCTATGTGAAGAGATAGAATTGTAGACCAAAAAAGGCTGAAATTCCTTGGAAGTTTTAGCTGGTGATAAATGTCACCAGCTAAAAATTAAACATACAGTTTTAAAAATCACTTTTCAAAGAAAGTTAAAGTATACCGAGCTCAAGAAAAAAGAGAGGCTGTTTAAATTTAGTGAAGATTGTATGGAAAAACTAGGCAATGTAAATTACTAAAGGATTTTTATTTCCTGAGTAAATGGAATTTTCTCTTTGCTGTGTTTTTCATTGTTTACCCAGTGTAGGATTTGTAGAGCATTATACGATTACATACAGGAAGCTCCATCAGTAACTTCACTGAATTTTGAAGGTGTAAAAATTGAGACTTTTTTTTAAGTTGTAGTGACTTATATATTGATTTACATAGTTAAGAAATAATTTTTGTTTATATGTGAATTAACGAAGCATATTCACAGGGGGACTGGCTATGATGTGTTAATTCAGCCAGATGCTGTTCTGAAGTTGTCACCTCAAGCACCAGTAAACATCAGAAGTAATTTGTCTTCTTACTGTTAATCTGTCTTTTACCACAGGAAGTTGTCGTTGAAAATAGCTTAGTAGATTTTGGCTAAAAGCCATATTTTTGGTTAGTCTTCTGCTGTTAAAAAACTTTTTTTACAGCCTTTCTGAAGTTACTTGTAAGAGGAATTGTCCTCTCCCTGATTTGAGTAAGTAGCACTAAGAATTTCCAGTGCACATGATTTTTCTTATAGTTTCGTGTTTGTAAAGCGGGTTTTGGGGGTTTTTTGGTGGTTTTTTTTTTTTTTTTTTTTAGGCTAGTTTTTTAACTGCATAAATAACATTGATTCATAGAATGCTTTGG
>Ga0065711_1042471_pt1 | contig 15363 bp, 10 predicted proteins | sample Hoacrofraction12_FD_59098 | JGI IMG/M metagenome (GOLD analysis project Ga0065711, IMG submission 59098) | Hoatzin crop microbial communities from Cojedes, Venezuela - Epithelial fraction 12 v2 (version 2) | ecosystem: Host-associated > Birds > Digestive system > Esophagus > Crop | place... | reverse complement strand
GGGGTTGTTGTGACCCAAGTGCAGGACCCGGCATTTGGCCTTGTTGAACCTCATACAGTTGGCCTTGGCCCATCAATCCAGCCTGTCCAGATCCCTCTGCAGAGCCTTCTTACCCTCAAGCAGATCGACACTCCCACCCAGCTTGGTGTCATAAGCTCGCTGTAGAGCACCAGAAGAAAGTTACCCCCACGTAAACTGAATCCTAGATAACTACGGAGCTGTATCGGTAGAAACCAGCAGCCTGCCGAGGAGCGGGGCTCTTGTGTGCTCATTTACAAACAGTTCTAGCACGCAGAGCGCTATGACGAACTGGGCATGACAGCTGTTCGCTTCCGGCCGCCTTCCCAAAGCCTCGGTGTAAGACCCAGGGAAGTTTGCCAAGGCTTCCACGAACCTCGCGGTGAGTGAGACAACCAATGGGCTGCAGCCGCCTAGTGAAAGCTGATAGGAAAACCTTCCGGGCTTTTCTGCTGTTCTCCCATTTCTAGGGCTAGAAGAGGACATTTGGGCTACCTAATCTGACTTTCATTATATACAAGCTATTTGATTGTACCATGTTTAACCCTAAGGCCTAATGTTTCCATGAACTCCAACTTAAGGCTTGAAGATGACAAGAGACAGCAAGGGCACTAACTGCACCTGCTTTACGGACTAAACATATTGAGCTTGGGTATAAGAAAAGGCTTTAATCTGGCTGGGTTTTTTACAAATTCTATGTGGCCCTCTTTGGTAAGCCTACATGCTAAAATATGCTTGACTTTTGCAAAACAATACCACACACAAAAAAACAAGGACTGCATACATTCCACTGATTAGAGTTTCAGTTTGACCAGGAAGCTGGCTCTGTTCTCTCCCGGCGGCGGCAGAACTGAGCCGTGCTCTGTTCCAGCACTCCCCTCGCCTCCGGGCTGTTCACGCACTCGGCACGGAGCCGTCTCTTCTCCCCACACAGGTACAGGTGCTTTTCTCTGCTGTTTTTCAATGCCCAAGGTACTTGTTCGTAGTAAGAGTTCCAACCTGCACCGCGTTTTCTAACACAGGGGCTGCTCTACCAGCACTGCACTTCCCTAAATTACAAAGGCTGATTTGCTTTCGTGGCTACTCAGATTAGCTGGAACAGGAAAGGCCAAAACCACGCGCCTCCCCCAGCCCCGCACAAGCAGCCCTCGGCTCGGAGCTGGAGCTGTAACTGGGCGAGTGCCAGTGGCTGGCGAAGCCGTAACTGGGCGAGTGCTGGAGGCCAGGCAGGCTGATGCCCAGCGCTCGGCACTGTCGCGGGGCAGAGCCAGTTGGAGCAATCGGTGGGTACGCGCCACGCGGGCTTTAACCTCTGTTTAGACAAATATAAGCTTACAAAAACCGTCCCCTCTTCCTGTGCCTCACCTTCCCCCAAAGCCGTATTCCTGTGCTTTGCTTGACTGGTAGCTATAGTCAGAAATTAGGCAAACACCAAAATACTCCTTTTTTAATGATGTGGGAGTTTGCACCCTCCCTCCCTATCAGCCAGCCAACCACAATTTTTTTTTTTGCTAGAAAACAGAGCAAAAAGTCCCTCCCGACTTTCACAAACTCCTGAGCAGCTCTGACTGACATTCCTTAACATCACGGATACTCCACATCTCAGCACTAAAACACGTAACAGGAAAACCCACCCCACCACCCCACCCCACCCCACCCAAAACATTTTGTGCGCGCAGCTTTAAGTGAATTGGGTTCACAATTGAAGCAGCAGGGCTCTGACTCAAAACGAGCGCGCCTGGCCAAGCACCACGTGAAATACAGCCACAGGGAGATGGGGGAATGAAACTTCTGGAGACAGGACAGATTTCCAGCCAAACCACCGTTGAGTTTTCCTCTAACAAATGTCTTTGTGACAAATGGAAACCTCTGGGCAAAAATGAGTATCGCAGGGGCAAGGAAATAAATCCGGCCGCTGCAAGTTGGGGCACTGTCCTCCCCCTCTACCTTTGCTCCTGGGGAAGCTGAACAAAAGGAAGCCTTCGCTCCCCCGGGGGCACCGTGAGACGGCCCTGGGGGCGAGCTGGACCAAGCACGGGCAGTGTCGGCAGCAGCGATTTTCCTCCTCTGGCCAAAGGAGCTGCGGTCCAGCGCTGCGGCAGGTGATGCACCAACACGTCGAGTTATCTGTGCTCCCTGGCCAGGAAACAAGAGTGAGGGACAGAGAAATGTCATCAGGTATTATTTAATGGAATTTCCATCGTTAGCGCTGCACCTTTGCTCTGCTACCGCCCTTCCAGCGCGCGCCAGGACAACACAGCCATACGCGATTTGATTCACTTTCCTGCTTCCGTCACACGCAGACGGAACCGGCATGATCTTCAGAAGTCTGCTGAAGGGAACCGCTGACGTCCACAGCTGTGGAGGCAGAAAGTCTTTAAGAACTGAAATACAGCAGTTTTCCAGCAGTTCTTTATTTATAATGTAGGCTTAAGCAATCATTACAATGTAGAAGGGAGACACACTTACAGCAATTATTTATACCAGTTTAGAACAAAAAACTGCACAGGGAGAGGTCAACTCTCAGTACAAACTAGCAACTAAACCACAATAATTTACCATTAGAAACATTTTATTTTTTAGCTGTGACACTGCTTTTACAATATGCAAAAACACAAACAATAGAACTATCCAAAGTGTTTTGTCACATTCTTTCTACATTGAATTTGGCAACATTTTATATTAAATTTTACTGATTATACTAACGTTTAAGAACTAAACAAGTGAAAAGCTGTACTCGGGTACAGTTACATCCATTTATTTCAAAGGTTTAAATAACACTTTCAACTACTGAGATTATCTCCTAGCAGTTTTTGTTTATGCAAAAACCATCTCAAAGCCTCATTTGCACAATGCATCAGCTACTGTATCAAGATTGGTGGGCTACACCACAGGCACTACTGTTCATTATATTCTGTAATAAGGAGCTTGTTTTTCAAAGAAAGGAAGGTTTAATATTTTCTAAGAATCATGCCTTTTTTTTTTCTTTTTGCTTTTAAGCCATAACAAAAAAAAAACAAAGGTTAGCAACCACAGCAGTGTAAAATGTTATACAGAACACAGCGACTACACAGCTACTAGAAGTTTCACATCCAATGCAGGTCTGTATTAAAGCATAAGAGGTTATGGAGGCAAGCCCAGAGCCAACAGAAATCTGCAGAGCGCGCGGTGGCGACCAGCCCCTTCGGGGGATGGTTTGGCGTGTTTTTGAACAACCCGGGACGCGCGAGCCTGGTGCCCGTCCACGCGTGGGTGGCGGTGGGTGGGCAGGTGGCATCCCTCTGGACCGTCCGGTCGGAACACGCGTCATGCCCTGGGGTCTGCATATTTCTATCAGCTTTAGGAGACGGGTATTGCAGCAATAACTTACTTTAAGGAAAAAATCCAACTCTTAATAATTCTATCAATAGCGTTCCAAAAAACATGACTTAAAGTACAAAAAAAGAGAATATAGTGGTCGGACTCCCAGTATTATCAAAAAAACCAGTATCGCTCCCCACCCCCCACCCTTCACCCCTTTCTTTTCGGTATTTAAGAAAAGCCAATCAACTGCCATTTAAAAGAAGTTAAGAAAAACAAGCCCCTGTATTGGAAAGAAATATTCGCAGTTTATTAGATCACAAGCTGGTTACACCTGTCAGATCGTTTGTTCAGTGTTTTCTCAAAATATTTGGGCTTTCCAAGGTGCCCAGCCTGCTGGGCACAGTCAGAAAAAGGCATTTTGATAATATCTAAGAACTCCCTGCTTGCATTTTAAAAATGTTTTCACATTTGTAACTGCCCTAGGCCTGTCGTCCTTGTTTGTATTCAGTGAAAGGATGAGTGGAACAAAAAGCGGAGGTGGAAGAACCAAGCCCACACAGTTCAGGCTGCATGCATGTGACTGAGAGTTGGTGCTGTGCAGTCAAAAAAGAAATGTGGAAAAAACCCCAGTCTTTAGAACACCCTACAGAAACAAAACACTGCAATCCAGTATGGCTTATTCTGATGCATTTACCATGAAGCTACTAGTAATTAATCCTACTAGGCTACTTTTGTGCAACAGCATCTGCTATTTTGATGGCACCTCCCTCCCCCCACTACCCCCCAAATACTCTACCAACTGCAGGTTTCTTTCTTGCATTATATATTGCTTTTATTGTCAATTTTTATTCCTGTTTTCAAACGTGTTTTTTTTAATACTTAAATGAGGATCTGTTCCTTACAGCTTGACTTAAACTTTAAAGTAAGTCCCATTGTTTTATTTTTCAACCTCACTATCACAAGGCGCTCTACAAAAGCTTGCAAAAAAGCCAAATTTTCATTAAATCCTTTTGCTGAAGTTAACTACTTGACATTTTTTTTCTCCTATGATTTAAAACTTTACAAAGAGAGTTATAAAAAAGGTAAATGGGATTTGGCACCTTCAGAAAAAATTAAAAGTGTAACTTAGATCAAAATAAAAATGCAGAAACAAAATCATTGATATTTACAAATTAAAACACCAGTGAAGATTATGTCTTACTACGCTCTTTCACCTTGTTTTCTCTTTTAGAGTACTTTCAGACGGTCTGTTACCGAGTATCTTAAAAAACTGATTGATTACAGATTGGAATGGATAGAGACAACCTAGTTTCCTCACAGTTCCTTCTCGGCGGCTAGTACTCTGGCAGCTTTCCCACTCCTAGGAAATACGAGGTGCTGAGCGATCGTTCGTGGTCGTCTTCTTCAGTTTGACCCCACGCCGAATGGCGTTCAGCATATCTTCACCTTGCGGGACATCCCCGGGACTCAGCTCTCCGGGATCGAGCTCCGGCTGGCCTGCGGGCGCGAGGGTGCCGACGCCATCCCGGTCGCTTTCTTCCCCCTCGCTCTCGGGAACCGCTTGCCTCTGCTCGTCGGCAGCGCTCAGTTTCTGGCTTGACGGCGGAGGGTTGACAGACGCTTGTCCGCTCCACGAGGATGAGGGCATGCTGGCGACACCCTGCCCACCATCTCCTGCTGCCGGCGACTCGGGACTTTGCTCGGGACATTCTTCTGTCCCAGCGAGGGCGCCGGGCAGCCCCCCTGGGATATCGGGGACAGTCGGTGTTTTGACAGGAATCACTGGCGTCTTGATCGGAATCGGACCTCCCCCGATGGTGCCGCGTCTGACTGAAGGCTTGGTGGAAGGGGTCCGTCGGATGGTGGCGACGCCGGGGGTGACTATGACCGGTCCAAGGGTGGTTGGCAGACCTGCGGTGGAAGCAGGACGCTTGGTTTGAAACATTCTGCGATAGGACTGGCTAATGTCGCTGTTTCTCGGGATGGTGGAGGATTTGTCAAACTCTTGTTGTTCTGCCTCCTGGTCACCACTCACAGAGAAATAATCATAATCTGAAACTGATGCCGAAAGACAGAGTTAGGAACAAGCTGGAGAAGACAACTGAGTCATGTCAGTAAGTCTAAAGTATATCTAACCAAAAAAGCCTGGAGGTCAATAGCAATTAAGAGAGGTTTCACCTCCAGGAGGAAGGAAGCCTCAGATACTGTGAGCAAGATTCTCACACTGCGGGGCTGAAGGCGGGCACTACAGCAGACTGACCCTAAAGCTGCAGGGTGCCCACATCTCTAGCAAAAGAGAACTGTACACACTCAGTATCTTCTCTGAAAAGAACTAATTAAGTAGCAAAGACTCAATGCTTGCTGCCAACATTAAGATACCAAAATCAGCATCGGACAAGCCATATGCTACCACTTGTAGATACAAATACTTCAACTGACTTTAGTCAGTGACTAAAAAGTGTACTTTAGACTAGGCCATGTGGCGCTCAGGGGACTATGTACCAGTGATTCAAGCAGCAAATTTGCTTATTTTTGGAAAGAAAGTAAATCCCAGCTCCAAAACTGTCAGCTCCAAAAACTCAGTCTCAGCTTTAATAATCGGGTTCCTTCCCTTCCACGTAACTGCTGAGCCAAGCTAGGCCCTCCGCAAGCCCTGGTGCCTCCTGTGCTTGCACAGCATGACCGACCTCAGCTGAGCAAACAAGGCGGTTGCTGAACTGCAAACACCAAACTCAGTCCCTCTCAGCTCGCTGCTGGTTCTGAAACAGGGCACAAAACCCAACACCTTATTGCAGCTTCCCAGGTATGCCCAGGTTAAGGTCTCCGATGGATTCTTTTTCCAATTATGACAGTTTCTGCTGAGGTAGGAAATAAAAGGTCACAAAGGGAAACCAAGAGCAGACTCAGCGTACTGACAGAACAAGGAAGTAAAGCTCTTACGCGTATTTGGTAAGACAATAGCTCAAAAGGATGCCACCAGCACTACATGTGTACGAAGCAATAGCAGTGTCATTCCACTTAACCCATGAAATGTAATTCCAGCATCATCTTTAAAACGACAGCATCCTTAAGCTAAAACCCACGCTAGTAATGCACAAGAAAATAAGATCATTCAGTACACTATGCAGCAATCCAGGTTTCTTATTTAGTTAATAAATCCAGGCTGCATTCCAAGCTGGAAAAAAACTTCACAGCAGCAACATTCGCCCCTTTCTCCCCAGCTGACTACAAAGCCAGTGACCGACAGTTCACAGAATTACAGAATTGTTTGGGTTGGAAGGGACCTTTAGAGGCCATCTAGCCCAACCCCCCTGCTCTGGGCAGGGACATCTTCAACTGGACCAGGTTGCTCAGAGCCCCGTCCAACCTGGCCTTGGATGTTCCTAGGGATGGTGCATTTACCCACCTCTCTGGGCAGCCCGTTCCAGTGTTTCACCACCCTCATCGTAAAAAATTTGTTCCTTATATCCAGTCTAAATCTGCCCTATTTTCGTTTAAAACCATTACCCCTTATCCTGTAACAACAGGCCCTGCTAAAAAGTCTGTACCATCTTTCTTATAAGCCTCCCTTAAGTACTGGAAGGCTGGTCCTCGGTCTCTCCACAGCCTTCTCTTCTCCAGGCTGAACAGCCCCAACTCTCTCAGCCTTTCCTCACAAGTGAACAGTTGCTGGAGTACAGCTTTTTGGGGTGAGTGGGTGGTGGTCAGGCTGGGAACGCTCTGAAAAAGAACATCTCCTGGATGGTACCTTGAGATGGGATTGTGTCCTCTGAACAGCACGGCGTTGTTGTCTGGGTGCTGTAGCCGCTGGAGCACTGCAGCGAATCCCGGCTGCTCCTCTGGGTGTCCAGCTGCAGCCCTCTCGTCAGAGCGAGCGCCAGCTCCTCGCAGGCCTCCATCTCCTCACCCTGCTAGTTACACACAGAAAGGAGACTCATTACGTCTGGAAGGGTTAATCAACCTCCACCAACTTTTGGCTGTCTCTCCTCCCAAGCAGAGCTTGTCACCATCGCAACCCAGCAGGATTGTGTTCAACCATTTATTAGGGCTTCAAAGAAACAGGTGCTTCTTTGGATGCCACTGCTCTACAAATGCCGACACCCAGCAGCATGCTCTCTCATGCTCATGCCACTTCCACTGACCACCCCAACACCACACGAGTCCTGCTTGTTGGATAAATACGTGCCAACATGGAGCACGTCAAAAAAGTACTGGCAGGAAGTAGTGCATCCACTTCCTTTGCACCAAATGGCGTCTTCGAAATTCGAGCCTCACCCGTGTGGCAGCCGACACCGTCATGCTCCGAGGTCTCTGGGCCTCCTCTGGGGGCACAGGTGGTCCGCTCTGAGCTCCTCCGTTGAGATCTGGTTCGCGTTTTTCTTTGCGACGTTGCAATGTGTTCACCATTGGTTGATCGTAGGGACCTGGTTTGGCCCAGTCCTAGGGAAACGTGCTTGTTAGTGACAGCTTTTATCAGTAATTGTGCTTCAATTACAAGTAAAACTATGCAAAAGGGCAATTTTAATGAAACAGATTATGTACCAAACTGGATATGCCTTTCTGAGTAAGGCCAGAAATAAATTAATTTTGAGGATATTAAAAATCTTCACTTATAAAACCTGTCTCCTTTATTAAAGGGAATCTATATTTTCTATTCTACCTAAGTGCTCTTATATGAAGATATTTAACATTTTAATACTGTAGTTTTCTCTAAATAAAATTCAGTTGTGTTAAAGCCTCTATTTTCAGAAATTCAAATGCAAAAATCACTGGCACACAGCAGAAAATTCACATAAATGTCCAATCAGTGATGTAACTTCTAGACGAACACAAGTTCTAGTATTATGTGCTGTTACAAGTCTTCAGTTCTGAAAAACTAGGCTTGAACAGATTTTTGATACACATCAGAGGAGCAAGTCACTCCGAGTGATCTCTCAGTTTACTTACTAGCTGAAATCTAGTTGATAATAATGATCTGTACTGAAGAAAGACTAACTTCACTCTGAATGACTGGTGCCAAATTTGAACCAGAAATTCCTCAGGCCACAAGGGCTATATTCACTCAGGGCTCTATTAAGCAAAATCCTGAGTGTGTCCAGAAACCACACGCTGCGCACAAAGAGCAGGATTGATCAGCGACCTGTGCTGGGACGCGATGCAGGGGCAAGCCCAATCCTGAAGAGAGTTTTCCCTCACCAAGACAAGGGGTGCTTCAAAAATAAAATCAGAAGAAACAACTTGTACGTGAGAACGGGCCACGCACCCCACCACCGGCAGTAGCTGGCTGCTGGGCAGCCTCCACACAGCCTTCCGAGAAGTAATTAATGGCGGGCTAAGACCACACTATAGATTTTTACTGACGTGTCTCAGCCCGAGGTGTGAGAAGCGCAAGGCAGCTGCACTGACAGAAGCCCCTCGTACAGAGAGGTGTTTTGGTTTTATTAAGACATACGAAACTCCGCTTTGCCTGAACAGCTGTGTCTTTGCTGTAAGTATTTTGCTGGAAAATACATTGGCAAAGTGCTTCTAGCATGGACACAGCTAATGATGCTGAAGCCCCAAGACCACTGTGGCCACCCTATGCACATGTCTCAACAGTCTCCGGCTACTGGAGAGAGATTAGGGTAACGAGGTCTCTCAGTTTACATGTATAAGAAGGCTCCATGCATATGCAGTATCATATAACCATCCACAGGCATCTAAGACCTGTGCAGCTACTCTCAACTGCACATCAAGCTTGTGAAGATTAAAGGCAACAGACAAGAGACCTTCTCCCCCTGGTCTGCGGCAGATTCGCCCAGGGCAATCGCCTGGCCGGGACGAGAGTCAAGTCTCTGGCAGAGCAGGGACGTTTCGATGCCAAGGAAGATCCTGCAGATCCAGCTGGAGCAACTGAAAGAATTTCCTGCATTCAGACTTATCCGGTGGTCTCATGCAAGAGAGCAAAACAAGCTGGGTGAGCACTTTCAGTCTGTGGCAGTCAAGCTAGGATAGCTTCTGTCACCACTTAGGTTCACCTGGTGACAGGCGCTGCCTTAAACCACTCCAGCTAGGTCTACAAGAGCTTACCTGCCCCTGGCCAAGGTGGGGGCTGAGCACAGCCACTGCAGTGAGGACATCATGTTGGTCAATGGATGGTTTCACTGAGCCAACTGGATGCCAAGCTTGCACTTCCCTGCTCAAGTGAGCGCTTTGACGGTGCTAAACAAGCTCTCCTCTCGCTGAATAGAGCCCAGAGTGCTTTCACCAATGTTCCAGAGTTAAACTATTCCTTCCTACCTAGGTGCTGTCAGCTTTAATACGTTTTAGGCAGTGCCAGAATAGACAAGGTCATTCAGAAATACCCACTACCAGATTTTAGCTCTCTGATTATCACCATGCAGTGCCCATTCAGAGTGATATTAAACAAGAGCAAATCAATGAGTAATTACATGAATCAAAAGGCAGCAACAACTGCCGCGTGCACGCTGTTGGTATGAGGAGGTGAGGACTGCCACAACAAAAGGAACACAAACCTTCCAGCTAGGGATCTTAGATGATGGTAACATGCCTGGCCCAATGGTGTAATAATGAACGTAGTCTGGAAGGAGGGCTGAGGGAGCCCGAGTCCACGCGCGGGAGACAGGCGGGAAATGAGGGAAAGGACCTGCACCAACTGAAGCTACGGATGGGTCACTTGATAAACTACAGTGATAAAACCCATTAGACAACTGGAAACGAAACAAATAAACAAACAAAAACAGAGAAATTAATATAAACAGAATGAATATGAAAATATACTGCGACTCTGATGTCCTAGGGAGAAAACTTCTGTATCTTAAAACAAAAGAAAGAAAAGTCTTAGCTTTGCTGCAAATAAACAACAGAAAATTGACACAATGCTTAGTTCAGAAATGAGATTGCTTGAAAATTGTTATCTGGTATAACAAATTTCAGACATCAATCTAGCAGTCATTGTCTCCAGGCTGAGCAGCTTTGCCTTCTGTCCACGAAAGCAGCACACTGTGAAAAAGCCTTTGCAATTTAGGCACCCTGCAGACTGCGGACACAGAAACAAAACATTTCCAATACTGGAGGCATTTGCATTGGTGGCATTTACTCTACATAGCTGGACAGAGAGGAAAAGCCTACAGCCTTCGAACATGACGTGCTCTGGCTGTGTGATGATATGGAAGAAAAAAAAGAAAAAACCAACAGCAAGGATTTACCAGATGAGAATGGAGACCGCTATCACCTCCTCCCCCGATTCAGAATGTATCCCCCGTAGTTTATTCCAACCATCTGTGTTTCGTTTTCCATTTTGTTTTGGTCAAAAGCAAACCCCAATTGCTCAGTGTAATGCTGCCTCATGGGGGAGCGCGGAGAAGCCGCAAACAGTACAGCCTGGGCAAGCTGCTCTCTGTTAGGCAACCAGCTGGGTTTGGGCAGCGTTCCACAATCTCTTTGAGCAGAAAAGGTGGACAATGAGCTTTTCTTAGTAAATGACCTCTGTAAAATGCCCAGTTTGTAGCTTCTCCCTAAAAGCTAGTTTAAAGGTAAGTGGTGCTGTGGTTTATTCAGACAGATTCATTTCTAAGGGAGCGTGCAGCAGTTCCTATTCTCATCTTCACAGAGCGGAATCCTGGCTGCGCCCCGTGCACGTTTTGTTTTTTTTGTTTTGTCCAAATGTTGCTAGGTTTGGATAACGAGCTAGTAGGTTTGTATGTCTTTGAGATGAAGTTTTTCACCTTATCTGTGGAGGCCCAAGCCCCCATGGTGGAGCCTGAGCTGACTGAGGTGGGGGAACTGCACTCGCTCACTGACTGGCAGGTTTCAGAGGCTTCTGAAGAGGCAGAGCTGGACGAATTCTGCAGCGTAAAACAGCACCGCAACGCAGGGAAAGGATACACAAGCCATCAAAAAAAGAAAAAACCAAACACAAACAAACAAACAAAAAAAGACAAAAAGCACATACACAGACACACACACACAGGAGAGAGGGAAGGATGAGAGAAGCAAAGGGTTAGGGTTTTAAAAATCAATTAGAAACTGCTCAAAACCATTGCTAATGTTCAGGAAATCTATGAGAAACAAAACAAGCCGTTTGCTTAATGCGAGAACTTGCCACGCTGCTTAAGAATGAGGGAATCGAGGCAGCGACCTCAACTCCTCATTGCAGTTTCAGCGTCTCAATTCTGTTAACTGTCTCAGAGCAAGTAGCTGAGGAAGCTGAGGGCACCTACGGTCCAAACATGCAATATACTGAGACAACTGATTTATACAGAACAGCAGATCATCAGTACTTGAAAGACAGAAAGTTTAGGTTTCAAACATGGAGCAGCAAACGTCACTTACATTCACAAGTTCTCGGATATTCTGATCTGCAAAAGTGCTTGTGAAAAGCTCACCTGAGTTCAAATATTTTGGAACAGAGAAAGAAGTGATACTTACCAAAACTGGAGGCTTCCAAAGCGCATTATCTGTATGCATGTGCCTCTGCGGGTAGTATGCATACACCAAGAGCACTCTGACTCAAACTTTTCTGCCCAGCAGCCACTATGAAGGTACACGTACTCTGCTGAGTGCATAGGTGGTGGCATGTGCTTGCCACCCGCCTCTCTTAACAGCAGAGAGAGAAAATATCAGGGGCTTGGATGGAGAGCGAAAGAAAATGCAGGATACAGAGCATCCATCAAACACCTCAAACATTTTGCTCCTAGCTAGGAACTTCTCTTCCAATTTTCAGTGCATGCCCTTACGTACATTTGCTGCTGTACGACCTCTACAACAGCATCTCATTCACCTACAGGCAGGCCAGGGTGCATAACCATGTGGACCATTTTACCAACTCCCAATGCTCTTGTACATCTCCCCCTTAAAAGCATCATCCCCCTCAGCGGGGAGGGGGGTGCATGCAGGTCCAGCGAGTGCTTGGAAATGTCAAGAATACTGGCAAAGCCCTCAGGGCAGTACTGAGATCTATTCACTGTCAGGACATTCAATACTACAAGATTAACTCATCCTTTGGTAGTTTAAGACCCGTGAAGCATGTCTATCCAAGGATATCCCCAGCATTTTATTTTATGACAGCAAAAAGAATGCGCTCTTGTATCAAGTTTGTGTAGCAAAGCCTCAGATTTCAAGGAATGACATTTTCAAGAGGAAGGGAAATCTCAGCTGAAGTAAAACTTCATCAGTTAACCTCAGATGAGATCTTGGGGTGAGGCTGCAATAAAAAGACAGCTGGATAAGAGCCACTGTAGAGGAGTAATTACTGCTAACACCCAGAAGCTGTCTCACTGCTCACCAGAAGCTACGTATAAGGAACGTACAGCTAATTGCCTAGGTAAAAGGAGATGTCGTCTCTTGAGTCGGAACACCATCACCACAAGGACTTTCATGAAGACTACCGGGGCTGTTGAGAAGCCAATACGGTATCAGCATCTTGAGCTCATCAGCAAACTGTGCATTTAAGTGAAACTTTGCAAAGGCTGTTAGAAGTTTTTAAAAAGCACGTCATGTGGTGGATTCTTTTACAGAAATAACGCATATCCCATCTTATGCTGACATGAGATCAGATCTGCGGGTGACCTGTCAAATGTGTTTCAGATACAAGCAAGCTCAGATAACAAGGCTTGTATTCAAAGCGCAGTAAGAGCTGAGGTGAACACAAGATCAGAAGAAACTACAACAAATGACAAGTAGCTGTTACGCAGAGAAGTGAAAAGTATGCAGTGGGGTACCCAGTGACGCAGTGGCTTGATGTTTTGTGGCACTTGTCAAATTCTTGCTTTAATGCAACTCCTTTTACAAGAGAAAAACCTCTGAAAATAAGAATACAGACAAACATGAGCTGCAATTGACTCTGCCATCAGACATAACTACAGTACACTAGATGGAGATGAGCCTATTTTTTCTATCCTTAGAGAAAAATACATTATAGAAAATTAGTTTTTACACTAAAACTCCACAGAGTTCTGCCTGACATTCCTGGTTTTGGCTGGGATAGTTCATTTTCCCCCTAGTAGCTGCTGTGTTTTGGATTTAGTATGAGAAGACTGTTGATAACACTGATGTTTTTAGTTGTTCCTAAGAAATCAAGAACCATTTTCAGTTTCCCATGTTCAGCTAACGAGCAGGCGTGCAGGAGCTGGGGGGGAGCACAGCCAGGCAGCCAGCCCAAGCTGACCAGTGGAAATATTCCATACCATGGGCATCATGCGAAATTTATAAAGGGGGGTTGGCCAGGGGGCAGGAACCTCTTTTCCGGGAGTTCAGTTCAACGTTCTTTTTTCTGTGAGTTTGAACTTATTCAGGAGCTCTGCAAAATCTGTGAGTTCCACGACTGCTGCTCAGGGATTGGCTGCAAAATGGTCATCAGGTGGTGAGAAAAATTTTATTGTGTACAGCTTGTTTTGCCTATTCTTTATTGTTATTATTTCCTTTGCTGTCTTATTAAACTGTCTTTATCTCAGCCCACGAGTTTTACCTTTTGTCTGTTCTCCTTCCCTTCCCACTGGGGGGGAAGAGGAAGGGTAAGCGAGCAGCTGTCTGGTGGTTAGTTGCCAGCTGCTGGGTTAAACCACAACACTTAGCAAAATAAACTGTTTGAGAAGCCCCACAAGAACACGCACACTAGTGCTATACTTTGGCCAAGGGAAAAAAAAAAAAAAAAAGAGAGAGAAACATGTAATTTCAGAAAATGCTTTCTGAAACCTCATGCTTATGGCCTGAAAGACTCTCCTGGGTCTGCACACCCTGCACATGGCAGGAGAGGCAGGGAAGGGTCTGAGTTCCAAACACAGTATCCTGACACCTTGTCCTCTGCAGATACCCCGATGGTGACAAGTAAGAATTTGGAGTTTATGTCTCATAGACTACTCCTGTTTACAAGCCAGAAACTTCATGAAATTATGTAAAGTAATGGTAGAAATTGGTCATCAATGAGGTTTATTAGCCACAAAGCTGCATGTAGCAAGCAGATGGAAAAAGGCTAAAAATGCAAATTCTGAAAATGCAAAGAACTGTTCAATTTACTTGGCGTACGGGGAAAAAAAGACTGGAAGTGATGAACTTATTTTTGCAATAAAGTGACTCCAAGGTGAAAGAAAGATGAAAGAAAGACTCTCCCACTAACTCAGCGTGGCCATTTTTAGCAGGCAAAGCTAGACAAAGGATGAACCAAGCTGCCACGGGGAAAACACCTTGGTAGTTCAAGGAAGTGCAAGAGGTGGTGGTAGGGAAACAGGGTCTCCTTGTCTTGAGAAACTTGCATGGCACAGGGAAGGGGAGCCTCTGATCTTCCGAGAAAAGGACTGAAACAGTGAGAAAACGATGGAGAGGGAGGCCAAAGAATACTGAACTACTGAAGGAGAAGTGTAAAGAAAACGTGAGTGGCAGCAGGTCAAAGGCTGCCTGGACCAGACTCCAGAAACAGTCTTGAATGGAGGGACCTGGGTGTGGGAAGCACAGACCACCCTTCACTTCTTAGCAGAAAGCACACGAGGGGCTGAAAACAGAAACTGCACAGTTACTGCTTGGGCAAAAAGTCTCCAGACATTTGAGTGCTTGTTCTCGATGCACACCCACCAGCACACGCACCCTGGGGAGCACACGCACAGGCAAACACCAGGCTGAGCAACTTCTACTCCACATCCCGCAGAGTGAGAAATTTAGCTATCGGATTTTTTCAACGTATTTTAGTCAATTCCTTTTTAAAATCACTGTTTAGTTTGAATCATTTTTTTTTAAATTAGTTCTTTCATTTTAGCTATTTTAATCACGGGAGATTTTTTTTTCCCCCCACAGCTGCGATAACAGCAGCTCTGCTCTGCTCTCAAACCATCTCTTCTGACAAAAAGCTTAAAGTTAACAGTATCAGCAGAAAGCTAAAACTGAGCTCTGCACAGTAACAACCAGTTCCTCAAACATACGTTATACTTATGTAGTTTGGTATCTGGTCTCTCACACATTGTGCCATGGCTTGTTCTTGGACAGTGTCCCGCTGCTTGGTGTGGTGTGTATCAATTCCAGCAAGGATATTAAAAAAAAAAAAAAAAAAAA
>Ga0065711_1042470_pt1 | contig 15363 bp, 8 predicted proteins | sample Hoacrofraction12_FD_59098 | JGI IMG/M metagenome (GOLD analysis project Ga0065711, IMG submission 59098) | Hoatzin crop microbial communities from Cojedes, Venezuela - Epithelial fraction 12 v2 (version 2) | ecosystem: Host-associated > Birds > Digestive system > Esophagus > Crop | place... | reverse complement strand
GCTCGCACCGCCCTCCCGCGGACGCGGCAGCCCCCCGCCTCCCCCCGACCCCGCCGCTCTCCTGCCGCCCCGCCTCCCTTCTACCTCCAGGCGCTCCGCTGCGGCCCGCGAAGGGACGCCGGGTCCCGCCGACAGCAACCGGGGAGGAGAAGAGGGGAACAGACACGTCTCCGGGTACAAAGACGGGTCCCCCTCACTCTGAACCTCCCCCCGTCCTTACCGCTGTACGCCGTGGCGGAGGCCGAGCGCCATTCCGCCTTCTCCGCCTTGTGCTTCTTGTGCTTCTTCCCCATGGCAGAGCCGGCCCCGCCAGCCGCCGCCTGCCCTCAGCCCCCCCGCCGGAAGCGCTCGGGACAGAAGGACGCCTTCCGCCTGCTGCGGAGGAAGATCCAGGTCAAGGGGGGAGGGCCGGCCTGCCGCTCCCCAGCCCGCCTTTTACAAACAGGCGGTAGCGGTGTCCCGGTGTGCCAGGTTCTCTGCGCGCCCGAGTGGGGTCTCTCCTACTCCCTGTGCGGTGGATACGCGGCCCTCGGGGCGCTGAGGGGACGGCGGAGCTGCCCAGTCCTTCCGCTCTCCGGGCCGACCCGTGTCCCCGGATCGCAGCGCGCCGTTCTCGGGGCCGTGTCCGGCGTGAGGTGATCGCCTGCTCCCACCGCGGAGGCCCGCCGGGGAGGGGGCGGCGGGGGGAGCGGGGCGGCCCTCGCGACGCGTCCCGTGTCTGGCGTCGCCGTGTCCCGGGGAGGGGGGGTCCCGCTGGGGGCAGGCGGACGTGGCGCGGCAACTCCCTGCGCCGGGAAGGGCCGTTCGCGCCGTTGCCGTGTGACGGTCGCTGAACGCCTGCGCACCGCTTTCCCCCCAGGGGCGAGGAGGATGGACGAAGCTGCCGGGGATTTGAAGCAAGCGCTCCCGAGCGTGTGTGACAACGTTCAGATACACGTGGAAGTTCACCAGAAACCCAGCAGGTCTCTCTGAGCAGAACTTGACTCGCTGCGGCTTGCGTCTGTTGCGGTTTCGTCCTTGTCCGTTGCCCCTTCTCCACGGAGAAGGCAGAGCAGAGTGCTGGGCGCTTGTAGGTGCGCAGCGCCGCACTCTGCCTTCTCTGCACTCTCCCCTGAGTTTCCACAGAGGTGTCCCTTCCTAAGGTTGAACAAGCCCGTTTCTCACAGTTTCTTGCACATCATGTTACCCGGTCTCACAGTCCACTTAGTGGCCATATTCTGGACTTGCTCGGGTATATCATTGTCTCTTGTCCAGCAGAGCCCACAGCTGCACACAATGCTCTGGATGTGCTCTCACAAACAGCCAGCAGACGGAAAGAATCGCTTTCCCTAGTATTTGCAACTCTTACTAGCATAGCCTAAGATAAGGTTGGCCTTATTTCTAGCAGGGACGCACTGCTGGCTTGTTGCCATCTTGTCCACCAGTACCTCTGGGCCCTTTTCTGCAAAGGTGCTTTTCATCCAGTTGGCCCCTGATCTGTACTGTCATCTGGGTGGTAGATGGAGAGACAGGATTTCACGTTTACTTTTGTTGAGCTTCCAAATGTTGCTGCCAAACCATATCTCCAAAGTGCAGAGGTCCCTCTGGATGGCTGCTCTGCTCTCTAGCATACTGACAGCTCTCCCTGCTTTGGTGTTATCTGTGAACTGGCTGCAGTTGCTTTTCATCCCATTGTCCAGGGTGTAAATGAAGAAAAAACAGTCTTGGTCCCAACATTGACAGCACCACTCCACCTTTCCCTGCCTGACTTACTGGCAATTCTGCTTAGTCTTTGCACTACTAATCACAACTGTTTGAGCTGCAGTCTAGCCACCTCGATGTCCGTTTATCCAGTCCTTGTCTTGCCAGTTTGGCTATCTAGATACTATGGGAGAGTGTGTCCAAGGTGTTGCTAAAGTCAAGGTGTAAAATCTCCACTACTGTCTTTTTGTCAGACTTAAAAGACAAGGAACTGGGAATTCACACTGGGAATGCATCACTGAAATGGCAAAATTAAGTTAAAACCTTTCTGAAATCTTAAAATGGTATTCCTTTTCCTGTAGTTTTTGTCTCTTCTGCTGGAATTTTTCTTATAGCATGTCCCCATCCTGAGGTATCAGCTGTCCTCGGGCACGAAAGCGTAATAGAGCTTCCAAGCTAAGTGTTCCAAATTCATTCTAATAGCTCGGCTATGAGTTTTTCTGTTTTTCCTGGTGAAACACATATTGCATAACTAATTTCCATTCTTGAAATCTTCTAGCTGTGTCATTTGATGTCCCCTGATATGACTGCAAACAGAGCAAACAGTATTCTTTGTCTTGTGTCTTTTAGTGCACAAATTAAAAACAAGTATAAAATTTGTTGCTTTTGCAGACAAACTGAATTTGATAGATTCGTTTTCTGTAGAATGTTACAAGGGGGCAGTGAGAGGGTTTTGTGTTTTTTTGTGTGGGTTGCTTTTTTGTGGGGTGGTTTTGTTTGGGGGGGTTGGGTTTTTGTTTTTCATCTTTTTGTGAGATGAAGCTGTTTTCCATGTAGGCTAGTGTATGAAATGAAGCACTCCAATACTAGTTCATACTTCCTTATAAATGTCAATGCCATAAATAATGCCGCTTCTTTCTTGTTAGTGCGGCCAAGAAAGAAGATATCAGGATGAGTGTCTTAAAGCTGTTGAACAGACATAACGTCGTATTTGGTGATTACAAGTGGACAGAGTTTGATGATGGCTTCCTTAACAGCAATGTGCAGTCTGTGTCGATTGTGGATACGGAGCTGAAACTGAAAGACAGACAGGTATTCACAGTCAAGAATGTACAGCTCTGTTCGTATGCATGTAAACTAGTTGTAGGTAGAATAGTGATAGCCTAAGGACATAAGCGAGTCCAGGTCTATAGGACGATGTAGTATCTTTTATTAGGCCAACTGGTATAACCAGGAAAAGGAGGAATAAGTTTTGGGACCTACACCCCTTAGTAAGGTCTGAAACAAAAGTAGTAGGCTTCAAAGATTAATGCCAGCTGATAACTGTAACTTTCTTATGTTATAATGAGCTTTAAACGAGAAATACAGTGTATTTAAAGTCTTTTTATGTCCATTCTAGCCTATTGACTTGAGCAAAAGCAGCCTTTCTCTTCATATTTTTCATCTGAATGAAGAAGGACCAAGCTCTGAAAACCTTGAAGAAGAGAATGAGGATATCATTGCAGCTAACCACTGGGTGCTACCAGCAGGTACCCATGTGATATTTCTGCAAGGTCTAGAGTAATTACAATGAAAGAAAATTTTGAAAAGTCTAAAAGTGTTTATTAGGGTTACCTGTTAAAGATATTATTTGTATATATTGTTTAACTTTGTCCTTTGTCGATGGAACCAATATATTTGGATTTTCTTTTATATGGTTTTGACTGAACTACTATGGGTGATTCCACAGCACGTCATTTATTTGTGTGATACTTGCAGATGGGTGGAAGTAACTGGTCTTGTAGGATAAAATGTATAGTCATACTCAGAAGCATGCAAATTTTTAGCCCTACAAGCTGCATTCCAGATTTTTATTTGGAGACCCAAAAGAAACTCGTCAGTTTAAGCATTCATTTTCCAGAGCCCACTGCTGGCTTCCAGCCCCCAAGACAGGGCTGCTCTTACATTTGAAACAAGCTAAAGAGATTTAGAGTCCTCAGAGTGTCTTCTGAAAAGAAGGTGGCTTTGCTGTGCAGTAGAGCGTAGCCTGCCTGCTACTATCTTATGCTTGGGGAAGTTGGATTCTGTGCCTGAAACGAGAAGTACGGGTGTGAGCTTGAGCTCAAACAGACAGTGTTCTGAGACATTTCTTGCTCTTTCCATGTTGTGAAAAGCCTAACTATCCATTACATTTCTCTTTGGGAAGAATCCAATCTGATCCAATCTTTGACATTATTCCCATATTATTGTGGTTTATAATTGTTCAGTCTTTTTTGCTTTACTTTGCTGAAAGCTAGAAACTAACTGCTAGAAATGATTGATACCCAATCACAACTGAAGTTTTTTTATACATTATTTAGCAATGTGATTTTTTCTTCCTCTACATGTTGATGTTAAAAAGAAAAAAAAAAGCTGAATGATAAAATTGGGCTCAGAACCCTCCTCCCACCCCAACTTTTCATAGCTCTTTATCTTGGGAAAATGTAGGTCCGTCCCATATTGAGGGTGGAAGGAATGATATATTCTTCCTTTCATGTTAAGACATTAAGAAGATTAATTTCTCCTTATAATTATTTGAGGAAACAGAAGTTGTGAAACTGCTGAATTTGTCCGTTAGAAAGTAGTGTTTGCATCAACTCGTACATTTTTTTTTTTCCATGTATTTTAATTGCTCTTGTAAACCTGTTCTTAATTTTAGTTGAGGATAATTTGAAAACTGCTTTGTGCTGCAATGGTAAATTGCAAGTTCCAAGACTGATTTATCCTAAACAGGTATATAATATATTGCTTTTGCAGCTGAATTCCATGGCCTTTGGGAAAGTCTTATATATGACACTGAAGTAAAATCACACGTAAGTTGAAAATGAATAACAATTACAATTGCTTGAGGAGAAGTAAGTGTGGAAAAGTAGCCTGTTTGAAGTTTGCTTCATCCCATGGAGAAGTTATTTGGGAATCACCAGCTCAAGAAAGAATTCTTATGTCTGCTTATTATACTTTTGTATTTTGAAAGGTAGTATGGTCTTAGCGATTTTGCAAAGCTTTATATTCTTGTTGAAATCTCCATATAATTTTTCGTAGTTACATACTTCTCTGATATACACTTAATAAAAGAAGGCAGAGCTGACGCTGAGATTAAACATCATATCTCAGATGTATATCAGTATGTACTACTGCGAAGTCAGCTTTGCGAAAAATCTCAAGTTTCCTTATGAAACTGAGTTCAGTGATGCTCATGCCACAAATTATAAAGAGTTCCTTCATACACATTGGCTTATTTTACAGAAATCAGAAGTTTAACAGCTGGAGGTGTTATGTTGGTAGCAACTTAACATTTCTCAGAAGATTTCACTTTTGCTTTGGACATATTCATCAGCCTGTAGAAGAAAACAATGTATGTTCTATCGAACAGTATAAATTCACTTTATTAAAATACTACACCTTGTTTTAAGGCTCATTAATTGCATGTTTTTGTAGAAGAGGAGAAGAAAATTGGTGGGGAAAAAAAAACTTCAGAGGCTTAGAAAAAATGTATACAGCATTCTTTGAAATTGATTCTGTATTTCTCCATTGTGAAGATCCCAACAGATCTGTTCTGACTTTGGTGTGGTTTTTTTTAATGATAAGGCAATTTAGGTGGCTTGCTATCACGAAAGAAGTGTGTTGCTCTCAGCTGTACTTGCAGAGCTTCCCTTTTACTGGTATTCTTGTTACCTTGCAGTAAACTAACTTAAGGAAACTAAATCACTAAAAGTGTTCAGCTTATTGTATGATGGCCTAATTTCCACCTGGAATTCCCAGTAATTGGTCCACTGTGACCATAGCTAATGGCCCTCTAACAGAAACAGGGGGTGCAGGCTAGGTGGAAAGGGATGGAAATTTAACTGTGTGTTTCTGGCAGCTGCTAGACAATTCATTGGTTTAGCAGTAATGTCAGCCAGCACTGTTACTGTTTGTACAAATGCACACTAAATGAATTGACTAGAGTGAGTGTGCTCCCACTTGAATGCTGATAGCATATTCCGAAGAAACAAAACAGTTCCATGGAGTCATTTTCTGGTTTGAAGATTCTGTGCATTCATCAGAGGTTGCAATGATAACTGCCAGAGCTTGTAGAACTGTAATACTGTAATCTGAAGCTTAGTATTGTGATGTGATTAAAAACCACAAGTAATTCAATTCGATTGCTCTTATGACAGCACTCCTTAAGATGTTTATCATGCTTGTTAAAAATATATGCTTCTACCTGAAGTTTCTGGACACAAATAACTAACTTATTAACTTGTTTATAGTACCTTAGTGTATTCTCACTAAAGTCTTTATAACCTTTTATAGTAAAGCAAAACATTCCAGTAATTGTACTTCTTCATTTGTAAGGTAAACATCAATTAACACATCAACATTTGTTTAATTTATGGAACTGCTTTCCAAATCATCTGTGAAATGACAAGACTAACTAGACTTACTGATGTACTAAATAACAGTAAATTGATCACTGTTCACTGTAAGTGTATGTTGGTAGAAAGAAGTGGTAGCTTCTAATGACCAAAACCTGAACTACTGAACTTCTGTAAAAGTAATTGTGATGTTCATTCTTTAATCCATGCAACCAGCTGAGTACGGTTGTATTCTACAGACTTAAATGGTTGCTGTGAATTTTATAAATAGTACAGTGTCAATATAATATTGAAAAACATGCTGCATGAAGTTCAGGTGTTTTGCTGTTGCATAATTGCTCTATCTTGGGCATGATATATTGCAGGAATACTATTGTATTGTCCTTTAACTCAAATGGATCAAAAGTACATTACAGGAAACAGCAACACAAAATAGTATTATATCAGGTGTTATTATAGGTGAAAACCAGTACAGGTTCACACCTGAAGCTCATATTCATTTTATTGAAAGAGTTCTTTACTTCCTAATTCTAGATAATTCTAAAATGAAGTGGCATTATTTTTAGAAGCAAGCATTCAGGGAAGTACATGCAATTTCCTTTATTTGAAAGGATAACCAGTCTACAAATTCCTTACAGTAGCTGATACAAATGCTTCAGTAGAAAGGAACTAAAATGTGACAGGAAATGCTTTGTTTGGTGGATTGACTGCAGTAAACTGAACAAATGTATACCTGTACGACATCTAAACAGGACCTGGAGTTTGAGTGCTTGACTCTCTGTGCTTGGGCAGCTTGTGTTTTAATGACACACTATAAGTGGGATGATGGAAAATGAAAATAACTTCACTTCCTTAAAGTATTTCATTTATTCATGTGAAAGTCCTGGAACTCCATTTGTGCCCAGTACGTGCTATTCTTTTTCCTGAGGGCAAGAAGGAAATGAATTTCCAGCCTTTGTAGAAAGAAAAGTTTCCTGTGACTAAAACAGGAGCCCCATTTTTATTTTAAGAGTAAACAATATACGTAATTAGGAGATTGCTTCTATTTGTAATTGTATGTGCTGATATGTCTTTAATTTGTGTGTGTCTCTTCTCTTCACTTAGTTACTTGATTATGTGACAACAACTTTACTGTTTTCTGACAAAAATGTTGACAGCAACCTGATATCGTGGAACAGAGTTGTTTTGCTGCATGGTAAAAATTATCTCTCTTAAACCAAGTAGATTCATTTGCCATCTCTTTATACGAATGGAAAAACTTGTATTGCATTTCTGTGTGGTGGAATTAGATGATCCAAAAGCAGCAGAGAAATATTCTCTCTATAATACAAATCTAAATGAAATGTCATGTCAGAGTCAAATCAGTGTTCACATGTACTATGTTTTGCAAGAATTTTAAATTCTAAAATTTATAATGCAGTGACAATTTTTTTAAATTTTTGTTTTGAGTAATATTATTGGATTTTTTGTATCTAGTGCAAAAATAATGCCAATACTGAGGACATTAGGAGCCATATATGAGTTATAGTTCTATTGCAATATTAAAGAATTTGTTAGTTATGGCTTTAGAAAAACTTTTGAGGAAACTGGGAAATCGGTCTGTGTGTTGTGTTATTAACATTGTGTATTCTGTTGCCGAGTATGAAGGCAGCACTCTTGCTAATTTAGTTATTACTATTTCAGTGAAGCCATAATCTTTAGTCAGTTCTAGCTTACTGTGGAGGTTATACCATAAACGAGATTAACATCAACTGAATCCATTTTCTTGCAAAATGCAGCTAGCTATTGATTAATTACAATTTTGTCATCAAGACTGGTATTCAAAAATAAAAGATCATAGTGAAAATGTTATAAGCGTTGATTATACTTAAGTTATAACTATCAGTTTAGAAGCTGCAAGGTGTTTTTGTTTGGAAAACTATTTATTTCAGACTGTTAACAATATATCTATTATAGATATATTTAATTTTAGTGATGAGCTCATTATTGTGGTCACCCAGAAGTTAAGACTGGGAAGTTCCAACTGTTGTAGTACAAAATACATTTATGCTATAATGGCAGTACTTGCTTTGAATGAAAGTACTGTCATCTAGTTGATGTTATCAGTTTGTTTAGCACCCGCACATCAACTTTCATACGTTCATATTCTGTGTAATTATGCTTGTACCTGTGTGTTTGGAGGTCTTCGTGATTCTTCCATAGCATGTCAAGCCAGGTCCAAAAGTTTTGTCCCAGAGCATGCTTCTTCAGATGCTCTGGGTTGCCCCAAGGTAGAGATTTCTGGGAGAGTGGGCAGCTGATCTAACTGGGCATGATGTGTTTCTGTTTTGCATGTTAGAAGAGTATGTTTCAGGAAGATACAAGTTTAAGCATAGCACTGATTTTTGAGAATGCTAATAAGCATAAGCTGTGCTAGGGTCATACACTTTGCTTCTGTGGCTGTTGAGTTTTTTAGCTTTATGGTGTCTTCATATGAACTATTACACTAACTATACTAATAATTCAAAGTTATATAAATTCAAAGCTCAGCTCTAGGACTGTAGTGGAGTAAGCAACTTTCTCAAAATACCCGGGTATTCATAATCGTTGTCTACAATTAGTGCTGTAATGAAATACAGTAGTTAAAAAGATGTTACATGTCATGAACAACCTGTTGCAGATTCTGTGTAATGTATGGATCTGATTTCAAACCAGGCCCTCCTGGAACTGGTAAAACCTCTCTCTGTAAAGCATTGGCTCAGAAGCTGACAATTCGACTGTCGTACAGGTGATCATTTCCAGAAATTTTTCAGTTTGATTTACTATTGTTAATTGTTCATTTTCACTAGCCAGAAGATATTTAATATTTGATTTCAAATAACTGGTGCCAAGTGCTAATGTTCCTGGTTCTTTTGTAGAGCATCTGGCTAGCAATAAAATTGATCTGATGGGGATACTGGTTAGGATATCTTAATGCCTTTTAAAATGTGTGATTATTTGTGCGCAGGTATGTAAAACGAATTCCAGAAGTGATATAGTCATTTGTTTGTGCTCACATTGTACGTCAAGGAATATTAAAGGGCAAAGGATCACAGAGTATCAAGCCTGCTATTTATATCTTCATGTTCAAGAAAGCCTGTTTTTAATAGGTAGTGAATTTGTAACGAATTTGTTTTGTACTTGGATTGGCGGAATGCCACAGTCTGCAGATGTCAGTCTGTATATCAGACAAGTAATAAGAGTTAACCTTAAACTTCATAGCAACTTAACAATTTTTTATAAAAGAAATGTTGTATAAAATACTAGGTGTAGCATAAATAATGTGTAATTATTGGAGTGATCTGACTCTAGCCAAAGCTGGATTTATTATAAACGTGGGCTATATAATGTGTGGTTCAGATATTTTTTCCTGAGATTATCCATGTAGAGCTAAGCAAATAAGCTTCATGCTTTTATATGTGTTCTTGCTGCACTGAACAAAATCTTAGAGGAACAGAAGAATGAGGCCATTAGCATGGTAACTGTTACTTAAACTATATTTTAATAGCACCTGTTCTAATGAAAGAATTCTGATAGCTATTTAATACAAAGAATTGTAGTGAGACGCATTTCTGGAAATGACAGTTAAACTCCAAACAGGTATTATGTTTTGAAAAGTAAGTAATTTAAAGTACTAATTCACAGAATTCCACAGTTGAAATGAAGGGAATGAGACTTACGGAAGTTAATGATATTGCTGACTTTTATTTACAGTAAAGTTGATGCTTCTTTTTCCCTTCATACTTCAGGTATAGGTATGGACAGTTAATTGAGATAAACAGCCATAGCCTTTTCTCTAAATGGTTTTCTGAGGTATGTATTGATGTAGCTAATTAAGTAGACCTTGTGCTTTAGAAATTGCACTGTTTCTGTTGAGCTTGTTTCATAAAATAACTATGTCCACTAAAGATTACTCAGAATAATTAAAGTTTTAGCACACTTAAATAGAAGCTATATTAGACGGTTGTTTTAAAAAACAGTTACTTCCATCTTTAAATATGGTGAGGCTTGGAAAGTTGTGTGATAAGGAAATAGTTAAACATATGCATATGATGTCTTTCTAGAGTGGCAAGCTTGTAACCAAGATGTTCCGGAAGATTCAAGAGTTAATTGATGACAAAGATGCTCTTGTGTTTGTACTGATTGATGAGGTATGGTTCTACTAGCACTGAGATACAGAAAATTTAACAGAAAGTAAATTGATGGGAGGCAACTGCGATAATGCTCATTTGTGAAGAACAATAAAAGCATATTTATGTTTTTTTTCTAAGTTACATAACTTTGTGCAGAAGAGTGGATTTTAATCTTGACTGCTGCAGACTTGGGAGAAACACAGTATGACTGAGCAGGCAAATTCCAGCTGAAAATGAAGCTAAACCTTTCCTGGTGGAACTTCTCTTGCTGCTGTGTGTTTAGAAGTGGAGTAGTGTTTTAAACTTCAAAGTAGCCTAGATTTTTATTAATTGTGCTCTTATGTGTGTTGAAAAGCTCTAAAAAGCATTGTTATGGTTCAGTTTATTGTCTATATTCTCTTCAGGCTTGCATACCTAAGCAACTTAGTATGTAGCTCATTAGCTTTCTTATACTGGAGTTCCTATAACATTCTAAAAAGCTCATTCTAAATTCAGTGTATTCATTATTCTGTTGTATGTGTGTATCCCCACCCCGTAAATTTAATTAAAATGAAAACTACCCTCCATTCTGCTGTCTAAAGAGGAATTTCACTCACTACACTTTGCTTCCTTGACATTCCTTTCCCTCTCCCTGTGAATTCCTACTTTACAAAAGATTTTGAAGATGAAGCCTTAGATGCCAGATACAAAGATCTGAAGGTGTATTGTCTGGGTTATTTGCTCTCTGCCAGCACTCCAAATGTGCAATCGTTTATGGGTGTTTTTGGTGTTTGGTGATTTTGTTGTTGGTGTTTGGTTTGGTTTTTTGTAGGTAGAAAGCCTCACAGCAGCCCGCAGTGCCTTCAAGTCAGGCACAGAGCCTTCAGATGCTATTCGTGTGGTGAATGCTGTACTGACACAAATAGATCAGATTAAAAGGTAAACTCATATTATTGCAACAGCAAAAGGTAATTGACATTTTCAGGACTCCTGCTAATTCTTAATTCCTGCTTGGAATACTAAACCAAACTTGTTAGTGAACTATTCTTTGTTAATGATGAAAAGAAATAGGAGTAATCCAACAGAGTATTTTGGATGTGACTGAGTTAACAGTCAAATCTACAGATGTACAATTCCTTTAAAGCTAGGGAGAGATACAGGACAGATGATCATGATATCTGCTTTGGAGAGATAAGAATAAGATCAATGAAGAATTCATTCATTATTTACAGCTTCTGGATGTTATTCTAAAGCAGACTGGTACAACACATGGCTTGGAAGCAATTGTTAATGATGCTTGGTCTGCTGTGTGTGCTGGATTTAGTGCAGCATACCCTCTCTTGTTTTATTCCTGCTACTTCATTCCCCTTTTCAGGCATACTTGAGTCTTTTCACAGCAAGAAAGGTGCCCTAGTATTTGGCCCTGTCTTGCAACTAGTTAAATATAAGTGGCTTATTCATACATAAAAGTTCGTAGGCTTCATCTAAAAAATAGCTATGTTTAAGAATATTCTTTCAATATTTCTTAGAGCAAGGAGATGTAACTTCTCTTTTAAGCTCACTCTGATGTCATCCACAGTTAGAATGTGTCACATTGCCAGTTAAACTATATACTTTCTACTGAATTGAAATGGAAAACATGTAGATTAAATGTTCAAATTTACAAGTATCTTTTTTTCACAATCTTTTTTGTGTGGCAGAAACTATGCCAGTAGGCTCTAGGTAGTTAGTGTATATCACTTCTAAAATAGGGTTGGAGAAACTACGAACACTTGAGAAACAGCTGAAAGAAAGAGACTATGCATTGAAATAGATTGTTGATAACTGGCCAGGAGCTTCAGATCATTTGTTGTAATCACTGGCTGACAAGAGTGATGTGACTGCTTATTGCATGAAATGGCCTGAGTCATAAGAAGGAAGGTACCAATTTTCCAGTCATAAAAGGAGATAATTCTTGTACATGTGACCTAAAAATCTGCTTTTGTCTTGAAGGTATCCCAATGTAGTTATCCTGACTACTTCAAATATTACGGAGAAAATTGACATTGCCTTTGTAGACAGGGCTGACATAAAGCAATACATTGGACCTCCATCCACTGCAGCAATATTTAGAATATATCTTTCTTGCTTGGAGGAACTGATGAAGGTAATAGTTTGAAAGTAATCCTGTACAATGTCACATTTTAATAAATTTGACATTTTAATCATACTTCCTAATTAACAAAACCACAAAAATTTCATTCCTTCTCTGTATTTCTACTCTTACTGTAGAATTTAATTTTGAATGTGTATAAGTTTTTCATACAACAATGTACAACTCTTCTTTCTAGTGTCAAATAATATATCCTCGACAGCAGCTCTTGACCCTCAGAGAGCTAGAGATGATAGGCTTTGTGGAAAATAATGTGTCAAGGTTAAGCCTTGTACTAAAAGAAATCTCAAGGTAAGATTCTGTAATTGTACATTTTATATAGGGGGAGTGTATATATATATTTATGTAATGAGTTGTGGAATGGTGTTTAAAAGTAATTGAATTTCATAACAGCTAGAGTTCTGAAACATCCAAATTTTTTCTGTTAGGGTTAGTGCAAAATCTTTCAGGGGACAGAAAATGGAAGCGATCAGGATTTGCCAACGTTTCTTGTTCTCAGATCTGGCTTGGCTTAGTACTGCTTCTGGTTTCTACTCTGCCCTGTGAAGTCCTCTTGACAAATTGCTGTCTGGATTAGTGAGATGCCTTAGGTTTCAGTGGATATTGTGAATTGTAATGCAGTTTAGTGGAAATAGCATTGGCCTTGCAATCTACTAAGTCATTTTGTAGCATTGAGAAGTGAAGGGAAAAGGAGTGAAGTGTAAATGGAGAGTGTTATGATTTGCTCAGTATGCTAGCAGAGCAAGTAGTCTTTCGTGGCAGCATAACAATTCTTGAAACAATAAAGATGATATTCACATTATCAAGTAATCTTTTTTTTCCAAAGTGCTGGTCCCTAGTGCTGATCTCATTCCCTCAACTTCAACCCTGGAACAAATAACATTCCTAAAGTCAGGAAAGTGCGTTTTCCTTCTGTTCCTGAAGTATGCAATCTGAACTAGTGAGGAGTGGAGTAAAAGCAAGTAAGTTTTTTCAGGCATAGAGGTTTGCGTTCTACATACACAGTGGTGTGTGGAGGAGATGGAAACATATATCAAGTAGGTGAGGTAAAGGAGGCTGTGTGTAAATGGTAGGAAGAATGACATAAGCAGTAGCTGTGAAGTCCAGCCTTCAAAACAAGTTTTTCAAGTCCTGCCAAGAATGGATGGAAGGTTATGTCCGTACCATACCCTTTCAGCATGGACATTCCCCCAAATTCACGAGATACGGCACAGTGATGTGAAGGGCATGATGTAAGCTTTGGCAGGCAAATGTGACTATGCTATTTCTGTACCCTTGCTTGCTTTTCTGCTCTGTGTAGCCTCTCACAGGCTGAAGTTCTCTGTTCGCTTCCTGCTTCTGCTAAAAGTGCTGCAATTGAACTGGTGAATTGTGATTTGAGTTTTTTTAGAGCAGCTTATGGGAGAAACACAAAAAAAGGAAAGGTCTTCTTTTAAGAGTGGATATTTAGTGTTTAAGCAGCACTTGTCTCTGTTTTGCTACAGAAGAAGTGAAGGTCTTAGTGGCCGGGTCCTGAGAAAACTTCCTTTCCTAGCACATGCACTTTATATTCAAGTAAGTTCATTCTATTAATTATACTTTGGTTTGGTTTTGAGACAGGTGGGAAGACATTTGGACACTGCCTGAAGTAAAAGATTTGGCCTAAATCCCTGTTTTAATCAGAATTGCAGTGTTTCTGCAGCTTTGTAGACTGAAACGATTTTGTGGTGCCCATAGTTTAAAATCAGATTGAAGAAGACGGATGGGATTGACCTGTCCGACAGTATTCCACTTTTAATTAAATGTTGTGACAGACCATTGATATTGGTTCTCTGATAATTTCTTGCAGAAAGAAAACCCTCTGCAACTTTATAAATGATGTTAATTTGTTACAAAGTTTTTTTGAAGCAAATCCACAGTAACAGTGAATGACTCAAGACTTTGTGTAGCTTGACTTTCACTTTACTGTGCTGTTTTAAAATAAACCTGCAGTTTTATGTTTTGTAGCATTTTGAAAATTTTATAGCATGGAAGTCAAATATTTATTCTAAATGCTGTAATTTGTCTGTAAAATATTATGTGTGCCTGTTGCTGTAGTGTGCCTAACAAAATGTTCTCTAATTTTCAGTCCCCCAGTGTTACAATGACAACTTTTCTTCAGGCTCTTTCACTTGCAGTAGACAAACAATTTGAAGAAAGAAAGAAACTGTCAGACTGTGCGTGATACTCTACTGTTTCATAGTTGTCTGCGTTGTTATCACTGAAAACTACATATTTTTCATATGAACTGTGCAATGTATATATATCTCCAAAATAGATTGTCAACACCTTAAAAACCCTGGAATGCCTAATCTAGATTTTCAAAACATTCATTAATAAACAGTTAAGAAATTTTACAGCTTATTTTTCAAAAGTTTTATTTCAAATGACAATAAGAAGATTGTAAATAATTCTTGCTAAAAGTCATTTTTCATCTTTTGCAGTTATTAAAAGTGCAAGGAAAAGGACTTCTGTTCCTTGTTTCTTAATCATTTACTTTCTCTCCATGCATCAGTTTTTATACTTCTGATTGCTTTTATATTTTCAATAGAAATAGAAATTCAGTCTTTGGATCTCATAGTTCTGCCATAAATGCACTATTTGTTATTGCTTCTGAAATAACAAGCATGAAACTGGGAAGGATTCAAAGTGCTTAGTGGTGGCCCAGACCTTTTATATTGACATCTCCTTATCTTGAAATTTAATATCAAGAATTACTTTTTTTTTAATTACAGCAGATTCAAAAGCTTAAAATCAAGCAACCACTTAATTTATTTTGTAATACTACTTTTTTGTGTTGTTGTAAGGATGTGAACCAGAGTGGACCATATTTTCTCACTGAATCACAGAATGGTAGGAGTTGGAAGGGACCTCTGTGGGTCATGTAGTCCAACCCCTCAGCTTCATCTAGAGCAGGCTGCACAGGACCGCATCCAGGCGGGTCTTGAATATCTCCAGAGAAGGAGACTCCACAACCTCCCTGGGCAGCCTGTTCCAGTGCTCCGTC
>Ga0065711_1042469_pt1 | contig 15363 bp, 10 predicted proteins | sample Hoacrofraction12_FD_59098 | JGI IMG/M metagenome (GOLD analysis project Ga0065711, IMG submission 59098) | Hoatzin crop microbial communities from Cojedes, Venezuela - Epithelial fraction 12 v2 (version 2) | ecosystem: Host-associated > Birds > Digestive system > Esophagus > Crop | place... | reverse complement strand
TTCCCCAGCGCGGCCGTGGGCTCTCCGCCGCGGCAACGGAAGGCTCGGCGCGTCCCCGCGGAGGGCGCGGCGCGTCCCCGCGGCGGCGGGCTCTCCGAGGGCAGGGGCGCACTTCCCCGCTAGGTGGAGCCTGAGCCCCGCGGTCCGCGCGCCCAGGGGCTCCCGGCCTCCCGGGCGGAACCCGAGGGCGTTGAGTGAGGGCCGAGGTGTGGGAAGGCCGTGGCGTGCTCGCTGCGGTTTTATTATTATTACTATTATTTTACAGCGATCCCAGTTTATTAAGCATGAAGCCAGACAATCAGGCCGTCGCACCCAGCACTACGCTCCCCAACGCAGCTGATACCAGTGCATTGTGTTTTCAGTCAGGTGGCACTTAAATTACCGCCAGTTCCTAGGCAAAATAAAAGAAGAAGAAAAAGAAAAAAGCAGAGGCGATGGCATCACTTCGACTGTTGAACTGCGGGGTGTGAAGGACACTGTTTCGAAGTGCGCGTACAGGAACAAAGATAAAAGTTGCGGATCCGCCCCCCGGGGTCAAAGTGCCCCCACGCTGTGTCAGTGGAATTGTGTGTCGCTGGTGTGGGATTGGAGAAAAAAAAGAGAAAAACGTAGATGGGAGGCAAAGGCGTGGGCCTGCAAGTGCAGGTTTAAGCGATCATGCTGCGGCTCGTACTCGCGCCGGAGTTGGTAGGTCAGACCGAGCCCTTTGGCTGGCTCTGAATGGATTAGCTGGCAGCTGCTGAAAACCCTGCCCAACAGTTTCGTTCCCATGGCCTTTCTGGAAGAGGCACTTTCTTTGCTTAGCTCAAGAGTTCTTCTCCCCAGCGCGCTGCGAGTCAGGAGTGGCAGGACCGGCTGGACAATGATGATTGTGTAGCATAGTAGCCTTTTAGGTTTCAACCTTTTCTTCTTCACAGGGTCAAAGATAAACCTCTTAGGTGCTTTGAAAAGCCTGACCCCTGTCTCTGGAAATAACTGAAGTGTCCAGCCTGGATCAATGAAACCTTTCCTTCAAAAACATTGTCAAAACTGAGATTTTTTTAAAAGCTTTTGGCAATGATGAAAGCCGAATGATGAAATCGGTGTGTATTTGATGGGAAGTGTTCCAGCCAGCTGTAATAAGGAGCACTACTCAGTATTTTAATGACATCCTTCAATAACAAAACTTTATTTTGGCTCCTTTATGTTCCTACCACTGTTACTACCTGGGCAATCTCCTAGTCTTTAATGTATTTTTTCCTCACAGTATACCTGGAAAATGCTATTGTCCCCACTTTAGACATGACAAATGGAAGCACAGGAAGGTGAGGCAACTTACTGAAGATCGTAGAGTCAAGTTTGCAATGGAGAAAAGAATTCATTCCCCTTGTCCAAAATCATAAGCTAGCGTTGCGAGTCAGGGTATCTAGTGCTATTTTTCTCTTCTATGACCCCGACCTGCTCTGTCCAAAACTTGAGAGTGTGCATAACCTGACAGATCATTTGTCCTGTATGTAAAAAATGTGAGAGAGAGATTATTTGTAGGTGAGTTCTATGGGGTGCTCTGTCAGTTCTTGGACTGTCCTGAAAGAGCTGCTATGTATTTACAGAAAACAGTTAGAAACAAACTCTCATCCTTGTGCTTCTTTCTTCCTGCTCCCTACTTCTACCCTGTATTTTTGGGGCTTGCATACTGCAGATGCTATCTGTAAACTCCCACTTCAGTTTTCTGTGAAGCTTTTAGCAGGTGGGAAAGTCTCTCCAAAAAGGATGAAAGAGATGGCCAGACAATATTTGGTTCACTAGAGAAAAATATCACAGTTTGTTTCAGGAAGCAGAGAAACCAGCAGAAACTATACCTAACCAGAAAAGAGTATCGTATTTGCCTATGTTTGAAATCCGCGAGTGCCTAACTTAGTACCCTTGCCTGAGATGGCAGACCAGCAGCTTTTTATAAGTGAGGGTGCTGATATTTTCCACTAGTCCTCAGTTTAAAAGCAGTGACAGGATTTCAAAGGAAGAAAGATAAATAAAATTTTCTGGTGAGAAACACAGTCCATAATTCAGAAGACACTGAGGATGAAGGAAAGGAGCTGCAACAGGCCAAGTGTGAATAATCGAGTATGATTTTATTCTTGAAATAAAATGTAAAAATGATGGTGTGGTGTTATGTGTGTTCCCAAGTTCTTTGTTTATATGAACTCCTCAGTAATTTTGCGAGTTGAATTAATGACATTTTCCACTTTCTTTTTTATTCTCCTGTCTGTAGGTGACACAGAATGATCAGTGTACAGTTTTGTGGTCTTTCTCTGTCCTATCTTACGCTTGAGTTTACATGACTGGATATGGTTATTTGCGTAAAGAATTTACTGAAGGGTAGCGTCTTGTTTTTGTCTCAGAAGAGAATCATTCTTATAATCTAGGTGCAGAACTATTGACATCTAACTGTACTAGCTCCCTTCATTTGTAAATAGTCTGAGCACTGCAGTACAAAGCTATCTTTATAAGAAAACGCAGACATAGAGGAGAAGGAAAGCTCTCGGTTAGCTGTTTTCTGTCTTCCACAGTAAACAAAGAGCATGAGCAGAGCGATATACCTGTGGTGAGTTTTGAAGGAGGTGGAGTATTGCTTTTGGTATTCGTTGAAATCCTCCAATATATCTGATTGGGATTGACCTATTCTGGTGGCCACGAAGTCATGGATCACCATGGTCAGATCTGAGCCTGATAGGATGGGGTACGACATACCAGGCAATTCCTTAGGGACAGGAGTACAGAAGGGTCCAAAAGTAGGCCCAGCTGTGAGCTGGTTTGTGGTCTATGGAGATCGGTGTGCTCAGCTTTGAGCTGGGCTAGACATCTCCTGAGGTCCCTTCCACCTGGAGTTTTCCTATGACCCTGTGATGATTTAGTGATCCTGGAGTCATAAAGGAAGAAAATTCTTTGAGGACTTCCGTCCTCTTGCTTCCTCTCCAGGGCCCAAAGAGCTGCTGGTTTTGTGCAGGCGTGGGGAGTGCTGGGAAATCATGTTGTTTGTTACTGGTGCAAAGAAGACAGGCATTGGAGTTCTCCGTATTCTGCTAGAAACCTAGTTCATCTCTTACAATCTCTTACCAGAGGTTCAGAAAAAGTTTGAATAGTTTGGAAGAAAGGATTTTCCTGAGGGTTGTTGGAAATAGAACAGCAACTTCTGCAAAGAAGGCCTTGAGACACAGAACAGCACATTAACTGTGGGGAGAAACTGTGTCTTTTACATGTGAGTCCTATGTTGGTGTGAGGCTGCGGGCTTACAGAAGCACATGCTAGTTTAGGCATATGAAATCATATGATAGGCAAATGTTGCATGCAGATATGATTCCTACATCTACTTTTATTACAGGAAAATTTTACCTCTTCCATTTTCTTAAACCTTGGGAGTATTTTATTTTAGTTCAAGTATCTGATAGTAGTGAGGAAACTGAAACTAATTCGTGGCCTAAGAACATCCGTCATCACTTCTTGCTTCTTGTCAGAAAAACAATTCCCTGCCACTGGAAGCTTGTGCCAGGAATTTCCCTGCAGGCTTAAGTTTCCACCACCTTGGAACATGAAAATGCTGAACTTGCAGTCTGTAGAGAGAAGTTTCTTCCCAGCGAATATGAAAGTAATCTTGAAGTGGTTGTTTTTTTTTTTTCCTAAATCTGCATGTGTAATATAATATGCACCTTTCTCCTCACTTCTCCTTTCTGCAGCAATTGCTTCTAAAAAGGTTTTGATGCACTTCCATGTTGTGTGCATGGCAGTTGCAGTGTTGCATATGGCTCAGCTGTGGGCAATTGTGGCCAAATAATGTTTGTAAATATTCCTGTTAATAAAGCTTATGGCCCTTCGGCAGCTTATTTGTGTGTCTGCACAACTTTGGGGGGTGTGAGATTTTATTCATGAGTATATATGAAAACAGGAATATCAGAAAAACCAAGTAACTTGTTACAGAAATGTTGGTACAAAAACATTCTCTCAGGATAATCTTCTAAATGCTCTGTTTTGTTGACATAATGTTCACTGAACATGGGTTGAGTTTCTGCAATGATTTCAGAGTAGGAAAATGGGATACTTCTTTTTTACGGAGTGCAGGTCACCCAGTTCTGGAACAGAAATTGTCCTGCATGATTCACATAGGCAGTCATAAATCATAAGTTGTCCCTCACCAGTTTGTGAATAAACCCCAGGCTAAAATGTAGTCATACATTCATTAAACAGTGCAAAAAATATCAGAGCATGTCTACAGACAAGTCACTGCTAAACTTTTCAGATAATTAATTTGTGAAAGCTAATTTGATTAGCTTTGATCTCTGTGCTAAGTACCTATCATTAAAACTTCACTGTTTCATTTTGTTGTGGGTTATTTTTTCATAGTGCCATTTACATTATCTATAACCTGTTGTTTAGCCAGATCAATTATCTGTTATCACTGATCCATTGCCTAACCTTTCATTCGCTGAACCATAGATTATTTATCTGTGAGCTTCTGTAGAAAAGAATCTTATGGATAAATTGCAAAATTTGGCCATATTCCTTTACTGTAACTTGTGACAGGTTTTCTGTCTGCAGAATGACTTTTTACTTATTTTTTCTATTAGAAATGCTTGTGGCTGTATGCAAGTAGAAGTATGGAAACTGTTTTCAAATGTCAGTCAAAATCCCAGAGAAGAATTTAACCCTAGAAACAGTCAGATCCAAATTTTTCCTTGAAATTATTTTCTTACTTGAATGCTGTGGTTTTTAATGACAAATGTTTGCTTCTGATGAAAGCAAAATATGTTCGTGAAATACAAGATGTCACAAATTGCAGTATTAAATCTATAAGTTAAAATAATTTTACATTGAAAATATAATTCCCAGATTACTTAACAAAAATCATGTGAAAACTAGGAAAAAAAAATTGTTTTCTCTGGGAAAGAAAAAGATTTTTTTTTTTCTATTAAGCTTCTTTAAGGCGTATAGATTTATTTCAAGTCCTCATTTTGCAGAGGATCTTGCTGCTCTTCTAGATGCCCCCTCCACAACTGGGAAGTGCTGTGTTCTTCTAGAAAGCTTTTGGAAATTTCTTAGGTAATATCTCCTGATAGCTTTGCTATTTGGCACAAAGCACTTCAGGACCGCAGTTACGAAACAAACAAACAAAATTGTTGTGCAGCAGGATGAGGCAACTCTGGTTTCTAGTTTAAAAATGAAATAAATTTACAGTTCCCTACCTAAACATTTTGTTAGGATGATGCAGTGCCCCTAAAGTTACATTTCACTCTTTAGCTGAAGTCTCAGGGAGCGTGTAAATGTATGGCAGTATAAGATTATCTTTCTCCTTTCTAAACCCCACCAACCTTTCCTAAATCTATAATTCAAGTTTAATGTTGCAATAACGCCAGAACACAGTGTGACAACTACAAATGACTCCCTGATTGTGGCACTTGCTGCTGTACGGGGGAGGTCGGGAAGGACTCCTAACTCAAAAAGACATTTCTCCTCGTATTTTCTGGCAGTCATCAAAGGCATGTCTTTCATGAGGAGAAACAGAGTAATTCCCAGGATCCAAGTCTCCCTGCACTTGTGGTGTTTGTGAGCGGGTTTTCAGAGGGGGTGAAAAAAGAGGAGAGTTTCCACCGCGAGAATATAGGCAAGGAGAAGGCTCTGCCCTCTCTCATGTAACTGTCATGGCCTTGGTCTAACATGACATTTTGCCTTCCCATCGAAGGGTCAGACAGCCCTGTTAGTCAGAGGGACCTTGGGAACCAGCACTTCCAGCATTTTTAAATACCCTGGGTCTTTGTCTGCTGCTGAAGCTCCACCATTCCCTCCCTCCCAGGCTGAAATGCAAGAAAACAAGGTCTTTAGCCTTCTTGAGAGGGAGGGAAAGGGACAGGAGGAGCATCGATAGCTCCCTGCCAAGTCGGAGAGACATCCAGGGCCCCGCACTCTGGTTCCCAGCAGGATGGGAGTGAACCACGGTCTCACGCATGTCACTCTTGCAGAGGGGTGGGTGAAAGATTGCTGAGAGTCCGTTTCCTTCGTACAAGCCAAGAGGGTCATGAACCCAACATGACTCTCACAGAAAAAGTATTATCAAAAACAAGCTGGGGAAAAGGCTCCTTAGCATTTGGCCCGCAGAACTGAAATTGCATTATTGTTGGAGCAGAAGCAAGTATGAAATCCCGGAAAACACTCATAAACATGACATATTTTTATTAAAAGTTTTGGTTTCCAGTAAAGCTTCCATGACTCGGGTCTCCATTACCATATAAAAGTATAAATGCTGTTTAAGCCAGGAGTGACATTTAAACAGAATAAATCAAGTAGATAAATATGCACTGATATTGTCTAATGAATCTTCAACTGTGTGTAATGTAAGGTGGAATATATTCTTCAGACTTGCTGCACATCTCACACAAAACCAGAGGTCACTCTGCTGCATAGTATGTCTTCCAGCACAAATTTTCTGCAAAGTTCCAGTGTCATTTCCCAACTGCAACTGTGAACAGAATTCCACAAAACTCAAAGCACTCAAGAAAGCAGAGCAGTATCATGATACCCACTTTCATGATGGGGAAACTGAGGCACAAATTGGTGAAGGAACTTGTCCTAGATAATTTGAAAGCAACCTGGATAGTACTGCAGGCCCCATAGTTTTATTCTTCTCCTTGTGTTAAAACAGCCTCAGATAGAAACTGCTCGATTGGAAAAGTGATATGGCTTAGTACTTGGCTACTAAGATTAGAAAGTTTTTCTGCCACTTGATTTTCTTAAAGTAACAAGAAGATGATCGGTTGAAATTAAGAAGGTTTATATATTAATTCAGCTGCAAGGCTTATTACATGAGAACAGAGATCTTACACAAGCATCTTTATTATATTAATTTCCATGCCACCTATCCTGTGGGTACCCTGCTTCTCCCCTCCCACTTGGTGAACTCCAACACGAAGATGAATTACGAAAATGAAGGAAGCAGGGCTCAGACCTGTGTGCTAATCTGTGCTAGACCTAAACCCATAATGCTTTTATTCAACGAAAATAATTCTTTTTTTGGAACATATACCTTCTAAAGTAAAACAAAGGGGGGCAGTAGTGAGGTGGGAAAGCTGAATCAGGTCAAATGTGTAGTGATCTTGATTCAGTAAGTTAGGTAAACTATTGCTGATTTCAGTGTTCCCCCACCCACAGTAATAAATGGTTGGCAAGTCATACAGAAGGAAAGAAAACTGAAATAAACTCCTGCAAAGACGTCTTATATTATGCAGGAGTTTGCACCGTAGCTTATTGTGCTAGGTGAGTCCTGTGCAATGACCAGTTGCCTGCTCCAGCTGTCAAGTGTCTGTCTTTCATTTAGGCTCTTTGTTATAACGTGAAAAAGCCTTTTGTGTAGATAGGCTGAGAGGGGGACAAATTACTAACATGGGCACAGCACTGCACTGGGTAAAAATTGTTTGCATCCCCATCTAGGATGTCTGCATGGCAAGGGGCTAGGCTGCGCCAGATGATGCCATGAGCACAGTATCAGGGGTCTCTGCACTCTGCTGTTGCGCAATGGATAGGGGGTCAACAAGCACTGGTGGTATTCCTTAAATTGTGCTGATTCCTGGAAAGACAATGACAGAACTTCTATTGACTTCAAGAGAAACAAATTCAGACCGTAGGTCAGGGTCACAAAAAGGCCAGTGCCAGAGCTGGAATAGAAATTCTTGGATTTCTGTTATTACCTTGATAAAAAAATCCATCTTCTTTATGAACTGAAGCTCCTCCTCTTCCAACACTTTTTTTTTCCCTGAGGTATTTGGGATGGTTTATTTATGGTCCCAATTTACCTTAGTAGTTTGAACACTTGCCCATTTCCCAGGAAAATTTTCTACCTTCAAGTGATCCACATTATAAGCTGCAGCTATCATAAGGACCTTCTAGGGAACAGGGGAAGGTAGGACGGGATGAGGTTGTTCATTTCTGTAGAACAACTGAATGAAATCATAGTTTTTATTACATTTCATATTCAGCCCTTACCTTTCTATGGCCTCTGCCTCCTTACTTCTATAAACTGGGTCCTTATTGCCCTAAACCCTTAAACTATCCTTTTAACTGGAGCTGCTTTACTATGCAGCCTGTACAGCATTCTCATCGAATCCAGTTTGTAAACATTCCTTGGGTACTCAGAGGACAAATGACTGTATGTTTGGAAATACATTATAAAATACTTTATTTCCTATAGCTTAATGGAAACTTAGGACGGTGTCCTAAGAAGAATTTATTTGACAGACTGAGAAGTCTTTTCGCCACAGAGGGCAATGTGTTGAGCATCAGCCTAGAGCGTACTTCGAGTTGCATGGGACTTTATTTGCTAAGCACCACAAAATATACGAGCAGGTTGAGATGGATGTGAAACAAATGCATTCTCATGTGTGCTTATTGGATGTGTCCACTGGTATGAAACTGTGGTTTGATGTGACTGTGCTTTTACTGGGCAGTTCTGATAGAGCGCTGACTAATGACCAGCTAAAGCAGCCACAGCTGTAGCTGCGTAGCTTGGAAAGCGTGAGGCTCCCATTTCAGAATAGTGATTCTGTAACGTGCAGAAAATGTTCCACCCCATGAGAGGTTGTGGGGGGAGAACTAATTCACAAGGCTGCAAAGACAATAACCTCTTGTTTTCTCCACTGAGCCACCATCCTTTGTGTGTGCTGCAAATTTTTTTACAGATGGCAATAAACTGACATTCTGGCACACTTCTTAAACCATCCAAACTGCATCATTTGTACTTGGACCATGTCAGGAATTTTCTTATTAAAAGACTTGTCAGTAGAAAAATGCTGATTCCTTGATACAAAGTGTTTTGTGAAAGAATATCAATGCTGTAAGCCACTGCCAAGACACAGAAAACCTTTAATAGAAATTCAGCTGCTGGGCAGATTCCTTGTTGCTTTATCTGCTGCACTGCTAAGAGAAGAAGATCCATAAAGAAAACCATTATCTTGAATGCTCGTTTTTACTGCTTTGAGATACTCTTTCTGGAAGACAGAATTAGCCTGAAGGGCACATATAGAGAAACAAGTATGTTTTATAACTGAACATTTTAACGTCTGACATTGGATAACAGTTTAATATGCATTAGCATAAACAGTTTTCAATGACATAGAAAACACAGTAGTGAAAAATGACATCTATAAAGTATCAACTAAAAGTATTGCTAAATTAAACTCTAGTATTTCCCTATGTGCATGTAATCGTATGACAGCAATGGAGATTTTTGACCAGCTCCCTGCCTCTGAGTGATTTCTGAGCACTTTGTCGCTATGTTTGTCCAAGTTTATTACTCTTCTGCCTTTCTCCATAAGAAGATGTCGTGGGTTGATTTCAATTTTGGCACGTCTGTATGTGTGACTGTTGTCTTCACTAAGGACATTTGGTTTTCACAAGCTTCTGGGTGAGAACTTGAGCTGCTTTATTTACTCTTCAAAGACCCTAAACTTCCTGAACCTGAACATTTTGGCTGTTGTTCACAACTGAAGTTACTGCATTGTCACATATACAGGGCTTAACTTCGAAGACTGTGCCGTGATTTGCACCTATTGGAATGTATCAAGCAACTACTTTTAAACTTGGAATTACACAATAATTGATTTGTCATTTCTTAAAAACCCTTTTGTTCCAGTGTTTTCAAGACTGTATGTGTCTTTGTTTCTGTTTCTACCTGAAACACATGCTTGTCCTTTGTGAAGAATATGTGCTTGAGCTGTCACAGGAAGTCAGACTTACAGAGCCCTGGCTGCTCTGGAAAAAACAACAGTAATTCAACTGGGGACTGAACATCCCCTGAAACATGATGTCTGCTGTTATCATCTTATCAAGCTCAGAGGAATCTGTTGTCCTCACTAGTTTATCCAGGTTTGTATTACAGTAGGTGTACTTTCAGTGACAAAGTTAACCCCTTCTGAAGCTTTTCCTGCTCATTTCTAATATACCTGTATAGAAAGAAGCATTAGAATTTGTATTTTCTATGGTTTTCTTTAATCAAAAGTTCACAAGAGACACTAATCAGTGGTCATAACAGCTTATGATGATGCAGTACCTTTTATTGTGGAAGCATTTACATTGTGATGGGGCTTTAATGTACTTAAAAAAAATGGTACGTGGTAATAGTGTTCCACAGGAAAGTGGTACAACCTGTAAGAGAGCTTGTCTAGAGCAATCCAAGCAAACCTCTGTAGGGGCCACTGTGGCTCTGTCCACACCTTGCCTCTTCTTCCCTCTCTCTGTTCATGTTCCCCCTGCCTCACATCTTCACTGACAATTGCCTGACACCACAGCAATTTGGTTTGGCGAACTAGATGGGTAGAAAACTGCAGTCTTGGCAGGTAGGCTTTCATGGCTTTAGTGCCTGTAGGTTGGCTAAGTGAGAGCCAGAGCAGGTGCAAGGGATAGAACAGGAACATGTGGCAGAAGGAGGGAAAAGGCAGAAAAAGTTTATCATGGTTTGTCTACAGATGTTTGGGAGAATTGCCCAGCTTGTGGTCTGCTCTTGTTGACCTCTTTCCTGTGGTGCACTTGGCACTGCACTACTAGTCAAATTTGGGACAACCGCTGGGTTTCCCAGGTGACTCCATGATCCATTTGCCGTTCACTGAGGTTTGAGGTCTGTACACTGCTTAGATAACAAACTGAGGTAATCCCCCATCACACCAAGCAAAGATGACAGTGGTGCTCCGCACCAGTTCAACTAACTCTTATCAATCCCCACAATCTGCTGACTCTTGAGAGGCATATGGGAAAGATGGCTATCAAGAAGGGCCTGCAGGTCCTCTTCCTTTGGCACCAAGTTTACTTTCAGCTCCCCAACTGTGTCTATATCAGCTAACTAAAGAGGACAATGGTACAGACTCAAATGCTACCACACAGTTTCCCAAAGTGTTGAATTTCTTGCATATTCTTGGCAATTTTGTCCTGGGCCAACTGGTACTCTCCCAGAAAATGCCTGGATACAGTTCAAGGTCAGCATAGGCTAAGTACCGAATACACACTGGCATTCCCAATGTGTGATGAAGATGAGCCTGCGGTGCCTCTGAGGGCAATGAATGCGAGCTGCACTGTGCCAGTCATTTTCACGGCTAGAGAAGGGGACGTGGCCAGTTTTAATCACAGGTGCAGCCCCTCATTCATCGGGAGGAGAAAACGTTGCATCCGTGAAGATGCCCTGGCTGGAACAGATGAACTGAGCTCATCGCTCCTGGGAAGTGCCAGAGCTATCGCACATGTGCGTGCTGAGGACTCTGTTGGTGTCCATTGCTGCTGGATCTGCAGCAGGAAAGCTGTTACAGCACACAGCCCTGCTCTGCCTCTGCGTAGAGTGATATGGCTTGCTAATAGCACTTTCTCCTTCCATAATTTTAAATGGCTTTTCTTTTCTTCCTCTTTCATATGTTTAATATAAAATCATAAGATTTTCCATGGTGATGAATGACGCACGACGAAGAAGTTTCGATCTGTATGCTAGAAATCCCCAACCTTCTTCAATTGCTTAATACTACAACAAGATCACATGAACCCTTTTCTGTTTATAAGCCTATTTATGCCATTAGAATTAGTACAACTGGTCTTGGGAGGATGCTTAAATATAAGTATTGAGAATCATAACTATTTTATAGCTAATTTTGTGTTTTAAATACTGTATACTAGTTTTGCATGGCACTCAAATTCTTGTATATATGCTGGGCAGAGTTGATTGAAAAATGGAAACACTGTCTTTGGATATTTTTGCAAAGAAATTTCCTTTGGGTGTTTCTGGTAGAACATTAATAGACTTGAATTTTTTCCCAGCTCTAATGTGTACTTGCTGTTACATTACTGACTTGCAATTCAATATACATTACTCCAAGTAATTCTCCATTTCTTTGCTACAAAATTCCTTTAGAGGAAAAAGCATTATTTTTAATTTATTCCTCCTTCTTAGATGGTGTTGATTAATGAACTTTATTTTTTAAAAAAATTAAGTAATAGAATCCCTGCTTCCTGCATCTTTCTTCCCTTATGTTGTTTTTAAGTCAGCGTTAGTGGAAGAAAATTTTATGAAGCAACTTGTGGACTCACACCTCAATATTGCTTACTTTCCTTACCTTTGATTATGCAGGTTCAAGTGAGAAAGACTACATGGCATGTATGCAAACAGAACTGTGAAAGGTCCGTAACGTGTATGGCAGAAAAAGGACAAAGAAGCTGTGCTTGTTCTGTAGGAATGCAGCCCAGATTCTGTCACTTGCTTTCTGGCTAAATATGCAAATACATTTTGCTATCTGAGAATTCATTTTTTCTTTTTATTTTTATTACTCATGAAGTGAAGTAATGCAGAGTGGCTAAAATCACCAGATCCATCTAAAGGTGCTCAAGGCCAAGCCCTGCACTGCACTGTGCAGTCAATTATTCATGGCTACCTGTAAAAATTATATCCAGTCATCAGATCATCTGACTAAGGTAATAGGAATGGGCCTTAAAATACTCTTGTTATGTTGACAAGGAAAATAGTAATTTTTTTTTTGACAGATATAGTTGAAAATTGCCCACTTCAGATTTCTAGGGCTCTTGATGCCCTACAAGACCTGGATAAGGTAACATACATACATGATTCATGAGCATATATCGATTGGGACACCTGCTTATTACTGAGGAGGCTGGATATTTATCTTTTAAAATTCTGATTTGTGGGATGCGGTCAGGTCTCTGCTCAGGTGAGTGAAGCAGTCTGTGCCACATATGCAGGGCATTTCTTGTGCAGCAACACTGTAGATGTCACAACACCAGCACAGCATATTTACTTGGGTTAATATACGTTTTACTAGTCTCTCAGAATCCAGCTGCCTGCACCAGTCCTGTGAACTTCTCCAGCCTAGAGCACAGAGGTTTGATCACTCTGCCTTACCTCTCACATGGATATCACATCCTGGGAAAATATTCACTGTGACCTTAAAGTCTTTGGGAGACAAACATAGTAGATGATGATGACAAGATCTGAGAGAAAATTTAGATGTAATAAATGTGTATGTTTATGTGCTAACTGTTAAGTCCACACATGTGGACTTAACAGTTAATAGCAAATTTTCCTTGTGCCCATGGAGGCAAATACATTAAAAAAGTACCTGTTGCAATGCTCTTCTGTACCCTGTGACAATATAATGTATCCATTAAAATCTGGTCTCTTCAATGAGATTTTTTATCATTCACTTTATTGCTTTAAACATTTCGAAAAAGCTGCTGGTTCCAGTGTACATCTCTTTTACATATAACAACGAATGGACTGTATCATACACAGGCAGTGTGGTCCTCCCTCTGCTCCTAGCTGGGGACTCACAAAACAAGAATCTGTTCACTGATCCTTTCACTTTCCACTTTTGTAGGCATTCAGTGGAACACAGATATCTCTTCTAGCAAGTATCAGCAAATATTATTATTCTCTGTCAGATATAGGTCAGTCCTTTAGCTTTTTTTTATTGACCCATATTTTTTCTAGTAGTGGGAGCTTTATTTTTCTTGGAAAAGTGCCTCAAATAAATGTGGATGTTATGTCTTATTTGATATTTGCCAGCCCTTCCAATATAATATCAGCTGTGAATTGTATTCAGTTGTTGCCATTTTAATGGCCATCAACAGAGTTGTGAAGTAAGATTAGACTTAACATGAAGTTATTACAACTTTTGATTCAGAAAAAAATATGACCCTCTTTCTCGCAGGTTTATTTTTTAGTTAGACATGGCTGTATAAAGAACAGCATCAGAAAGGTATACTTCAGGCAAAAGAAGGTAGGACAATATAGAATAACTGTAAATTTCTATTGTTTCTGTTGTTTAAAAAACAGAACATAGTTTTTCTTTTTGCATTGCCATGACACCAGAAGAAACATAGAAGCAAATTAGCAAGCATGTGTAGTAGGACTGTTTTTCTATTAGAGAGTTTTGGGACACTGAGTTTGCAATGCCACTGAAACCTGTTAGACGGGTAAGACCAAGTTTGGTCTGTGTTTTACTTTTTATGATATATAGATGTAAATATGAAAAGTGCCTCTGTTCATACTGATTTCTTGCAGCACAAATGCTGTGGTTTTTTTAAACATACTTCCATGTAGTATATAAGAAGGTGACGAAGACTAGCATCTTTCCTCTGTGAAAGATAAAGATGATCATGTTTCCAGTATAACTTCTTTAAAATACCATGTTCTCAGTGAAATCAAGGACATATTTGTATACTTTGTTCGCTACTTCCCTCTAAGCTAGATATTTAGATCGTCCTGTTGAAATACTATGAAAAATGTGTCCAGTGATTTCCCATGGTTAAGCGACCATGAAAAGTTGTATATCAACAGTGTTTAGATGTGTTCAAAAGAGCTATAGTGGTTTATGGCAGTTGAAGATGAAGTCTCATTATTTTGAAATGTAAAGTTATACACACAGCTCAAGCCAATGGTACACTTTGGAAATATTTACATTTTTGCACTTTTTAAAAGGGAAAACATGACTTTCAAAAGGGCTTAGCATTGCCACAGTCACACTAAAGCCAATAAGATTTTTACTGATGACATTAATCAAATTAATCCAAAGTCAGGTGAATGCTGAGTGGTTTAGATATTCTTATTTCATACCTTTTCTCTGTGCAGCAGTTGTATTAAGTAAATGCTTGGATACTTCCTCTGCATCTCCCACATGCTTTCAAAAATATTGAGAGCATCAGAAAAAAAATGTAACCTATAATTAATTCATACGTTATCATTTGAATCAAGAGGAACAGCTAAAAAGAAAGAGAAAACAGGTGATAGTGACAGGGTTCTCAAAGATCAGCAGGACAATTTCTCCCAGTCTTGTTTCAGGTGGTGGTTGTGGTGTGAGATTATTCTTTCTTCACAGAAGACCAGTGAACATTCACTGGCTGTTTCTTGAGGAACAGCGAGGTTTTGCACATAGGTAGGAGTTATCTCTTCTGTGAACCCAGTCACAAAAGCTAAATGCGAAACTGTGGAGTCCTTGTTGGACGAGAGAGGACATACTCTGGTGTATTGAGCAACCCAGGCTTTGCCCCAGAGATAGACCTGGAAAGTAGCGAACGCGGAACCCTGCTGAGAGAGTAAAGTGGCAAACACGGAACACTGGTGCTGCAGGGCTGCCGCATCACCATTTCCTGCCACGTCACTGCTTCCTGCCACAGCGTTGCATCCGGCCACGTCGCCGCTTCCTGCCACAGCGACGCTTCCTGCCACAGTGCTGCTTCCGCATCGAGAAATGAAGCTTTGCACCAATTGCAGCAGTTTTGACTATATATGGTTAAGAGTAACTAACCAATTAGAAGCCGTAATTGCTTTGCTATATATACCCTGTTTTGATGACTAAT
>Ga0065711_1010719_pt1 | contig 15364 bp, 12 predicted proteins | sample Hoacrofraction12_FD_59098 | JGI IMG/M metagenome (GOLD analysis project Ga0065711, IMG submission 59098) | Hoatzin crop microbial communities from Cojedes, Venezuela - Epithelial fraction 12 v2 (version 2) | ecosystem: Host-associated > Birds > Digestive system > Esophagus > Crop | place... | reverse complement strand
GGCCGTGCTGCGCTGGCCAGGGGTGCAGAGCACGGCCCCGCGTTTGGGCTGTGCCACACGAGCACGGTCTCCCACCTAGAACCAGCCCAGAGATGATTCGAGAGGAGGTCCTGTGGTCCTTGCTGCCCTGGTCTGGGACGCCAGGGGGTAAAACGCTGGCTGGGGTGCGCGGGCGAGACCCCGGTCCGGATGGGAGCTGGTCCTGTGCCACAGAGCAGCCTCCTGCCACGGGGCCACACTCTCGAGGCTGCACGGAGCAGGCAGGTTGCACAGTGGGAAACACACTGTCAATGCTTTTCCTCTGGAAAATTGCTAAGAAAAAGTTTGCTCCTCATCTGCAATTTAACTTTATATTTCAATCTTTAATCTACAGCTTTTTATGTTTGCGGCCAGCTCAAAAATGGAAATAGCTGAACTTTTCAGACATGAACATAATATATTCACAAAGCAGAGATTAGAGATTTAGGGATTCATTCTCAATTCTCCTTGATTCGATATGGGGGAAGAACTTGAAAGACAAAAAAGACCTTTTCAAACTCCTCCGCTTGCTAGAGACATTCAGGGAGCGTCACATCCTTGTCTTTTCCTGGGGACTTGTAGGTATTTATAGTTCCTTCAGCTGTAGTCTCATCACAGGCACACACCCCTAGCTAATTCCTGCTCAACAGGTTTGCTAAAAGTGAGGGTTCTTCTTTCCCCTGTCACTGAGGGACGAAGGCTGCTCGGAGCCATGCGGTCTGACGAGGCTCTTCCCCGTGCTGCCGTCGCCGGTCCTTGCAGCGGCTGGGGAGCTGCGCGGGAGCCCACGGCTGGACGGGCGCTCCCGTTAGGACCCCGTGCAGACACGTCGGGGGTCAGACAGACAGGACTGGCCTTGGTCCCTGTCCGAGGGCATGAAGATTCCACTGCCTCGTCTCAATACTTCTATCATTTTTTATATCTCCATATGCATATATGAGCAGCTGTGATTTTCCCACAGCAGTTGCAGCTGATGCAAATTCAACAAACTTCAAACGCGGGTTTGTTTTGCCTCAGATGCCTCAATTCAGTAGGAGAAAACAAAACCCAAACAAAACCCAGCAAATCAACCTGGGAAGGAGAAAGCTCCACAGTTTTGCCACCTCACCTCCACGCAGCACTCGCAGCCCTTGGGGTGAACACCGAGCATGGGAGCCGGGTGGGAAATTCCCAAACTATCATCCACAAACAGAATTTAAAAGAATGAAAGAGGGCAACACCAACTGTCACAGAGGCTCTGAGCTGTCCAGAGCTGGAAGTTTCATCGGTATCCAGTCTGAGAAAGAGATATTTTATGACATCTCCCATGCTGCAGCAATCCCTTAGGAAAAGCATCTAAGACCTGGGCATGTGGACAATGACATTTTTCATCATCAGCCTGACCAGTCTTCCCGGCTTCGTTGGTCCCAGGCTGAAGTCCAGCTCACGCCACTGCTCCATCCCCTCTGATGGACCTCGCGCCTCTGACAGACCTCACCCTTTTGATGGACCTCACCCCTCTGACGGACCTCACCCTCTGACAGACCTCACCCTTCTGAGGGACCTCAGCCCTCTGATGGACCTCACCCCTCTGACAGACCTCACCCCTCTGATGGACCTCGCACCTCTGACAGACCTCACTCTTTTGATGGACCTCACTCTTTTGATGGACCTCACCCCTCTGATGGACCTCGCACCTCTGACAGACCTCACTCTTTTGATGGACCTCACTCTTTTGATGGACCTCACCCCTCTGACGGACCTTGCCCCTCTGACGGACCTCACCCTTGGCGTTTTCCCACCCGCCCTCGCACGCCTGGTCCCCGCAGCAGCCCGAGCCGGGCAGGTGCATGGGCTGCCTGGGTTCCCACCACGACCATTTCGCCTTCCTTGGAGGAGCCCGGCCCACAGAGCCCACCGGCCGCGGGGTCCTGCAGACCCACCGCCCGCTGCCCTCGCGTGCTCCCTGCGGCTGCGGGCAGGGGTCTGCACCAAGAGCATCGGTCACCCCCCGCAAGGGAGTTTTCTTTCAGTTTGCCTTAGTGGTGACTCATTTTACCTCTAATAGGTTTTGGCAGGACTGAGGCATTTATTTTAGCAAAGTAGTGAAAACAGTTTTGAGCGTGTTAGCAATCTATGCAGTTCTTGTCCAGTCACTGCTTTTTTAATGCAGTGGCTTGGACTGACCCGACTCAGCTCTAAGCATACACAATCGATCAAGATCAAGCTTTACACCGTATACAATTTCCTCATTTTTAATAACTTGCACAGTGAAATATTTTGCCAGTTCTGGCACGTCACAGGCTCACACTGAAAGGCACTGGCTTGTTTAGCTTCCTCTAATCCATCACAACATTTTCTTTTTACTTTTCTCTTCATAGAGGTCAACTGGATGTGTAAGAGCTCGGAGCGGATTTTGATAACAAGACACAACACCTCTAACTGCAGAAAACTCCTGGAGTACATCCCAGTGCTCACTGTTTCTTTCATTCTTTATTTCCTGTGGGATTTAAGATTCCCACTGTCCTGTCCCACCTTGTGACCTGAACATTGATTTCTTACTAGGATAGAGATCTAGTCTGAAAGCTTGTAAAAAAAATAACACATTCTTGCTTAGTTACTCATGCATCGCTGTTCACTTCTAAGCGGACCAAATTCTGCAAAGTCACTGGCAGGATGACTTCGGCAGTCGTCTCCGTGACCAGCATCATGCTAATGAAAGCTTTTACAGGAACACAATTGTATTACAGGCTAAAACACCACCAGTTCAGGTTTTAAGAGCTGCATTTGGTTCTTTAACCAGGTACATTTTCCTTCCACCAGAGCTTTAGAGCCTACATACTACATTACTTCTCAAATCTGTTTTTAATTGAAGTTGGTTTTGTGATGCAGCTTCTTGTGCGTTATTTGATAAATGTGAATCGTAGTAAATGCCCTTAAGCCAACTCTTTAAAAGTAGAGGGCGAGTTTTATAAATGTGCTTCATATATAGCAATATTTTCTAATTTCATAGAAGAACAAGAACAAATCACCAGCTTCTTCCAGAGATAGATTAGTTCCCTGTAGACAATACATTGATCCTAACAGACTTCCATCTATTTTCAGGAATTTCAAAGAATCGCTATTACCATTCAATTATCATGCTTCATTAAACAACTTAAAACCTACATACTGCGTGCTTTTAGTAAAAAAAAAAAAAATGTTCCGTAACCTTGTTTATGACATGTAATGTAGTGTTTGTTCAGGGAAATCCATCTGAGCAAGCGTGCGGCCGCACAGCATCGCTACAGCCCTGCGCTGCTGGGACACTCCGAGGGGAAATGGCTGCAGCCAGCGCCGGGCCCCCGGGACCTCGCGCCTCGCTGCAGGGACAGACGGGGCTCTGCGGGTGACACCGCGCTGTCCCCTGCGCGACTGCCCGGGGACGTCCCCAGACAGCACTGCCCAGCATCACCGCTGCGTCCGGCGCGGGAGCTGCCCGGGCACCCGGCTGCAAGCCACCCTCGGAAGAGGACACCTGGCAGGCGTAGGGAAGGGCAGATCTCGCCCCGCTGCCGGCGAGCACGCAGCCGGCCGGGCGCCTGCAGATCTCAGGGTGACACGGGGTTTTACTACGAAACACGAGGCACTCTGTAAAAGTTAATTGCCCCTGTGTGTTGTAAAGCTAGGGACTGATCTTCAGCCGGCGTCAGCAGCACAGCTCAGCCACGTCTCTCTCAGACAAAAAGGTGACCATAACACTTCACTTCCCCCGCTGCCCTCTCTCCCCCAGCCCCTCTCTGCCCCGTCGCACCGTTACCCATCTGCTCCTTGGGGAGAAGGCTCTGCTCCCGGGTGGGGACCTGCTGCCGCCTCCTGCGATGCTCAAGATTTTACCTGAAACCACAAAGGAAAACCAAGAGAGAGACAGTAAGTGGACCCATGACTTCTGAATCCGACTCCAGAGCCCTCGCTGAAGGTCACCCCACACTTCGGTTTAGGGGTTATTAGTTTTCATACCTGTATAGTCCTCCACAAGCGTCACAAGCGATGAGCAATGACAGCTCATGTATATATGTCTGCGTACACATACACACACACACACCCTTACATCTGAACGCTATGCCAGAGAAATTATGTTTCACATCACTTCTAGTGTCATCTCTGATTAATTTGCATCTCTCTTCTCATTATGGCTCATCCCTCATTTCAAAGGTGTCCTTCAACCAGGACACTGGGACAGGGCCGAGAAGTGAAGAACCGCACGGAATAATCTAAAGGTAGAGTCTTGGAAAGCCTTCCAGAGAGTCGCGCCTCCGGCTGAACACTCCCATCCCCAGACCGCTTCTTCCCACCTATGATTTCTTCTGCAGCAAATTAGCTTTCCCCAGAACTGATTCACTGTACCCCAATGGCTGTAGATTCCCTCTTACATCTTATTAATCAAAGAACAAAGTAGTGAATACCTATGCCTCTGGGAACAATGACAGGGCATTTGACAGCTACATGGAGCCACAATATGCAGAAATATAAACATCCACGTCTGATTCCTCTGCGTTCTCCTGCCCCTCCTCCCTGCAGCGCAATGTGGCTGGGTGACTCCATGTCTGAGGTTGAGTGAGTCCCTTATCGCTCACAGCTCAGGCCCCAGAACCAGCGCGGCCATAAAACAGCTGCAGGGGAAGGTCCCAGCACCACCGTTCCTCAGCTCTCCCCGCTCAGAGAGCAACCGTTCTGCCGGATTACTGGAGGATATGCTCTAAATCACAGCCACATATGGCTATGATATTGCTATAAAAATAGTCTGAAGACATCATAAACAGAATTTATCTGGGGAGATATTGCATCTTAAAATTTGATGACAGGGTCAGCAGCACTTGAACACGTCCTTCAGCTCGAGGTCGGCCCTTTCTACACATCCCGTTTGAGACCTCCATGATGCCGACCTCCCCATCCATTCGGGCACCCCCGGAGCGCTGCCGTGAGACCCCGCTGGATCCGTGTCTCACCTTGAAACCCCACTTCGTAACACAGCCGATATGGCAGCGGGAGAGGCCAGCTTTCCACGGCGCTACGGGAGCTCGTTGGCACTTTGACCCTGTGCCGAATCCAAGCAGATTTCTTTTCTGTAAAACACCCTATAATGGTCATCATCTGGAAATCCCACAGCAGGATACAGCCGACCCGGGCACTGGTCCTTGAAGTCTGCAGTCCGGCTGACAGCTCTTGTAACACATTAGAAGCATATTTTAAAACAAGGTCAGTCAGCGTGCTATACCACACCTATTATGTAAATGGAAAATCAATGTACATAAAGCTGCTCCGCTTCCTGCACGCCATGCCTCCACTGTAACTTCTGAAAAGCCCAGCACCACCCCAATTACCAACAAGGATATCTCACTTGGGTTAGAAAATGGTTTTCCACACCACACAGATGTCTGCAGCACAGAAATCACCCCTAAAAAGAAGTGGTCCAAGACACAAGATAGGCGAGAAAGACAAAAAGAGAGAAAGCGGTGCCAAACGGCTGCTGTAACGCTGGCGAGGCGCAGAGCCCTGGGAGCTCCCCCTGCACAGAGCCCGCTGCAGAAGCACGTTACAGCCCATGCTGCTTAATTCTTCTAGCGCATGTAGCAAATAAGAATCATTATATATAAAATTATATGACTCAGGCTAGTTAATTATCAAAGGGAAAAACCAGAACAATGCACAGCATTTCCCAGGGCTGCCGAGAGCCTTTTGAGCCAGGCTGCCTTTCAACAGCAGCGATCAGCTTCTAATTAAACCCAAGCGCAAGCGCTTCTGCGGAAACCAAGCCAGCAACACAAATCTAATAGCACGTCTTTTGTCGAAACCATGTGAGTAAACAGTTTGGATCCCATTACAAAGGCTGCCTCTTGCCGACTGGCAGAAACCTCGCTTTCCAAGATGTGTATTCGCAGCGAACCGAATGTGGAATTGGCTTGTGCCGCATTTCTTTTTTTCCAATATATATTTTTGCAATATATGAAATAAACCTGCACCACCAGGAGACCCTCCAAGAGGACCGGATCAAAAGAACATCCTTCTTTTTTGTTTGAAATCGGTTCTGTGTCTTTTTGGTCAAAAAGGCATTTTGCAATTAAAATTTTCATCAGAAATGGAACACTCTTTCCAGCTTTGCAGATGGTGAGAAGAAAAAATGTTAGCACTGGGTGGCATAGGTGGTTGCTCAGAAAGCAGGGGCTTGCCTTTAAGCACGTAGGAAGCCCGGGTGTGTGATTGTACAACAGGGAAACAGTTTGTTCTTTGCCTAATGCAAAACGAAACATTATGAAATTCACTGAGTGATATATTTTGCCCCACAAGAGATTAGCTTCAGAAACAGAGAGACAGAAAAATACTCTTCTTTCATTATCATGCCAGTTTTTACACAGCTGGGAAGCACTGCTTCTTCCCTCAAATGAGAAGACAGATGAAAACAACGTTCTACCTCTGCCTCCCCCAACAACATTTTTCCTTTTTCCCGGGGAAATTTTCCATTTCAATTAAATTGCCTCTTTATTACCATCCTCCTTTAAAAAAAAAAAAAAATCCAGCACACCTTTTCTTACCATTAACTTGTTTTCCCCCTGCACATCTATGTTTCATTTTCTTCAACTGCCAAGAGCAACAACCTGTATCCACGTGCTGGGGGAAGGAGGGATGAGGAAAGGAGAAGCAAGAGATAAGAAGAGAATAAAAAGAGATAAAAGGTGGGGAAAATCATCTGATAAAGCACAACTGCTGGAGAGCCCAGCCAAGCTGGGTGACAAATCACTCCCACGCAAACAAAAAACTGGGGACCGAGGTTAAGCCCTTGGTCCTTTCTCCTCCCTGACTGTGCCCCAAGTGTCAGAGGGAGTTAATCCCTTGCTGCTAATTAAAGCCACCGCTCTGCCTTAAGACAGGGAACAAAGCAAGCAGAAACAAGTACTTTCTGGTTTCTAAGCCCCTCTCAAGCTACTTTCACTGCTTTTCCCGTGCCATGCTGAGAAAGAGGAGAAGCTCACTGCTAACAGCCGCTGGGGCCGCAAGCTCTGAGGATCTGCAGCGCTGCGTTACAGGTGGCCACTGTAAAGAGAGACTCTGATTTATTTATTTTGCCGAGATATTTCAATGCTTGCATTTGCATTTACAATCCAATGAAAAATTTATGACTTTTAAGCTTATGCTGTATGTCATAATTAAAGACAAACAATCATTTCCAAATAACTGTTTACCTTATTGCATATTGAGTTGTGCAATTAATCTCAAAGACTCTTTCTCCTTGTAAACAAACACAGGCGGTAACATCTTCTGCCATAATGCACCGCTAACTGCACCCAGCGGAAGATGAAGAGTCAATCTGACATTCCAGAGAGCGTGGTTACCTGCTTAACGAATAGATTGGAAACCCTGTCATTTTCAGATAGATGCCTTGTTCTCCTGCTAACTATTTGTTCTCAGGAAAGCCTCCGAGAGAGATTTATAGGACAACCGCTGTTTAAACATTAATCTTAATGCAGCGGAAGAGGGAAGCGGGCTGCTCTCCGAGCTTTGCCAAGGGATCTGAGACCCGGGGGGATGCGTGCGAGTGTCCCCCAGTCCTGCCGCCCGCGACAGCTCCATAGCTGGGACCCACGTGATGGCGAGCGGCCGGGCAGCTGGGAGAGGGCACCGGCGGGGACCCCTCACCCATGGCCAGCTCTAACGATGAGCCGGCGAGGGGACGTGCTGGGAAAGCTCCAGTGAGAACCAGCAGCGGAAAGCGGCCTTGGCGTAATGTGGATAAACTCCCGCAAATGGACCCGGCTCTGGGCAGACCCAGAGGGGCTTCTGCTGGCAGAGCCTGGCCTCGCCGCCGTGCAAACCGGGCGTGCTGCCGGGAGCTGGTCCGCGCTGAGTCAGGGGCACCGTGAGCAGCGTGTCGTTAGGATTCAGCAGCAGCCTGGTTCCTTTCAGGCGTAAAAAATGAAACAGCGATCTGCTGATGGGTGCTGATGGGTAGATGGCTTCACATGAAACAGCATTTGTCCTGAGAACAAGGTGAATATAAGACCTAATGGAGCCCAGCAATGCAATACAAACAACAGTGTCCCTTTACATTACCAACAACACACACTGCGCTCTCTCCGGATCCCTCTTCTCTTGAGTACTCCTCTAGGAAGCTTTCTGTAAATAGGATGTCTCGCTTAATGTCCTCTCCCAAGCATCACACTAATCACCCTTTAAGAATGCATGGACTCGGGGAATAAGGACTGCACTGGGTGCCAGGGAGACATCACTCCTCATTTTAGCTCTGCGCTGACTTTCCACAAGCCCATGCCAATTCGCCAGCGCTGCAGCTCAGAGCGCAGCACCCCTCTGCTGCGGGGTCCGTGGCGAGGCCAGCCGGGACGGCCGTTACCACGCGTGCGGGAGAGCCGGCGTCACCACCAGCACCGAGAGCTCCTGCCGACGAGGGGCAAAGAGCCGGAGGGGACCTCTTCGAGGAGACCTCTTCACGGGGCCCCTGAGCTCTGCAGCCTCTGTCAGCCCGTATAAAAGAGGCTGAAGGGTACTGGATAGTTCAAGAGGCTGCTAATTGGCTATGAAGGATTTTTTCTGCAGGTTTATATTGTCCCCAGGTTGGTGCTAATGACTGGAAACTATTTCCACCCAGAGACTGATGTGAAGTTGAATGATTGTCCCAGGCTGGGTCCTTGCAGACCTGCTCTTGCAAGCTCCCGTTACTGCTTACGCAGCGCAGGAACAGGCTGGAACTGCAGAATCCACCACCCTCCGTCCCTCCCTGCCAGCGGGGTCAAACGTGTCCCAGGCAGCAGGCGAGGCGGAGGATGCCTGCAGCCTTACCCTGCGTGCTCGGCTCCTGCAACGGCCAGATTTCAGCTGTCCGGGCTGTCAGCTCGCCAGCTTTCATAAGCACCGAATTCCCTAATGAAATAAAATTCCATAGAAGTATTTAATTTGGCGTGTGTTAATTTTTGTAGCTAGCACTATCAGTCCCATATTCGCAGCTGTTTATTTTCAGGGTGTTTACCCAATCTTTGCTGTAAACACATTTTCACAGGTCAAAAGCAAAGCATGAAAATTCACCCAAAATATTTGTACCGTGAAGACGTTCAGTTCTACAGCAAATTCAACGAGGGGAAAAACCAGTCTGAGAGAAGCAGGAGCTGCAGCGAGGGCCAGGCAGCTCTGGGGAAGCCCGAGACGGGCACAGCTTTGTGCCGGGGCAGTCGCCAGGCACCGGCGGGCGCTCGCTGGGGAGGGACGCAGCCCTGGGAAGGGCGGCCAGAGCCCCCGCGGACAGGCTGCCCGGGGGACGCAGCGCCGGGGGCTTGCAGAGCGCCCACCCCATGGGCACCCAGCAGACAGGGGAGCTCGGGGGGCATGGCCGGGCAGCCATTCGCACTGCTGGTCCAGGGGAAGGCTCCGGCACAAGGGCAGGCTGCTGCAGGGCAAGGCCTCTGACAACAGCAGCGATGCGCACCCACCGCCCGCCAAGGCAGCGCAGCGGGACCGCGATGCTCGCCACGGCTGTCACGCGAGAGCATCGCTGCACAGCCAGGGGCCAGACGCCGAGCGGCTGCCCGAACACAGCAGCAAACACTGCCCAGGTATTTCAGGTGATCCATGTCGTGCCCGGGCAGGAGGTTACACACGAGACGCAAAGCTGCAGGGAGGAAAAGGCTCCCAAAAAGCACAGTAACCCTCTTTCTGGGTTGCGCAGATTTAAAGTGCTCCCACTGGGGACTCAAAATCGTGCTGAACAAATGCAACTTACTGTCTCTTTCGCTGTCTTGCAGTCCCTAACAAAGTTGTTTTCATTACCTGGGAAACCCCTGGTGAAGCGTTAGCATCTTAAGTAACCCTTGTAAGTGGAACCAAATTAGGAAAGCGAGCAGACAACACAGGCAGAGAGAACAGAATTCATTTTCGATATATCAGTTTCTATTAGTTTCAAAGATAGGTCTCTATTATCCCCACTGTTTGCCCGTGGTTGGAGTGCATTCGACAAATTGAAATTGCAATGTGGCTGCTGATGAGACCGACGCTGTGATCGGGTTTAACTCTCAGTCACCAACTGCCTGAAGTACAACGCGATTCATCAGCTACCCGTCCCACAGACCTTTCAGCTGAGTCCTGGAAGCGAACCAGGAGCAAACCTCTCGGCAATGATAATTTGCTTTACAAACAGCTTACGGGGAGTACCTCCAATGTGCATACAGGTTACGTTCTTGTTTTTGAGAGCTCCTCCTGCTGCTGGAAAGGCTTGCTCCTGCCCTGCTCCTCCACACGCTTGTGCAAACCCCCTTCAACCACTTAATGACGGTAGCGGACCGCCCACCCCTCGCTGCAGCTGGATGCGGTGCTCAGGCCACCCTCAGCATCCCAACATCGAGGACCCCGCAGAGCAGCAGCCCCGGGGCTGGGGGCTGCAGAGCCTGCACCCCTGGGCCCTTCAGCGCCGCGGGGACATCCCCACGGCCGGTCCCTGGGAGAGGGCACAGCTGCCACCAGAACGGTTCCCTCCTGCTCATCGCCCACCCGCCTCCGGGGCTCCTCTCCAACCAACCCTCAGCTACAGAGAGTGATAGGGAAGAAAATTTACCTTCTAATTGCTGAGGAACATCTTTCCTTGCTAGCATGTAAACAAGGAAATTTGGCTCTCCTGCTGCATTAATGCGACTTGTGAAAACTAACTTGTAAGGCTGGATGTGTTTTCCAGGGTAAGCCAATGTTCCAATTATCAGCAAATTGCTAGCACTTGGAACGACGCTGCATATTAAGTCAAAGCAAGTGAATGTTCATTGAATTACCCAGAACAGTAAATAGCTCTTTGCGGGGTGTGTAAATAATCCCAGGGTACCTAGGAAATTGGGAAAAGAGATTTTAAAAACTAATTTGCCTGGCTAGAGTAAAAATTTTAAAGGAAATTAGTAGAAGAAGGGATTATCAATTAAATGGTTATTTTGATTGTTATGAGCTGGGTGGTGTATTTGTGATTAGAAAAGGCAGCCCCGCGCTGCCCACCCCACCCCCACCAGGGGAAGGCAGCCCCTCTCCTCGGCAGCCATCGCGGCTTCGCTCGGCAGAGGACGGACCCGCTGGGCAGAGCCTTCCCTCCATCTCTGCCTCGTGGTCCCCCGGGCTCCCCGCAGCAGCAGAGCCGCACAGTAAATGCTGCGATGAGGCAGAAGGGATTCGTGGGTCGTCGTACTTTCCCCACGAAGACCAAACTCTGGTGTCCCTCCAGCTCGGCGGCCATTAGAGCCACTGCTAACGAACTGAGGGTTTAACAAATGCCCATCACTTTGGGGGTTTTTCCACAATTTTTTTTTCTTTTTTAATTCAGCTCCCTCATCACTGAGCTAATGCACTAATCGACACTTACCATTACCTAACTTCCGACCTAATGGGCACAGCAAATAACTGACAGGCTCATAAAATCAAATTTACCGAGCATCATTCCTTTTGCTGTCCATTAACTGAAACTATTTATTAGGTTAAACAGATCTAGGGTATGGAGTAATATTCATCTTGTATTAATGCTGTTCTGTGGACATTTTAGGATGCCAGAAGCTCTAGCGGCCGCAGGGAAGAAGGGAGGGTTGCTCTGGTGGCACTCACCAGCCCACGAGCTGACGGACACCGGGTTTGGCATCGCCACCACCGCACTGGGAGCAGACATCCCACCCCCCTTGGCCACAGCCGCCCTGTGCCTCTGTGCCAGTGCCTACAGGACCCTGGAGTGCCTGACGAATGCAGCCTTGGTCTCCACTCCAAACTCCCCGTCTTCCCTTCTTTCCCAGCGATTAACCTCCTCGCAGCTCACCTTCCCCTGGCTCACCACCTGGGACCTGTCTGAGGAGCCCTTAAGTACTGCCATTCACTTGTGTTGCCATCCTCCTCCTCCTCCCTGTGGTCTCAGTCACTGAGTCACTGCCAGAGCTCCTTCCGCACCCTCTGTGGGGTCCAACACTGCAAACATTCCGAATAAAACCAACGCATGTCCCTCTGCAGCCCAAGGACCTCTGGCCTGACTGGCGGCTGTCCCGCCGCTCATGCTGCTGTTGGGCACCCGGCCGGGGACGCTGCTCCTCAGGCAGAGCAGCCCCCTGCGCAGCCCCGTCCCGACGCTGCCGAGCGCAGGGGAACGCACCGGAGCAGTCAGGCTCGCACGCGCAGAGCTGGAGATATGTCTGCACTTACATCTCTCCGTAGATCGATCGATCGACCTGTGGCAGGGTCTGGTATAATTTATGATGAAAATGTGCCGAAAGAGATTAGCACCAATGATGCCTTCTGTTTTCTATCAAAAGATAGAAGTTCAGTTTATGTTCTGGCATTCAGTTCTTTGTAGAAATAAAAAGAGCATTTCAATTTAATCAGCTTTCTGAATAGCAAAGAACAATCTGCTGCCCTTAATGGGCAATATCCGCTGCCATCAAGGCTGCCTTTAGGAATTCACTGCTTCCATAAAGAACAGTTTTACTGGATTATCAATGAAAAGAACAGCTATAACAAAAGATGGGTTGATAGCATTGCTTTTTTTCTCTAAGCTTGGCAAAATCCTTTCACTGAGGCAATCGCTTACATGAAGTTCATGTGTCTTTGCTGAATTGCTAAAGAAACTCCGGAGCTTCATCCCGGCAGCGGGCTGGGGCTGGCTGTGCCTCGACCTCTCCACCAGCCCCGAGCTGCTGGCAGCTCACGGAGGCCCGAGGCAGAGCTGCGGTGCCCTGCGGAGCCCCGAGACGCTGCCCGAGGTGTTCGCCGGGAGACCGCACGCAGTGACAGCAGAGCACACGCGGCTTTTCTTCAGGTGCCATTCCCATGGGATGCAAGGTCCAGCAAAACACGGATGGGACCACTGACTCCAGTAGCCTGAATCATGGGCAAAGGCATTTCAGAGGTTTGGCCCAGGGAGAGACCGGAGAACGTCCCCTGGCGCATCCCCAGGCCATCAGGCATCCCAGAGGCTCTCCAGCAAAGAGCGGGTGCGAGGGCAAAAGGCAGGACACCAGAAAAATGATGCAACGCTGTAGCAATCGTGCAGGAAAGTTCGCAGCCGGAGGGTCCTGAGCTGGAAAATGGTTTGTTAGATGAAAATACCCAGATGGTGCTGGCAGGCAGACCGCTTGCTCCTGAGCACCGTTCCTGGAGCGGGAGCGGTGCCCTGGCCAGCCCAGCCCCGCGGTCTGCGCGGTCCTGTCGTCGCGAGGAGACAGCCTCCGCCGGCATGGCCGAGCTCCAGCCGACCGACAGCGGCAACGGAACCGTGCTGGTAACCTCAGTGACAGTGTCTGGTGTATAAACATCCCAAATGGAGATGGATTAGATGAACTCTGAGAACTTTCATATATATATTTTAAGAGATCTTGCTTGCTAAGCTATTCTTTTTTCCTTTTCTAAACTCCCAGGGCCCCCGTAAAGTCAGTCAATACACCACTACAATCATTTGGGGAACAGTAAAGCTTTGAAAAATAGCATTTGCACTGTGGATTTATAGAAACCACTTGAACTACAGTAAGTCTTGAAGATAACCCTGAAACATATTTTGATTTCTAAATAATTTCTTGAGAATCATTAAAAGAAATGAAAACTCTGCACCCCGGACGGACACAGGATGGGAAAGCACTGTGAGGAGGAAAAAACCCAATGTTCTCAATGCTAAGTGTACAAGGAGTGTCCCAAGGGAGCTGGCTGGCTTGGCAGGAGGGAGGCAGCGGCAGGCCCTGCGTCTGCAGTGGGGGGTTGCACTGGATGACCCACAGAACAACCCCCAACATCCTGTGGTTCTGTGATCTCCATCTCCACAACGCTGTCCCTCGACCCAGACGCCGGCATGCCCGACGGCGAGCAGACAGCGCCCACGGGCAGTGCACCGCGACGCAGACCCTCGCCCCGCGTGCTGCAGGTCCCCACCGTGGGGACTGTCAGCGCTGCTGCAGCCACCGGCGAGGTGCTGCCGCCCCAAGCCATGAGGAACGGCTTGGAATGGGTATTTGGTGCCCAGAAGCCTTCCTCAAACCTCCTGTCGGGACCCACCCCAGTCCCTTCCGACCAGGGGCTGCCCTCTCCCGCGGCGGGGAGGCTCCGGCCGCCCGCTGTGCCCGTGCGGGTCGGCACACGCCGACTGCAGCTCGGCACGGCTGGGAGCGGGGCTGTCCACGCCTCCGGGAGCCACGGCTCTCGCCGGAGGTCGAGGAGTTGGTCTTTGCATTCCGAACTCCCGCTTCGTAATGTCAGTTCAGTTATTACCGTGGGCTCCGTAACGTGACATCAGGCGCACGGCGCTCATCCCAGCGAACGGCACGATGCTGGCCGGGGCGCGGAGTGGTTCTGGTGCGGGATGGACGATAGGGTCGCTCCCAGCTCCTTTCTCTCACCGATCAGTCTATTTGACTATTTTCTTACGCAATGATGAAAGCAGCAGCTCTCATTGCATCCGAGTAATGACATTTCAGGCTTAAACCCAGTGCTGTACCCACCACTCGCCGTGAATCAAACAGCCCCTTCAAAGTCTCCTGACCTACTTCTCAGACCCTTTCTAGCGTCTGCATAAGATAAAACCCTTGCTAGGGATTAAAGCATTGGTGGCAAATGTCCAAAGGTCAGGAAAGGCCACAAGGGAACCACAAAGAAAGAAAACTGCTCTTGGCAATTTCAGCGTTGTATTTTACTTCCAAGACAAGAACAAATCTTTTTAAAACTGGGAATTATCTTATACACCAGTGTGAAGAGCTGGAACCTCCAACTGAAGAGCAACGGCCTTCAGAGCAGAAACCAGTCCCTAAACGTACCTTTCTTCCTGCAGGTTGAGAAGAAGGCATCAACACAAATTAGGATCTATTTTTGCTCTTAAATCACTTGATTTTCTTCAGTGTTTATGCTGTAAACAGGAATTCAGCAGAAAAGGATTTGAAGCCATAAAAAATTAAATGCCTAGTTTTCCAGCTATCAGCTATGGCTTAATTTGGTCTCCAGCCCGGGTGACACTTTGCTGTCACGTAGCAAACGCGCTGGCAATATTTCCGCAGCGCTCGCAGCCAGGCAGCGGAGCAGTCGGGTTCTGCAGGGCCCAGCGGTACCAGCCCTGCACGGCGCTGGCGTGGCCGTGCCTGCTCCCAGGCACCAGCCACCCCTCCCCGTGCCGTGCCCTGCTACCCCGCTCCGAGCTGGGGACCATGAACCGTCCCTTGGAGAAGCCAAATGAGGACGCACAGGTTGTCTGCACCCGCGAGACGCTCCGTGCAATGCAGGAGGATGAACTGCCAACGCTGGGCACGCCGCCAGGCTCCCTCCCGAAACGCGCCCATCCCAACAGGTCGAACAGGAAAGCGACGCACGCACAAAGCGCCTTCCACGCCAGGAGCTCAAA
>Ga0065711_1042468_pt1 | contig 15365 bp, 5 predicted proteins | sample Hoacrofraction12_FD_59098 | JGI IMG/M metagenome (GOLD analysis project Ga0065711, IMG submission 59098) | Hoatzin crop microbial communities from Cojedes, Venezuela - Epithelial fraction 12 v2 (version 2) | ecosystem: Host-associated > Birds > Digestive system > Esophagus > Crop | place... | reverse complement strand
CCCCCCCATTCTTTTCAGTTTAGCTCTGCAGGAATACACAGACAAAAAGACTATTACATTCTCTCTCATGTAAATAATACAGGGCATTTGTGTTGCTTTCTGGGAATAACATCAAATATAAATACCAGGAACAGGTGGAGAAAATACAGAAGGACCTATGAATAAAGCTGTACCTTTTATGGTGTTAATTTCGTGTCTCCTATGCCACCATAGTGTGTTACTAATCAGTATGTACAAATTTTAGTAACCAGATTTGCAACACTTACTAGCCCAGTTTTCCAGATGATGTCCAAGGGATAGATTCATATCACCTGGCCAATATCAGTGGATGTAATACTGACCTTGCCTGAGTTAGTGGGTCTCGCTTATATTAATGCCGAGAGTCAGCTGGAACGGCTGAAGAAAACAGCAATGCTGACTTCAGTTTATGTTAACGCATCTGGACGTTAAAAACAGTGGTTCAGGGTGGCAGAGTCACATCCCACCGTACTGTCCCTGCGGCAGAAGCAGTCTGGTTAGGAGAATTTGGAGTGGGAAACCTGGACAGACAGATCTTGAAAATCTGCCCATGAACTTGTGTCTGTGCTCAGGGCTTGCACCTGAACGATGGTAAATAACTCTCGATTCCCCTATTGCCTGGAAGTTCTTTAAACCCCAAAACGACAATCTCATCTACTGCATAAGGACACAAAAGGTGAGCTACCAAGGTTTATCTTGCCATTTTCTTTTGCTGGAATCAAAATGACAGTCCACTTAGAATGACCATCATAAAGGTTATACTATTTTCTCTAATCCACAAATGAATTCACTGATTCCATCCAAAAGCAAAGCTGAAAGTTAAAGAACAAAACCTGCTTTTAACTAAGGAAGAAATGCAATATTTCTATTAAAATGCAAAGCAAAGGAATAGCTTGCTTTCTTTTTGTTGTTGTTTTAATTCGCCATATTATTCTACACCACTTCTACAGGAACTGGGGTAGTATGACTGGAGGTCCATGGCCCTACAATAACTAGTTTTTTCACACTGAGACACACTCTTCCTCAGTGCAAATGCATTTTTGCAAATAAATCAGAGTCCAGTGCAGGGAAAGAATACTTTTGTTGATACTTGGAAGTTCAAATTTTATTTTGCTCCTTGTTCCTGAATGGCAGAGTGATCTAGCTAACTTTTAATAATGCCCTGCCCCAGCATTTTTGTGGTTATTTATATGTCATGCTACCTGGCACCATCTTCTTCAAGGCTTGCTTTTATTACACAGCTGTAACACCACAAATTCTTCAATATTTGCCAATTTTCATCCAGTTTTGTAAATAATCACACTTGAAGCACCCTCCTCGAAGCATCAAGCAGGAGGTTTTATTTCTGTACAACACCAGCTCTGCTTTTCTTCCAACAGAAAATACCAGGAGGAGAAAAAAAATACAGCACCTTCTTAGATATCTATAATAATGAGAAACTTTCCAAGAAGAGCATCGAATATTCCAGTGTGCCCAAGAGGAAGTAATTTGTTCTCAGCCATCTATTTACAGGTTCTTAATCCACCCTGTGTACTCTACTAGTCATGCAGGATTTCAGTCAAATTTTTTTTTAACCTAATCATAAAGCCACAATTCAGCGACAAAGTTCTGCCCCGATTCACAAGCTCCAGTGCTGCAGCAGTCTGCAGGTTCATTGCAGGAACTGGGCTTAAATTAATAGCATGAAGAAAACAATACAGGTTTGATTGATAGCGGTTTTTGAGACCTGTGATAGCTGAGAAAGACACTTTCGCAGAAAAGCCACAACTGAACACAAATGTACATTCCCCTGCACAAACGAAGGTGCAGTCATTTTATGAGAATGAGATTGTAAAAAAGGGATGTGGCTGGCTTTTCTAGCGATAATTTCCCGGGCTTTATAAAGAATGTTTCAGAATTGATCTGCACATCAGTCGCTCACAGCCTGCACTCTCTGAACACACCGATTGTAGCTCAGAGCTGGATCCAGGAGATGGCTTGTTGAATACTAAAGATACCGGAAAAAATTTCAATTCTTCACTTTTTGGAGTGGGGAAAAGCGGAAGCCAAACTCCCTGGCACATGCTGAGTGATTTACACTGCCCATAAAGAACCGAGTCTCTGCCCAGAATGTGAAACCAATCTGAACCGAGCTCGCTGTCAGCTTCAGTACATTCCAATTTTCCCTCCACTGTTGTCCATTTCCACTGCTTTGTGTCTCTCCAGCACTTGGTCCTACCCAGCACTGTGAGTACTATTCCTGCATAAAACAGGCTGCTTTAATATTTGTGGCCCAAAGGAATCCAGAAAATTTGGGAACAAATACAAGAAAACTGAATCAGAAATATTTCCCCTGAACAAAATCAGTCCCACAGAACATCTTACTGATGTTTTAGGAGTTAAGAGTGCACCTAATCAGCCTGTGCACCCTAGCAGCTTGACCCTAAATAAAATACTGGCAGTTTTGACCAACTGAGTGAAAGGAGATTCAGTATTCTGGCTGACACATCTGAGACAGCTTAAAAAGTCAGAGTTCCAAAGGGAGGGGGGAGGGAATGTTTAAGGCTTCCTGAAAAATATCCCTCTTTAGTTGTCTCAAGTTGCATTTCTTAAAATCTTGGCTTCTACTTGGAGGACTGAAGGCTAACAGTAAGCTTCAGTGGAGTTCTATTAACAGCCAAATAAAAAACACTTTACTGAGAAAACATGTATTTCTGCAAGCAGCTGAACCAACATCGTCCTGTTTCCTACAGATCTGCAGTTCTCCTGTGTGCAAATGGAAATATTTTACCACATTTCTGGTGTTTAATAAGGGATAAATTTAAGCAGAAGCCCTTCCCTCAGGAGGGGCATTAGCTACGTCTCTGTCTCCACTCCCTGACTACCCACTTCTGCCTCCCTGATGTGAACTCTGTAACTTCTACCTCACTGAAATTTTGCTGAGATTGGCCAGAGTGTTCAAAAGTTATTAGGGAGGAGTTATAGACACAGCAAGATCATGTAAGCATATCTAGTAACTAAAAACACATCTTGTAATTTCCAACAAACACTTCTGTTAAGGTAGCTGGAAAATAACTGTGAAGGGAGCCAGTCAGCTCCCATTGCAGTATTTTCATTTTTTGATCCAGCTGCCACCGACCAGGTCAGGACAGGGATGGTCCACTGGTTAAGCCCCTGTCTCACACTCTGTATATCAAGGCTCAGCTCCCTTCTCTGTCAAAATCTTTCTGTGAGCATAGTAAGTTATGTTGGGAACAAATTAAAAAAAGAGATAGGAACCTCCAACTGGGTTTTTCAGAGCCAACTTTCTGGTGCTTAAATCTTGTAATAGTTAAGTGTTCTCAGCAGAGTACATGGAGAGTGTTAAAACAGAGTAACAGCATGCTTGGCAGGCAACAATCGTATCTAACCCCTACAAAAAAGTGACAGCCAGATGTATCTGAAACTCCTTTCCCCCTCACTAGAAACCTTTCTTCAGGGTTGTCCTTTGGAATCCAAAGAGAGATCCCTCTCCTGAAGAAATTACCCATGTCTTCAACTTCCAACCTGTTGTCTGTAGATCCAGGAATGAGAAATAAGGTATGGAATACATAAGCAATGTCTCCGAAAGGGGCCACACTCTCACTGAAGATCTTTTAGATGACAGGAAATAAGAGAAGGCTAAAAATTGCCTCTCTGCATCCTTTTTTTCCCCTCAAATGGATGGCAAAAGCAGGCAGGTAGTGCCTCCACACTTCCTTGTGATGACAGCTTAATAGCTAGAAAATTCATTCACAGTATAGGAAAAACAGGCTCCTCTTTCCCCTCGAAAGGGATTCATCCCGTACACTTGAAATGCCTGCCTGCACCACTGCCACATACATACAGAAAGATAATCCAGCCCTACAATGTTTATAACCAGAAGTAAAAATTAAAATTTAAAAAACATAAAAATAATCAAACAAATTTGTTACTCCCCCTTACAGGCAATAAGCTGAGCCAAGGACAGTAAGGTAATGAATACAGAGTAATAAATCAGCTGCACAGCTGAGAATTAAGCCCTTATGCCCTAAACCATAGGACAATGATTTAAGTACTTCTATCTTTCATTTGGGATTCATTCTGGTAGTTTTATGTAACATCTACAAGTTCATAGTGTTCAAGTCATTATGCAGCAACAGCACCTGGAAGCTCCTTAGAACAAAGTACCCCAAAGTATGCACACAGACAAGAAATTAGATCACAAACCTGCTTCACCATTATTTTGCCCTTCATACAGATTTTAGACCGTTAAAAGAATACCAAGTGAGCTGACAGAAAATGCCTAAGGTATAATAAGTAACAGGGAAATCACATGCATTAACCAACTGTTTTTGACGTTCAGAGGTACTGGATGTTACTTGAGAGAATCAGTTCAACTAAATTTATGTTAAATCTGAATTACAGCCTGCTTTTATTTTGAGGGGCTCTGCTGTTTATTCTCTTTCACACAAGCTTAACTTATTAACTACCGCCTGTTTTGAAAAGTTAGTGTGACCTGAAATCAGTATGGAACATGACGTCCATCTCCCTTCGGGGCTACTTTTTGTTTCAAAGTGTTTCAGAACTCTTTATTTTAACAACTTCATTTAGGCTAGAAAGACATCAGCTTATTTAAATCAGTATAAATCATCCTTATACATAAAAAAGGGATTGCCCACAGGAGACTTCACTAATTTAATCGTTCCTAAAACTTCTCTCAAGTTTATAAAGCTGTTTGCTTCTTTGTGAGCAAGTACCTTTGGACATGATACAGGTAAGCAGCCACAAACTGAAAACTGAAGAGATTATTTGTGACAGGAAGGACTCACAGAACGAGGAGAGCCCCTGTTCAGCAGGTGAGAAACCAGACATGCATCTGTGTATAATCTCGTGCAGTTTGACACCAGAAATCTAGTTACAAAATAATCAAAGTCCACCTGTGTGCAATAGCAACACACGTAATAAAAATGTCGGGGAAGCACTGCCCAAGCCTGCGATCTGGCAGCAGACCTGCCCTCACGGGCTGTGCAGCTCAACCTTAGAGATCCAAGGGGTTTCATGACGAGTAAGGGCTGCCGGGTGTGAAACCTGTTGGCCCAAGTGGAGAATCTCGCCATTTCATGAGACAGCTTGAAAACAACCACCTTTGTCAACAGGTGGAAGATGAGAAAAGCTCTTCTCTCATCCCCACAAGTTGTGGTTCTCATCCCCACAAGTTGCGGTGACCCCTAAAAGCTGAAGCCCACCTTGGGGACACACGAGCAAGAAGCTTCCCCGACGACAGCTTGCAGAGGACCGGGTGGGTGACATGGCTCTCTCCACACCACTTACAGAAAAGCCACATACCTCTGTTTCCCCTTTTGGGGTAACACTGATGACAAGCTATAGGGAGCTCCTGATGATTTCCAAGTCATAAGCACCTGGAGCCCTATCTGCAGCCAAGAACTGGAATAATTTCGACGTACAGGGGATGCACACAGGCTATTACAAAGGGTGCCTCTGTAACACAGCAGCACCATTTCAACGCTGCTTGCCTTGCCTCCCCTCCCCTCCCACTAAGGCAGGCTTGATAGGTTCTGCCAAGCTGCAGAACCTGAGAAAAAGCAACACTGTGCTGCTTTTGTTCTTGTGAGGGGGAAGGAGAAAAAAAATAGCACTTTTTGAATGAATTAAGACTTGGGAGAGACTGAAGTCATGGAAGAGCGTCAGGAAATAAGAAAATAGGGTCTCAAATCTGAACAGTCTTTAAGAAATCTCAGCAAGAAAGAAGATTAATAAATTATTAGATGTTGTTGTAATAAAGAGGTTTAGTTGTCCTCTCAGCTTAGTCAGGCATTGTAAGATTCTCAGAGAGCTTTCTGAAGTAATTTGTGATTTTAACAGAAGCTACATTACTTCTCTTCTCTCTACATCCACGCAGTATGAATTGTTCCTTCCCGACTCAAAGGACTTATGTGCACTGTGCAAATACAATGCTATATGCTAACAGATACAACCACAGGCAGAAGCACCTCTCCTAGCTTATGTATTTTAATAACTCTTCCTGTCATTCAAGAAGTAATATCCACACAGAAATGGAGTAAACATAGCATACTCCAGATGTGCATCTAAACGAAGTATTGAATGATACCATGTGATTTATGGTTTAGTCCACATGGAGAACTTTGTGTATGTATGGGCTTACCTAGAGAAGGAGCTGAGCAAGCATCAGGCCTCCTCTGTCACACACTGTCAGTCCCTGCTTCCCTGCACTGTAGTGACATTTCATGTTATTTCTTGCATCAAGCTGTAGCTTCTTTGTAACAGTCCAAACCCAAACAGTTCATTTGCCACTTGTCAAGTTTAAAAACAACCATTTATCCTAAAGGATAATATGTGTGCACAAGGCCACTGTATGCATGCCACTCAGTGTTCCCTGCACACATCACAATTAACGCACAAAAAATCTACACATTGGCTTGAGTCCAAGGTATTGAAGCTGTTGCACAGACCCAGACCGACTAGTAGATGCACAACCACTAGCTCTGGCTCATTCTGTAACACAGGTACAGCTCTTAAAACTTACAAATTCACTGGGTGCAAACAGGTCAAACCACAACAAACCCAATCAAACCAATTAGAAACCAGACAAGGTGCAACCTTCCCATCCTGGACCAGCACTCTGCAAAGCCCTCAGGAAGCTGTGCCTGCCTCACAGGATGGCTCTGACCTGCTGCCCTCGCATCTGCCCTAGGGCTATTTACTCCCCACACAGCCCTACGGATTCCTACCCCTTTCAACTTCACAACAGATCCCTGCAGCAAGCAAGCAGAAAGATTACAAGGAAAAGTCATATGAAATAAGTGTCTCTATCTGCCCTCTAATGCAAGGAATTAGCACCACAGGACAAACCCTACCCATAGACAAAAGCAAGAGCACCACAGATATGGAATATATATGGAAACAAAGCTATCTAGCAATCTAACAGACAAAACTGTTAGCACTGTTCAGGTTACATTTTTCTGTTACAGTTTTGCACAGCTATGCTAGTAAAAACCCGAGGTAGCTACTGCCACAGAACTGTAGAGGTGCCCGTGGGAGAGGGCTTGTAGCTGTGGAGGCACCACCGGGCCCCCACCTGCGGTCTCCACCCCACCATCACCACATTATTTCCTACCTGCCACTCACTCCAGGAGAAAAAACAGCCAGCAAATGTTGCTTTGACATTTGTTTCGATCTATCTGGTGACCTGCCCATCAACTAAATGCCTCCAAGAGGAAGACTTGAATGTAATAATACAGAGGCAAAGGAAGACATATTACACATTCTAAATTTACTACTTTAGCATTGTTATGCATAAAAACACCAGGATTTTAAGCTCAGCTGTCTCAGTGCTGCTCTGTTTAAATCTAAAACCTTAAACCTATCACTTCTGTAGGACTGAAGGTTTTCTTACTTGGATCTGAGTATCAAAGCAGCTTTCTGCAAGGTGAAATGGAATGAACTACAGCGTTTATACCTGGTCCAATGCCTCGTTTCTTCGCTATTCAGTAACACACTAGGCAAAAATATTTTAATTAGACGTGCCCAGGTCACATTTAAAATAAGTCCCCCCACAGCCTCAAGGCTGATTCCCTATTACAGTTGACAAAATGTTCCAAACCCCTAACTATTTACTTTGAAAATGTGAACATTATAAAGACTAAAATACATTCTGTTGCTCATCCAACACAAGAGATGACTATAACCAACGAAGAGCACTGCAAGAAATTTCACCTAGAAATTAACCTAAAATAATCTCAAATCCCTTGCAACGACGTAACAGTATATAGAGATAAACTGGCCAGCAATTCCTAGTGCATTGCTTTGTGCAGTACTCCATTAATAGCCCCTCCAAGTTTTCCCTTGTTGGATCGCCTGTTTCTGGGTACAGTGTCAATATTTAGTAACAAACCACGAAGGTAACCGTACGGTATGCATTAATGAATTATCAAATGCTCCAGCAAATCTGGATCAATTTGTCTTTCAAGCACATAGGAAGTTAACTAAAAATCTCACATATTTGTACTAAAATTCCTTACCTTGCAGAGCTTCAGCAACAGCCAGCACGTCAGGTACGCTGTCAGAGTGAATTTCGCTTTCATGTATCTCTCAGGCAAACAGGTAAGGTACATTTGTACCAAATCCAGCTCTTCATGGACAACACTACTTGCCGCATTATTAATATCGTTTTCCCTACCCTCTTGTCTTCCGTTTTTCTCTTCTGCTGATGCACCCAAACATCTATTGAACTCCATCTCAAAAATGTTTTTTTCCCCCCTTCTCCACAAAGCCCTGATCTTTCCGGAGACAACTCAGGAAAGTTTTTATTTCCTATCAGTAACGAAAATCCCCGATCCTCCACAAGTATGTAGCCTTGTCTTTCAGCCAACCCAAAAAGTTAAGACTACGGTAGAACAAACTTCCTTTAAACTACACTGGCTCTTTGCCTTTCTCTTGTTGAACAACCTCTTGCAAATGTGTATACAGCTACAAGATAAATATAGCACCAGCTAGCCCTGTCATACAGCACAAGAATACTCTTGCTGTTGCCAAGAGAGAACAGAAAGATTCCATTTATTTAAAGAGCAAGTCGTCGGCATCAGTGCTCCCTTGTTCATTCGGGGGCGGGGGGGGGAAAGATGAAAAAATCTGTTATCTTTGAAAACTTTTTGGGGGCTTTTTGTGCCAACTATGCTTCCTCAGAACAAATCCCAATTCTGTAAAAAAAAAAAATATGTTCTTATGGAGGAGGGTTATATTAATTCCAGAGACTTCTAGCCACAGTAATTCATTGTCTGTGATATCGCAGATGCCAAGCTTGCAAAGGCTACAAATTTCAAAAGAATAAATGAGGTCTTGCAGATGGACGAGAGCCAAGACATTCTGAAATAACAAATAGCCCTTCCATAGCCCAAAATATGAAGAAAATATGCAAAAGATTAACTAAGTAATTTTTAGCTAAACATTAAGCAGCTCATCTGTGCCTTGTGACAGCTCAAATTTGTACATTACAAACAAATTTTAAAACCTTTAGCCTACTTTCAGTGACAGTTAGAAAAGACCTAAAGGTTTAGGTTTAATTGTATCAATTAAGAAGATTCAAAAGCATCAATAACTAAAAGACATCATTTTAATCAATAGATTAACTTTGCTGGTAACTTCATGCAGAAAGTTATGCTTCCTTCAAACTATTTTCCCTCCCGCCCCAGGGAAGATATTGAAGTAAAGCAAGAGATCACTGTGGTTTGCTGAAAAACTAATCAAGAGCTCTGATATCTTGAAACATTGCCCTTTTTAACATACAGAGGATCTATTACCCAGAGATTCCATCACCTTGAACCACTCTTAAGCATCAGACACAGCAGTTACCCACTAAATGCTTAACATCCAATTTTATGATCTTCAACCATATTAAATACTGCCTTGACCTAATCTCAATGATTTTCGTAGGACTACCTGTGAGTTATACATTGTATTGTTAGAATGGGTGTTTCAGAATATAAAAGTTAAAAACAGAGCTGCTACACACCCACATACAGTCTGTCCATAAGAAACAGCTAACGAAACACAGCAAACCTAACACATTTCTATTGTCTGATATATTTTGCAAGGTGTCTGGCTCACCTGGTTCCTCTGATGGGTACAGCTGCCACTATTTCCCTCTCTTTTCATGATCACACAAATTTGAGAGAGAGAAAATACAATGAATTACAGAGCCAAACCTTCCTGTGATAGCTTGCTGTAATAATGCAGAACATCATTTCTATCCCTGCAGGCAATCCTGAGTACAGATGTTGAAGGCAAGCTGGCTCTAGCAATTGCAGAGGAGCTGGATAGCATCCCAGTGTTCGCTCCTCCTAGCCACATCCCTCTGCTGCCAACAACACGTGCCTGCAATTCCCACATCATGCTTACTCTGATACAACACAACTCTGAGTAACTCCCAGCAGCAGTCCCTACCTTTTCCTGCTTGCAGCTGACTAGGGTACTGCTCATGGAGCTTCAAATGTCTGCAGGCAGCTCCTACAGCCTTTGTGTGGTAGGCTGCTCCACACAGGGCCAAGCGAGCACTCCTTGATCACTGGAGCAAACCAGTTCATGTGGAGGAGAGTTTCACAACTCTTGCTTGATCTCTTGTCCCTAGAGGTGAGTAGCTTACCATCGTTGTTTGAAAGCAATCACCACTGAAAGCCTGTATCACCACTGCTGCCAATTGTAAACACATTTAAAGAACATTCGTCACAGAAAATGGCAGAGAAGGAGAAGTCAAACCAAAGAAATGTCAAGAAGCAAATAATGGAGCAAGCTTATAAACTTCTAAAACACGGTCAGCTGAGCTTAAAATTGCAAGAGTGGATGCAGATAAAAAACGCATATATTACTAAGGCACTTTCCTTTAGTCTGTCCATGAAGGACATGACATTGTCACACACTGGCAAAGTTATAGTATTTTCTTATTTTCATTGCTTTCAACTCTTTGACCACTAAGGAGTTTATACAGGACATATTTTTACCCCTAATATTTCTTCTCTAACCCTCACCATTTATGATGAGAATAACGACATATGAACCAACAAAGACAAGACTGCCCAAGCTGTTCTCTGGCCCTGGTAAGTGCAAATGAAATGGTAGTTAAAACAAGATCCACTCACACCCTTCAGGTAGCCAACATTCCCAGCACTTCTATCCTAAGCAGAAGCCATGATAGCAGGTCTCAACAATTTCAGGAATATAAGTCATATAGAATTGGACCAAGCCTTAAAGCTCCTTGATCTGCAGTTCTTACACTTTGCTGTAGTTAATGTGGCCATTTTCAGCCTGCCCAGATAAGTGCTAAGTGGACGTCTTGGGATTTACATCAAAAGAATCTAGCCCTGCACTGTCACACTGTACACACTTAATCTTCAGCTTTAAAATCTTCATGCAGGTAAAGGTGTATTTCTGTGTTCACTCATATCTGATTAGATACCGTCTCTCACCTGTCCACGGAGAGAGCTTTTATGACTAAGTTGTAGGATTGCTTATTTTGTAATTTGAAAAGCAAGCTTAGAGCACTAGGGTTCTCTTGAAAACACACACTACAAACTGAAAACTACCTAAAGTCTTTAGATAGTTGAAAGTCCTGAATTTCTTCCAAATTTTCATCATACTTTTAGAAGTATAAAAATCCCTTTACTCCTCGTAATAATTTCCTGTTGCCTCATTCAGTGATAATATCCCTTCTCTAGTCCCATTTTCCATCCCTGAGTGGGCCAGCTCTCATATCCACAATACCTTTTCAGGAATTTCCAACATGAAACAAAATCAGATGACTTGTAGAAACTGAATTAAAAAGCAGTCCGCATGCACTGGCCAGATAGAGGTTTTGCTTGTCTTCATAAAGTCTGGTATCTGAAATGGCTTCAAAGTCTTCAGATAAAACAAATTTCCCAGATAGTAACTTCTTATTATAACTTGATGAGTAATCAATGCAGTTACGAAGAATTAATTTTAGTGCCCCACTGTGATAGGTAATTTTCCCCTCACAGCCTGTAGCCACAAGTCCAATGTGTTGGACATGATTACCGTGCAGCTCCCCCAATCTCTTCAGCACAAAGTGTACTGTAGAAAAATGGGCCCAGGCTCTTCGTTTTTCTGTTTAAAATTAAAAATTACTCATAGCAAAAGCATGTTACTCTCCAGACGAGTGCGTGTAAGCTCCTAGCAGGTCATACCCAGTTCCCTGCACCGTTCTACCCAGCTTGAAGAACAGCTGCTTACAAGAGCTCTAGATAGGACAACGCTTCCTCCTCCTAAAAGTTAAAAACAACCAGCACTCCCTCCCAAAAAAAACAACAAAAACCACCCAAACCACTCCATAGTTTTGATTTCTATTATCCTCACCTTCACCTCATTTTCTCATCTGTTTCTAAGTGTATTATAAGGCGGCTTTCTGCAAACTGGGCTCAGAAATTAACTTTGATTATCTTCATGCCAGTGTTTTTGCTGCCATTCTTGGGCATTCAATTAACACATTCAACATTACTGTAGCATTCAGTAGCTACAGTCTGAGGTATTTAAGAGATGAAACATGTCTGATGCGAAAATTGTCACAATTCCATGTTAAAAAGTAACTAGAGGCTGTACAGAGGAAGCTGAGAAATTTCCGAGGAATGGGATTTTTGAAGTGCAAGCTGCTAAGAGCTATTGAATTGAAATGCAAGGTAACAAACACAATTTGCAGACTCATGGTAACACCACATAATGCAGTTGAGAAGCTGCTCCAGTTATGAAGGACAAACTGGTAACAGTACTGGAATGCCTTCTTAAGTTAGGTGATGAAATAAACCGACAACACACGAACACTCAGCACAAACACAACCCTTCCCACCTTCAAACGCTCCAGCAATTTCACCTAATTAATTCTTACAGCCCTGGGAATGCAGCTAACCTTGACTTTACCCAGAAGACTGCTCAACCCCGATGTTCCCCCAGAGGGCTCAGATAGCTTACACGGATATCTTGTGATTGTGTGTCATATTAAAGCTCCAGTTCAGAAAGGTTTATAGTAAATACCTGGTTGCATACAGAGTACAATTTGAGTTTATATGTATATACTCTCTATATATTTACACTACTTACCACATCTATGTAGCTGATATAAGCAGGTTTCAGATGAGTAACTGATGGTCACAGGCTCTGCTAATGCGCAGTCGAAAGGCCCACTGAAATGGCAATAAAGAGCATTTTAAACTCCTATAAACTGTCTAGAATCTATATAAATAAAATCTTCAAATGGGGCATAGCCCATTTAAGTCCTACCATGACTGGTTACTCCTTTTATCAAACTTGTTTCTAGCAACAATAGCAGCAATCAGACACTTCTAAGCTGGCGCTAATATTAATGGTACCTAGAATGTCTGCAAAAAACTACCTCCATCTAAATCACCCCACCTCTCACTGCAGGTTCTTCTATCATTAGCACAATGGGGATTTTTCTACTTGTTCGCATTTTTTCATAACTGGAAGAACCTTTTTCTTTCATTGTTATGGTACAGGTACAGGGGAAAGACTGGAATAAATCCTTACAGGATGAGACAGCTCAGGACCTGAAACGGAACGTGAACCTGCCTCTTCCTGATGGAGACTTCACTCCTTTACTGACTGCCAGAGCATTGCCCCTTCCTGCTCACAGCGACCGGCCCTGAGCACCCCGTGACCACAAGTCGAGCCGCAGAACGGTCAGAGTAACACATCCCCTCCCACTGCCAGAATGGAGTTTCTTGCATGAGTATTTCAGAGCATTTTACGTTTGCTCCCAAGATGTCCTCCAGGACTGTGATGGTTAAAAATCTGATTAAAATGAGGACTCTGGCTCCTCGTAAGTTGCTTGATTATGGACAGGGAGGCATTAAGACAGATAACATTGTTTGGAAATACAAGTTCTAGCATGAGCGAAGAGCACTGCTCCTCCACACTCCCTCTGGTATTTCTGCAGCTAGGAAGTACTATCTCGTGACTTGTCTGAGGTTCCAGGACCTGCCACCCTCCAGTCTTGCCCTAGTCCCCTCTCCCTTTCCTTTAAGGAAACTTGACATGCCTTAATGGAATAGGATGGAGCTAACCTACTGGAAAGCTGCTGTCTTCCCTGCCCTCCTCATTGCCTTTTGCTAAAAGACCAGAGTTTTGCTTTGCTGCATTTGTCTTCTTCAAAACTCTGGCTCTTCTAGCCCTACAGACAGCATCTTAGCTACCAGAAATCCTAGAAGGAGCTACAGGGCCCTGAGCAGAATTCCTCAACTGTCTGAGCAACCTCCCAAAATAGCCAGGACACGTGATACTTCTGATTGTTTTGAACCTGCTGGCAATCCTGCACTAGTGCTTAGAGATTTATTCAGCATCTAAGAAGACAGAAGAGCCTCCCTAATCTGCACAATGATCAAGGGATGCACTGGAAGCAACGGAGTTTCTTGCGGTATTTGATGGACTATTTCCATCTGGCTGGACTATTTCCCAGCACACTGCTCTGAGCTTTGTAACGCTTCCTCCTTATTCGCAAAGGTGCTGCAGTATTTAGAGCCACTTCTCGCACGAGTTTTAGCCATCGCTGGAGAGCCATCCATTAAAACCTCCACCAGGATATAAACAGCAGGCAGATGTCTGCACTGGAACCGAAGGTGTGACTACACCACATGGAAACGCGCCCAAGCTACTGCTAATTCACCAGCTTGCACGCCAGCAGCAGGAGAGCTACGGACTTCAGCTTAGGCTGTACAAAAACCACCGAGCGGCTTTGAAATTCATCTGGTGGCCGGCGTGCATGCAGATACGTCACCGCTGTCGGTGAGAGAAAGCCAGGACAGGAGGGTCTCTGCACACTACGTTCTGGGGAACACGCAGCCTGGGTGCGCGATGCTTTGCCTCACATTACGGGAAGAAACTGAATCACGTGAAAAAATACGAGGCTTTCTCACGTGAAGGGCTATATGCGAAAGGATTCAGCACTTCGGTTTAGCTAAATGTGTCAGGCTGAAAATGTCGTGTTTCTGTGACCCACACAGACCACATGAGCCTCACAAAAAGAACCCAAACCAGGATATCTGTTGAGAGAAAGCAACATGTTTTTTAGCGTGCTCTCTGCCACATGCTGCTTGGGCCTGGGTCAGCAGCGCTCCAAGAACAGGGATACTCACTGTGTTCTCCTACATCTGGTTCTCGTCCCAGCAAGTGTGGAGAGGTGTGAAAATGAAAACCAGCTGTGCTGGAAGTTCACCGGGCTCCTCTGATGGCCGAGGAAGCTCAGCCCGGGTCTCAGCCGGCAGCTTGCGGTTTGGCATGGGAGAGGCCGTTCCCGTTCCCCGATGCAAACACCTGACGCGAGCATCGCTCTTCTCCGGGAGATCTCTGGCCGCCTGCTCGGGCCTTCATCCCTGCTCCTCGCTCGCTCGACGTGCCCTGGGACTTGGTGAGGAGGACTGGCAGCAAACGCACGATTTGTTTGCTGTTTCAGATCACCTCGGTATCTTCGCTGCACGCCCCAGGAGAGGGGAGGAAAGCGAGAAGGTTTCCACACGGAGGTTTTCCCCCTTTTTACCTCAGGGTCTCCCCGCCCGCTCCGCACCGCGCAGCTCCCCGCGCTCCAACCCCAGGCACAGCGGAGCGGGGACCTCAAGTTTGCCGGCCGGTCCCCAGGGCTCTCAGAAGCAGCCCTTTCCCCCCTCCCCGCCCAGAGAGAGCCTTACCCCGGCCCGGCGCCGGGCTCCTTCCCCAGCCACCGCCCTCGCCCCCCGACGGCTCCCTGCGCGCCCTCTTGGCGGGCCGGGCGGGAAGGGCAGCTCGGCGCCCCCGGGCCCCTCCCGGCCCCCGCC
>Ga0065711_1042467_pt1 | contig 15365 bp, 15 predicted proteins | sample Hoacrofraction12_FD_59098 | JGI IMG/M metagenome (GOLD analysis project Ga0065711, IMG submission 59098) | Hoatzin crop microbial communities from Cojedes, Venezuela - Epithelial fraction 12 v2 (version 2) | ecosystem: Host-associated > Birds > Digestive system > Esophagus > Crop | place... | reverse complement strand
TTCTGCAGCTACAGTGGTGAAAACAGTGAGCTTGTAACATGGAGAGCCATGGAAGCTCTGCAAATTCTTTTTCTGGGGCGCAGTGAGTAACTCAGGGGCCACATTTGGTTCAATGCAAAGGCCGTGCTGAATAGCTGAGCTACACACTTCAGGGACCGAGTCCTTAAGGAAACGCGGAGCAAGGCGATGGATAAATGTCCCCAGCCACACGCCACGGGCGGTGCTGGGAGAGACGAGGAAATACCCGCTTGCTGGGCCCTGTGAGATGAGCTGCTGTGGGGATGTCACACAAGACAGCGCCATCACACTTTCATTTTCATGATCTCTAAACTTGTGATCCTGTCAGCGCTTGCTGGAGAAGACCATGAGTAAGTATTTCTGGGCACAAAGGGCCCACAAGGATAAGGTAACATGGATAGCCAAGAAGATCAATCATCAAGGAGATTTGTTTTTCTTTTCTTTGTCTTTCCATCTCTCTGCCCATCCCTTGTGTTACCTGGTGGTGAATGTTAGAATCAACATACAAGGCCAGACAAGAAAATCATCAAGCCCATTGCAACACCTCTGAGAAGCAGCCAGCACCAGGGGCACCTGGAGAGGACCTTCACAAACCTGGTTGGGGCACAGGGAAAGTTGCAAGGAAGCAGCAGGACACAGCTCATGTTCTGGTCTCCTTATGGAAGAGTCTATCGCTTTCACTTGCTACAAAAGAGCTTAAATGATTAGTTTTCAGACTGACATTGTCAGGTGAGAAGAATTCCACCTTCTGTAGATGCAAGTGTGCCTGCACTCAGGTGGAATCTCCTTCTCTGGAGATATTCAAACCCTGCCTGGACACGGTCCTGTGCAATCTGCTCTGGGTGACCCTGCTTCGGCAGGGGGGGTTGGACTGAATGACCCACAGAGGTTCCTTCCAACTCCTGACACTCTGTGATTCTGTGATTCTGTGAATGACTGCTGCTTTCAGTAATGTGCCTAAAAATGGAGATCTTCCCAGATATGCACATTTATCATCATGACTTTTAGGGCGTACATCTAACCATTCAATGTTTGCTCATGCAAAAGAGAAAACTCAGTGAGACAGTGCTTTTACTGATACGACTCATGAGAATGGATCGAATGAAACTGTTGGTTCGTACCAGGTGGCGAATCTACACGCTTTTGTCTTCAACGGGTATCTCCAGTTTCTCCATACCTACTTCAAATTAGGGAGTCTCATTCATTTGTTGCTTTTCACAATAGATGCAGGAGGATGCAACGCAGGAGCATAAGCTCTTCCGATCCTGAAGTGCTTCCTGGTGAACAGGAGATGTCACTGTGCAGACAGACCTCCTCTCCTTCCCACCTCTCCCCATATAAAGTTTTACTTCAACTGAAAAGAAAAAAAAACAACCAATAAAGCTCTTTTTATTATTTTTACTATTAAGACTGTTGGGAGGAGGGATTAGGTAGTCTGAAGTAGATTCATCTTCTTCAAATTTAGGTAAATAAAAGTTGAGTGATTAAATCGGAGTTCCTTGTCTCCGTTTGTGATCAGTAAAGGTATGTTTCTATTATTCTAGGTTTTGTTCAGACAAGAAGTGCAGTTTAAAGAGTTGAAGTTTGAAGATATTTCTCCCCTGGCCATGTACTTGTTTGTATCACAGGCTGGTGTCAGGCTGCATGAGATGGGTTCCTGTTGGATGAAGGCAAACTGAAAATGGGCTTGAGGGGGGCACCTAATGCAGTTTGACCTCCAGTAGATGTTCAGATCCCCGGACCAGAAGAAATTTAATACCGAGAAAACTATCCTGAAATGCATATACCATAGACATCCGGGTCCATGGTACCAGTCCTTTTGATGTTCAGACCTGCTGCTGTTGCACCACATCCATCCTAACCACCTGTCCTGTGATGTGGTCAAGCATCCTCTTGTTCCCACATACTATAGAGGGCATCTGGCTGACTATCTCGTAATTAGACAATGAATTTTTCAGATGTTGAGAGTCAGGCGAACCCATTCCCATGCTTGTTCTCCAGTCCCAGATTCGAAATGGTAGGAAAATTGCATTTATGAAAACCAGTTAGATGTGGAGGATATATGTAGTGTACTTCAACTTGTCTCCCAGTTTAAGAATTAAAAAAGACACAAGCAAATCTATCCCAAGGCAATTAATGAGAAGAAATTGAAGTTGTGAGGTGTCCTTGAGGAGAAGTGCAACGAGTTTCCCCAACTCTTTCTGCTAGGGGGTCAAAAGAAGGCAGGGCCAAATCACCCCATTAGCAAGAACCAAGGGAACCACCTTCTCTGCACATATCATGAGGACAAGGATGTCTCTTTCTTTAATGAGAGTGTATGACCAAGCTTGTATCAGCACAGAAAGCCCTCCAGCGGGCCCTCCAGCAGGCCTGAGCTCCAGGCTCTCTCCATACAGGTGTTTACAGCTATTTCCACCGCCAATGAAGCTGCTCCGCTTCCCAAAGCAAGAATTGCTCCCTTCCAAGAGTCATCAGCTTAACAAGATCTTCTGGGGTTTACCAAGAAAGTTTCCTAATCACTATGAAGGCTTCTCAGAGGGCTTGTAGTCAACTTACTTCATTCTCCTTAACAAGCCATGAGAGACTAATTAGCAGGAGTTAACAAGAAAGAAACTTTCTTCCTTGTTAATGACAAAGTGCACTTCTAAAGCACCTTGCTTGTCAGCTAGTCCAGGCCATGCAGCCAAGGAGTTGGAGGGTCAGTGTGTTAGTGTGTGACTGTATTCAGGACATTTGTGTGGGCCTGAATGAATGGGGAGTGATGCTCCTCCAGGTTTATCCCATTAAAGTACCCGCCCCTAATCCCTGAGGTTAAATTCCCACCTTCAGGCTGAGGTCCTGCTTCCTTGGTGGGATGGTGTGGTGACCTAGCAGCGCCCTGAGCTCCTTGCTGAGGAGGTATGGTGGTGTGCTTGGTGGGAGCACTGGTTGTGGTAGGAGCTGCTTCTGTTCTAGTCTGTGGTCTCCTTGGGATCACTTCTATATGTTTCTACCCCGTATTTGTTCCAGGTTGGCACTCTTTTCTCTCCTGTTGGCCTATGGGGTTACCTATACTATAGTGGCTAAAGTTTGTTAGTTCTTCCCCTGTATCTCATGGTTTATTTTAGAGGGGAAATCACACAATTGCTCAAAACTAAGCAAAAGCAATTCACAGTAATATGACTAAAAGAAGCTCAGAATGCCAGGATAGGGAGCAGGTACCTGGCTCCTGGGTAATTTTACCTTTACTCAAAGGAGAAGCCAGATGGTAGCTCTCTGGTTCTTGAGCAAGTTTGCAGGTGATGTGGAAGCTTCTCAAATAAATATAAAAATGCAACTACAGTTGAGGTAAAACAAGTGGCAGAAAAGGCCTGATGAGCATTGCTGCAGCGGGTTGTTGTTCTGAAGCCCAGTGTCTATTGGTAGTACTGGGAGCACTGAGTTACCTTAGTCTCGCGTTCACCAGAAATGTGCCCGTTGTTTGACTTGAAGAGATCTCTGGTCATCATCGTCATGCAGAAAGCAATGGGTGTTCTTTGTTGTCATTCCTCAAGACAATAGCGATAATGCGTTCTCAATCTACAAATAGTCAGAAGGGCTTGAATTCTTGAAATTAAAATAATATCAGGCTGTAAACACAAATAAAAGTAGCTCATGCATCCCTGAGGCAGGTCAGTGCATGGCCTGGTCCAAGATGAGTTCATGACCAAGTATTTAGGGATAAGGCAGAGTTTTCCCAATGCATTTGTCACCAGCAGCTCACAGGAGAGCACTGCTTCTTTTATACCATAGCAGTACAGAAATGGAAAGTAATGTCTGAGAAGACCTCTCAATTCCTCTGAAGCACTAGAGAAAACGATTTTTGGGATGAACGTTTCTTCTCTATCACTCTCCCCAGCGCACCCTTCACCTCCTTGTTCCTCAGACTGTAGATGAGGGGGTTCAGCATGGGGGTCACCACAGTGTAAAACACAGAGGCCACTTTGTCAAGGTCCTGGGACCGCCTGGAGCTGGGCCGTGAGTACATGGATGCAGCAGACCCATAGAAGAGGGTCACGGCTGTCAGGTGGGATGCGCAAGTGGAAACAGCTTTGTGTTTGCCTGCGGCCGAACGCATCCTCAGGATGGTGGCAAGGATGTAGATGTAGGAGATGAGGATGGTCAGACTGGTGACAAACAGGTTGAAGCCAACCACGGTGAACATCATAATCTCATTGATGGTGGGGTCCACGCAAGAGATGGCGTAAAGCGGGGGCCCCTCACAGTAGAAGTGGTTGATGATGTTGGAACCACAGAAGGACAGCTGAAGAGCAAACCCCGTGTGGATAGTGGCATTCACGATCCCAGCAAGGTACGAGCCAACTACCAGCAGTGCACAAACCCTGCTGGACATGGAGATGGCGTAGAGCAGTGGTCTGCAGATGGCCACATAGCGGTCGTATGCCATCGCAGCCAAGAGGTAGCACTCAGTGGTGGCAAAGACCGCATAGGAATAAAACTGTATGAGGCATGCAGAGTAAGAAATTACCTTCCTTTCTGTTAGGAGATCTGCGAGCAGTCTGGGCGTGATGGAGGAGGAATAGCAGATGTCCAGGAAGGACAGGCTGCTCAGGAAGAAGTACATGGGGGTGTGAAGCTGGGCATCCGACCTGATTAACACGAGCATCCCCAGATTCCCCAGCAGAGTGATCATGTAGATCACCAAGAAGACCACGAAAAGGACAGCCTGGACGTCCCCCTGCTCTGAGAACCCTGCAAGAACAAATTCAGCGCTGGGGGTGTGGTTTCCTCTGGCCATCATGGTAACGGAGTTGTTCTAGGAAAGCAGAGGTGCAGAGAAACGCAAAGTCAGCGTATTCCTGTTGTTCCCCCAAAAAAACATTAAAGAGGCATTCATTCTTATCAGGAAATATAAAGCTCAGAGGCAGGAGCTGCTGAACAACATATTCCATGTTTGTCTCGAAACACATTTTAAAGCAAGTGAAGCGCATGATGGAACTTATATCTAATGGGTTTATTGGTTTGATTAAGTTACTTTGCAAATGAGAAGGGTTATTCTACTTCCTGCAGAAGTTCAGAAGTTAGCTACCCATCAGATCCAGAGAGATAATCACAGTAATTTATTCTAACATTAGGAATCAAAGTCTTCATTTAAAAGAATAAAAAACTCTTGTCTCAGAAAATATAAAAAGTACTGGTGAGAGATAGAGGCACTTTTTAGAGAATTTCCTTTAGGAGTTACAGAACAATTTAAACCAAACCTCTGATTTCTTCCCTTGCTTCCTATGAAATTCTGAAATTAAGTTTGAAACAGGAGATTTAGTGCAAGCACTAACCCCCCTTGAAATATGGTGATCTCCACGTCGTTCTCGTGATGCCACTAAGTGGAGAAAGACAATGGACAGAATTTGTGGAGGTCGGTACCAGTGGAAACCCCAACAATGCTACAGTGCTGTTATGAACCAGGGGAGTAAGATGTTAGTAATGCAGTTTAAAAAAAAAAAGATATAAAATTAAGCTTAAAAAGAGATAAAATTAAGCTCCTCTCTTCTTAAAATGGAAGTTAGGAATAGTCACAGAAGTTGCTCACTGAGGGCTTTTGAACAAGATACCAAATTATACCACTGGACAAGACCCTTCTGCATGGGGGAATTTCAACATACGTGCCCTACCTTGATTTGTACGTGAGGCCCACTGAAACCTGGATCGAGTCAAACTGATTTTTATATTTCATTTCAGCATTGAAGTCAGTTGCAGAAACTTTCACCCCCCTCTAAAACAATTTGAAGTTTGCCAAATAACCCAGGTAGTGCTTCCATGCTGTGATGTTCATAGTGTAGTGACTAGCAGACCGTGCACTGTCAGTCCTCTTCGCTTCATGTAACAGCTCTGCGATAAACCAGAACTCAAGGATGGCAAGCTTTTTTTTTGCAAGCATCGTAACATGCCTCAGACCACCAACGCTTTCTAGAACCACTCCAAGCTTGTCCAAGCTGCTGCCCTCTCCAGCCACCGGACAAGAATAATGAATCCCAGTAATCCTGATTAAAATAATCAGCTGGGGTTGAGTGGCTGCTACTCTCTGGCAGTGCCTGTGTATCTTGGTGTTACTCATAGCCTGAGCTAGAAGCTGCCTTGAATTCAGAAAAACAATTTATAAAGGCCTGGGTTTCGCCTGAGACATCCTGACCTTGGGTGACTGTTTGGTGTGACAGCAGGCTCCTGTCTAAAGTCCTCCTCTTGCAGCAGAGCAACTCTTCATGGCGTTATTCAGGCTGGAACTCACCTGTCTGCTCACATCTCCGGTTGGGTTTTGTCAGGGACTTGTTATCTCCTAGGCCAAAATTTTATCTGAGAAATAAGCCCCGATTTCTCCCAATGTTGGCGTTAAAAGCAAGAATGATTTGCCAGGCGTGAAGGGCATCGATACTTGACCAAGCAAAGCCGCGGTTTATAGGCTTCTTTCACTGAAAGACCAAGGGTTTTGCCGCTGCCCTCCCCTTGGTGCCAAGCAGGAAATTTCTCTTGGGAATTGATGACTTTGGAAACAGCTCCTTAAGGAGGAGACATGCACTGAAAAACAAACACAATTAGTTTCAGCAAGTTAAATGCAAGCTTGAGTGTTTTTTCCTGCTTCTTTATATATATATTTAAAGACATTTTTATATATGTAAATTTATGTCTTTGAATATATAATTTATCTCTTGACATCGCAGAGAATTAAAAGAAACCGGTGTAAGGAATAGAGATTCCAGGGCTAGGAGACAGCATTTGCAACACTCCTCAAGATCCTGAGTTATTGGGGAGGAAGGGAAAACTGTTCCGGAACTCCACTGCTGCCATTTGGTTTAACATTTTCTGGGATATCCAGAGAGTGGGATCCAGGCATCTGTGAGAGTCACGGCCAGGTTTAGGGAGAAAAATTTCTCTTTGCTCTTGAGAAACCAAAATAGTACTAGTACCTGTGATCAGATCTAGGGAATTGTCTCCTATCCATCCATGGAAAATATAAGCCTTTCTTCGGGAAGTTAGTATCTGGCATTAGTGACCTTTACGTCCAAGCGAAAGCATCGCTCAGGCACTGTCTTCATCCATTTTGCTTTTCTGTTCTTTCCAGAAAGCATTTTATGCCTGTTGAGCATCATGCTCAGCTGAATTGTAAATTACTTGTTAAAAGACAGTTTCACCTTCTCGCTCTCGAGGCGGGCGGTTTGAAGGACCTCAAAATGTCAGCATGGTGAGCTGAAGCTTTCCCCTTATACAACAGAATAGGCTTAATTTAATCAATTCTTTAATTTATGTAAATTTAGTTAATTTATGCTGAAAATAACTCTTCAGACTATGCCCTGGGTGTGACTGCTCTGTACAAAATCCACATTTGCTGTGTAGCTGTGTCAGCCCTTCACTGTCAAGCAGCGAGCAGGGAAAACCATGCATTTTTTTTCCAGGAAAATTCATCTCATCCTGGTGTAGGTGTTTAAAATAGAACAGATGAATCAAAGCCCCCACATGCATGGTTGTCTCCATAAGGGGAACCGACGATGACTAATACAGATGGGAAAGCCTGCAATTAGCTAGGATGACTCCTGGACTGAGATGACTCAACCCCTGAAACATGGAAGCAGAAACTATGAAGAAGCTGCAGCTGGGATGGAAGATAAACTTTGCCTGGATGGAGACACACCAGGAGGAGAGGAGATAGTGGGGGATTTTCAGCCCACACTGAGAGTCTCGGAGCCACCGAACGCGTCGGGCACACTTGAACACAACATATGGGCAGAAACATGGAGGCTTTTTGCATTGTCAACACCACATGACATCCTGGGGAAAGCCAAGACTGCTCAGACAACGTCTTGAAAGTCTGTTCCTGGACAAGCTGAGCAACTGCTTCTCACAGGGGATAAAACTCCACCTCCCTCCTAGGTGAAAGAGCATGTCAGCATGGTGGCTCTAGGCTGGTAGATGTCCAAGGGGGAAACCCACCCAGGAAAGCAAGACCCCCAGCCCCACAGGTCTGTGTGCAATCTATGAAGCATATTCCCCGTAAAGACTATCCTTGGACAAATCAGAGAAAATAATAAACTGGATTTATTGTACTAAAGCAAAACCTTGGGCAACTACTTAGAAAAATTGAACACAAAGTTATGAAAGACATGATCTCTCCCCAACATGTTGTCTTTATTTAGCTTGTCCCCTTCTGCTTGGAGCCACCTCTTTCAGGCCACGGAATTTAATATTGCCCTAAATCCTCTTTGGTGAAAAGTATCAACCGTGCATGTTCTAGTGCTGCTTAAAAAACACGTAAGTGTTTTCAGGATTGTCTGTCTTTCCTGCTTTTTTTCCTTCTTTCAGGTGTTGTATTTACAGGTGATTTATTTTTCAAGCGATCCCAACGCGGAGTTAATTCGTAATTCAAAGTCTGCAGTGTTCAGCATGAGGTAGAGCATGAACATCTCACCAGACGTGCAGAAATGTATGGTGCACTTCTTTTGTCAGGTGTCAGCCTTCTTTCTTCTGTTCACTCTGCTGTGGCAGGTAGTATCTGCTTTGGTTTGGGTAGAGCAGGACCTGTGGAAATACATGCAAGAGAGGAGCTTGTTCATAGTTCTTCTGAGGGTGCTCTTCACCTCCCTGTTCCTCAGGCTGTAGATGAAAGGGTTGAGCATGGGGATCACCACAGTGTAGAAGACGGAGGCTGTTTTCCTTTGATCTTCTGCGTGCCTGGAAAAGGGATGGAAATACAAGAAGGCTGCAGAGCCATAGAAGAGGGCAACAGCCATGAGGTGGGATGTGCAGGTGGAGAAGGCTTTGTGCCTGCCCTCTGCAGAGCGGGTGCTCCAGGTGGTGAGCAAGATGCAGGCATAGGAGATGATGATGGCCAAGACTGAGGTTGTTATGATGAAACCAATGCACACATCCATCACCATCTTGTTGAGCCAGGTGTCGGAGCATGAGAGTAGCAGGAGTGGTGGGATTTCACAGTAGAAATGATTGACAAGGTTTGGGCCACAGAAAGAGAGTCGGAGGAGAGCGCCGGTGTGCATGAGGGCGTTCAGGCTCCCAGCAGCGTAGGAGCCCACCACCAGCTGGACACAGACCCCATGGGACATAGCAGCCAAGTAGTGCAGAGGCTCACGGATGGCCACATAGCGATCGTATGCCATGACGGCCAGAAGGATGGCTTCTGTGGTGCCGAATACAGCAAAGAAGAAAAACTGTGTGATGCAGCCATTGAAAGAAATTATATTTCTCTCTGTGAGGAGGCCCACCAGGAGCTTTGGCGTGATGGATGAGGAATAGCAGATATCCAGGAAAGAGAGGTGGCTGAGGAAGAAGTACATGGGCACGTGAAGCTGAGAGTTGGTCTTGATGAGGATGATCATCCCCAGGTTCCCCACTAGCGTGGTGATGTAGATGAGTAAAAAAATTGCAAAGAGCAGCTCCTGCAAGTTGGTGAAGCCCAAGAGGACAAACTCGGTCACGCTCGAGTGGTTTCCCCCACCCATTCTGCTGGCACCAGCACCAAGGAGACAGAGAAACACGGGAAGAGGTTAAATAATTTCTCCCAGCTCACAGGAACCTGTAATGCCTAGTTAGCGCAGGATTTGGTGTTTCCTGGGTGAATGTATCCACTTCTGAGAAAAATATGATAGTTCTCCTCAGTGGGTGGGTTGAAGAGCCTGAATAATAAATTGAAAAATAATATCTTGACAAAAAAATAGCCCATAGTTCACATATGGAAAAGAATCTTAAAGCTCTGGCTGGCTCATTATGGAAAGAACTGGTCTTGCAAAAGAATCATGCAAATTATGTCTTCTCGTGAACATCCAAATTCTTTCCAATATGTGGGCATCTTTGGGAGGATTTCTTTCTGTTTGTTGGGGGGGTGTTCTTATTTAGGGACAAGTAAATACAACAATATTGTGCCTTCATTTGCCACATTAATTAGTGTTGCATTAAATAGATAACGGACCACACTGGAGTGATTTTCTGTCTCTGTGGTGACACGGTACGAGACCAGCATACCTGATTGCAATTTGCTCTGTGTAGTTTCCAGGGGAAACCACCCCCTTCTGATCTGAATTATACCGGCACGTTGTCTTCCTTGTACCTCTTGGGTCCGCTAATATCAGGTATTTTTATCTAAAATTGAATTAGGAATTAAGATTCAGACGTACTGGAGTACGTGTTTTTTTTCCTTCAGGAAGGACCTTAATAACTTTGATATTTCTTGACGAAGAGGTTCCTGCTTCTTCAGGGAGTAGACGTGCTTATTAAGGAAGTCCTTCCCCATCCACCAAAAAATTCTTTCAAAACCTTTCAAAATTTCACCCTTTCTCTGGTTAACAGCACCTCAAGTCACTCTCAGCAAGATACTCACTGGTCCTTGGACTGAAGGTGAGACACAAGCTCCATCGGTCTTTCCAAAACCATGAGGGTTTCCCTATCACATCCTCTAACGTGGCCGGAAGATTTAAGTTTTACCCCGTTCCCACAGGGCAAATTACCAAAGGGTCTCTGGGCACCTGAAAGCAGAGTGAGCATTCCCCAAAGAGCCTGGGACAAACACCGACGTCTCTCTGAGGTTTCGGGGATGAGATGCCCAAGGCACGTCGGAAACAATGCCTGCAGAGCCTCAGAAATCTGACTTGTAGTGAGGAGTGGAACACGAGGCAACCCAATTTTTGCTGAAGACTTGAAATTGAAAGATTTTATTATCCAGGAACGTGGGAGGGGGAAAAAAAATGCTAACTCTAAGTAATGGATTACTTTAAGGAAATTATTGCTTTATATTTGCAATGGTCAGATGAACTATCTTGTGTACTACGTATTTCCATAGAGCAGATATGGATATATTAAAGAAAAATTGGATTGAATGCAGATATCAATTTGCCATTGCGTCACCATTTTCTTTTTTGAGATAACTTGTAATTTTCCATTTATCCTTGAAGATGTTCCTACACCGTTGCTTCCCAGGAGGCAGAGTCTCCGAGCAGGTCCTAGGAGCAGCATTTGCAGGGACGCAGCTCTCTGAAAGCCCGTCTCCAGGGGAAGGATGTGTCACCCACGCACACGTCGGGACGGCGAACTCCGACTTGGGTAGCTCTCTTCTCAACATTTGCCATTAATGCCTGAATTTCAGTCAGTATTTTTCTCCTGCTGCCCATCTGCTGGTCACACACCTTGGTGTTCAGTATCACTATAATTTTACCTGCTGTATTTTTCTTCCTCTGTTCTTATTCACAGCCAAAAAAAAAGATGATTGCTGCTTGTCTTAGCCACTCGAGATGGCCTTAAAATGCGTGGTGCCTGCGTGAGAAATGAGTATGACTCTTTCTTTCCTTCTCACTTCCCTCTTTCCGTCAGCCTTACTGCCTGTTTTCTAGCAGCAGTGAGACGACCGTTTCTTCAGGATGATTCCTCTTCTCTCTCACCCTTCTAGAAACAGCTTTTACTTCCCCATTCCTCAGGCTGTTGGTCAGGGGTTAATTGCAGAAAGTCACTTGACCTTCTGCCATTGCTCTTTTTGGGGTGCTGGTGGGCATCTTGGCTGCAAGGTCATGTTTACTGTTCAGCTTCAACTTGGTGGCCACCACAACCCCCATGTTCTCCACTGCCAAGCTGCTCTCCAGCCTGTCCTGGTGCCTGGTGGAATTCTTCCCCACGGCCAGGACTCAGCGTGTTCCCCTTCTGAAATTTGTGTCATTCCTATCTGCCTGTTTTGGACAAAAATGTCCCTCTGAAAAGCCATTTTGCATTGTGTGCTTTGAAATTAAAATACCCCCAGGATGGATGTGCACAGGCTGGAAAGCAGAACGCTTAACCACTACAGCTGAGGACAAAACTCAGTTTTCTGCTGTATCAGATGTGTAATTCCCAAATCTGTAATGTCTTATGCCCAAGGGGAGGGCCAGAAAATGTCTTCTACTGCTGAGGCTTCAACCTTTGACAGCCAAACCCATTTTCACCATTTTTCCATCCTTGTTTCCTCCCCAGATGACAGTACAGGGGCATCACACTGTGGTGACAGAGTTTGCTCTTGTGGGATTTACCCACTGTCCAGAGCTGCTGGTCCTCCTTCTCGTGGGGTTCCTCGTGATGTACATTATCAACCTAGAAGGTGATATCAAGTCTAGAAGAAATGCAAGGTACCAAAATGTGGATGAACCCAGCACCGAGGAAGGTTTGCAGTTTTGGAAGAAAAGAAATGAAAGTGAAAGTACTAAATACAGACCAAAACTGAAGAACTGCTCCCATCACTGAGACAACTTTATTCACCCTGCCCCACCCAGAGATGTAAAGCCAAGGATGCTCATTGCCCTTTCAAGGCGATCACTGTGCAGAGCTCCTCCCGTAGCACTCCCTCCTGCTTCTGCTACAAAATTTCCCTGATTTATTCAATCACGAGGAACTGGAAGCCATGAGACATGAAATGAATTGCCAGAGGAAATGCTCTTCTGTTTATTTTTAAAGCTGATTAATGAAGGGTGGACACTAAGCTTATGAGTAGTCCAGCCACCAGCAGATGAAGCACGCTCCATGAGATGCTGAATGTGGTCCACAAGCCCTAAACTCCTACAGCTGCACATGGGAGCTCCTGTGCAGGCAAGAGAGAAAACAGGAGAAAGCAGAAGTAAACAAGCAAATATTTAGAATTAATCTGTCTATATTTTGTTACTGAGGAAAAAAATAAGACTAGCTTTTTTATTTTCTTCTTTAACAAAACAAACGGTTGGCTGTTTCACCACAAATCACAGGTGAATGCTGCTGCCAAGAATATTGGGAAGTGAGATGGTGGGTGCTCATGAAACGAAAAGAAACCGAAAGCGTGGCTTGTGCCTTGTAGAAACGAGGAGTTGATTGCAGACAGGGTTATGCAAAATTGCTCTAACATCTTTAAATGTGTTCAGGAGACCCAACTGCGGTTGTCTACACCCACCCCGGTTGGGGGGAAGGAGGCAACTGCTGTTTCCCATTGCCAAGATCTCACACATTGGGTGGCCGTCCCCTTGTCCCCACTAATTCCCTGCTTCGCCTTGGGTGGTATTGATGTAACTGAGTGTAGCCATCTTGTAGACATCTCAAACACACACACTGTATCTAACAACATCCGAACCAGCCATTCTCAGCACCACTGCTAGTCTGTATAGTGTAGAACATCATCCATCCTGTCTCAGATATCTGTGGTTTCTGCCTTTCTCTGCGGTGTCTGCCCTAGGTGCACGTGCTGGCACTGCAGGTGCCTAAAGCCAGCTGAGATCAGTCCTGGCCCATGTGTCTCTCTCTCCTTGCTCAACCCAACCTTCCCCTTTTCACTTTCCCCCTTGCTCAAGAAATGTGAAAAATACAAACTTCTCTTTCTTGGGTTCCGAATGTCTTTCCAAGCCGTGAATAGTGATAGAGGCAGACACGGAGAGGAACTCACCGGTGTTTGGATAGGGTCTCCTTGCTTTCTCCACCAGGACTTCAGGAGGGTTTTTTACTCCAGGGCAGTAACTGTGTCTAAAATGAGCCATTATACTCTTCCCCCAAGTCTCTTTTGAAAATGAGAGCTACCTTGGCCATCGATTTTGAAGGGACTAAGGCCAAACCAAGACTCTCCCTTTCATTTCTGTATTAAGGGAAACCAAAGGTAGCTTGGTTTCCACCTAGTCCGGTGGGTTGTGCTCCAGGTTCCTGGTTTCTTCCCATACATCTGGATGGCAGGTGATGGAGAGGAGTCACCACCCCAGTGCAGGATTTATATGTTTGTAAGCCCAGGTCTGCAGCTCCTTTTTCATCAAAGGAAAAAAACCCCACATTTCTCTGTTTCTGTGCCTTTTTTACCCACCAGCTAGAGGACATCTCCAGAATGGGATTCATTTCACCATCTTTTAGATTTAGGTCATATTAAGACCCAAATCTGAGGATCTGTCATCACCTATTTGTGAGCCAAAGACTTGTTATAGTGAACATGACTCCGGCCAGTACAATCAGCAGAGTTTATCGATCTCTTCAGCTGACAAAACGTGGGTGTCTACCTTGCAGTGAGCCACACCTGCCCCCACTGATGGACTTGACCAAATCTTCCTTGGTCATACAGGGAGCCCACGTACCCAGTGAATGTGTAGAGGTGACCTGGTGTTTATTTAAAGTTAAAAAGAGATCAGTCATTCCCCTAAAGATATTTGAGGTGATTTCCAACTGTAATCACGAAGTGTTTAAACAAGGGGAGGTGGCTCCTACCCCTGCAATAGCGGTGTTTGCTCGGCTCTGTTTCAAACAGATTTAATTAGGATTAAGGCAGTTAATTCAGGCTTGCCTAAAAGCACAAGCCTAGCTGGCTCCAGCTAAACTCTGAGATGTGGTGTGTGCCTTCTGCAGGGGAGCCAGAGGACAATTTCAGATACAAGACCCCAAACACACACTGTTTTGATTGCCTCATATCTGCTTTCTTAAACAAATTCCTGTTGGAAAGTCATTTGCATCTGGAATCCTGGAGCATTTAATGTGACAGATGAGCTAAAACACCTTTCCGAGGCCATAGCTGTAGCAGCTCCTGCCCTTTCAGAGGAGAGGAGCTCCAAGGCAGCGTGAACGCAAGACGAGGTGCGAGCCATCAACCACATCGCGGCCCGTTCATCACGACCCTCCAGGAAAGGGGGTTGCAATGCTGAGTGCTCCTTCTCCCCCCCCATAACTGTCCTCCTGGAGCCCCGCAGGGTGCTTCCCACCACTCTCCTGGTCGGACGCCAACCCCGCAGAAGTCAGCAAGGGCCGTTAGACACACCTAGCTGGATGGTTGCCCCAAACACAGCGAGCCCTGCTCGTACAACGAGCAAAACGCTTTCGGTTTTGAGAGTGCCAGCTCCAGTGGAAAGCCACAACGAGCAGAGCAATAGTGCTGTAGCCACGGACTTGTGTTTTGAAGTCACGAAGAGTCCGAGTTCCCGTTTAAACACCGGGTGATGGTGAAGACAAGACCAGGTGGACACCAAGTCATTGAATGTTGTTGTATTTTGCATATTGCCAAAGAATGGCTGAAGGTCACTGCAGCAAGAATAGATGCTCTGGGACTGTAAATAAAACATCAAAAAGAATCTTGAGTCTTTTATTTAAAGAAAAAGGTGGCAATCTTCCCTGCACCTAAACTGAATGGCATCTAGAGGGTGACAGTCACAGAGGAGCAGAAGTGTGGGAGAATCACAGAATCCCAGAATGTTCAGGGTTGGAAGGGACCTCTGGGGTCACCCAGCCCAACCCCCTGCCCAAGCAGGGTCACCCAGAGCAGGCTGCATAGCACCGCGTCCAGGCGGGGCTGGAATATCTCCAGAGAAGGAGACTCCACAACATCCCTGGGCAGCCTGGGCCAGGGCTCCGTCACCCTC
>Ga0065711_1042466_pt1 | contig 15365 bp, 5 predicted proteins | sample Hoacrofraction12_FD_59098 | JGI IMG/M metagenome (GOLD analysis project Ga0065711, IMG submission 59098) | Hoatzin crop microbial communities from Cojedes, Venezuela - Epithelial fraction 12 v2 (version 2) | ecosystem: Host-associated > Birds > Digestive system > Esophagus > Crop | place... | reverse complement strand
TCCCTCTCTGCAGAGTTGCTCTCCAGCAGGTCCACCCCAAGCCTGTACTGGTGCATGAGGTTGTTCCTCCCCAGGTGCAGGACCCTGCATTTGGCTTTGTTGAACCTCATCAGGTTCCTCTCTGCCCAGCTTTCTAGCCTGTCCAGGTCACACTGAATGGCAGCACAGCCTTCTGGTGTATCTACCACACCTCTCAGTTTGGTGTCATCAGCAAACTTACTGAGGGTACATTCTAACTCTTCATCCAGGTCATTGATGAAGAAGTTAAACAAGACTGGGCCCAGTACTGACCCCTGGGGGACACCGCTTGTTACCAGCCTCCAACTCAACTCAGCGCCACTGATGACAACCCTCTGAGTTCTGCCATTCAGCCAGTTCTCAATCCACTTACCGACCACTCATCCAGCCCACACTTCCTCAGCTTCCCTATGAGGATATCATGTTTCTGAGGGTGGATTAATTGTCTCTCACTGACTGGAAATAATATAAACTTACAAGGTAAGTTCAGCCTTTAAAAGCTAAACCTGATCAATTCTTGGAAAGAAATGTTATGTATATCCATCATAAGAACTATACTACCTTCTTGTTGATAACCATGTAATGAATTTTTACATCTGAGCTAGTTTTCTTTTCTCCTTTATAGTACAAGAGAACTGCTACCCCTAGAGAATAATTTCCTAAGTATAGTGCTTTGACTGATGTACGAATCACAGAACCACAGAAGCACAGAATGGTAGGCATTCAAAGGGACCTCTGCAGATCATCTAGTCCAACCCCTCTGCCAAAGTAGGGTCACCTAGAGCAGTCTGCACAGGACCTTATCCAGGAAGATTTTGAAAATCTCCAGAGAAGCAGACTCCACAGCCTCTCTGGGCAGCCTGTTCCAGTGCTCTGTCACACTCAAAGTTAGGAAGCCCTTCCTCATGTTCAGATGGAACTTGGTATATTTCAGTTTGTGCTCATTGTCCCTTTGACCACCACTGAAGATAGTCTGGCCTTATCCTCTTGACACCCACCCTTCAGATATTTCTAAGCATTTATAAGATTCCAAATCAGTCTTTTCTTGTTCAGGCTAAGCAATCCCAGCTCCCTCAGCCTTTCATCATAGGAGACATGCTCCAGTCCCCTCATCATCTTCATAGCCCTCCACTGGACTCTCTCCAGTAGCTCCTCATCTTTCTTGAACTGAGGAGCCCAGAACTGGATGCAGTACTCCACATGCGGCCTCATTAGCTCAGAGTGGAGAGGGAGGAGAACTTCCCTTGAGCTGCTGGCCATACTCTTTGTAGAGCACCCCAGGAAACCATTGGCCATCTTGGCAACAAGGGCATACTGCTGGCTCATAGTCACTTTGTCATCCACCAGAACACCCAGGTCTCTCTCCACAGAGCTGCTCTCCAGCAAGTCAAAACCTAGCCTGTGCTGATGCAAGGGGTTGTTCTTCCTCAGACGCAGGACCCTGAATTTGCCCTTGTTGAACTTCATCAGGTTCCTCTGTGCCCAACTCTCCAGCCTGTCGAGGTCACGCTGAATGGCAGCACAGCCTTCTGGTGTATCAGCCACTTCTCCCAGTTTTGTGTCATCAGCAAACTTGCTGAGGGTACACTCTGATCATTCATCTAGGTCATTGATGAATAAGTTGAACAAGACTGGGCCCACTACTGACCCCTGGGGAACACCACTCACTACAGGCCTCTAACTAGACTTCGCGCCCCTGATGACAACCGTCTGAGTTCAACCATTCAGCCAGTTTTCAATCTACCTCACTGTCCACTCATCTAGTCCACACTTCCTGAGCTTTCCTAGAAGGAAGTTATGGGAGATAGTGTCAAAAGCCTTGCTGAAGTCAAGGTAGACCACACCCACTGCTCTCCCCTCATCCACTCAGCCGGTCATCACAGAAAGGTATCATCAGAGTGGTCAAGCATGATTTCCCCTTGGTGAATCCATGTTAACTACTCCTGATAACCTTCTTTTCCTCCACTTGCTTAATGATGACCTCCAGAATGAGCTGCTGAATCATCTTTCCAGGGAAGGAGGTGAGGCTGACCAGCCTGTAGTTCCCTGGGTCCTTCTTCTTGCCCTTTTTGAAGACTGGAAGGACATTTGCTTTTCTCCCGTCCTCGGGCACCTCTCCTGTCCTCCAGGACCTTTCAAAGATGATGGACAGTGGCTTAGCAATGACATCTGCCATCTCTCTCATCACTAAAGGGTGCATTCCACTGGAGTGCATGGATATGTGGGTCACCAGTTTACTTAAGTGATCTCCAGTCTGATCCTCCTCAAGGGAAGGTCATCCTTTCTCCAGGCTTCCTCTCTTACCTCCAGGGGCAGGGATGCCACAGGGCCAGCCTTAATAGTGAAGACTGAACATTGAAAGACATTAAACGAATCATCCTCTAGTGATCCAATATCATACTGCTGACTAAAGGGAGACCTACAGGAGAGATTTTAAAGACCTAGTCTAGAAACAAACAAAGCACACTGTAAAAGTTCTTAGTCTGCTGTACTGACCGAAAGGGAACCTAGACATCTGCACTGTAGAAATGTGGTGTACAATCTATAGCCCCTCAGGACACCCTGGTACTTCACCTGGTCTTCAGTATTCTCTCTCTGCAGGCATGAGTTCCCCCTGGTGTCAGCAAAAAATAAGTTTGGACTTTAGACCCCCAACAGCATGGACATTTGTGCCCTGCAGTCCAGAACTGGGGGACAGAAAGGTCAAGCCTACACTCCTGTCAACATTCCTTAATGATGTTCTTTCTTTGTTCTAACTTTGCTAAACATGGATCATTTGTTCAGTGGATAGCTACTGTTAGTTCCTTTCTGTGAAGTTTCATTCTTTCCATTTGTTGTATACATGAGGGTAAGCAACATGTGAGAGCATCTGGTTCGTTAAATTACTTTGTTCAGGACTACTCAGTATAAAAGAAATAAGAACTAACAAGGAAAGTGATGAATTAAACACACAGACACACAGAGCTAACAAACAGGTGATAATGGAGACAATAATGAAGACCTTAGCTCTTCAGCCACTGGCTGATGGGCCACTAATAAAACTACTCAGACAGAGCCTTGGAGAAGGTCAACATGAAAAGGGAGGCTCAAGAGCGAGGTGACTATTATGAGATAACAGAAGGGGCTTGTGGAACTGTGCAAAACTTGTTGTGGGATGATTAGTGGAAGTGTCAAAGGTAGGGGAAGGGGGAGCTGAGAATGAGTGAGGGAAGAACAAATCAGGAAAATAGAAAGGAGGGCAGATAAAAGCGTCAACCACATGCCAGCAAGCTGCCAGGCTTTGAGCTTGTCTGATGGAGCCCTGTGCCTGATCACAGCAGTCTGCTCTACCTTTTTATTAAGTACTTTTCCTGACTATTGTCTCCTGTACAATTTTATTCTCTGTACTACATGAGTGCTGCAAGATCTAAGTGCCAGACACTGGTAAAGGAGCTGAAGGTCACGGGGCGCATAGATCAACATCCAGAGAGACAAATGTGCAAGAGAGCTGCTGGAAACTGGGAAAGGGACCACTGCTCACAGGGCTCATAGGTCTAATATGTCAACAGCGTATGTCAGAATTTATGTGTATGTGTGAGAGGTCTAAAAGCCAGCAACTAGAAAGACAGAGGTTTATTTTCACCCAGTTAATCATCTTTGCATGTGTATGTATGTATAACTCTCTAGCTAACTTCACGCTGAACTAACTGGTGAGTCGGAGGATACCTGCGTCTGCAAAGACTCACTCACAGTTTGAGATAGCAGTGCATAGGTCATCCAGGATACGGTCATGGGTGTTAAGCGGATTGACAGCTTATGCTAATATTCAAGGCATCCCTGACTGTGGTGGTGCTTGTGAGAGGACTGGGTGCATACATCAGTTTGTTATGTGACATTAAGCTGGACTAGCCAACAAGTAGGAGGAAACCTGCGTACCAGATGGACCTATACATTACACAAACTAGAGGCCACGCTGATGTTTGAGAGTCTGTGAGTACGAGAGTGTTTATGAAACTAGAGAGTAAGAGGGTGTGTGACCTTCAGTTCTGATCAGCTGGAGGGCAGGAACGGGCCGTTACGTGAATGCAGTTGGTGTGCATGTGAGTGCTGCTAAAGGCAGTGCTATGTCCTTGGCAGTCTGCGTCTGCATCCTCAGTGAGTGTGCATGTGTCAGTGGGTTACACCCTCAGCCTTGCTGCTGGCCATACTTACAAAGGAAACAGAAGTAGTCGCATCTATCAGACGGGGAAGGAGACAATTCCAGACTCTGAATGTGCAACAGGTCAAGATGAAACAGTCGGGAAGGAGATCCCCAGCTCCTGAAGTCTGCTTGATGTGCTAGCTTTCTCAAATCCTTAACAGTGGAGGCAATACAAGCACTTCCCTGAAACTTCATTCCATTTCAGAGGCTAAAAACTGGAGGCTAGCCATTGAAATGTTAGATTTTCAGATGCTTCATTTTTTGTAGAAATATATATCCTAGAAATATAAAATATAGCCTAGAAATATAAAAAATAATAATCACCTTTCTTGTCTCTCTGTATCCTAAGAAGGAGAAATTTACTCCAAAGTAACACAGCTTCAAGAGGAAGGCAGGAAATACCCATCTCTTTATCACTCCTCTTTCCTGCTCCTTTCACCTCCATTTTAGGGCACTATCTGGGTGTAGGCTTGAAAATGAATCTGAACCCACACAGTTTCAGATGTTTGCACTTTAAAGAAAGTAGCCAAATTTGCATTTTGGGAGAAAAACAATTTTTATTTTGACAATTTCCAGGTCATGCTATCTGATCTGAGAGCAACTTGGGCAAAGAAGCACCAAGAAAGCAATTGTTTGTGAGCCAGGTGCTAAAATGTCTCTGTTAAGACAAAGTAAGATAGAAACAGGTTCAAAAACTTCGCAGGTGCAATTAGGAGAACTTTGATATAAAATGACAAGCTAACATACACGGACATGGGCCAGAGTTTTTCCAGTCCTCGGTTTTGGACTTGTGGTGTATAAATCCTGCCTTGGTATCAATTTAGGTGCCTAAAGGCACCTTGATAGTAACCTTGAAGTCTAATCCTTGATCTAATGCTTGTTTACATCCCTTATCCAGATTCTTCACTGCTAGTTATCACCCTTTCTAGCAGGTTCATGAAAGATAGTTGGAACCAACTCACAGGATTTGTGCAGTCCTTTCATTTTCATCAAGTAGTATTGGATGGATATATTGTCTTAGCCTGAGAAGTGTTACAGAAAACAGCACAGACTTACTATATCTGCCAAGCAAAGGCAATTCTAAAAAGGTTTGACCAGCAGATGTTTCTCAAGGAAGTTTGCTGTCTTTTCTCTATGCCAGTTTGTAGATGAGTATGAAGAACACACCATTCTCAACAAACTCTGAATACAGTGCCTTTCTCAAAGCATTTACTTCTGCCCATGCAGCCCTTTCACTGTAATGGCAAAGTCAGTGTTTTTGCTCAAGATTTTTTAACTGATCTGTTTTATCAAGGGGGTAGTGCATGTATAAAGCCAAGCCTTGTCATTTCCTTTGTAACCTCTCTCTGATTTGCACCTTTTTATGCTGTACTGAAGACTAGCTTAAGGAGAAGCAGAGGTCAGTCCAGATTTTATAAATCAACATTTTACTTAGCAATACAGTCATGGATCAGAAACATAGTTGAAGCCTAGCAATGGAAATCAGGACTTTATCCTTCCCCCACTGGAATTATATTCAGCAAAAAAACATGAGTCAAACTCCTGAGCCAGGATTTGGAGATACAAACTACCTTCCATCCATTAAACTACTTTGATTATACAGTGAACTTGTGCTTAACACGTCTTCTGACATGAGATTGTCATAACCTAGTTCCCAGCTTGTGTACCTGCCTTGGAAAGGAGATCTGAGCAGAAGGTTTACTTTGGTCTTTACAAGTCTCCAAAAGAAGGGAGCACTAAGAAAATGATGGGAAATATGTGCACTACCTAGAAGTGACTGTTTTCAATAATTCCACTTTTCATTTCACCTATTTGCAGCTCCAGAACCATTAGGCCTTCAGGGACATTTCTATGACTAAATTTTAAATGAAACACTTTCTTACTTGGGATGTTTTTCCAATGCAGACAAGTCACATTCCTGTTCTCAATACCGTGAGGCTTTCAAGAACTTTTTTCTCTTTTTGAAACGTACTTTGCAGCTGCTCCCTCTTTACGGTGGATTCAACAAATATCCTGTGTCAAATCATCTCTGAGACTAGAAAAGTAGAGCTTTTGTGCTGATTTTCCCTGCTATCCTTTGATTACAAAATCTGGCTTATAGTGAAGCATGAAGTTTTGGTATCTGTTGATGAAAAAACAGGCACAGACAGTCAGATTTGGACATACTGGGAGTTTATTCCCTTGCTTTTCTAAGCCATGCTTCTGTATAGAAAACTTTCATTTGTGGTTGTATAACCAAGCAGACAGAAACACAACATTGACTATCTATCCCTCCTCTTTCAAATCTATAATGCAAAACAAGGAGTTATAATGTGACCCTCATGAAAAAGGCAAAAGAAAATCCAGATTTTTCATCTGAAACACAACCATACTGCTGAACGCTGAGGCATTCACTAACTCAAATTAAGGAGGAGAATAACGTAGTGTTTGGGTTGAAGAAGTCACAAGAAAATTAATGCTATGAGACCTGTTAGCAAGTTTCCATCTCACAGACTTCCAGGGATATGAAAGATGCCATACATTTGTAAACTTCACTGATTATTTTCAAGACTTCACTTCAGCTGTTGAGTTATTTGGTTTTCCACAGTGTGTTCCACTGTATCAGGTTTCTGTGCAATTGTAAATTACTGATTTTTGTTACCAATGACAGATATTAAACTGCAATGCACAAAATATTCCCAAACTCTTATACCAAAAAGAAAGAAAGATTTCACCTTTAAGTAGGAATAAAAAAATACCCAGAAAGATTTGATTTGGAGTCTCCCACCAACACTAACGCCTCAGAAAATTTTCTGAGTTTTTGTTTGTTTATTTAAATATGTGTTATTCTGTGCTGTCTGTTTCTATTGCATCTGGGTCTCTGTGTAAGGTTACGTCTGAGTGAGGATGGGCACAACAATCATTCAAGGAACTAGGAAATCTGTCGTGTAGTCAGCTGATAGGTGCTTCTTTTTCAAGACTTACAGGGTAAAGTCATCTCTGCAGACGTTCAGAAATACCTATTTTGAATCATCATAACGTTTCTATGATAAAAATCTCTTATTAGATCCAAGGAGTGACTAAATGATGAAACAAACCCTCATTTTTCTTAAAATAGGCTTTGCTCCAAATAGGACAGTGAATCTCTATTCTACTAAATGCAGATCTTGTTCAAAGACAAGACTCATTTTCCTATTATTTTTTGGGTGCCATTTGGAATTGAGATATCAAACTGTGCAGAAATGCATGCTGAGGTATCAAACTATTTATCCTTACTTTCCTTGGTATGTCTGAAGAAAGCATTGCTGTACAGGGTAAAACAGCAATGTTCAAGTAAAGTGCAGAAATTTTTTTAGTAGTATATAAAAAATTCTGATTAGCATGAGGTTCTTATCTTGAGAAGGTTTAAAAAGTCAGTGGATAAAAAGACCTCAGTATTCATGTTCAGGGGTCCAACACTTAATAGCACTATTGTAAACTACTTAGAAAAATAAAAAGGTGTATGTCACAAAAACATAGGGGATCCTTAGGGTCCAATCCCAAACCCCACTGAAAGCAGCGAAAATATTTCTATGGATCTAACTATCTTCAGTGAATTATTAAAAGATATTAGGGTTAGCATTCATTTTAGTTAAGATAATCTATGCAGAGTATGGCTGTTCTAAGACACTTGGTTTAGCTTGTATCCAGTGAATGAAGAAAGCTAAATGCTAGGTTAGGTGTCTAAGATATATGGAGTGACATATCTTTTCAGAGCGCTCATCCTTCTGTTTTGACTTTAAATGGGGCACAAATAACAAGTTTCAACTAGACAGCTGGCATGCGGATGGCTAAAGCTCAGGCAATGCCAACTGTACCTGATAACTAAAAGATACAGGAAGCATAGGCAAGGACTTACTCTAATTCTACTGCAGACTATCTGAAAATATGTACAATCTAAGGATTCCCATTCCATCTGTCCTTGCACTCATTTAACAGTATCTTCACGAATTGGACACTGAGATTAATTTGAAAAATTTCAGAGAATGGGATCTACTTTGGCACTATGGGATCTGATTTTCTGTGCCATGCATATGTGAACTCTCAAAATGATGAAAAAAAATATGTTATTTAGAGTCTGCTCAAACATGAATGTGAAGGTAGCAGCACAACAGCCATGACAAACCCTGAAAAAGCAATACATTCCTCATTCAATACCCAAAACAAGTCTTGCAGAAACTAGGGGGGTGACATAAATTAAAGCCCTTCTGAGTGAACAAATATGCCTTAAGTCACTTCAGAAGACAGTCAGCATGGCTTTGAAACACCCCTCTGCAACTCTTCAATTTCTCTTTTGTTTCTTATCTTTCTGCTCTTATGCCCAACCCTCCATAATTATGGCTAAATATAGACAGTTTAAAGAAAACCTTAATGGAATGTCAATTCCTAGCAGTTAAATTAAAATGTTACCTTTAACAGAAAAAGCAAAAGACTCTTAGAGGTAAAAGACATAAAATTTTTATTATTTTTCAGAGTCTATTTGATGACAAAAAGGTAAATGCAATTCTCTTCAAACTTCTTTTATTTATTGGCTGCTCTTTTGAATGCCTTCAGCTTAGAAATAGTCTATGACGGATAGATGGAACAATGATACTTACCACACTCTTAATACATGGGTGGAGTATACAGTTTATAATGGCTGCAGGGAATGCTGACCAGATCACAATCAAATGAGGAGCAATTACAATAAAATTTCCTGGAAGTGAAATTAATTTAAAGAACATGGACCCCCGAACAAATCACTGAGTTAAGGACATCTGGATTTTATCACAGTAAATTACACTACATTTTTATAATGACCCAAGAAAATTCAGTGATTGTATTTATCACACTAAGTCACACTACATTTTTATAATGACCCAAGAAAATTCAGTGATTGTAATCACCATAATAAAATTTCTGATGATTTCTGAATCATTATTGCAGGTTTTTGATCCATATTATTTATAAAAATTAGTAACATCCTTAGTGACACCAAAATCAGTATGTGAATTAATGGATTAGAAACTGTGTACATCTGTAATACAAATTAATGATATTCATTGAAAAAAAAATAACACCACAAAATTACATAGAATGCTTCTGCAGAAAAAATTACAAACGTATAAATGTGGGTGTTAGGAACAAACACGGAACTGAAAAGTTAAATGAGGGAAAAACACAAAAGGAATATATTTAGTATCATTAATAATTAGTATCATTATTATCACAATTATACTGAGAGAGAGCAACTGTGAGTGAACATGGCTTAGTCTTGAAACATACTTGAAATGATCATCAGAAAATTACAAGCTACTATCTGTACCTACTCATTATTTACCCAATCCTTTGTGTTTAGTGCTTAAGTTTTGAAGAAATCCGAAGTGTTCTGTAACACATTTCTTTAGTGATGTGCAGTGCTGAATGTGCCAAAGAAGGAGAATTCTTTTACTACTCATGACAGGATGAAGCAGAAAAAGTCCCATAGCAAAGGTTATGTTCTTACCTATGTGAGATGTTCCATTACTGATCTGAAAGCCTAGAGGAGGGCCCAGGGTAGAACTGATATGTCAGTGGCCATACTACACTTAGTTACATCAGCAGACCTAGTCAAGGGTTTTAGGGACACTTTTTGCTTTTGCTCTGAAGATGACTTCAGTAACTTTTCTAATATTATTCCCAATCTATAAACATTTCTTCACTTCTCTGGCACTGCTTATACATGAGTCTAGAAAGGATAGTCTAGCCACTCTAATGGTACAGACTCAATGGAAGTCTTGGATCACTTTATGGGTGAATTAAAAATTAAAATTTTTAACTTTCATGGCATTCAAATATGTTTCTGAAGTGATGCAGAACCTGAACATGTCTGATAATTAGCCACAGCGTTTTTTCATGCTGTATGTCAAGTTTTTCTCATTTTTATTCATTTTTATTCTTTTTTCCACCTGTGGAAACAGTGAAAAGTGTTCAGGATGCGGGCTGAAATTCCTGGATCCTTAGGAAAGTCACATATCAAATCCCAAGATGAGTAAGCGTTGAGTACAGTGGAATACTTGAATGTAGTAAACATTATCTAGTAATTATCTTAAAAAAAAAATCTACAATAATTTAAAGATGACCACCCTCTTCACCATAGTAGTATTTTATTAATGTATTAAGCCTCAGCCCTCAGCTACCAAATGTACAATATTAATACTATACTAACGTTATTTCATACAGTTATAAACTGACAGTTTACAGTCCTAACTCCCTTTATAAAATAGTGGTCCTCTAGGGCTATCTATTTCTACCATCAGTGTTTAAACTTATCATCTCCTTTACTGCAAGAGGAAAGAATTCTACGGAGTCCTGTTTCTAATTTTTCAGATAGAATCATAGAATGCTTTGGGTTGGAGGGGACCTGTAGAGATCACCTAGTCCAACTCCTCCTGCAATGAGCAGCAAAATCTTCAACTAGACCTCGTTGCTCAGAGCCCCGTCCAACCTGGACTTGAATGTTTCCAGGACTGGGGACTCCACTACCTCTCTAGGTGACATGTTGCAGTGTTTCACCACCCTCATTGTGAAAGGTTTCTTCTTTATATCCAATCAAAATCTACCCTCCCTTAGTTTGAAACCTTTACTCCTTGTCCAGTCGTAACAGGACTTGCTAAAAAGTTTGTCCCCATGAGAAGACAGAAGTGAGAAACATGCTTGTATATTGGCAAGTCACTCAAAACTTGTCTAGGGAAAAAAAAAATTGTCAGAGTAACTCTAGACAGTTTATGCAAATATATTTTATTCTTATTCACAACAGAGATCTTTTCCAATACTTTCAGACCTTTCACCTCAGTGGTAGACTGCTCGGACTGCCACTTCCAGTAGGAGCATCTTGTTCTACTATACTGGGTGAATACTGATTCTCACTCGCAAGGGACCTACTTCTGGCAATCACGTTTTGCTTCAGATGTGTACAAATGTATAAAATGGCTAATTGTTTCAATTTCCAAGCAGCAGATAATGTTTTGCCAGTGTAATACTTATAATTAAGAAATTAAGTCACACCCATCCTATCAGCTGAAAGTGACTTTTCTGAGCAGTAATTGCATTTCTGGGACAATCTGTGACTCAAGGTGTAGATTCAAGCACTATTTTAGTATTATGCCTGAGTGAATGCAACATGAAGAACACAACTTCCCATCAGTTGAGACACAGTCACAGGGAAAAAAAAAAAAAATTCCATTCTCTTAGTATGTGTATGTTTAACAAACGGATTTTGTTTTCTACATTATTGCAGATTAATATAGCATCTAGCAAATAAACAGATTATGTCTTTTGTATTAACACTCCATAGAGGAATGAATGGTCCAGATCTATTAGCCTGGAGATTTATGAGCTTCTGGTTATCCTTTCCAGGCAAAAAATGGGTTCTTCACACAGGTTAAGGACTCTTTTCAAGAGTTCTGAATAAATGGGATGAGTTGGACTAGTTGCCTTGGTCCTTCGCAATGTTAGGATGTCAGCAGGGCTAAAATAAACTCAGAAACACCCTCTCCTCTTTCTGCCCCTGCAAGAGGCTCCAGGGTCACCACAGCAGAAGTTGGCAGCACCACCTGCATCGCCTGAATCCAAAATGGGAGAGGACAGTACAGCTTCACCTGAAACATCTCTGTGTGTATCTAGATGGCGAGTATATGAGAAGGAGCTTACTACAGACACTTTAAAGACAGACTGAATAACAGACTGAAAGCCAAATTTATATTCGACTCAGGAATACAGCAAGAGAGATTCTAAATGTTGAGAGTGTCCAAGCTCTTAAATAATAAGTTCCTAATAAAACATCAAGTTTAATAAATTCTTAGGTGTCTGATGAGATGAATCCATGCTACTGGGAAAGGCAAGCCCTTTCTGCATAAATTCACGATAAGCTGGTCTACCTGACAAATCACTCCTGACCCCAAACCTTACAATTAGGTAAATTCAGGTGCACCTTACGAGTTCATAAAGCAGACACCTGACAGATTTTGAACCCACTAAAAACCATGATGCACTCATCTCAGAGATGCTACCTGTAACTACTTTCCAATGCATCAGAGAAAAACAAGAAACAAAAGAATACATGTTATTTATCAATGGGCTATGAAGGAGGAAATCTTTTCTGACCCTGCTAGGGAAACAAGTGTCCTAAGGCTTGGCAGTCACAACGTATGAATAAGGTGAAAACAACTAGCAACCCAGGCTCCTCTCAGACACATGAGATACTCAGGAATTCACAAGACAAAAATAATTTTCTAACTTTGGGAATTACAGTGCAGTTCCTTCTATATGCTTATTGGTTTCCATCAAAACCAAACCAGGTTCTTTGTCTTACGCTGCTTGATAATATTAATAATAACAATAATAATGATAAGTAGAAACCTTAACCTTCATATTATATCTTATTTTCTGAATTATTGTCACTTTAAATACTCCTTCTGTCTTGACATGTACGTGGAAATTATAGTTTATGCTTATGTTCCATTCCATCCCTTTGAATATGCTTAAAGCCCCCTCTGTATGTGTTCCAGCTTAAGTCCCTTGATAATGTCCATAGACAAATGAAATTGCTTACAGTATGTGAAATAAGATATTACCAGTACCTTGTACTGTAACATTAAATATTCAATTTCTATATGAAATGAGAAAAAAAAATCATAGAATCGTGTAGGTTGGAAAATACTTGTAAGATCATTAAGTCCAACTGTAAACCTAACACTGCCAAGTCCACCACTAAACCTTCTTCTCAAGTGCCACATCCACTCATCTTTTAAATACATCCAAGAATGATGACTAAACTGCTTCCCTGGGAAGCCTCTTCCAATGCTTGACAACCCTTTTGGTGAAGAAATTTCTTGTAGTGAGGGGCCCAAAAGTGAACATAATATTCAAGGCGCAGCAAGAAATAAATAAATTTGATCCATTCTAGAACAATGTTAGACTTTTCGTGGCTCCACGAGACAAGAATTTCATAGTCATGCTGTGATAAAAGTATATGTAAACATCTTGTCCATACTCACTACTTCCAGGGACAACAAAACCTCTTTACTTTCATTTCCCTTTCTTTTCTTCTAGTCACTAAAGTCTATTATTTTATGAGGATTTATCAGTTCCCAGCATCCACTTAAAAGTTTCACTTGAATATGTAACCTCAAACTTCAAAATAACATAAAGATTATCCTTACCTGTAGCCAAAGCAGACTAACATTGGAGGCCGAATAATATGAAAAATACTATCAGTTTATACACCAGTATATATATACACCAGTGTTTTGAAATATATTCTTACTGGGGCCATTGGCATATCACAAGTGTAAAATATATAGGCAAATGAAGAATTTTTTCTATGATGACAGCGAAGATGTGTTATTTAATCCTGTCTTCATTATTTAACAGCAATGCAGCAGTCCTGCATCCATGGCATACATCTCCTTATGCATTTTTTTCAGTGAAGAAGTTTATCTGATTTGGTTTTAAAAATCAGAAGCATTATATACTTAATGATAGATGTGGATTTTCATGGCATTGCCATTTCATGACAAGCTGCATTAAAACAGACATAACAAATAGAACCGTGTCATAGCTGAACCTAGGAATGAAGCTGGAATGAAAGGGCTTGTTTTCATTTGCAGAAAATATATAAACTGTTTTGGGACCAAGATAATAAATGGACAGTCATCCCTTCAAATATTTCTAATGAGTAGAATTGAATAGAAATTTTGCCTGAAAAGTATGAACTGAAAGAAAATGGAAAGAAAAAATGTCATTTTAAGGTCTGAGCTATAACAACATCTCTAGAGGTGGATAAGGTGCTGGCCTCTTGACTTCAGTCATTACACAGAGGGGAGAGAAAAAAGCCAACTACTGACTGAGAGCAGAAAATATGATGGCCCTCCTACAGAGTAAGAAAGACTAAGAGGATTGTGTGATCAGTCAGCCCCTAGGAAGCTGCTTTTAGAACACTGTCCTGACAAACCTTAGAAAGGGTGTATATACTCCATGCAGTCAACAGTCCTGGGAGCAAATGCTTCTGATCTAGTAATGGGTCACAGCTGGTTTCAGCCACGGACTGAAAGCTTCAAGTTTGGCATGACTGAGCATTTACTCAGATTTAAGCAGAGGCGTCTGACACTTAAGGGAAACTTGGATGGATTAAAAGTGTACTCTGAATACAGCAACAGCAACAAAAAAAATCTATGACAGAAAACAAATAAAGCTTATTTTACTGGATGAAACTATTCATCTAAACAATGAGGTGAATGCAGATTGGAGGAGAGATATACTGTGCATAAATGCAAACCTTGTTCCAATCTTGGCCGGACTCTATTTTTTCTTCACAGAATTTCTTATTGAAAATCCATATTAAATACATGAGAAAGATGGGCTGAAGAGTTAGGATAACAGAAAGTATTTGCTAGAGAGAAGTTCTAAACTTCAGTAGTAAGAGTTCAATGGGTATTAATGAACTCTGGATTAGGATACAGATGCTCATCTTTAAAATTCCTGTACTCTGCGGAAATTCATAACAAGCAGGAGAGGATTATTTTCACTAAACTTCTTTAAAGACTTTACCCAGATTTTGCTGAAAGAAAGTGCTATAAAGAAATCAGATAATCTGAGTTACAACAGAAGTTATAGTGTGAAATAATGTTTGCAATTTTTATTCATGTCTCTCGTTGTGTTAAACACTGCACAATCACCAACCAAAAATAATTCTTCATGCAGCTTTCATTGAAATGTAGGATGATACAAAATACCTGAATTTAAGAACTGATGGAAGCTTGACTTCACAAGGACTCAGTGTGAAAGCAGCATCATGTTTATTCTAATGTTACCACCAATTATTTAATTCTGACTATATGAATCCATCCCTAGCCTTGGCAATAAAAGTGATCTCCACTACCACAGTGATATTCACAACTTTCAAAATGGTGCAGAACTGTTTTGAAATCCTTATGCTGAATATGTAAACTTTTCCTTCTGTCTCCTTTCCTCCCTTCTTTCTTTCTTTCTGTCTTTCCTTTTCTTTCTTTCTTTCTTTCTTTCTTTCTTTCTTTCTTTCTTTCTTTCTTTCTTTTCTTTCTTTCTTTCTTTCTTTCTTTCTTTCTTTCTTTCTTTCTTTCTTTCTTTCTTTCTTCCTTTCTTTCTTTCT